>Ga0116229_10004061_pt1 | contig 24013 bp, 20 predicted proteins | sample S1TSphgellanicum_3_FD_87313 | JGI IMG/M metagenome (GOLD analysis project Ga0116229, IMG submission 87313) | Host-associated microbial communities from peat moss isolated from Minnesota, USA - S1T2_Fc - Sphagnum magellanicum MG | ecosystem: Host-associated > Plants > Peat moss > Unclassified...
AAACAAAAATTCCCCCCAAAATTGGAGGAAAATGGGTTTTTTTTGGAATCCCCCCCCCCCCCCCCCCCCCCCCCAATTATGGGATTTATGTTCCAAAGCCATTAACATTTTTTACTTATAAAATTTGTACGAGCATAAAAGAAGAAGGCATTTAATGCACTTGGTTAACCATGCCAAATTAATAGAATGATGAAAAAAAAACATCAATTTGTTTATGCAAGTACCCAAATGCCTTGATGGCAAGAGGGAGAAACACATTCTTCCAATTGCAATAAAACTTGTCCTTTCTTAGGTCACAATCATTATAGCCATTAGTTTTCACAAAATTGTAGTTCACAAAATGCAATTTGTTCATTCGTGCTATTGACAATGATGAAATTAGCCAAAATGTGAACCCTATTTGTGAATCTAACACAATATTGACCCAATAATGTGAAGACTAGAAGGAAAACAACAAGAAGATGTGTATGTTCATATGAAACATGAAACTAAACATCTTTAATAGTGGAAGCAAAGGCATCCCAGCAACAGGATGTAGTGCATTCCCAAGTCCCCTCCATGGGAATACCAAGAAAGGTTTTTTCCCATTGATGTCGTTACGTGTAGTGTCGTGACATTCGGTGTTGTAAGGATGTAAATCCATAGTAAATTCTACTAAACAAAAAGACTAAAACCAGTCAAAGGTAGAAACTAACCAACCAAAAAAAGATGCATGCACATATATATATATATAATTTACATACATTACGTTGAAATGAAATTCTCATATATATTAAATTGAAAAGAAGGAAAGAAAACGTAGTGTATGTAAATGGTGACTGTGTAATAACTACCGTGAACATCTAGAAATCCAATTTGACTATGGGAGAAACGCTCCCTGACAAAGGAATTGTAGAAAAATTAATAAGAGAAGGGAAAAACTTGACCTTTTATACAACCGTCAACAAGTTGAAACCTTAAACAAGCCATAACCTTAAAACATCTAATAATGTATAGTAACTTAAGAATGTACATTATCCCTAAGAGCGTACATTAACCCTAAAAGGCATGATTAGCATGCCCATAACCGGCCTTTATGTATGAGGCCATGCATACGGGCATGACAACTGTCATGATGTGTAGTGTCGTGACGTTCAGTGTTGTAAAGATGTAAATCCATAGTAAATTATACTGAACAACAAGACTAAAACTAGTCAAAGGTAGAAACTAATCAATCAAAAAGATATGCACGCACACACATTTATATATAATGCACAAAAGGAGGCTGAAATGAAATTCTCATGTATCCCCCCCCGATCTGAGTTGGGAAAAGCATGGCATGGTTTGAATAAAAATCAAGGTGCTGCAAGAGAACATGATGAATAGTACCAAAGGCTAGCGGGAACTTGAATGAGTTCCGGCTTGAGGCAGAATAGATGGTATCCACCATTATAATTATCACAAAGTAGCATCTGATCAGCATCATCTATCCTTTGACATACCTGACATGGATAGTCAAGTAGAGGAACCCAAGTCGACATGATGATGGTAGGATCCAAGTTCGGCAGGTGGTAGGGTGCACAATTTTTGGAATGATCCCGAATTGTGCATCTGTTAGCTCCTTATTACTCCAACACACCTGAAGGCCTAATTGCCTTAATCCTCAAGATAGTGCGACCGAAAAAAATGTCTAGAATATCATTAGGTTGCCGTTAGAAATACATAAAGTCACAAACATCAAATTGTCTCACCTTAGGTTTGTAATTACTAGCTCGTGTGTGTGCATACCATAAGGTGTCTCGATGTTGTGCAATGGAAAAAATTTCCATGGCCATGGGCATAACCCTCCTGAATAGAGCAGCCCTTTCTATGATGACCCTAGGCCAAGTGGCTGAAGAGTCTAAGTCCACAACTTGGTCTATTTGAGTAGCAATGGAAGAAGGTGGAATCGAATGTCTCCCAAAAAATAAAAAATAAGGAGAGAAATGAGACAAAGAGGTGTGTTTGGACATCTTGTAACCCATGGCGATGTAAAGTAAGGTCAGGTCCCAATCCTCTTTGTTTCCCAGTGAGGCAAATATTTCAAAGTCCCTTCTTACATGTCTGAACCATCCTCTTTGCAAGGCCATCAACTTGGGGATGATCCCTTGAAATCCGATGATGGTCAATGAGAACATGATCAAATAGGTTTTGGAATTTTCCTCTGAATTTTGATCCTTGATTAGTAAGGCATTCAGCACAAGCCCCAAACTTACTTAGGACCTATTGTAAGAAAATTTGGCTGGTGCTGTATGATGACTTGTCCAGCAACGCAACAAGTTCGACCCACTTTGAAAAATGCTTAATCATAATCATGATGTAGACATTACCCTTGGAGGTCTATGGTAACTCTCTAACTAAATCACATGACAATCAATAGAACATGCCTTGAATAGGGAGTGGAAAAGGCGTGAACTGTCAAGAGGAGAAGGAAGTTTTCATTTTATCACATTGTTCACACCTAGCAATGACGTCTTGGACTTGAGCATACATACCTCTCCAATGTTAATGAGGAGTGAGAAGGCTATAAGTATGTTTAACACCAAAATGTCCAAGCTTCGAATGTACCTTCTAAATAAGACCAGGCCGTTCATGTGGTGGAGGAACCACTTTGTCGCCTTGTGGTAAGCATCGGATGAGGTGATTATCCCTCCATGAGTAGCATTGGGACCACTATTGTATGTAATCTTGATGACTTGATGTAACTTGGGGAGGGTATTCCCCATGCTAAAGAAACCTCAGAGTGTCCAAGTCCTCCCGTATATCCATAATGGGATGTTCAACCAGGTTACATTGCAGTAGTGCAAGATAACTAGATGCATCAGATACATGTATTGTTGGAATCTGGTTGGAATCTGGTTGAAGTCTAGCTTGGCTTTTGAGAAATCTTCAAAGGTAGTGAGGGGTATTCACGACATGGTATCCACGTTTTAATGTGTAATACCATGTCAATGAATAACCTTGAACTCACACTCTTGAAGTATATGCGCCCAACGAGCTAACTTACCAGTAAACTTGTCGTTGGTCATCAACCACTTAATAGGCTAGTGGTTGGTATACAAAGTGAACTTGGTGCCATAAAAATAGGGCCTGAAATATATGAAGACCCATACAATAATAAGACACTCCCCTTCGTATGAAGAGTAGTTGCTTTCAACCTTGTTGTTGCTTCAAGATGCATAGGCGATAACATATTCTTTGCCTTCTTCATCAAATTGGCCAAGAATAACACTAATACTAAAAGCACTCTAGTTAGTGCGTAGAATGAAAACCTTGCTGAAATCAGGTCTTCTCAGAATGGGGAACTCTTAAAGCTTTTCCTCGAGTGTGTCAAAAGCTTCCTGAACCTATTCACTCCATGTCCAAACATCTTTTTTTAACAATGCATAAAGAGGATGAACAATAGTATTGAAGTCTTGGACATACATTCGATAGTAATTACATAGTCCGATGAAGCTCCTCAAAATGTGAACATCAGTAGGATTGGGCATTTCCAAAATGGCTATTACTTTGGCCCAATGAGCCATAATACCATTTGGCAAAATTATATGTCTAAGGCAGATTACTGAGGTGACAACAAACTCACACTTTTTTAGGATGGATCTTCATATTGACTTCGTGGAGCCTCTTGAATAACTCCTCAAGATGATCCAAGTGCTACAAGAGTCCTTTGCTATGCACTGGGACGTTATTTATGTAACACTTTAGGAAATCTGCCCTTCGAAAACCTAGTCCATGACTTGCTGAAAAAAGATAGGTGCATTCTTTAATCCAAAAGGCATCACAAGCCATTCCCACAACTTGTTATTTCCATGGAATTTCGTTTTCTTGTAATCCTTCACAGCGAACATAATCTGGTTGAAGCCTTGCCTCATATCCACAATTGCGAAGATGTTTGAGTCTCCAATGCTATCAAACAGTTCTTCAAGGATGGGCATGGGGTACCTGTCCTGAAGTGTAATCAGGTTCAAAGGCTTAATATCCTCGCACATCCTTTTTTCAGTCCATAATCCAATTGAATCTTTCTTTGTTGGCATTACTATAGCAGCTGTGAAATTAGAACTTGATTGCTAAATGAGACCAACCTCATGGAGCTTTTTGCATCTTTCATCTACCAATTCCCACTCATGTTTGCTCAAACTATGCCTCCTTCGATAGATGGGTGTTTCACATGTAAGGTTTATAGAGAACTTCATGGTCTTACACCTACCTAAGTCTTTCATTGAGAATGCGAACACATTCTCATACTTAATTAACAAGTTTGTGACATGGTGTTTCTCCTTCTTGGTGAGCTAGTTCCCCATAACGAAAGGGTAGTTAGAAACACATGGAATGGAATTAGAAAAAGTGTGTTTGAAGAACCTGGTGTATTGGGTTCTCCATTATTTAATTGTGCAGATTCGTAGAAGGTTATAATTGTTTTTCCAAAAGTTGATGTACCTCTAGGTGTATCATAAACAACTTGAGTAAAATTACATGGTACCTCCTCCCCCCCCAACATTAAGAGTGAAGTGTAGAGTGTTGAAGATAAGGCAAGTGTACTTAATCCGAGTGCCATGTAGTCGCATTGCCATAACTACAAGCTGATTAAATTAGTGCTCTGTTCTATACATTTGAAATAGTACACATGTTACCAACAACCATGTAAAGGAGTTTAGGTCCATGCCTCTCCCTTGTAGAGCGTTACACTCCAATCTAATTATCTTGGTGTGACTAGTAGTGCCAGTTTGGAACCCCATAGCCTTTTCTCTTTCTTCTGAGCTTGGCTCATCCCAAATGGCTGAAACATGACGATACACTAAGCCTAGTCCATCTCCCTGAAAAGCGTGTGTTCATGGGAAGGAGACAAAGGTGGGCCAAGCACCTCTTGGTTTTCTTATTGTGTTCGTAAGAAACCAAAGAGGTTTCTCTTGCCTCATAACTGGTTGGCAAGAATTCTGATCATCCAATATGTGAGAAACCTATAGGTTGGGGTTTTTAATGGTGTGTCTTAGAGCCAACTGCAAAACTGAGAGTGGTGCAAGGTTAGTCCACCAATTGCACAACCAGCACGCATAGGAATTGCATTGTGTCGCATCGAGTAGGAGCGGCTCTCCAAGGTAATGTTTGACGAGCATGTAGTGTTCCTGGACTTTTTCCCTCTAGTTAAGCTAAGAAAATGTGTTCTCAATTACATAACCAAACATAAGAGAAATGGATTGAGCCTAGGTGATCAATCGTACCATGTCCGTGAAGAAACCATATCTTGTGTCACTCAAGCCTTTTCCAAATCTAGCCATTGAAAATCCTTGACACTCCCAATGTGAAATGATGAAGTCCACAGGGCCAAATAATTCTATATGCTTCTTCTGAATTAATTGTATGTTAGAGGGCAAAAAAGTGAAGTTGGCCTTCCATGCGATGGTTGCAAACTGTTGTGGAAATGTTGTTGTGAACTCCATCATTCTCGATGCCACCATTTGTTTTACAATAAGATCAATGTCTACGTAGAAATACCTTTGAAGCACCATCCCTGACTGTAGTAAGGCTTCAAGACCTGTACTAATACCACCAAAAAACTCTAATAATGTAATCCCCTTCTTAGGCGGTGTCCAGGTGATTAGCTAATGAAGTACTGGCTTAATCGGTTCACCATGGCTCTCCATATTCTCAAAATTAGATAGAGCTTTGACCAAGGGTTCGTGAGCTACTTTGAACCTCTGTAAAACCTTTGGTCCGTGTTGAATGTCCGTAGGAACCACCCTCAAGCTTTTAGTAGCTTGGGCATAAGTTATCTCCTCTTCATCTCCCTCTATCCACTCATGGCTAACTTGTTAGATGTAGGAAATAATGTGTGCTTCCTTGAGCATACAATGGTGAGCCATAGGACTATGGTTCCCATGTAAATCAAGGGGTATGTATTTGATGTGGTGGCCATTAGTCTCCCAATCCATTCGGTAATACGCATGCTCAAACTAATTGTCAATTGTGAAACCTGGTGGAAACAGGGCTTGTTGCCCAATGAGCACATCATAATTCATGGCATTAGTGACTAAACATTTGACCTATAGGCAAAGCTCCTGATTTGTACCTTCATTGAAGTTAAGTGTAATCAAATTCGAGCTCTCCCCAAGTACCTCCTCTATGCTCCCACTAGCGGTGTGAATTTGCCACATAGATTTCCATAGTTTGGAGTTAAGCATGCACATCTTCTTGGCGAATTGAACTCCAAGAATCACTAATTGGGCACTTGTATCAAGAAATGCCAATTTGGGTATATGTCCTCCCACCTGGATTGTTGACTCAATATTGTCGACAATGGCAATTCCGATGGCGATGGAAGTTCTTTCACTAGGCACCACCTTTGGAAATGAGTGAAAGATTTTGTGGAAAGAATGGCTATCCACAATGTTTTTGTTGAGTAACAAATCCACAAGTGAAGTGTTCTTAGTTCTGTTTAGAGTTTAGGAATGTAAAATCAGAGGTAGGAGAGCCCACTAGTTTAACCATGTTAAAATTGATGACCAAATTATGAACTCCATCTATAACACGTGAGCTAATTGAGTGTTTCTCCAAGGTGTTAGATGTGACCCCTATAGCATGTGAATTAGGGATTGGTAGAGAACTTAATGTAATGTTCATGGTATCCTTTAATACTGCAATTATGTCCTTGGTGTTCAGCTTCAAATCTTGAAAACTAAATAACAATGTACTTACAAGCTTTTGCACCACTTCACGCATTTGAAGTTGGCATTCCATAAGCTGATCAATGGAAAATTGTGTGTTTTCCTAATGTACATGTATTCCTGGGACATGAGAATTTGATGCCCTAGCAACTTGTGGTGTAGTAGTCTCCTCCCCCCTCCCAACAAGGTGCATTCTTTTTTCGTGTTGAAAGGATAAAAAGATTGTGGCATGATTAGTCGAGCTCCTCTAGCCTTGGTAATAGGACTTGAACCAGATGTGAATCCATCATTCTAAATTACATGCCTAGTGGTAAAAACTTTAGGTGCCACACTAACTTCTTATGCCACAAAGTAGGAAGGGTAAAAAGAAGTGGCAAATTTTGGTGTGAGATTAGAATTGTGTGCACTGGAAAGAACATACTCCCCAACCATGGCATCGTGTGAGAGGCCATAGAATGACCTAAGAGGTCCCTCCCGTGATCCTGAACCCTATATAGGTTGGGCATGACTAACTAGTTGGGAAGACTTGCTTTTTAGATTAGCAAGTTGCGCCTTTAATGAGTCCAATTCATTTTGCAAAGTTTGAACTTGACAGCATGGGCTTAAAACACCTCCTTCTTATCAACATTGTGCTCCTTCTTTTTAACATTCTTACTATAATTACCCTTGGTGGGGAAAACCTAAATGGAAGGCTGAGGTGCCTTGGCTTTTGGTTGAGGGGCAACGAAAGATGATGACAGATTTTGCTATGGTAATCGGAATTGCTTCCGTTCCAAGAACTTGGCAAAACAAATAACTTCCTGATGTCCCTCTTTCCCACAAATCACAAAAGAGATCCTCAAAAGGAATGTTGCACTCATTAGCTTTGTGGGCAAGATTGCCACAATAGTTGCAAGAAGGTATGATGGGTGTAGCCAAGTGCACCGTTTTAGCCCTTGAAGAAGAATGTGATGATCTAATTGACGTAGCTAGTGGAGGCTGAGGCCTTGAACGTGATGGAAGCCTCATAGTACTTGCCTCATAGTGTGCATGAACCAGTTCCAGCTTTTCAGAAATGGTTTACACATCCAACAAAGTGTACGAGTCTCCAAATTTTACAAAAACCTGTTACAAAACGTGCACATGGAGTGTCGAAGTACTTTCCAACGAACGAAATACCAATGGGCAACTTCCAAGTTTGTGATGCTATGAGTATCCTCTTTGAGCTTGAGAAGTCTCCTGTAAAACATTTTGAAGGTTTCATCCTTTTGCCGAAAAAAGGTGGCGAATTGCAAAAAATTTTCAGAACTCTTGACTAGAAATTCCAGCTCAAGAACTCGAAAGAATTCCCCCATTGGATTAACAAAAGCTAGTGCATTGATGGTGAGAGGAATGTTTGCGATAACAACAATGAGTTGTTGAAGAGTAAGGTTTATTGAAATAGGTATCGGATCTGGATTATTGGGCAAAATCCCATGATGTGTAATGGTAGCTTGTAATGTAGCTTGAGAGGTGGTGGTGATGGCTATGGCATAAGCTAGATTGGGGATCTGGGTGACGCTTAAAATCCTTGGAGAATGTTGCTCATAGACACCAATGCTTCATAGTGCACATAACGAGCCAGTTGTTTGAATGTGAACGCCTCGGTGTAATTAACGACATACTTGAACTTTAATTCACAAACCATAGCTGAGAAAGTTGCCTTAAATTCCCTCAAAGAAATGGTACTTGACTTTCCGTTGAACTTCTCAATTCTCCCAAAGGAACTGTTGACCTCCATGGTGTATATGGGTGTAGAGGTAATGGCTTATAACAGAATATACGATGATGGTGTGAAAGTTGGTGCGATAACAAGCTTACCCCACTTATTAACCCCTCCAAATGGACTCTAATGTACCGTTGATGTAATGTAACCTAAACCTGAATTCTTCATAGGAGTTGTATTCGATGATGGTGGTGTTGTAGATGCTTGGTGGTACCATTGTGAAGATTGTGAGTTTAAAGAAATCGACTCAAATGATTGTGTGTTACTTTGTAACTGATATTTTGGCTTTGGTCGAACGGTAGTGCTTTCATCATCCGAAAACATGGTGTTGTCCCATGCCTCAAAATTTTGTAGCAATATATAACATTAGTTACGAAGTTCTAACTCAACATACGATTTGAAAAATATAGTGCGTCGACGAGGATGAATGACGATGGACGGACGTTAATCGATAAAACTACAATGGACGTCGGACGGAACAACGATGGACATCGGACGAAACAGAATGGGAACAAAATGGGAACGGAACGGGAATGGAACATGAACAAAAGAAGAATGGAACTGCAATGGAACAGGCACGAAATAAGCACGGAACATGAATGGAACAAAAATGGAACAGGAATGGAACATGAATGGAACGAGAACGAAACGAAAACATAATGGGAACGGAACAGGAATGAAACGAAAAAAAAACGGAATAAAAATGGAATGAGAATGAAACGAAAACAGAATGGGAATGGAACAAGAATGGAACAAGAATGGAACCAGAATGGAACAAGAACGAAATGGGAACAAAACGAAAATGAAACGAGAACAAAACGAGTGAACGAATGGCGACTGCACTGATGATGACACTGCAAAGCAATCTATGTCCGCGAGCTCTACAATGATGGTGTGCAGAAGAATTTTTTTTTTTTTTTTTTCCTACTTCATGTTTTTTTGTTTTCTTCTTTCAAAACTGCTACATGGGCTACTCACTACATGACTACAAGCTCAAAAACACACAAAAGTGCACAGCCCGGATGCTAACCTCAAAACCCATGAACAAGGAAAACAAGTGTATGTGGGGTTGCATCACCTGGTACAAATCTTGTACTATAATCAAACCTTGTGTGTGTGTGTGTGCATGCTCCCAAGTCCTAAAGCTGGTAGTAAAACAAACTTTAGAGTTGCTCGCTCCTTCCTCCCTTTGAAGCTTTTGAATTCAGAACTTCATAACTTGTAGCTTGTTTTCAGTGTCCCTTCTACTTCGCTTACACTATTACTAATTATGGTTATTATTGTTCTCGTTGTAGCTATAGTACAAAAGTAGAAAAAGAAAAAGAAATAATAGCAATTCAAGAACACAAGAAACCAACAAGCAAAAGAAACCCAAGAAACTCAAAGCTAGGAAAAATCTATTGCTTTCAACATTAAGTGACAAAGCAATTTTTCTAGATTTAAATTGAAAAAAAGGAAAAAAAACGTAATGTATGTAAATGGTGGCCATGTAATAGTCACCGTGAGCATCTAGAAATCCAGTTTAATTATGGAGGAAATTTTCCCTGACAAAGGAATTCTAGAAAAACTAACAAGAGAAGGGAAGAGTTTGGCCTTTGATATAGTCGTCAACATGTTGAAACCCTAAACAAGCCATAACCCTAAAACACTTAATAATGTACAGTAACCTAAGAATGTACATTAACCCTAAGAATGTATCCTAAAAGGCATGATTAGCATGCCCATAACCGGCCGTCATGTATGAGGCCATGCATATGGGCATGACATTGAAACTATAAGCTAGCCATAAATGTAATGGGGCAAATCAAAACTTGTTGAATGGGGGAGACCCAACTTAATGTGTAATGTTGAAAAGAAATTTTTTAAAGCCACATAACAAAATGAGAAGATTAAGCATGGAGAAAACTTTGTATATGAATTTGGCCTTATGTTAAATCTCAATGGGGTACAATAAGGATCAAACACATGTTAGAAATGATGTTTTGAAAAAAAATGCTCATGTATCTTATCTAAAATGTTATCCTAAAGATGATCCATTCCCTTCTCTAAAAATTGTTAGAAAAAGGGAGTGACAACTTACATTGGAAGGGGAGGAAGATTGCATGTTAACTTTACGTGGGCTTAGAATGGAAGTGGACCTATATTATTGGCTCTTAGAACCTCTAATAAGAATGTGTGATGTTCATACAAAAATCTAGAAATAATCATTGGGGCCACAAGTGTTTAATTCCCCAAATAGTTTTCATGGGCAACAACTTCAATAGAAATGAGACCTATCCCCCTTCTAAAAATGGGGAGATAAATGCATGTTGACAAATTAGGGAGGCCTGGACATTTTAAAAAACATGAACCCAAAAGCCTGCCCAAAACCTAGATGGAGTTCTAATCAAAGAAGGTTGTATAATGTTGGAAGCTTGGGAATAAGGGGAAGAATGAAGAAGGTAAGATAACCTTTGGGCAAAACATTGAAAAAAGATCCCAAAAACCACTTTAACATCCTTCAACCTCAAGGCCCCACCTTTGTGTGGTGCATGTTTTCATCCAAGGTGTCTCGGAGAAAGGAAGATGCAAAGGAAAGAAAACCAAAAGATACACCTAAAACTCTAATGTCATATGAAGGAAAACAAAATCCAATAGGAAGGCAAAAACCGAAAGGTAGGTTGGAAGGGGACCAAGTTATGTATTTACATGGTTGGATCACTATCCCCACCAAAACCAATTAGGAAGCAAAATGATGGAAAATAATAAAAACAATAAGGTTGGGCAAATGATGCGGGTGGTATTGGCTATGAATGTGAACAAACAAGAAGGGAAAATGTTTGCTAAATTGTGCAAGGTTCAAAAGATGGGCAAAGGTGAAAAGGGGCCCTCATAATAAATTGAATAATGTATGCTAATGGAGGAATGGATAATGGATAGGCTTCCCCAAATGGAGTGATGATTGAAGAACAAAGGAATTGCAAGGCATAAAAAAAGTGGACAAAATATATGAGTAAAGACAAATGGCCACTTGTTTCACAAAGCTTTTAGAATAGGACCTTGCAAAAGATTATGTTGAATGTGTTCACAACATTTACCTACAACACCGCCCATTGAAAATGTACATCTAAGGCTGCCCAAATACCATGCACCATCGCCTACCCTTAAATACAATGCAAAATTTATGGAGGGATAAGTGAGTTCGAAATGCATTGGTTTGGGCACTGACTTTTTGCAAAATGCATTATGTTTGGGGGTTAATCAATTTGCATTGCAGTGCCTAGTTAATATTCATTCAATGTCACAAAAAGGGCAATATCATGATGTGAAATCAACCTTTTTTTTTCAATTTTGTGAAAATGTTGGAGTGCAAAGCCACTTGGATGATTCAATTGACATGGTGATCGTCTCAAAGAATATTTAGCTAAATCTGACATAAATTTCTAAATATTAAGCTAAATAGTTATGGTCCCTTTACGATTTTGGCTATAAATGGCCTATAAGGGGTTGTTATTTGGTTTTTAAAAAAAATTGTGATATGAGTTTTAATAATGGAAGACTCAAAAAATCACCACATTTGTTGCCACACCAATTTCTTTTTGCCATTTAGCGATTTTTTGCCCAAAAAAAAAGGTTGTGAAAAATGTGTACACTCCTTAGGTTGTTCAAACTTTGAATGTCCCAAGGTGCAATCACACTAACACATACCATTAGCAATCAGGTCCATTCACAATCGGGTACCAAAAAGGAGTGTTTAATTAAAAAAACACTGCAAATGACAACTTCGGATTTTTGTTTATTTTACATTGTTATAATTGTAATGGATTGTTTTATGCCAATAAATAAAACGATGTATTCTTAAATTACTAAAATAATTTTAAAATAATTTGGATGTATTATATATCATGTTAATGTCATTTCGAATCTTGTAAAATAAAGGAATTAAATGTCTAAATTACATTTTAAAAAAAATAATCAAAAAGAAGGCATAAAATCATACAATTAATTTCAAATTTTGTGTATAACAAAAATGTGCCCCCTTTTATGAAAATACATGTTCATTGGATGAACTTGATGAAAAACCAAATCATTCAAAAAAATTTAAGTTTTGAAAATTTGAACGAAAGGGCTACAATGCAAAGGACTCATTTTTTAAACCATTTGATAAAAAAATTATGTTCAGTGGGTTCAAAATGTTTAGCTTTAAATGTAGGTCACATGTGAAGGAATTAAACATTCCAAAAAACATGTCTGGTTGTCCATTGAAACTCATTTTGGGATTTTTTGGGATTTTTTGCATTTTTGGCATTAAACTAAAATATTCATACAGAATTATGTGTGATTGTGAATCACCATCAACACATGATTATCTTTTATTTGACTATTCAATTTTTCTCACTTCAATTTGTTTCATGTAAATGTTATTTGTAAAAACAGTCCTTAAATCTTTTTTTCCTTTTTTGGTACCTCAACCATGAATGGACCCAATCATAATCCCTATTTAATTGTGTGTATTTCAAATTGTAAAAAAAATAAAAAAATGGATTTTTTAATAAAATCTTATTTTCAATATATTAATATACACGTGTAAAAAATTCACAGTCAATTTAATAAATAAAAATATTATGTAACAAATGTTTTTAAGTGGTAATTAAATAGTAAAAACCCAAAAAATATAATTTGAAATTTTTTTAAATGACATGTTTTTGATAATTTTTTATATTAACATTAACATAATAATATTAAAAAATTTGAAAAAAAATTATTTAAAAAAATGATGTATTAAAAAGATTCCAAAAAGATTTTTGAAAAATATAATGAAAAAACCCAAGTCTAAGGGGTCAACTAGGGTTTTTATTAACATGGTTGAACTTGCCAAATGTTTTCATTTGCTATCACCCAATCCACTTGTAAGGTGAAAAATGTTTGATCATTTGTACAATCATTCCCCAAACCCTATTTTGTAAATCAGGTGGATGAAAAATAAATGAATGAATTTCATCCAATTTATGGATGAAAGACCTGAAAATTTGAAAAATAAATCAAACAAAAGATTGTTGGACCCAAGCTTATGCTTTGAGTTCAAACTTAACTTTCAAACCACACAAGGTTGGCAAATTTCTGAGCCTATCTTGAAGTTTTGGGGCAATGGTGAACACCACTATTAACAACACCGTGATGGCAATTTATGCCCAAGCACCATGTTCAATGCCTATAATTTTCCTTGAACTCTATTGGACTTTAATGTTGGAGGTTTGGCATGCACTCCCCCACACCCAAAATCCATTCCCCTTTGAACATGTGACCTATTAGGAGTTGTTGAACAACACAAGTTTTTAACAATGGTGATCCACTTTGCCCTTCATTTGCTACCTCGTAAGTTGCCTCAAGCTCAAGCCTCCTTGAGCTTTGTTAATGATGTTGTGAAAAAGTCAACAAGCTTTACAATGGCCACCTTTTGTGCTAACCTAAGTGACCAAAACCATCACTAATTAATGAGAGTGGTATCTTATATTAATAAATCAAAATTTCCACTACAATCAACTACAATATTTAATATCAGACAACATTTGCTAACTATGGAATAAAACTATATGTATTCATAACCCCACTAGATTTTCCACAACAAATCCATATTCAAACATCTAACATACGTACTAATTTTTTTAGTATTAGTTATTAACTTAGGTTCAATCTTAGTAGGTTAGCAATTGAAATAATATTAATAAATTATGAACTAATAACCAAACATGAAAAAATATGAAATGAAGGATCTTTCATTCCATTGGTAGTTGAATTGATTTTTAAAAATTAAGGTTAACTAGGTATTTTGTTCTACCACCTTAAAATTACATAGTTGGAAGACATGTTAAATGCCTACAATATGTCAAAATAATAATAATCATATCACATGATTTTTACCATGTTTAGTTGTATCTTCATTTTTCACAATTTTAAATATAAAAAAAAATGCAAATAAAAAATATAATTCAACTTAAAATGGCTTAAATATGTGTATTAAAAAAAAAACATGTAAAAAGATTCTTTCACATAATATCCCTAAATAATAGCTTGTTTGACGCAAATAATGTAAAATTGTAACACTTAATGTTCCCTTTGGAAAAGTTCCCCACCATTGATAAGCCCATGAATATCCTCATCCTCTCTTGCAAAGGTGGTAGCTTTCCAAGTTACTTCACTAATTTCCTTAACTTAATGGCCATTATCAAACCACTAGTCTCTTGTTGAACCTATCTCAAATAGTGGCTTCACTTTGTAATAATTAAAAAGCGATAAATTGACCTACCGCTCATGATTAAAATGGTATTAGGAAACCTTCTACAATAACTAGTCTATGAGACTACCCTTTAACATTAGTGTTAGGTGATTCTTTGATTTTTGTTAAGAACCTTTGATTTCATTATTTTAATTTTTAGAAAAAAAAGCCCTGGAATTTTGATTCTATGAAAAAAATTCAAATTTTATAACCGTAGGTTCCAATTTTAAATATTTTTATAATCAAAAGAACCTTCAATTTTGAGTTATAGATTTTTTTCAAGAAAATAGTGGTCCTCGTGAAAGAACTAGCAAAGAACCATAGTTTAGGGTAGGTTTCCTTGACTTGGTTATTTACTTTTCAAAATCCCATTTACAGTCAAAATCAGTTCTATGAATTTTTGGAACCTTAGGTCAAAGGTCAAAATTGGTTCTATGATTTTGAAAACCATTTGTCAAGGTATAGGTATACCCTACCCTTAACCATGAGTTCTATGTTCTAAAAAGTGAAAATTGCCCAACATTGGTTGAAACTTGATATGTCAAATTATTTTCCAACTAGAACGACTTGATGAGGAGATTATGAAGTGGAACAAGCTGCATTGATTAATTATACCCTAGATCTCTTAATGTGCTTATTGACCTATGCTAGATGCCAACTAATTCATTCCTATAATAACTTGGTAATATAAAAGAAAATAGTCATATTCCTAAAATTTTGTTCATGAAATAACACATGTTAATGTACTGAACTCCTTGTGTGGGTTACTACAACCGGTTAAGCTATCTTTGATGTTTTTATCCCTAATTTTTCAATTTCTAGTTTATTCTTCAGATGTAACCAAATTCCAAAATAATTATCCTTGAACACATTACCATAGAATGGCTTGTTCAACTTGTGAGTCAGGTTGGTAGGCATGGAACTTCCACATTGCCAACTGATGTAGAATCTAAATGATCAAAACTATCTATGAAGCAAGGTAGTTTGTTTTGTTTTGTTTGTCACGAGTAGTTCTCCCAAGCCACAGTGCTTCATGTCACACTCTTGGTATCTTCGGAAAGCTCTCAATGAGTACGGGTGTAATGACTTGGTTTGAGACTATTTGGAGCTATGGTGTGGAAGCTATTGATTATTGAATCATTTTCTCAATGAAATTGTAATAAAATTGAAACTGAAATCCATATTGGAATTTGGGGGCATTCTTGGTGTTATTGAAAAACCTTTGGTGAGTCAGATTTGATAGAATCTACTTCACAAATTTCAGAGCTAAGGTGTGGAAGATATTGATTTTTGAATGTTGCTGGAAATTCAAACAAATAGCAAAAATTGGGTTTGGAAGGAAAAATCAGTTGAGCCCTCAATGTGTTCACATTGCCAAATTTAGAAATTTTCAATTCTGAAAATGTGAAAAATAAAGAACGTGTTCACACCTGAGCCAACGACGCAGGCTACATTAGTATCTAGTTAAAAATAAAAGAAAATGTAGTAGCCAATGCATTGACATTTTTGCAACCCACTTCTTTTTCTTCCAATCATGCATTGTAATTTTGATCTTTGACATTGAGCCCATTGAGTGTGCAAAAAGGAACTGTGACGAACTTGAAGAGGACATTTATTCCCAAAACAAACCTTCAAGTTTCAAGCACTTGAAACCTGAACTTTTTTGCCAGCACTATCTACAACACTTATTTGGAAGAAAGGTGTCATTGGAGGTGGAGAGTTAAAAGGCTATTGTTGGGTGGGTATATTGATTTTAATATATCATTCACATAAGGTAAATACAAAGGATCAAAACATATAGCTGTTGAGTAAGTATATAGCCTTCAAAACAAATTTAAACCAAGGAAGGCAAAGGGTACCAATGATGCAAAATTATCAATCTAGGTAAAGGTTAAAAAAATGATGAACATGATAGGGTTAAATATTTCATGATTTATCTCATGTGAGTATAAGTGGGTAAATGTATGGCAAAACAATATTGACACAAATATGGCACATTTCAAAGTGAAGAAAGACAATTAATTGTGTAATTGGCATTACAAACATGAACATGTGAAATCTCAAACATCCTAAAATATAATCAAATCAATCAATAATGTTAAAAATATATATTTTTAAAATTTAGAATGAAAAATGCCAATAACTTTTAGAGGGATTCAGAGAGCATATGGGCCATGATTTTGTACAGATAGACTTTCGGTAAGAATTTTGCTATTTAAGGTGATCAATATAAAGAATAAAATAAAATGCCACAAAAACATAATACATTCATAATTAGTCACCATAATTTGAACAAAATTTCTTTGTAATCACATGCATTGCAATATATGAAAATGCATATATGCTACATGAGGAATTTGGCACATATCCTTTATTTACTCACTTCTAAACAAGTACCCTCCCTTGAGTAAATTTGTGAACCTCCACAATAATATACTAGTCAAGTAAACTAAAGATAGGATAAGCATGAAATATTTACCATCCGGGTAGGGTAATTAAAAAAGGGTATCAAATATAATTTATCAATTGGGTAGGGTATGAATTTATCCTGTTATATATATATACCTACAGATAATCTTACTGTGGATTCATCTTACAAACATATTGATTAGTGTGGATGAAAGACATGAGGTCCCCCAGAGTTCAATGGCAACAAGACTCAGCATTTAATGCTCTTGGCTGTCCTAAGTACATATGCAAGTCATGAGGTTCCAAAGCCTTGAAATGGCAGGCCTGATCAAACCTCAAGGGTGTGATAGACACATTAAATGATATGTCCAGCACAGCACATTGAATGTGCTGGAGAATAGATAGTATCTTTCCTTGTAATGAATAAATGAGAGAAAGAAAGCTGTGATTTTCCTCCTTTGGCAACTCATCAAAGAATGGAATTTCTGTTACAGTACACACTGCAGAAGGTTTTTTTGAATTCCATTCCACCTCTATTGTCATCAATCCTAAGTAACCTCAGCATTGGGTCTTGAGTAGGTGGTTCAAATAGAGAGAATTTTGGATATACCAAGTGGGTACCGAGTGTTTATTATTACTCTTTGAGTAGCTCAAAATAGAGAAGATTTTTAAAAGGAGGATTTTGGATTTGGGTAGTTTGTGTTTATTAGGTCTTCAGTTCATATACAGATTTCCTGACACTTTGGTGATTTGGTATTTGGGTGCTTGAAAGTGGACTGCAAACTGTGATAATAAGATAGTGCAAATAAAACAGCACTTGGAGATCTCTCTGGTTGAGTCAAATCAACATTTATACAACCATCTACATTGGTAATGTTCAACCATATTTTGAGCCCATGTTTGTGTCTAGCTTGCTTTTCTGTAGCAATTGAGATTAGTGTTTTTGCCCTAATATAGGGTCCAGTTTGTTGTAGTGATATGAAATTTATTTTTCCTTTTTGCCATACTTTCTGAAATATAACATTTTTGGTTAACAAGTTTATAGAAGGTTATCTTAGATGCTGTTTTGTTGTACCTCAAGATATTCAGTTTGTCGTTTGTTGTGAAATTTCATTATGTCAATTCTCATGCTTTACCAATGTAAAGGGTAGCTGATAAAGTGTAACAATTTAAAAATGAAACCTTGAAGTTGCCTGGTTTTCCACATCATCAACATAGAATATATATATATCTTGGGCATGCTTAAACTTCCAAAAAAATTGTGCACATTCATTAAGGATAGGTTACATAGCAAAGCACTTTCCATTTATTTGGGGAGTTTCAATTTCCTTCCCTATTTATTATTCTGGATAATCTTTTAGAATGCATACCATACTATTCCTCTGCATTTACCTTTATATGGGTTAACTCAAAAGCATATCCTCACTATAATCTAACAAAGGAACTTGAAGTTTTCTTCGAGCTGCTTGTTGCCATCAGACTGAAATGTCAAATAGTTGCATCTCATTACATTCCAACTTTTACCTCTAGTATTTATAGTTGAACAACAACTAGCCATACAAATCACAATAGAGGAGCACTTAGAACTAACAAGAAGAGTTCTATCGGACAAGCTATGCAAAATCAATTTTCAAAGTTCTTGGGTAGTTTCTTTGGTTCCACAATTAGGGTTCTAAGGCCTAACCTTAACAACCATACTAAAAGAACATCATTGTCATGGATTTCAACATTCTACATGCAAGTGTACTTCAAAAGTCACATTTATAAGCTTGCAAATCTCTTAGCTATTTTAATTTAATTTAAACCCTAAAACAACCATAGATTTCCAACTTGATCTTTTTGGAATGTGCATTAAGGATTAATGCAATTTTAACATACTTAAAAATGTCCAAAATCACTAGATCATTGGTGGCATCCCCAATTTTGAAGAGTTGGAAATTGGTTTTCTTGAACTATTACATAGCTTTATCCTTGAGATTGAACTTTCCCACTTTACATAGTTTGTATTAAGCATTTTTCCAAAAATATGTTTCCATTGCATGATGATCCAATCCAATATAAGGTGTCTTCATATTCTCTATCCAATAAATGTTCTTCCATTTCCTATGAATTACCATCTTGATTGAACTTTTCATCTTCTTCACTTGAGTGTTCACATCCTAACAAATCTTAAATGTACCATTTTGAAGAATGCACATCAAAATCTCCAAGCAATGCTCACTTCTAACCTCCCATTATCAATAAACTTGCAAATTTCACATGAAAGGAATTGTCCCCAAAATTGAAGCCCATTGTACCTTGCATGGTCAAATTGTATCAACTATTGTCGCCTTGTCTTTCTCTTTTTGTCAACTTGAAGTGTGGCACATTACCAAACGCCACACTTGAACTCGAATCAAAGCCACCCACACACATCAACTAATACAAAGTTCATGGAAAGGACATCCAAATTGGGGCCACAACATTGTATGAACTGATGTCTCCAGATCATACCAAAACCTAGTTATATTCCACTTCAATGTAACTCTACTGATTAACTTCCTCTACAATAGTTGGGGACTTGTAAGCGATCTGATAAAAACCTGGAGAGTTCAATATATTTTGGATATGCTCATTCAGAACTCCGGCATCTTACCCATAAGATCTGTTGCCTAATTTCTTGCATGTTCATGTAACAAGAACATGCACAAATATGGAATAGAGTGGTAATTAGGAACTACTTACAATTGAGCATTATGGGTTAGGTTGTCAATCTTGTTACTCCACAATAAATGATTCAGCTTCTCCCATCCTTCACATTGGCATGTCCAGATGTCCCTCTTGGCTACTGTACAGATCACTTCTGCGGGGCTTTACCTATTCAGGTGAGGGCTTATGGTAATGGATCCTTAAGTTGGTGTTGCTTCTTCAAATGCATGTGTGGAACCATACTGCAGTTTTGGTGACTCCCATTCAGACAACTTCCCAACACCCAAAACTGGAGTAACTACAGATGGCCAAACCTTGACATGTACAAAGATGAAGAAACATACCAAAAGCATGAAGAAAACTCTATACAGACTAGGCATGTAATCCATCAAGAAGAGGAATGAGCACACATCAAACTCAAATTAAGACAATGCAGAGTACAGTTTGAACCTTGGAAGAGGGAGAACAGAGAGAATCAACACCACTCAAAAAGATTTATGAACATACCCTTTTGAGGACAAAGTGTGCTTCATACAGCTCCTCAATTTGGAATCCAGAAGCCCATCTTATATGAAAGACCAGTTTGAAGATTCTGACAGCTGAAACACCAAACATAAAAGGAGTTACTGGTTAGGCAAACCTCTGTTTTGTAAGAGTAATGTATACAACTGAACAAGAATAAAAGTGACATGTTTGATCCTGCAGATCCACAGGATGATCACAACAGCAGAGCAGAAATCCTGAAACAATCCAGACACTAATGATCTTTCCATTTTGATAAGAATACTCCAGTGAATGGGTTTGGAACACTGGAAGCTCAGATGGCTTTCACCATGTAAATGTAAGTGATATTAATGGTGGTGTTATAGCACCACAAGGAGTTGTTTTCACAAGAGTGAAAGGAAAGAGACTTAGAGACACAAAGTGACACAGAGGGAGAGATTTAACGTCCTGTTTGTTGCAATTCTTGAAAGTCTTCAATCCACTATCCTTGTTCATGCTAATGAAACATCAATTGCAACATCATGTGTAAATTGTAAACCGAACCTTCACATAGATAGTCAAAACTCCAATGCTACAAGAGAGGGAAAAAAGCTTCATCAACATGTACAGAACCTGGTCCAAACAAATCCTAATATACATGCTGCTGAATCTCTATTCCATCATGCAGGAACACATAGTAATGCCCATTCTTGCATGCAGACAGTTCCTTGCTCAAACAAACAAATTCCATGAATAAGAAATAGGGTAGAGTAGCACTAGCCATTACAAAAGAAAATAGATCATCCTCAAGAACCAAGTCTACCTTGGCATTCTTTGAGTTTGACAGAGAGACTGAGAATCTGAGCATGCAGGTAACACCTGTCATTGCACATGCAGACACTTTCTTTACGTGAACTTCTTTTTCAATTCCTAAGAAAGAACTCTAAGCACACAAAGGAAACAGATAATGATCAAGAACCAAGACCTCAGCACTCTTCAAGCACAGAGAGGTTGAAAATCTGACTACCCAAATCCGTTCAAAATCAAGTAAGGACTTACAGTGTGCTGTAGATTAGGTCACCAATTTGCATCCAAATGAATTCAAACAACTCTTGTTGGAGAACATGTGGATGAAGAAGAAAGAGCAGCAAAAAAACTCCGGAAATTGTCTTGGGATTTGTTATGAAATTGTCTTATAATAATACCCAATGTTAGTGGTTGCTATTAACAAATTCTGGACCGATGATCATCTTTGCCCGACCTTGCACTTGCAGAACTTGCCAACTCTACTATCAACCTTGCACTCAAAAGGATACAATCTTTTTCTTGTTCAACCATGCTCTCTGCCAATATCCACAAAATGTAAAAGCATCACCTCTCCTGGTGCATCTTCTCACTTATATAATTACATGAAGAATGTGATTTGAGCTTTACAAAGTAAGCATACAAACTTCCAAGGAATAGATCTGCCTTCCATACCCACATGCCATGTGCTTTATCTCTTTCAAACAATCCTTGGCAATGCAACAATCCAAAATCTTACAGTAGGTCCAATTGCATGATGAGATCAAAGACCTCATCCACCTGAATTCAACCACCCAAGTTAGAAGAAAATAAAGTTTACTGAAAGTGTGCAACATCCCTATTTAGAATTTGTTTCATCTGGTTCAAGATCTGATATATGGGCAATATAGCTTGAGAGAATTCAGCTACAAAATCAAGAGGTTGATCACTGGTTTTGCTTTGCTCAACACTGCAAAATTGCAAGTCATTGAAGTGAAATTGCTGTCTTACATATTGAAGTGGCAACATTTCTTTGGTAGCATGTGGATATTTAGTTCAAGATGTGGTGAATTAAATGAGGTGTTAGATTTGGGGAAAGCTTAGAAATATCAAGATAGTTTTGAAGAACCTGATTCTCCACGCAACTTTTGAGGAATCTTCTATTGTTGTAGAGAATGTTAAGAGGATGTGACTTGGCTAAAGAAGAGCACTTTTTGCACTTTGCACTTTGTTTAGGGATATATTTTACTTCACATACAAATACTTCACAGGACAGAAGAAAGAGATTTACTCTAGTGGCCAGATCTTTGAAATCATCATAATTCATGTTGGGATTGAAGAAAGTACATAATTAGCATACATAAGATTCAGGGACAGCTACCTGGATTTCTGCAGCACCGCAAGGTGATGTGATGGGTGCTCTTGCTTTGCAATAAAAGTGTTGGGGTCCAATGGTGATGTCACTGCTCATCAGTGATTTTTGAAGTAATACTCATATTCTAATTAACTTATTAACATTGTCCTGAAACTAAACATGCAATACTTACATCCTTTCTATTTTAACTTCCATAAAGCCATTTAAAATTTACAATACTCACATATAAGTCTCCTAAATAGTTGTTCAATTTTTTAAAATCCATTGCAATATTTGCATATAGGTTTTTTAAATTGTTGCTAAGTTTTGTAGCATCCATTATAATACCCACATATCGGTCTCCAAAATAGTTGTTAAATCATTTTTACATCCATTACAATATTCGCATCATAACGCACTTGTTTGCATTATGCTTAGCTTCAAATTACAATACCTACATACATATAAAATAATGATTAAATAATTATTCTAGATTATTAATGAGTGATCAGATAATTGATTTAAATAATTAATGCATGATTATTTTTTTAAAGATATTACATGAATGATTATATATTTATTTTCATAATTAATGAATGACTAAATAATTATTTAAAATAATTAATGAATTGTTAGATAATGTAAATGATTGATTATCATATTTAAAAAGTCATTAAAAATTTAATTAACTAATTATTTGGTTGAACCTTAATTATTCGAATAATTAAAATTTAAATCTAAAACAAAATTTATAATTTTATATTTAATTTATTATCTTAATTAGATTTTTTATGTTGATAAGTTATTCACATCATTATTTTAAATAATTATTCATGATAATTAATTGTTATAAAATTAATTCAAAAATATAAAGAGACATATATTGAGTACCCAAACCACTTATGGGTTATTTTGCACCTTGCACTTTGTTTAGGGTTATATTTTACTTCACATACAAATACTTCACATGACAGAAGAGAAAGATTTACTTTAGTGGCCAGATCTCTGAAATTATTGTAATTCATGTTGGGATTGAAGAAAGTACATAATTAGCATACATAAGATTCAGGGACAGCTACCCGGATTTCTGCAGCACCGCAAGGTGATGTGATGGGTGCTGTTGCTTTGCAATAAAAGTGTTGGGGTCCAATGGTGACGTCACTGCTCATCTTCTCAAGGCTTTGTGTTGGACAAGAGCAGCAAACAAAAAGGAGACTGGATGAGAGGAAGTGGGTGGAGAAAATTTAGAGAGTTCAAGTGTTCCTGTGTTTTTCTCCTACTGCAATGAATTTTATGTTTCTTTCCAATGTTCTTGAGCAATGTGAGTAGTTTAAACCTCAGGGTAAGGCTCAGTTCAAATGAGGGTGACACTTGAAAATCAATTTTACTAGGTGTTGCTGGAGTTTCCTGTCATGACCAAGTTTTCATCTCTTGGTTGTCATTGCTACTCTGATTGATGACAAATATTCAGTAAGCATGGTATGCTTTATTGTGAAGGTTCTTGAGAACTTGACAGATGTTGGAGTTGTGTAAAGAGCATATGGCTGAAAAGGAGTTGTATAATTTTCATTGCTATGTGATACTAGGTTTACATCATTGGTGTTTTCATGATG
>Ga0116229_10004063_pt1 | contig 24007 bp, 13 predicted proteins | sample S1TSphgellanicum_3_FD_87313 | JGI IMG/M metagenome (GOLD analysis project Ga0116229, IMG submission 87313) | Host-associated microbial communities from peat moss isolated from Minnesota, USA - S1T2_Fc - Sphagnum magellanicum MG | ecosystem: Host-associated > Plants > Peat moss > Unclassified...
GAGCGGAGGCACACCGACGATCCAAACTTCGGAGGGCTTCAAAAGAAAGTGGCCGAAGAGCAGACCATTAAATTTCTTACATAGCAGCATAGCTGCCCTCTGCCCTCTGCCTTTCTTCGGTGAAAATTCCAGAAATACACGTAGGGTGGGCACTGCCCACCGAAACCCTGATACTGTGGGTAGTGCCCACCCGACAAAACCTAAAATTTTTCACAACTCCTCATTCAGCACCCGAGGGTGTCACAATCGGTTATTACTAAAGTAAATGAATCACCTGAGTATTAAATACTACATTCAAAAATCAAAGAACCTCAGAAGGCAATACTGCTCGGATAAGGAAATAAAGTAGGCTGAAATCATTGAAATATCGTTGTTTATGATGACTAAAAAGGGCTTAACGGAGAAGTATTGGTAATTGTCATGGTCAAGCTGACATTTCTCTATAAATTTAGCATTGACCATATTGCGGTTAGTTCAACATGGCTGACCTTTTGTCAACAGTGTCTGCACCCATTCTCAATTAGAATGTTTTGTAATAGTATTTGTACGTATATCTCGCCAAATCTGTGTAGCAGCAAGTACTCCATCGGCTGCTGCGATGACTACTTGGTTGAGTCCGACTTTGAGATCACCAATGGCAAAAATCCGAGGATGGGAGGTACGAGCCATCTTGTCCGTTACTAAATTACCACCTTGCTTTTCCAGATCAAACCTGTCTAGATAGTCAGCGTGATATTTTGAACCCATGGAGATTAATCCACTATCTAACTCAATCACAGTGCCGTCTTCCAGTTCCACCCCGCTCATCTGGTGGTTCTCACCCAAAAATTGCTGAATGGGTGTTTCCACTAACTGATATCCATGCTCCTGTAATTTTTGACGCAACTCGGCTTCTACCTCAAATTTCCCCTGAGTAAACAGGGTAATGTAGGGTGTAAACCAACTGAGGGGAAAAACAACTCCTGCATTAGTGTTGCTATTAGCAAATACACCCACTTTTTTCTGTACCATTTCATAACCATCACAGATGAGACAGACATGTAGGTTGTAGCCTGCGTAGTCAAAGACATTCCGCATGTTTTCCAGTTCTGGCAGGTAGTCGATAACGCCACTAGCCGCAATCAGGTATTTGGAACGGAAGGACTGTTCAACACCATTTTGTCTGCCAACTTTGACACGCACACTAAAAGTTTCTCCTTCATCTACCACTTCCTCCACGTAACCATCGAGAAAGTCACCACCAAAAGACAAGTATTGTTCCTTGCCATTTTTCAGCAGCGTGCGACCTGGTGTATCTGATGGCAAACCCAAGTAATTGTGCAACTCCTGCATCCATAAGGAGCGAGCTTTACCTTTATCAATAATCAGACTGGAGAGAAGATAACGTTGCAGATAAACTCCAGCAGACAAACCACCTACACCACCACCAACAGTGATTACGTCATAAACGCGGTCAGCATGTTCTGCAAGATTTTGTTTTGTGATTTTCATTTTGTCGTCATACCACTTGATTTCAAAGATAAACTAACTCATTACCCACTTAAAATAACTTCAACCAAATTGGGAGAGTCACAAGCAAAAGCATCGCCCCTACTGCTAGCGCAGTAACTGTTAGGTCGCGGTCAAGGTTGAAAGTTTCGGCAAGTACCAGTGTGGCAAAAGCTGGAGGCATCGCCATTTGTAACACAATCACCTGTGCTGTTGCACCAGTTAAACCAAAAAGTGGTAAAGTACTGCCTAGAATTAAGGGAACTAATAACATTTTGATGCCTAAGCTGATACTCGCCCACCGGAGATTGTGCCAAGAATTAAGCTGGACAAGTCGCATTCCAATCAATACCAGAGATAAAGCAACCATACTCCAAGCCAATTTGTCTAAGCAGAATTCAGCTAGGGGAGCGATCGCCACGTTTCGCCACAGCAAGCCAAACCCAAAACTCCACATAGCTGGATTAATTAAGATTGCTTTAGCAATTTGCCCATGATTTTGAACACTACCGCTAAAACGAGCCGCTAGAGCTACACCCAAGATGTAAACTCCTAAAGTTGTTCCTAGCAAATCGTAAAATAACGCCCAAGCAAAGTATTGGTTGCCAACGACTGTCAGGATGACGGGATAGCCCAGATAACCTGTATTACCTGCCATTGCTGCCAGAATAAAACTACCCTGAGTCGGTAGTTGGGGAACAGTATTTGTCAAATAGGCTTTGACTTTAATAAATACCCAAGCCGAAAATGCCCCTAGTAAAATGGCTATATGGGCGATTGTGGGAGCAATCCAAATCTGTCCCGACAAGTCAGCTTTTCGTAAAAAAGTTACAATGCTTATTGGTACACCTACCCAGAAGAGAGACTGACCTAAACGAGTTGGAACTGTAGCAGGTAGTTTGCGTCCCAGAATAAATCCAACTAGGACTAATCCAACTAGCTTGACGTATAGTTCTAAAATGTTTGTCAAGACTAAGCCTAGGAATACAAACCTTATATGTTATCTGTTGTATCCATTTCTGTCCAGTTTCTCTATGGGAAAGTCCCCAGCCATAGGGCTTGGTCATTGGCAGTGGCAGTATGTAAGAATCTGTTGTCAGCACCCCGCACGAAAAAGATATCTGGACAGCACCTAAAGACGCCGTTTGTTTTTCCCCCCGTGCCCAAAGGCGACGGGTTTCAAAAAGTATCGTGAGGTTTTTATGATTATTCAACAAAAGCAGGAGTGGACCATTGAATAATGCTAAGTTTTCTGGAAAACCTCAAAATTCACCGTCTACCTCTGGTGAAGACATTCCGCTAGCTTTACGCGATACTCCTGATGCAGCACCCCAGAATGCAGCACCCAAGGTGCGCGTACAACCGCTGGTTTTGGTGCTCGGGGGATTGGTAGGATTTATTCTACTTGCTGTATTTAGTGGCTTTTTGTTTTTCGCCTTTGCACCAAAAAAAAATACTGATTCTCAGCCTTCTCTTGCTAGCTCCTCTACAACTACATCAGCACCATCTGATACTTCTGTCAATCCAAACAAAAATGCCGATACACTTTTGGGGCATTTTTCTTACCCAGAAGCGCCAGAATCAGAACTAGTAATGGTTTCCGCAGATGGACGTCAAAGAATGCGAAAAGCTGCTGCCCAAAAGTATAGAACGATGGTGCAAGCAGCACGGAGTCAAGGTGTGTTTTTGGTACCAATTTCTGCCTTTCGTTCAATAAAAGATCAGCAGCAGTTATTTTTCGGTGTTAGTGCCCAACGGAATCAGTCACCAGCAGAACGAGCTGCGGTTAGTGCTCCCCCTAAGTATAGCGAACATCACACAGGTTATGCTGTAGATATTGGGGATGGAGCAGTCCCAGCAACCAACGTAAATCTTAACTTTGAAAAAACTAAAGCTTTTCATTGGCTGCAAGCAAATGCGGCACGTTTCAGCTTTGAAATGTCCTTTCCCAAAGATAATCCTCAGGGTGTAAGTTATGAGCCGTGGCACTGGCGTTATGTAGGCGATCAAGACAGCTTAGAAACTTTCTACAAAGCTAGGAATTTGAAACCCGCTAAGGTTGAGAAATAGGTAGTTGTTAGTTGTTAGTTGTTAGTTGTTAGTTGTTAGTTGGTAGTTGGTGGAGAGGGATGAGGGATGAAAGGTTAATGGTGAGCAGCTATACTTTGCACGGTCATAAGCTGAGTGTTCACGTAAATGAACAACACTGTTTGTAAGGGCGCAAGGCATTGCGCCCTTACGTGGTTTCAAAAGCGCAATTTATGCCCCTGGGAAGTATAGTTGATTATTGTTTGGTATCAGCCAACAATCAACAACCCACAATCCACAACCAACCAACAACTAACAACTAACAATCAATCCCCAGTACTATGTCCTGATTTCTCCTCAGATGCAGGTTTCGCGTACTTACCTGGATACTTTTCATGAAAATACGCTTCTAGGACTTGTAAGACCATTGGTGCACAAATAGTACCACCATGCTCGCCAGTATTTTCGCCAAACGCCACAACCGTAATTTCCGGCTGATCACTGGGAGAATAAGCACCAAACCAAGTGTGATTTGGACGATTATTACCAGCTTCAGCGGTGCCGCTTTTTGCGGAGGTTGGGGGAATTGATGGTACGTTCAAACGTGTCCCTGTACCTTCAGAAACCACTTTCCGCAATCCCTCACGGAGAACTTTTATGGTTTCTGGTTTCATATTTAAAGATACCCGCCAGCTTTTTGCTTGTTCATTGTCTTGAAGCAAATGCGGTTGAACTCGGTATCCACCATTAGCTGGGACAGAGAACATCCTAGCAGATTGCAAAGGTGTCACTTGCAGAGCGCCTTGACCAATTGACATATTAATCGTGTCACCTACAGTCCAAGGCATCTTCCAAACTTTCTGTTTCCAAGCATCATCTGGTACTAAACCTTTTGATTCTTCATCTGCAAACTCAATGCCAGTTTTTTGACCAAACCCATATTTGCGACTCCATTCAATCAAAGTTGGACCACCGGTTCTCCTGCCAACTTGATAGAAGAAGGTATCACTACTCATAGCGATCGCCTTGGGAAATCCCAACGGACCAAATCCAGAGTGGTTCCACTCACTAAATGTCACTCTACCAACGGTGAGGGAACCAAAGGTTTGTAGCACTGTGTTCGGAGTAAATTTACCCGATTCTAATCCAGCAGATGTGGTCACAATTTTGAACGTACTGGCGGGTGGAAAAGCGCTGAGGGCGCGATTGACCAACGGATGGTCTTTACTTTGTACACTCTGCCAGTCTTTTTGGGAGAGTTTTTGTTTGGAGAAGATATTTGGGTCAAAGGTGGGGTGAGACACCATTGCTAAGACTGCACCGTTTTTCGGGTCAAGTGCGACAATCGCACCTTTGGTATTGCCCAAAGCTTTTTCAGCGGCTTCTTGCACATTTAAATCTATAGTTAGGTGTATATCCTTACCTGGCTTTGCCTGTTTCTCTCCCAAAACTCGAATCGGGCGACCCTTACTATCGACTTCTACTTGCTGACCGCCCCATTCACCCCGCAGCAGAGGCTCATAGGCCTTTTCAATCCCCATCTGACCAATCACATCTCCCAGTCGGTAACCTTCCTTCCGCTTGTCTTTTAACTGTTCACGTGTCAGTTCACGGGTATATCCTAGCACATGTGCTAGATCCTTACCCTGTGGGTAGAAGCGAACAGCTTCCGTATTTATTTCCACACCTTGAAGTTCGTTTTCATACTCTTTCAATGCTGTGATTTGTGCCTCGCTAACATCACGAGCAATTCGCACAAGTGAAGATGAGTTGGGACCCGCATCTTCGAGTTTCTTTTCCATTTCGTCTAAGGGTAGGTTGAGAATTTTCGATAAACGCGGACCAACAACTGACCATGATGGCTTAGTGTGAGCCATCGGCCATAAATAGACAGAATGAGGATAACGAGTGGTGGCTAAAAGTTTACCATTGCGATCAAAAATGTTACCTCGCTCCGGTTGTTTGGGGATCAACCGAATCCGGTTTGCCTCGGCTCGTTGTCGATGGTGCGCCCCTTCAACCAGTTGTAAATATGCCAACCGACCTGCGATCGCAGTTGTCATTAAGAGGGTGAATAAGATTAAAAATCCGGACTGATAGCCTCGTCCGACTGTACGTATATCTTTTTTTCTGCCGAGTTGAGGTGATTGTAGTAAAGCCATAGGACTAAGAATGATTCCGAATTTGTCTACAAATACGTTAAAGTTATACTCGAGGTGGTGTGTTAAATCATGATGGAAGAATGTTCCTGACAAATTATTGTTGCCGGATACAATAAACCAAGGTGTAAGCTTTTTCTAGATTACATGAATTAACAAAAACACGTAAAATCACTGTATTCAATCTACGATTATGGCTCAAACTGCGACGCAGAATCAGGGTAAGATGGTAACTTTTGAGTCTCTTGATGTGGAACTGTGTAACGTCTTCAAGTTCTTTAATCAAGATCCTGCCGTACATGGAATAGACTTGGATGTCAAGCAGGGAGAATTCTTTAGTATTCTAGGTCCCTCTGGTTGTGGCAAGACAACCATGCTACGCTTAATAGCGGGATTTGAAAGGGCTGACGCAGGTAAGCTCTTGATTCAGGGTCGGTCTATGACTAATGTCCCCCCTTACCGCCGACCTGTCAACACTGTATTTCAAAGCTATGCTCTATTTAACCACCTGAATGTCTGGGACAATGTCGCCTTTGGACTGCGACTGAAAAAATTACGCAAGGCGGAACTTGAAAGCAGAGTCCAAGAGGTTTTAGTCAGCGTGAAATTGGAGAGTTTGCGATCGCGCTTACCTAGTCAACTCTCTGGCGGTCAACAGCAACGGGTCGCATTAGCGCGGGCGCTTGTTAACCGTCCTGCTGTATTACTGCTGGATGAACCCTTAGGAGCGTTAGATTTAAAACTGCGTAAGCAAATGCAGGTTGAACTGGCAAATTTACACAAACACCTAAGGTTGACCTTTATCATGGTGACTCACGACCAAGAAGAAGCATTATCCTTGTCTGATCGTATTGCTGTGATGAACCAAGGTAAAATTGAACAAATTGGTACCCCTAGCGAAATTTACGAACAACCCCGCACACCGTTTGTAGCTGATTTTATCGGTGATACCAATTTGTTTGAGGGCGAAATCACAGCGCAAGACACATCAAGCGTGCGAGTTTTGACAAAAACAGGAATAAAAATTGTGGCCACTCGCAAGGAGGATACACCAACAGCTTTATCGCCAGCGGTAGTCGTAAGTGTGCGCCCAGAAAAAATTCAGCTTTCGCTTTATAAACCCAGTTTACAGACTAACTGTTTTGAAGGACGGCTTACTAATATCATGTATTTGGGTACACACGTTAATTATGTTGTGGAATTAACAAATAGTCTACGTATAACTGTGATGCAGCCCAACACCTTTGGCAATTTACCAAACCAGGAAACGCCTATCTATGCTTGGTGGGCAGAAAGTGATTGTGTGGTCATTGGTCAATAGGAGTGGGGTGTAGGGTGTGGGGTAATGGGGAGTGGGGAAAGTATAAAAATGACTAGAAGAAAGTTTTTAACAGGGGTGGCGGTGCTTTCTGGCTTGTCTTTGACTGGTTGCGGCTGGAGACTTGGCAATGTACGAGCAACTGCTACAACTATTGGTTCTCGCGATCAATTAGATCTCTACACTTGGACACAATATACTGATCGGGAATTACTGACAACCTTTACTACCCAGACAGGAATCAAAGTGCTTGCAGATGTATATGATTCCAACGATGTCATGCTGGCTAAGCTACAAGCAGGAGGTGGAGGCGCTTATAGTGTGATTTACCCGTCTGACTATATGGTGAAGAAGATGGCGGACAAGGGATTGTTAAGGGAAATAAATCGCGATCGCTTAATCGGTTTAGATAATTTATTGCCACGGTTTCAAAATCCTACATATGATCCCAATAACCGCTACAGTATGCCCTTTAGCTGGGGAACAACAGGTTTAATTTACAATTCCGAAATACTCAAAACTCCGCCGGAAGACTGGGACTATCTTTGGCAAAACCAAGCGCAACTGTCAAAGCGAATGACTTTGCTGAGTGATGTTCGAGAAGTTATAGGTGCGGTGTTGCGGATGCTGGGTTACTCTTATAACTCACAAAATGAAAATGAAATTAAACAAGCTTATGACAAATTGAAGGTTCTCAAAGGAGCGATCGCAGCTTTTGATACTGATGCTTGGCGGAATCAAATTGTGGCAGGAGATTTGCTATTGGCAATGTGTTACTCAGCAGATGGAGTGAAAATTTCTCAAGAATATCCCAAATTTAAGTATGTCATTCCTAAGAGTGGTTCTTCATTATGGACTGATACAATTGTGATGCCGAAAACAGCCCCTAATGCCGATGGGGCCTATGCTTGGATTAATTTTCTTCTGCAACCGGAAGTAGCAGCCCAAATAAGCCAACGTCTAAGCATTGCCACTCCTAATCGTGCTGGATTTGACTTATTACCAAAAAAAATCCAAGACAATTCTAGTTTGTTTCCCCCAGAATCGCTGCTCGAAAAGTGCGAACGTATCACTCCTTTGGGAGACATTGAACAAGTGTATGAGCGTTACTGGACTGAATTAACTAGTAGCTAGGAAAAATATATAGGACTAGTAACGCTGCGCGGAATTCACTCATTCAAAAGTCACTCATAATTGTATTCTGGGCTTTTGCCCCAGCAATTCTCATTTTAAGGTTTCATGACATTAAAACCCTTGCACCAAGCAAGGTTAATCATTCTTAACGCAATTAGCAATTCTCATTTTGAAACGACGCAAAATCGTTTCAAAATGAGAATTGCTGCCTAATCCCTACAGGGGACCCCGATGTCCCCATTTTCAAGCAAGGACGCCCTGCATGCAGTAGGCAAAAGTACCCTTGAGGGTACTTTCATGGTAAGCTTGTGGAGATAATAATAAGAGTATCAAGCAGAATGTCCTGTTGTTGGGTGCGAAAATACCCAAATTTGGATGGATTGCCTGCGTTTTCTTTTATCCAGTAACTCTAAACCTTAGTCATATAATCATAAAATTAACATATCTTATTTCAAATGTTGTGATACTTTACAATTGATTTTTACAAAATTTCATTAAAATAGAAAATCAAAATATATAAAAGCAACTTAACACTAAAATTAGTGTAATCATCTAAGATATCATCTAAGATCAAGAAAAGCCATCAAACGAGTTTTTAAAACCAAAATTATACTTTTGTCTTAAAAATAAGAGTCTAACAAAGTTAGGAAAAAACTTAATGTTGCATATTATACTAAGAAAGGGGAGAAATGACAAAAAAGTTCAAGTCTTAGAAAAGATGAGAAATTTTTGCTTACTCTTTGTATAAAACTTGATTGATCATCTAATAAAAGCTGCCATTCAGGGAGGATACTGGCTTGCCCTTCTAGAGTTATTGCAAAGTGTCCGTTGCGTTTACAGTTGACCATTATGTTGTTAAACGCTTATGAGTAGATTAGTTGTTTTAAGCTTGGGTCAGGGAAACCTACAGGATGGCTTTGCCACTGTTACGGCACAGATTGGAGAAGCAGACAATCCCTACCGGATGAAATTGACTGCTAGTTTACCAGCCGCACCAAAAATTCCCGACCTATATCGAAATTGGCAGTTGCTTTATTTTGCTTTATCTCAACGACTAAGATGCAATCATGAGATAGACGATCAATTTGAAATTGAAGAAGCTTATGTAACTAATGTTTCTCAAGTTGATCTCACAAATTTATGTCAGCTATTGTCCCAAAGGATAAATGCATGGTTTAATTCAACAAAGTTTCGCAAAATTGACCAGCAATTACGTACCCAATTAAAACCATCTGAAGAAATTCGCTTTGTTATTGAAACCAACGACAATTTAGTGCGACGACTTCCTTGGCATCTGTGGGATTTTTTTGAGGATTACCCGCTTGCGGAGGTGGCATTAAGTGCTGCAGAATATCAAAAACCAAATAAGTTATCTTTAAATAACACGAGCTTGCCAGTTAGAATTTTAGCTATTTTAGGCAATAGTCAAGAAATTGATATTAGTCGGGATCGGGGTTTTTTAGAGAAATTATCAACTCAAGCAGAAATTAAATTTTTAGTTGAGCCAAATCTAGGCAGTTTAAACGATCAGCTTTGGCAACAAGGTTGGGATATTCTCTTTTTTGCAGGTCATAGTTGTAGTCAAGGAAAAGGGCATCTGCAAATCAATCAAAGGGATACAATTACTCTTGAGCAATTAAAGTACGCTCTCAAGCAAGCGATTAGTCGTGGGTTGAAGCTAGCGATTTTCAACTCCTGTGGTGGTTTGGGGTTGGCGCAGCAGCTACAGGATTTGCACATCCCCCAAGTCATTGTTATGCGCGAGCCTGTGCCGGATGTGGTGGCTCAAGAATTTTTAAAGTATTTTTTAGCGGAATTTTCCTCTGGCAAGTTTTTATATGCTGCGGTGCGTTCTGCACGAGAAAGACTGCAAGGACTAGAGACAGAATATCCCTGCGCTACCTGGCTGCCAGTCATTTTCCAGAATCCGGCTGAACCACCAATGTTTTGGCCAGAGGAGAGTGTTAGGGCTCAAGGGAAAGACAAGACAGTCTCGTTAGCGTTGGCTGCCCGTCCTCCTATTCGTGTGCGAACAGAAATGCGAAAGAAAAACTGTCGGCTACGGCTTGAGTCTGATGTTGTGGCACAAGCAGCACCAACAAGCACACTGCCAAGACAAAATCCTGTAGATTTTTTCGCTAATGTCAAGCAGGATCTGTTGCCTCGCTTCCCGAGTGGTTCAGTCCCGCTTGATTCCCCGTTTTATATCGAAAATTCTGCGATCGCTGCACAGGTTGAGCAAGAAATCAGTGAACCAGGAGCCTTAATTCGGATTAAAGCTCCCAGAGAAATGGGCAAAACCTCTTTGCTGCTGAGGATTCTCGACTATACCAATCGTATTGGCTACCGTATAGTTAGCCTGAATCTGGAGCAAATTGATCAGGCAATATTGAGCGATTTGAATCGATTTTTGCGCTGGCTGTGTGTCAATATTACATGTCAGCTTCAGTTGGAATCAAGGCTAGACGAGTATTGGGATGAAGATATTGGCAGCAAAGTGAGCTGCTCTCTTTATTTACGCGCTTATGTGCTAGAGCAAATAAACTCGCCTGTGGTTTTGGCGTTGGATGAGGTAAACCAGCTTTTTGAGCACCCGTCAGTGGCGAAGGAAGTTTTACCCCTGTTTCGTTCATGGTATGAAGAAGGCAAAAGAGTGCCCGTTTGGCAAAAGCTGCGCCTGATTGTGGTACACTCGACGGAAGTTTATGTCCCCTTGCAGCTACATCAGTCTCCTTTCAATGTGGGGTTACCGATTCAGTTAACCTGCTTGAGTTTAGACCAAATGCAGCAGTTAGCCCAGCGCTATGGGATCAACTGGAAGGACAGTGAGGAGGCGAGACTTCTGATGGATATGGTCGGGGGACATCCAGCATTGGTACACTTAGCACTGTATCACCTGAGTCGTGGGGATCAGACTCTGGCACAACTGCTGGAAAGTGCCCCAACATCCTCCGGAATTTATTCTCATCACTTACAACGTCATTGGGCAGCTTTGCAAGAAAAGTCGGAATTGGCGATCGCGCTTCACAAGGTGATGCATGCGACAGAGGCTGTGCCGTTAGAACCGATTCTGGCTCACAAGTTAAGTAGTATGGGGCTGATTAAGTTAGATCATAATCAAGCGACACCGAGTTGTCAGTTGTATCGGCAGTATTTTCAGTCGCAGTTTTTTATTGGGGGGATAAAAATATGGGTTGAAAACTTTGATATTAGCTGACTCGTCCAGATATTGGACTGAGAGTAGCTAAGGTAATTGTTCCGTTTCCTGAGGTAAGGAGGAGATTGAATTTGAAAGCTGGTTCGTTAACCATTGTGGGCACGGGTATTCAATTGGTTGGGCATCTCACCTTATCTGCGAAAGCCTGGATTGAGCAGGCTGATAAGGTCTTGTTTGCTGTGGCTGACCCAGTCACAGCAAAATGGCTGAGATCTCTCAACGCAAAGGCAGAAGCCCTACCTTATAATACCGACAATCAGCGGCGCACAGAGACCTATCGTGAGATGGTCGAGCGGATTTTGGCAGAAGTTCGTCAGGGGTTGAATGTCTGTGCTGTTTTTTATGGTCATCCGGGCGTCTTTGCTGATCCAACGCATCAAGCGATCAGACAGGCGCGTAGTGAAGGCTTTCGGGCGCAGATGCTACCAGGGATTTCAGCCGAAGATTGCTTATTTGCTGACCTCGGTCTTGATCCAGGCAAAAACGGGTGTCAAAGTTTTGAAGCAACGGACTTTCTGATCCGGCAGCGCAAATTTGACTCCACCAGTGCGCTGATTTTATGGCAAATTGCAATGATTGGTAATCTAGGTTTTTTCAAGTCAGGAGGGCATCTGCATGGACTAACCGTGTTAGCCGAGGTTTTAGAAACCTATTATGCTGCTGACCACGAAGTGATTGTTTACGAAGCAGCAGTTTATCATCCGATCTGTGAGCCTGTGATCGAGCGAGTTCCTCTGTCTAAGTTGCCAGAAACCAAGCTTACGCAAGTTGCGACGCTTTTTGTTCCGCCCAAAAACTCAGCGCCTGTGGATGATCAGATGATGGCACGTTTGGGGATGTATTCTGCCAAAGAACAGACGAAGGAGGGATATCTGTGATGGAGTGCTATCAAGAAACTTTGATTGATCTCAACAAAGCGATAGAACAGAACCCTAACGATACTCAAGCTATCGCCCACCGAGGGGAGATCTATAGGCTGATGGAACGCGATGAAGAAGCCCTAACCGATTTCAACCAAGCCATTAAGTTAAACCCTAATTACGCTTGGGCGATCGCTCATCGAGGAGAAACTTACTATCTCATGAAACGCTTCTCTGAAGCTTTAGCTGATTTCAATCAAGCGATTGAACTGAAACCTGACTATGTTTGGGCTATTGCTCACCGGGGAGTAAGCTACCGTTTTATGGGGGAAGCATATTACACAGTGGCACTGGCTGACTTGGATCGAGCAATTGATCTGAAGCCGGATTACGTCTGGGCAATTGCCTACCGCTGCCGAGTCTATGCAATGATGAAGTGCTACGAGAAAGCTCTAACTGACTTTGATCGAGCGATTGCCCTTGAAGAAACCGTATTTGTGAAAAATTGGCTGATTGAGAGAGGGTTGATCCTTTGCTACGACGGTCAATATTCTCAGGCGATCGCCTGTTGCGATCAGAGGTTGCAACAGGTTCCGCATGACAGTACAGCTTTGTACTGTATTGCAGTAGCTAAGGCACGCTGGCAGGGATTGGACAAAGCAAAAAGTGAAATCGAGCGATCGCGGTCAACATTGCTCTCTAAATGGGAGACAGAGGATCGAGGAGATATCCTGTACCGACTGAGCGGCTTAGCAATCTTGGAAGGTAATTGCGAGCAAGCATGGCAATATCTTAGAGAAGCTATTCCTATTAATGATGAAGCCATTGAGTTAGTCGGTCACGACCCAGCCTGGATGGATTGGCAGCATGACCCGAGAACTCAGGCACTAGTCGCTAGTCAAGCTTTTGAGCCAACCAACCCAACCTCAAGGAATTAACCCTCTCCTAAGAAATCGCAAGGTTTCTTTACATCCATAAGGGGCGATCGCCCGTGAACAGCTTTAATCACTCTGGGAAGAGAATAATCAGAGCTAAATGCCGAAAGTCAGATGTAGTCAGGAATTTAGCGATCGCATATTGATAGCAACCCCGAAACAAAGGTGAAAAGGCAAAATCCTCACTAGTAAAGGGTTTTAGCTTTTACCAAGAGCGAGAGTGATTAAAGAGGGTTAACAACAGTTTCAACAAAATGAACTCTGGTAGTGGTTTTGATTATTTCCATTTGTTGCACGTTTGATTGCAATTTGCTGTAATCATGAAAAAGTTTAAGTCCAATAACAATGTCGTCTATTCGTGTAAGTATCATGTCGTCTGGACTCCGAAATATCGACGCTTAGTCCTAAAAGACGGAGTAGACACGAGATTGAAAGAGTTGTTACACCAAATCTCCAAAGAAATACAAGTTGAAATAATCTCCATGGAGATAATGCCCGACCATGTTCACTTATTGGTTGAAGTAGACCCCCAATTTGGTATTCATAAAGCTGTTAAACGATTTAAAGGTGCTACTTCTAGATATCTTCGTCTTGAGTTCCCACATCTTAAATCTAGACTCCCTACCCTCTGGACTAACTCTTATTTCGTCTCTACAGTAGGGGGAGCGTATGCAGAAATAGTTAAACAGTACCTACATAATCAGAAAGAATTTTGACTCGTGACTGAAGTCCCGCTTCGGACTAACCCCATGTTCTACGCTGTGGGGCTTGCGTCCTACAAGTTTCCGGTCAAGTAACTAGTACCGCTGCCTTGGAAGTCAATGCTTCGGCTACGCTCAGCAACCGAAGTCAAAAGTCACTCATAATTGTATTCTGGGCTTTTGCGCCAGTTCCATCAGATTAAGTGCATAAGTTGATTTCACTTACACCTACTTAAGAATGCAGTTGCCAACCCTCTAAGTTGAGGTGATTTATCTCTTGTTAACTAGGTATTATACCACAGAATTTAAAATTTGTCAATGCGTAAGTTCCAGTAACTATTGAGGAGAAATTTGACAGATGACTCAGAACGATCAACCCCAAAATATTCAGCTTCTTGCCCAAAGAGCAGAAACTCTTCGTTTGTCAGGGGCATATGAACAGGCTTTGGAGATTTTCCAACAGATCCAAAGTCCAGACAATGCTTGGGTCAACGCTCACCTAGGGGCAACTTACCACCAGATGATGGATTATGAAAATGCAATAACGTACTTGGAGAAAGCTATTGCAAAAAATGATCAGTATCCCTGGGCTCATGCCCAGCTAGGTGAAGTCTATCGTCTGCGAGCAATTGTGAACAATCGGGACTTGAATGATATTAATCAAGCCATAGAACATTTCCAGAAAGCGCTTGGTTCTGATGATCCTCAAAAGAGCGAATATGCGTGGGCATTAGCTCACTTAGGAGCAACCTACCGCCTGAAAATGACTAGGGATATCAATGTGCTTAAGACGCGGATAGATCAACGACAAAGTCAAGAAGATCCTTTGCAACCAAGTAAAGGAGATGCTTTGAAGTGCTTTAACAGAGCGATTGAACTTATTCCCACATACGCTTGGGCATGGGGTATGCGAGGAACAATTTACAGATTGGCTCAAGAATACGAAGATTCATACTGGGATTTAGAAGTTGAGACAGTAATAGCTCCGGAGATTGGGGTTTTACAAAGCTCTCCTTCTCCTGTTCCATTATTAGAAACCAGAAGGATAAATCTTTATGAGCATGCATTATTGTCTTTTTATATGACAAAGAGAACAGACGACCAGCAGAAGAAAAATAGACACTACGGTAGAGCCATCGCTTTTGCCCAACAAGCCTTGAACGTCCAGCCAAGTGACCTGATTGCTCACCTAATTCTCACCGTAATTGAAGCTAATCAAAAGAAGGAAAAACAGGGTGGATCTTTATCAGACCCAAATGATATTAACAGTATTAAAGAAAAAGTTGGAAAATTCTTTAAAGACGCAGAGTCAGAGTTTTTTGAACCCTGTAAGACAGTATTGCGGCATCGGATTAGTGTCAATCAATTACAAGTTAACGATTTAGCACAAATAAGGAATGAAGCTGGGGAGGAACATAAACTCACGCAATTCGTACTAAAAGATGTGATAGAGAATCCTAATTTAGGTATTGCAAATGACCCAAAATTATGGCTATCGAAAAACTTTGCACTGACTGAGGCATGCAGCAATGTCCTTTTCCTACTTAGTGGATTAAGCTATATTCTGAAAGGAGACCCTGTTATTGGCAAAGCACAACCTTATCGAGACCTTGCAACAACGAGCAATATTTTCTACGCTCAGGAAAGGTTTTATCAAACTCCAGTACTTCCAGAAGAAGAACGGTCAACAATCTTAACCCAGTTGTCTCAGCTAACAAGCAATCTACTATAGCAATCCTCAATGAGCGATCTGCCGTAAGCGTTGCGCTGCCGCCTACGGCAGATCGCTCTCTCTTGTCCATACTTCACATTTTCATGTTTTTGTCAATAAGTAAATATTACTAGTGTAACACTTTACAACTTTTTTATTTTAATTTTTCTCCTTTAGAATTTCCTCGTCTCAAACTTCACGACTTTATTATTTTAAAAGTACAATGTACAATAAATATGTAGAACTTACGCACTGTAGAAATTAAACATCATGTGTGTTAACGGATAATGGTCGTTTCAGACTTGTAGGGGCGTATTGCAATACGCCCCAGGGTGTGGACAGCAACACTCTCATTGGTGGAAAAATCAAACCTTGAGTCGCTAAAAATCCCCGATTCATATCTGGCAATTTATGTCAATGCGTAAGTCCTAATATGGTTCATTTTAACTAAATAATCATGGTTTTAAGGGGGATGTTTAGTGTTGCTTAATGGGAAAGTCTGTTGTCGAAATCCCCTGATTACCCTGAGAACTAGCCATGAATCGAATATCGCGTACAATCTTAATAGTTGAAGACTCTGCCGAAAAGCGGGAAGTTTATCGACGCTATCTGATGGGCGATCAAGATTACTGCTACTCTATTGTGGAAGCAACACTGGGACGGCAAGGGCTAGAACTCTGCCAGCAACATAAACCTAATGCTGTATTGCTCGATTATAGACTGTGTGATCTAGACGGACTGGAATTTCTGGCTCAATTGCTATCTTTGACTCAACAGATAAGCGTACCTGTGATCGTCGTAACTGGACAGGGTGATGAAGCGCTGGCAATGCAGGCGATGAAAGCGGGGGCACAAGATTATCTAGTCAAAGAGCAAATTACCCCACAAAGGCTACGCCTGACAGTAAATCAGGCAATTGAAACAGTGCATCTACGTACTCGACTGCAACAGCGCATCGAAGCAGAGATCGCCTTACAAGAGCGTGAACGTCAATTTAGCACGCTCGCAGAAGCCTCTCCAACTGCCATATTTAGGTGTAATACTGACAACAGCTGTGTCTATGTCAATCGTCGCTGGTGCGAAATGACTGGTCAACCCCCAGAGGTAGCATTTGGCATGGGATGGCTGCAAACAGTGCATCCCGATGACCGGGATGGCGTCACCAAAGCATGGCTGGAATGGTGTGCAAACGCCGAAGAACAAGGGTTTTTTCACAAAGAAGGTCGGCTTGTGCGTCCGGATGGTAGTGTGATAGACTATATATGCCAAGCACTTCCGGAGATAAACTATGAGGGTAATGTGGTTGGTTACATCGGCACTCTCACCGATATTACTGAGAGCAAACAGGTAGAAGAAGCATTACGCGAAAGCGAAGAACTCTATCGGTGTTTGGCAGAATTGATTCCCCAACTAATCTGGACAGCCAGCCCCGAAGGAGAGTTGCTGGATGTTAATCATCGCTTTTTGGAATTTACTGGGTTTTTAATGGATCAAGTTTCCAGACCCGTGAAGAACCTACTTGTCCATCCAGAAGATTTACCTGTGGTGTCTCAAATCTGGAACGAGTCGCTACAACAGGGTATTTACTATCAAGCCGAAGGTCGAATACGGCGGGCAGATGGTGTGTATCGCTGGCACCTGAACCAGGCAATTCCCCAAAAGAATCAGCAAGGTCAAATTGTCAAATGGTTCGGCACTTTAACGGATATAGAAGCACAAAAACAACTGGAAATTGAACGCGATCGCCTATTGCAGCTAGAGCGAACTGCAAGGGAAGCTGCTGAACGCGCCAACCGGATCAAAGATGAGTTTTTAGCAATTTTGTCTCATGAGTTGCGCTCACCCCTAAATCCGATTTTGGGTTGGACAAAACTGCTGCAAACCGGCAGACTGAATCAAGCTAAAACCGCTGAAGCCTTGGCTATCATCGAACGCAACGTTAAAGTGCAAACTCAACTGATTGATGATCTGCTTGATGTTTCCAAGATTCTGCGTGGTAAACTCACCATGAATGTTGCTCCTGTCGATTTGGCATTGATCATTGAATCTGCGATTGATACCGTTACAACAGCCGCCGTTGCCAAATCAATTTTGCTGCATCCGATGCTGTCCAATATTGGAAAAGTTTATGGAGATGCCAACCGCCTGCAACAGGTCGTTTGGAACTTACTTTCCAATGCGATTAAGTTTACCTCCAACGGAGGACGCGTAGAAGTCCGTTTAGACCAAGTTAACGATCACGCCCACATTATTATCACTGATACAGGCATTGGCTTTAACCCTGACTTTCTGCCGCATATTTTTGAGTCATTCCGTCAGGAGGATGTCTCTATTACTCGCAAGTATGGGGGTTTAGGATTGGGGTTGGCGATTGTGCGTCATTTGGTTGAAGCTCACGGCGGCACTATCATAGCTGATAGTCCTGGTGAAGGCTTGGGCGCCACGTTTACCGTAAGGTTGCCACTGCTGAATGTTGCACTGCAAATCCAGCAGACCGATGAGTCGCTACAACAGGTTCTCGACCTTACTGGGATTCGTGTCCTCGCAGTCGATGACGATCCCGATACTCGCGAGTTATTAAAAGTCTTGCTGACCGAATATGGAGCAGAAGTTTTGATTGTTTCCTCTGGGGCTGAAGTTCTTGAAAACCTGGAGTTCTTTCAACCTGATGTGTTAGTTAGTGATCTTGGGATGCCAAATATCGATGGTTATACCCTGATCCAATATATCCGGACTTTACCCCATGAAAAAGGGGGACAGACTCCGGCAATCGCTTTGACTGCCTATGCAAGAATTGATGATCACCAGCGAGCCATAACCAGTGGCTATCAACAGTATCTTACAAAGCCACTTGAACCAGAACATTTACTTCAAGCTGTGATTGCTATAGTTAAATGAAGAGAGCTTCGTTCCGATACGTCAAATATTAGGAGGATATCTCATGGGTACGTTATTTCATTTGTTAACAGATTTAGCACTTGACTCTAAGAAACAAAGTGTCTTCATCAATAACCCCAGATCCCTAATGGACGAGGTGGGTTTATCTGAAGCAGAGCAGACCGCAATGATGAGCAAAGAAGGTGCTAAAATTGCAGCGTTATTTGCAGACGAACTAGCCCCGCTTGCTATTACCACGAGCGATCCCGGACCCGATCCCTTGCCAGATCCAGACCCTTTTCCTCCTTCTCCACCAGAACCCGAACCTGGCTCTAACTAGGATGTAGTCTAGAGAGTTTCATCAAGCTCAATTTTCTGAATTTTGGGGAATGTACATTCAGTGAAAGATAGCTTGTAAAGAATTTAGAGTACTGACCAAGAGGCTAACTCAAACCGCACTTGTTGCGGTTTTTTTCCTAATAAAGGCTCCTTGAAAGGAGGTAAAAATGCACAATTTTTTAGGGTATCAAGTTACTGAAAAACTTCATGAGAGCAGCAACTCGCTAGTCTATCACGGACATCGGCGAGAAGATGACCAGCCTGTTATCCTTAAAATGCTCAAACAAGCCTATCCTCCACCTGAAAAAATTGCTTGGTTCAAGCGAGAGTATGAGACAACCCGAAGCATTAACCTACCAGGTGTCATAGATGTTTACAGCTTGGAAAAGCTAGAAAATCACTGGGTAATCGTGTTGGAAGATTTTGGTGGTGAATCCCTTAATCGAATAATCTCTAAGAAGCAATTCACAATTGCTGAGTTTCTCCACCTGGCAATTGAGATTGTTGACATTCTCGGTCAGGTTCACCTACAGCATATTATTCACAAAGATATTAATCCATCAAATATTATATTAAATCAGAAGACAGGTAAGCTTAAGCTAATTGATTTTGGAATTTCAACAACACTGTCGCGGGAAAACCCAACCTTTCGCAACCCGAATGTGTTAGAAGGTACGCTAGCTTATATTTCGCCAGAACAAACGGGTCGAATGAATCGAGCAATTGATTATCGCACTGATTTTTACTCACTGGGGGTGACCTTTTATGAATTGCTGACGGGGCAGTTCCCCTTCCCCACAGATGATGTTTTGGAATTGGTGCATTGTCATATTGCTAAACAACCTACACCACCGCACGAACTAAAACCAGAAGTTCCACCAATTATTTCGGCGCTCGTGTTGAAATTGATGGCGAAAAATGCTGAGGATCGCTATCTATCAGCATATAGGATAAAGGCAGATTTAGAAGAATGTCTCAGACAGTGGCAAACCAAAGGGCAAATTGACCCTTTCCTAATCGATCAGCACAATATTTCCGATCAATTTCAAATCCCGCAAAAACTTTATGGGCGAGAACGGGAAATTTCTACTCTATTAGCTGCTTTTGATCGAGTCAGCCAAGGAGCTAGTGAAATGATGCTGGTGTCGGGGTATTCGGGTATTGGAAAGTCAGTGTTAATACAGGAAGTATATAAGCCGCTGACTCGCCAACATGGCTATTTTATTTCTGGTAAGTTCGACCAGTTTCAACGAGATATTCCCTACGCCTCATTAATTCAGGCATTTCGTTCATTAGCACAGCAGCTATTAACAGAAAGTGAGGTGGAAATTAACAATTGGCGAGAGAAGTTACAAGTGGAATTAGGGGAAAATGGACGGGTAATCATTGAAGTCATTCCTGAAGTAGAACTGATTATGGGTTCACAACCACCTGTACCAGAGCTTCTTCCAGTAGAGTTGCAGAATCGCTTTAATCTTGTGTTTAAAAAATTTATTAAGATATTCACTCAACCAGAACATCCGCTAGTGATTTTCTTAGACGACTTACAGTGGGCAGATAGAGCTTCGCTTGAATTAATTCAACTGCTGATGATAGCATCAGATCATAAATATCTATTTCTAATTGGGGCATATCGTGATAATGAAGTAAGCGAGGCGCATCAGCTGATTCAAAGCTTGGAAGAGATCGAAAAAGCAAGAGTAACAATTAATAGAATATTACTTCCACCCTTAGCCTTGACCGACATGACGCAACTTATTGTTGAGTCGATTTTTGTAGAATCAAGAACTGCCAAACCTCTTGCCCAATTGCTCCTGGAAAAAACTGCTGGAAATCCATTTTTTATCAATGAGTTTCTAAAATCTTTGTATTTTGAAGGATGGTTGTATTTTAACTATGACTCTCAGAGATGGCAGTGGGACTTAGAGCAAATTAAAACGCAACCACTTACAAATAATGTTGTGGATTTGATGACCAAAAACGTAAAAAAATTACCGACAGAAACTCAGGCACTATTAAAATTAGCAGCTTGTGTAGGAAACCAGTTTGACTTGAAAACACTGGCGGTCATATATGAGAAATCTATACAAGAAACTGCAACAGATTTACGCTCAGCACTCCAATCCGGTCTGATCGTACCCCTTAGCTCTGCCTATCAATTGATGGAACTCGATGTAGAAGATTTGTCAAATCAGTTAGTTGCAGAATACAAATTTGCCCACGACCGTATCCAACAAGCAGTTTACTCTCTCATTCCCGAGACCGATACGCAGGCAATACATCTGCGCGTTGGAAAGTTATTACTGAAAAATACATCGTCTGAAGAACCTGAACAGAAGTTGTTTGAGATTGTTAATCAGTTAAACAAAGGCCGGGAGCTAATTGAGCGACAAACAGAGCGAGGTGAGTTAGCTCGATTAAATTTAAGGGCAGGCAAAAAAGCCAAATCCTCAGCAGCTCGTCAACAGGCTTTCAATTATCTCCAGATTGGCTTAAGTTTGTTGGGGAAAGAGAGTTGGTCGCAGCAGTATAACCTCACCTTAGATTTGTATGTAGAAGCAGCAGAAGCGGCGTATACAATTGCAAACTACGACAAAATGGAGTGTTTGACTCAGGTAGTTTTGCAAAAAGCCCAAACGCTGCTAGACAAAGTTAAAGTCTATGAAGTCAAAATGCAAGCCTCTTGTGCCCAAATTAAATTCATCGAAGCAATCAAGACTGGGCTAGAAGTTCTAAGGTTACTTGGGGTAGAATTACCCGAACGACCGAGCCAATCCGATTTAACGCGAGAGATAGAGCAGATAAAGTCTGCCTTAGCGGGGAGGCAAGCCAAGGAGCTAATGGACTTACCGCAAATGACCGATCCGCATAAACTAGCAGCGATGCGGGTTATGAACTACTTGTTTGGTCCTGCGTTCATAGCAATTAATCAACTGAGCTTGGTAAATTGGTGCAGACAGGTGAATTTATTGCTTCAGTACGGGCATTCCGCCGATTCTGCATTTCCGTATGTAGGTTACGGGCTTATCCTTTGCTTAATAGGAGAGCTTGACACTGGCTATCAGTTTGGTCAACTTGCTTTGAAGTTATTAGAACGATTCAAAGATAGAACATTCAAAGCAAGAACCTATGCAATGTATAAGCTATTTATCAAGCATTGGAATGAACCTCTCAGAGAGACATCATCTTTTTGCTTGGAAGCTTATCAAAGTGGGATAGAGACTGGAGATCTTGAATATGCTGCTAGTGCTATGGCTGGCTATGCCTACGCTTTTTACCTAAGCGGTGCGGAACTGATGGATGCTAAGAAACAGATGGCGAAAGCAATTGCAGTTACTAGTCAAGTTCAGCAGGAAGCTTACCTTCATTGGACTCAAATCTATATGCAGGCTATCCTTAACTTGATGGGACAAGCTAACAATCCATGCCGTTTGATTGGTGAAGTATACGATGAAGAAAAGATGATGCCAGTTCATCTGGCAGCTAAAGATCGAACTGCAATGATGCATGCTTATTCACATAAGCTCCCTCTCTGTTACCTTTTCCAGGAATTTCAGCAAGCCGTTGAGAATGCAGACGAGTTTGAAGAATATGCTGCTAATGCAGGCTCATCATTCATCCTTCCCACTGCCTACTTCTATGACACACTGGCTCGGCTAGCAGTTTATTCTAATGCTTCAGAGGCTGAAAGAGAAGAGATTTTGAGAAAGGTTGCTGCTAAACAAGAAAAAATGGAACTATGGGCAAAGCAAGCTCCCATGAATTTTCTGCACAAATTTTATCTGGTAGAAGCTGAACATGCCCGTGTATTAGGCAAAGATAAAGATGCCAGAGAATATTACGATCGCGCCATTACCCTCGCCCATGAAAACGAATATCTCAACGAAGAAGCCCTCGCCTACGAACTAGCAGGTAGATTTTATCTAGCCAGAAATCAAAAACACGTTGCTCGCCACTACTTGCAAGATGCCCACTATGCTTATCAGCGCTGGGGTGCTGTGGCTAAGGTAAAAGATTTGGAGGCAAGTTACCCACAGTTTTTAGCCCAAGGCTCAACAGATACCCTTCAAACTCGCTTAAATACTTCAGCTACCCAATCGGGTAAAACTACATCCGATGTCCTAGATTTAAACAGTGTGCTGCAAGCTTCACAAACCATTTCCGGCGAAATTATCCTAGACAAGTTGCTCTCAAAGTTGATGAAACTTGTAATTGAAAATGCCGGAGCACAAAAAGGCTTTCTGATTCTGGAGAAGGAAGGTAACTGGGTGATCGAAGCAGAAGGGACTGTAGATTCTAATGAGGTTACCATATTGCAATCAATACCAGTAGACTCTGGAGATACTGATCGCCCCCTCCCCCTCCTATCAGCCGCCATCATAAACTATGTTGCTCGCACCAAAAAAAATGTGGTGTTAAATGATGCAGTTAATGAGGGGCAATTTACACGCGACTCCTACATTGTCGCCACTCAACCGAAATCAATTCTCTGCACTCCCCTACTTAATCAAGGCAAACTAAGTGGTATTTTATACCTAGAAAATAATTTAACCACAGGCGCATTTACGAGCGATCGCGTCGAAGTCTTAAAAATCCTTTCAGCCCAAGCCGCCATTTCCATTGAAAATTCCCGTCTCTACGAGCAGTTAGAGGGTTACAGCCGCACTCTAGAACAGAAAGTGGAGGCGAGAACCCAGGAATTACAAGAGAAAAATCAGGATTTAGCAAGTCTCCTGCAAAAACTCAAAGCCACCCAAGCGCGGATTATCGCCCAAGAAAAACTGGCTTCTCTGGGAGCTTTAACAGCAGGGATCGCCCATGAAATCAAAAATCCCTTAAACTTTGTTAACAACTTTGCCGAACTTTCCATCGAGTTAACCCAAGAACTGCTGGAAGAAATTGAACAGCAAAAAGACCGATTAGACCCAGAAACCAGAGAATCTATTGCAGAAATTCTCAATATTCTCAGCCAAAATGCTCAAAAAATTAATGAACATGGCAAAAGAGCTGATAATATTGTCCGTGGGATGCTGATCCACTCTCGGGGGCAAGTCGGTGAACGACAACTGACTGACATTAATGCAATGCTAGCAGAAGCTGTTAATCTAGCCTGTCACGGGATGCATGCCAAGGATGCTTCCTTCAACATCACAATCAAAACGGACTACGATCAGAACCTTGGACAGGCGAATATCGTACCATCTAATATAAGTCGCGCTTTTATAAATTTAATTAACAAC
>Ga0116229_10004065_pt1 | contig 24002 bp, 19 predicted proteins | sample S1TSphgellanicum_3_FD_87313 | JGI IMG/M metagenome (GOLD analysis project Ga0116229, IMG submission 87313) | Host-associated microbial communities from peat moss isolated from Minnesota, USA - S1T2_Fc - Sphagnum magellanicum MG | ecosystem: Host-associated > Plants > Peat moss > Unclassified...
GAATGATAATTGGTTGTTCTCAAATTTATGAAAATAGACATTGTGAAAACCCTACCCTGCCCCAATGTATAATTTTCTTAAATTAAAAAGAATTAGCTGAAACATTTTGTAAGTTATTTTGTGAAAACTAGATTTGGCAAATATCAGAAAATTATGATGCAAGTGACCAACGATGGTTTTTTCTTGTTCAATTTTCAAATATTCAACCAAGGTATAAGTTTTATTTATTTTTAAGTTGATTCTCAAAGAGCTAGTTCTCAAGAATTTACTAACAATTTTGTATTTGTGAATAGTTATCACAATTGTTTCTCAAAATCAAAATTTTTAATAAATGAAATTGAAGATTTCCTTTACAGTCATAAAACTACAACAAACTAAAGAAAAAAAAAATGGCCATAAAAGGTATTTTTTAATTATTGATTATTTTGCTCAAAATACCCAAAACAAATCATTCATATTTCTAGAACTTCATTTGGTTCAAATGAACCTTCAATTTTTAATTTTTTAAAAAAATAGTATACTTTTGGTTTGATTAATTATTTCTTTAGTTAGAAAAGGAACTTTAATTAACTTTAATATCCTTAGGCCCAATTTTACTCACAAATATTAAGTTTTATAAGTTGGTTGATTATATGCAAAATTTATTTAAATTAATAAGTATTGCAATTATTTTTTAAAATCTAAATATGTGATCACACAATGTTTAAGATATCATGTGCAAAAAACCAAATAATAGGAAACAAATAAATATTTTCAAACCAACATTGGAAAAAAGAAAAACATTTCCTTCACATCCATTAGATACCATTTTGAAAATCAATAGCTTTCTATTGACAAGTTCCTTGGGTAGTCCATTTGTGTTTACCCAATCCTTTTTTCTAATATTTAAATTATAATATTCATGATTGCAATTTTGAGTTCACAACTAAAGTTAAAGCATGACAAAGGAAGCAAGTTAAGAATATGTTTTGAGACTTCAACACAAATGTGAAAAAATGCAAAAAAATGAATCCCAACACTCTCAAAATGATTTCCACTTTGGAAGTTAGAATTTGGAATGTTTTGAAACTTTGGAACAAGGTTTTGTGTTCATTGGATCCTCTTTATATCATTGAGAAGGTTTAAAAGAATAAATATTTAAAATGAAATCACATTCCCCATTTGGAGATTTGAAACATAAGTTGCATGGCCAAATGTATTGTTAGGAATAAAAGAATTAACAATTCGTCTCTTGATTACGAAAACATTCAATAAAATGGTTCAAATCACTTTCATATGATAATATTTATTTTGAAAGCTTTAAAATAAAAATCAACATGTGAGAATTATGAGCTAATGGTATTGTGACTAAAATTATTTTAAATTTCATTTGTTTGAAATAATTGACCATGTCCAATTTGATTAAAATCACAACTATTTTTTAATTTTTTTACTTTAAAAAAACTGGTTATTTAATCAAAAAAAAGGTTAATAAACACATGACATATTTGACATTCACATGGAATTGTTTAACTTCAATAATGTGACTAATGTTGCTAAAATTAGTCATTAAAATGAATAATTGTGATTATAATGTTGATTTTCATGATGTGACAATACTAAAACATTAATAAAATATGAATTAAATATGATTAATTTCATGTTTTCATTTATATTTGTAATGTTTTACATAAAAATAAAGTAAGGGGCAAAAATTTGAAATATAACAAAATGACATGTGAAAAAATGGAAATAATGAATATAATTTTTTTTAAATTATTGAATAATGTAAAAACATAATTAATTAGATGTGAGATTTGAACTACTGTAATATCTTTAAACTTGACATTGAAAATAATATGTAACCAAATTCATAAACTTAAAATATGTGAATTTTAATTATGTAATTTTGAAAGTGAAATTCAATTCATTGCGATCTTATACTTAAACATTAATAGAAAATATGTATTCAATTTTTTGCCCAAACAAGATATTTTAAATTAACCTAATACATTTTACATTTTGAGCATTTAGAAATTATAAACTTTGGTGAAATTATGAAATAAATTAAATTAATGATATTAAATAAGTAAACATGCAATCATTTTCATTATGAAATTACTCAATAAGATTATAATGTGAAATACTCATAAAATTAATTTATATGTTTTGTGATAATAATTTTTGTCATCACATGAAATAGTGGTTGGAAGGTAAAGGCCTTGGACTAAGAGGGTGAGAGTTCAAATTTCACGTTAGAAATGTTGTGATCATGGCATCATCATCAAAATTTATCACTAATTTTCAATGAACTTTGGCATTAAACCATAAATAAATAAATTTGGGTATTAAACTTTCAAATTTAAGTCTTGCATTTTGGACTTATCAATAATTAAATTAAATAAGTTTAAATTATTATTATTATTATTATTATTATTATATATAAATATATTATTTGAATTTTAAATGAAATAATAATACCATGACAAATAGTATTTTAGTCATCTTAGTAATTTTGGGTAATCATTTGTAAATAATGCCCAATTGGGTCCTTGATAATCATCAACTTGAAAATAATACCAAGGTAAAATAATGTATTGCACATTCACAACGTTAATTTACTAACTTTTTACAACTACCCACATAAGAATAACAAGTTTTATATGAAGAAGGGAAGATCCTACATTCTCATCTTCACTTCCATTCCTTGAGTGAATAATCCTAATGAGTTAACAAGTTAAATACATCAAGAGAAATGACCATAACTTGGTTAATAAACAAGGGGACAATACCCTGTAACAATAGTATGGCCATAGGGTAACAACATTTACAATCAATCAAGAGAGGGATCTTTTGATGAAAATATAAGTTTTAGAGGTAAACAAATTTGTCCCCATAATGCCTATATTTTGCCTCTCTCCTATTGTTTGCCCCACCTTCTTATTATCCTACTAGAATAGTGAAAAAAATTTCAAAATAAATTAAAAGAAAAGAAAGGTTTTGCACAAAAACTTTGGTTTATTACTTTCTTGATCCTAGTCAAGTACATCCAAGGACTACTATCCCTTCTTTTCTTCTATTCCAAATTCAACATAACCATTTTTTTAAAGAAAAAAACAACAAAGAAAAAATAGTGTTATAGTTAGAAGAAGAAAATCAACAAAGGGACACAAGAAGCGAAGATGAAAGAAAAAAAAACACTCCAAACCAAAAAACCAAAACAAAACAAAGGGAGAAAGAACCATGGAATAAGGGGCCTTCCCGCCCCCTAAATCCTACTTTAAGCATGATTTTTTTTTAAAAAAAATTCCAAGTAAGGTGGATGGCGACAATGTGCTTTTATTGGTATGCCAAGGTGGCATATTTGTTTTTGGGCCAATGATTTCAATTGGTTACCCAAATTTTATTTAACTCAAGAAGTTGCTACATGGAAAAGTCCTTGTTCATAATAGGGTGGCGAAAAGTCAATGAATGTTTTAGGGTCAAGTGGTTATCATTTATTTTTTGCTTAAATATAGGTCACTACTATACGCAATGGAAAGTAATACAAGCAGCTAAAAAACCATAACCACATTCATTTTTTGGCTAATAAATTATGTGAATAGTAAATGTGAAAATGAAGGGAATGCATCATGTTGCATGTAGCATCATAAGAAATGGCTTTCTTTGTGGCATTATTGTTGATGTCTACATACTTGGGGCTTTTGTCCCTTACACTTGATTCATCTTCATTGTCTGTAATTAAACATTCATCGATGGCATCTTCCTTTCCTCTTGTCCATTGATAATATAACCTAGTATAGAAAAAAAAATTAGTTTGGGAATGATGCATGCTTCTGGGGTTCCCCTCTATTCTTCAAGATAATGCTTATGAAGAAACAATTTAACCATGTTGACAAGTTGATTACTAAAATATGGTAATCATTTGATCTTGTTAAATTGCAATGTATTCAATTTAGGCCAAAAAAAGTCCCACCTACATAAGGGCTACTTACACCAAATACTCGCCAACTTAATAAAGTGAAAACTTAACCAAATGGTTTGAATCTAAAATTTTGGATTTGTGTAGAATGTGGAAACACTAAATCACTTGCTTTTGTTTTTGCTTATCGAACAAAGTTCCACATATAACTTTAATTTGAGACTACAGAAAAGACAATGCATTCATTGGTTTGTGATATAAGACATGCATTGTTTAAACAATGTCTAGTATCTAAGTTATGCAAACAATGGCTTGACTTTAGCAATGCATTCATTTGCAGCTATAAGATATTTAATGTCTAGGATAATTGCATCATTTTTGGCCTCCACTTGTATTCACAACAATCAACCATTTGATGCCACAATTCGGCAAAAATCATGTGAGCAATATGTGATAGGTATTATGAGAAAACTCAATATACATTTCTTTGATCAACATTAAGGTATGTTGCCTACATCATATTGTCAAAGAGTCTAATAATCACCTTGAGATTTTTTCTTGGCAAATTTTGTTGATATGAACATATTTTGAAGTTGAAATGTGGGGATTCTATCAAATTATTTCATATTTATCAAATGCCCCAAGGTTTACAAGTCTCACTAATTTTAAGTGTGTTAAATCACAACCATATGAATCAATCCAGCTAATGAGTGTTGATACATGCTTTTTGCATATATATATATTAAACATGAAGGTGGAGAGTTTCACCACAACTACTTGTAGCATTGTTGAAGCCCTTTCCAACCACTTTCTATAGTTTAGAATCATCACCCATGACTCTACCAACACATTTTCCTAAAAAAACTCCACTATTAACACCATCAACCTCAATAATAATCTAATATGAAAATATGGGTAAAAAGATTTCAAACTAAGCATAAGGAAACCTTAACAACAAGGTTAAAGGGAGACAAGAAAAAGACCCCAAAACAATTTATTTCCTTAGAATTCAAACAACTAGTACCACATACCAATCTCCTAGGTAAAGTTTATTTAGGCTTCTTGCAAGTTTTCTCCTCATTGTAGCAATAATAGTTGTGCAGCAATGCTCATTTATTGTGGAAGATAGCCAACACCAGTTGCATTAATTTAGTTGAAAATTGACGTTAGTTTAATTCTTTTATCATAAATTTGTTATTTTCTTCATGGTTTCATCAAATTTATAAGTGATTTCAACAACAAATAATTAGTAGACTCATTGATCAAACTATAACATCTTTGTGTCCTGAGCTAGAGCAATAGAGCTTGCAACCAGGAAAAAAGGATTTTCTCCTTAGAATTGAGGGGTGCTTGAAAGAATCATTTTGGAGATTCCACATGCGAAAACACCATGTCATGCCCGTACATGGCCTCATACATGATGGCCAGTTACGGGCATGCCCATGTGCGCTTTTAGGGTTAATGTACGATCTTAGGCAACTGTACGTTATTAGGTACTTAGGGTTTCAGTTTGTTGGTGGTGGTATAAAAGGCCAAACCCTTCCTTTCTCTCTTTATTTTTTTTAGAATTCCTTTATTAGGAGAGTTTCTTCCATAATCAGATAGGATTTCTAGATGCTCATAACGGCCATTACACGGCCACCATCTACATACATTACATCTTCTTCCTTCTTTGCACTTCAACTCTTTCTTTCATTCAATTCTAGAAAAACTTTAGTTTTTGTTGCTTCATGTTGAAAGCAACAAATTTTTTGTGCCTTTGAGTTTTCGAGTTGTTACTACTGGTGTTGTTGTTGCCAAAGGGAACACGCTACTAATGTTGCTGCTGGTGTTATTAGAGCGAGCTTTATTACATTTTCTACAACCAATAGAGTAGGTTTCAAACCTCCTCCCCTTTCCTTTTTTCTTTCTCTTTCTCCTGCATAGAGACACAAAGTTGAAACTATTGTCTAAAAATTTTAAAAACAATAAAAAATTTAGCTCTCACAGCACTACCCGCCATCGCTTTTGAGTAGCGTCACTGCGAGTTGCAATAACGCGAGCTTGTAGCGCCGCCACAAGCTGCAGCGCTACAAGTTGCAACGTCGCAAACCTGTAGCGCTGCAAGTTGTAATGTCGCGAACCTACAACGCTACAAGCTGCAGCACCGCTAGCTTCAACGTTACAAGCCTGCAGCATCGCGAACTGCAGCATTACAAACTTGCAACGTTGCAAGCTGTAACACCGCTAGCTGCAGCCTTGCAAGTTTAAACCTATAGTGTCGTAAGCTGTAGCACCACACGTTGTAGCGCCGAGAACTTGCAGCGCCGCGAACCTATAACGTTGCAAGTTACAACCTTGCTACCTGTAGAGTCGTGAGCCTGCAACTTTGCGAGTTTGCAGTGTGGGAGCTTGCAACGCTTACAGCACCGCAAGCTGCAGCACTACAAGCTTGCAACGCCAGGAGCTTGCCGCAAGCTTGCAACGCTTGTAGTAGTGTTGCAACACTACGTTTCCATCGGCCATCGCTGTGGAACTCATGAGCGTTCTGTGGCACTGTGACCTCCGACGTCACGTTGTTGATTTTCGTCCGTCCAAGGACGTTCATCCGTCTAAGGACGTTAGTCAAACTTTCGTCCGTCCAAGGACGTTCGTCAGACTTTCATCCGTTGGACCTTTGTCCGTCTAGGGACGATTGCCGGACTTTTGTTAGACTACGGTCTTGCCATCCTGCGCACTGTCGTCCTACATTATGTTGTCCTACGTCCTATCATTTTATCGTCCGACCTTTTCATCCGACATTTGTTTGACTTCGTCTGACCTTCGTTCAACCTTCGTTGGACGTTCGATTGACCTCCGTGCAACGTCTAGCTATCACGAATCATTTCCAACGACGCATTGTATTCTTCAAACCGTACGTTGTGTTAGAATTTTGTAGCTAATGTTATGTATTATCACAAAATTTTGGGGCATGGGACAACACCATGTCCTCGAATGATGAAAGCACTATCGCTTAGCCAAAGCCCATGTATCAGCTACAAAGTAACACACAATCCTTTGAGCCGATTTCTTTAAGCTTACGATCTTCATGATGGTACCATTAAATGTCTACAGCACCACCGTCATCCAGTACAACTCCTACCAGGAATTCAGGTTCATGTTACACTACATCAACGGTACATCAGAGTCCATTTGGAAGGGCTCATTAGTGGGGTACGCCTGTTGTCAGACCTACTTTCACACCATCACCGTATATTACGTTGCAAGCTATGACCTCAACACCCATATACACCATGGAGGTCAACAATTCTTATGGGAGAATTGAGAAGTTTAGCGAAAGGCCAGGTATTATTTCTTTGAGGGAGTTCAAGGCAACTTTCTCAACTGTGGTTTGTGAATTGGAGCTCAAGTATGGCGCTAATTACACCAAGGCAATTGCATTCAAACAATTGGCACGTTATGTGCACTATGAAGCATTAGATGTTTACGAACAACATTCTGCAAGGATTTTGGGCGTCACCTAGATTCCTAATCTAGCTTACACCATAGCCATCGCCACTGCCTCTTAAGTTGCATTGCAAGCTACAATTGCACATCATGGGACTGTGCCTAATAATCCAGACCCGGTACCTACCTCAATAAACCTTTCTCCTCAACAACTCATTGTTGCCATTACAAACATTCCTCCCACCACCGATGCATCAACTTTTGCTAATCCAATGGGGGAATTATTTCGGGTTCTTGAACTGACGTTTCCAGTTAAAAATTCTGAAAAAAATTTGCAGCTCGCCACCTTCTCTTGGAAGAAAGATGAAACCCTCAATATGCTCTATAAGAGGCTTCTCAAACTCAAAGAGGATACCCAAAGCATCACAGACCTAGAAGCTACCCATCGATATCTTCATTCGTTGGAAGGTACTCCAACACTCCATGCACAGGTTTTGTAACGGGTTTTTGCAGAATTTGGAGATTCATACACTTTGTTAGATGTGTACAACATTTTCAAAAAGCTGGAACTGGCTCATGCACACTATTAGGCTAGTACTATGAGGCCTCCATCACGTTCAAGGCCTCAGCCTACACCAGCTACGCCAACTAAATCATCACATTTTTTTTCAAAGACTAAAGTGGTGCACTCGGCTACACCCATCCTACCTTCTTGCAACTATTATGGCAATCCTACCCACAAAGCTAACGAATGCAACCTTCATTCCGAGGATCTCTTTTGTGATTATTGTGGAAAAGAGGGACATTAGGAATTTGTTTGTTTTGCCAAGTTTCCGAAACGGAAACAACTCTGATTACCACGGCAAAATCTACCAGCATCTTCCGTTGTCCCTCAACCAAAAACCAAGGCACCTCAACCTTCCACTCAGGCTTTGCCCACCAAGGGTAATTCCATTAAGACTGCTAAGAAGAAGGAGCACAATGCTAACAAGAGGGAGGTACTTCAAGCCCATGCAATTCAAGTTTAGACTCTACAAAATGAACTCGAATCATTGAAGGCCCAACTTGCTAATCTAAAAGGCAAGTCCTCCCAACCAGCTAGTCATGCCCAACATGTACAAGGTTCAGGATCATGGGAGGGACCTCCTAGGTCGTTCTATGGCCTCCCACACGATGCCATGGTTGGGGAGTATGTTTTTTCCACTACACACAATTAGATTCTCACACCAGAATTTGCTACTTTTTTTGCCCTTCCTATGTCGCAGCACAAGAGGCTAGCGTGGCACCCAGAGTTTTTGCCACTAGGCAGGTAATTCATACTAATGGACTTGCATCTGGTTCAAGTCCTATTACCAGGGCTAAAGGAGCTCGAACAATCATGCCACAATCTTTTCGTCCTTTCAACACGGAAGAAGAACGCACCTTGTTGGCAAGGGGGGAGGAGAGTATTACACCACAAGCTATTAGGGCATCAAATTCCCGTGTCCCAGGAGTACATGTACATCAGGAAAACACACAATTTTCCACTGATAAGCTTATGGAATGCCAACTTCAAATGCATGAAATAGCGCAAAAGCTTGTGAGTACACCATTGTTTAGTTTTCAAGATTTGAAACTAAGCACTAGGGACATAATTATAGTACTAGAGGATACCCCGAACACTACATCAGGTCCTCTACCAATCCCTGATCCACATGCTATAGAGGTCCCATCTAACACCTTGGAGAGACATTCGATTGGTTCACATGTTGCAGATGGCGTTCGTAATCTGGTCACTAGTTCTAGCATGGTTAAACTAATGGGCTTTCCTACCTCTGATTCTACATTCACATATCAGAAGGGAGTTAAGAACACCTCACTTGTGGATTTATTACTCAACAAAGGTGTTGTGGATAACCATTCTTTCCACAAAGTCTTTCACTCATTTCCGAAGGTGGTGCCTAGTGAGAGAACTTCCATCGCCACCGGAGTTGCCATTATTAACAATAATGGGTCAACAATCCAAGTGGGAGGACATACACCCAAAGTGGTACTTCTTGACACATGTGCCCAACCAATGATTCTTGGAGTTCAATTCACCAAAAAGATGGGCATGCTTGACTCTAAACTACGGAAATCTATGTGGCAGATTCACATCGCTAATGGGAGCGTAGAGGAGGTACTTGGGGAAAGCTCGGATTTGATTACATTTAACTTCAATGAAGGTACAGATCAGGAGCTTCGTTTACAGGTTAAATGTTTAGTCACTAATGCCACCAATTATGATGTGCTCATTGGGCAAGAGGCCTTATTTCCACCAGGTTTCACAATTGACAACTCGTTCGAGCATGCATACTACCAAATGGATTAGGAGACTAATGGCCACCACTTGGGATACATACCCCTTGATTTACATGGGAACCATAGTCCTATGGGCTCATCATTGTATGCTCAAAAAAGCACGCCATTTCCTACATCCAACAAGTTAGCCACGAGTGGATAGAGGGAGATGAGGAGGAGATAGCTTACGCTTAAGATATTGAAAGCTTGAGGTGGTTCCTACTGACATTCAACACGAACCAAAGGTTTTACAGAGGTTCAAAGTAGCCCACAAGCCCTTGGGCAAAGCTTTGTCTGGTTTTGAGAACATGAAGAGCCATGGCAAACTAATTAAACCATTACTTCGTCAGCTAATCACCTAGACACCACCTAAGGAAGGGATTACATTACTAGAGTTCTTTGGTGGTATTGGTATAGGTCTCAAAGCCCTACTATAATCAGGGATGGTGGTTCAAAGGTATTTCTATGTAAACATTGATCCTATTGCAAGGCAAGTGGTGGCATCGAGAATGAGGGAATTCACAACAACATTTCCACAACAGTTTGTAGCCATCGCATGGAAGGCTAATTTCACATTTTTGCCCTCTAACATACAACTGATTTAGAAGAAGCATATGGAATTACTTGGCGCCATCGACCTCATCATTTCAGGTTGGGAATGTCAAGGATTTTCAGCAGTTGGATTTGGAGAAGGCTTGAGTGACACAAGATCTGGTCTTTTCACGGACATGATACGATTGATCACCTGGGCTCAATCCATTTCTCCTACACTTGGTTATGTAATTAAGAACACCCCTTCTCAACTTGACCAGAGGGAGAAAGTCCAGGAGCACTACACACTGGTTAAGCATTACCTTGGAGAGCCGCTCTTACTTGATGCGGCACAATGCGGTTCCTATGCGCACCGGTTACGCAACTGGTGGACTAACCTGGCACCATTCTCAGTTTTGCAACTAGCTCTAAAATACATTATGAGAGACCCCAACCTATAGGTTTCTTACATATTGGATGATCAAAGTTTTTGCCAACCAATTACAAGGCAAAAGAAACCTCCTTGATTTCCTACGAACATAATAGGAAAACCAAGAAGTGTTTGGCCCACCTTTGTTTCCTTCCCATGAGCACACACCTTTTAGGGAGATGGGCCAGGCCTGGTGTATCATCATGCTTCAGCCACTTGGGATGAACCAAGCCCAGAAGAAAGAGAAAGGGCTATGGGGTTCCAAACTGGCACTACTAATCACACTAAGGTGACTAAATTGGAACGTAACGCTCTACTGGGGAAAAGCATGGACCTGAACTCCCTTACATGGTTGTTGATAACTTGTGTACTTTTTCAAATGTACACAACACCAACACTGATTCAATCAACTTTCAATTCTGGTGATGCGACCACATGGCACCCGAACCAAGTACTTTTGCCTATTTTCAACACTCTACATTTCACTCTGAGTGTTGGGGGGAGGAGGTACCATGTAATTTGACTCAAGTTGTGTCTAATACACTTGGAGGTACATCAGCTTCTGGAAAAATAATTATAACCTTTTATGAATCTACGCAGTTGGATAGTGGAAAACCTAATACACCAGGTTCTTCAAACACATTTTCCATCTCCATTCCATGTGTTTTTAACTACCCTTTCGTATGGGGAACCAATTCACCCCAAAAAAAAAAACCAGGTCACAAACTTGTTAATTAAGTATGCGAATGTGTTTGCATTCTCAATGAAAGACTTAGGTAGGTGTAAGACCATGTAGCTCTCTATAGACCTTACAAATGAGACACCCATCTATCGAAGGAGGCATAGGTTGAGCAAGCATGAGTGGGAACTAGTAGATGAAAGATGCAAAGAGCTCCATGAGGCCGGTCTCATTCAGCCATCAAGTTTTGATTTCGCAACTACTACAGTAATGCCAGCAAAGAAAGATTCAGCTGGATTATGAACTGAGAAAAGGATGTGCAGGGATTATAGGCCTTTGAACCTAGTTACACCTCATGATAGGTACCCCATGCCCATCCCCGAAAAATTGTTTGATAGCATTGGAGATTCAAACATCTTCACAATTGTGGATCTAAGGCAAGGTTTCAACCAAATTATGCTCGTTGCGAAGGATTGCAAAAAAACGCCATTCCATGGAAGCAACAAGTTATGGGAATGGCTTGTGATGCCTTTTGGATTGAAGAATGCACCTGTCTTTTTTCAACGAGTCATGAACTAGGTTCTCGAAAGGGCAAATTTCCTGAAATGTTATATAAATGACAACCTAGTGCATAGCAAGGGATTCCTACAGCATTTGGTTCATCTTGAGGAGTTTATTCAAGAGGTTCCATGAAGTCAATATGAAGATCCATCCTAAAAAGTGTGAATTTGTTGTCACCTCAGTAATCTACCTTGGACATAAAATTTTGCCAAATGGTATTATGGCTCATTGGGCCAAAGTAGTAGCCATTTTGGAGATGCCCAATCCTACTAATGTTCACACGTTGAAGAACTTCATCGGATTATGTAATTACTACAAAATTTATCCAATACTTTAATACTATTGCTCATCCTCTCTATACATTGTTAAAAAAGGATGTTGCTTGACATGGAGTGATGAGGCTCAGGAATCTTTCAACACACTCAAGGAAAAACTTTCAAAGTTCCCCATTCTAAGAAGACCTGATTTCAACAAGGTCTTCATTCTACACATTGATTGGAGTGCTTTTGGTATTGGAGCTATTCTTGGCCAACTTGATGAGGAAGGCACGGAATATGTTATCGCCTATACATCTCGAAACAACAACAAGGCTGAGAGCAACTACTCTTCATACGAGGGGGAGTGCCTTGCTGTTCTATGGGCCGTCATACATTTTAAGCCTTATCTTTATGGCACCAATTTCACTTTGTATACCGACCACCAGCCTATCAAGTGGTTGATGACTAACGATAAACTTATTGGTAAGCTCGTTGGGCACTTATACTTCAAGAGTATGAGTTCAAGGTTATTCACCGACTTGGTATTACACATCAGAATGCAGATACCATGTCACGAAAACCCCTCATTACCTTTGAAGATTTTTCAAAAGCCAGGCAAGATTTTGACCAAATTCCAGTAGCACATGTATCTGAGGCATCTAGTTATCTTGTATTACTGTAATGCAACCTAGTTGAGCATCACATTATGGATATATGGGAGGACTTGGACACTCTGAGGTTTCTTCAACATGGGGAATACCCTCCCCAAGTTACATCAAGTCAGCGGGATCGCATATAACAATGGTCCAAACGCTACTCATGGAGGGACAATCACCTCGTCCGATGCTTACCACAAGGCGATAAAGCGGTCCCACCACCACATGAACGGCCTGGTCTTATTCAAAAGGTACATTCGGAGCTTGAACATTTTGGAGTTAAGCGTACTTATAGCCTTCTCGCTCCTCATTACCATTGGAAAGGTATGTATGTTCAAGTCTGAAACGTCATTGCTAGGTGTGAACAATGTGATAGAATGAAAACTTCTTTTTCCTCTCGACAACTCGCACTTTCTCCACTCCCAATCTAGGGCATGTTCTATCATTAGTCATGTGATTTAGCTAGATAGTTACCACAAACCTCCAAGGGTAATGTTTACATCATGATTATGATTGAGCATTTTTCAAAGTGGGTTAAGCTTGTTGCGCTACCAGACAAGTCATCACATAACACCAACCAGGCTTTCTTACAACATGTTCTAAGTAGGTTTGGGGCTTGTGTTGAGTGCCTTACTAATCAAGGATCAAAATTTAGGGGAAAATTCCAAGACCTACTTGACCATGGTCTCATTAACCATCGTCGGACTTCAAGAGATCATCCCCAAGTTGTTGGCCTTGCAGAAAGGATGGTTCAAACATGCAAGAAAAGACTTTGGAAGATTTGCCTCACTAAGAACAAAGAGGAATAGGACCTGGCCCTCTCTTACATCGCCATGGGTTACAAGATGTCCAAACATGCCTGTTTATCTCATTTCTTTCCTTACTTTTTTATTTTATGGGAGACATCCCATTCCACCCTCTTCCATTGTTGTTCAAATGGACCAGGTTATGGACTTGGACTCCCCAGCCACTTAGGCTAGGGTCATTGCAGAAAGGGCTGCTTTATTCAGGAGGGTTATGCCCATGACCATGGAGAACCTGTCCATTGCATAAAATCGAGACACCTTACAATATGCACACACACGAGGTGGCAGTTATAAACCCAAGGTGAGACAATTTGATGTTGGTGATTGTGTATCTCTAGCGGCAACCCAATGATATTCTAGACACTTTTTTTTGGTCGCACTATCTTGAGGATTAAGGCGATCAGGCCTTCAAGTGTGTTGGAGTTGAAAGGAGTTGACGGATGCATAATTCAAGATCATTGCAAAAATTGTGCGCCCTGCCACCTGCTGAATTTGGATCCTACCATCATCACGTTGACTTGGATTCCTCCACTTGATTATCCATGTCAAGTATGTTAGAGGATAGACGATGTTAATCAGATGTTGCTTTGCGATAACTGTAATGGTGGATACCATCTCTTTTGCCTCAAGTCGGAACTCGCTCAAGTTCCCACTAACAATTGATAATGTTCACCATGTTCTCTTTTTGGTTGATTAGTTTATACCTTTAACTAGTTTTAGTCTTTTTATTTAGTAGAATTTACTACGGATTTACACCTTTACGACCCTACATGTCACGACAATTGTCATGCCCGTACATGGCCTCATACATGATGGCTAGTTACGAACATGCCCATGTGCGCTTTTAGGGTTAATGTACAGTTTTAGACGACTGTACGTTATTAGGTACTTAGGGTTTCAATTTGTTGGCAACAGTATAAAAGGCCAAACCCTTCCTTTCTTTCTTTAGTTTTTTTAAAATTCCTTTGTCTAGAGAGTTTCCTCCATAATCAGATAGGATTTCTAGATGCTCACAACGGCCATTGCACGACCACTGTCTACATACATTACATCTTTTTCTTTTTTTGCACTTTAACTCTTTCTTTCATTCAATATACATGAAAATTTCATCTTAGCCTCCCTTGTGCATTGTATATATATGTGTGTGTGTGCATCTCTTTTTGGTTGATTAGTTTATACCTTTAACTGGTTTTAGCCTTTTGTTTAGTAGAATTTACTACGGATTTACACTCTTACGACACCGTACGTCACGACAACCATACCCAACAATTTATTTGTTAAGTAGTATGTTGGTTGACACTAATACAAGTTTCATAACACTAGAATAATTATTTAGAAGATTACCATTGAACTACAAAGAACTTTTTATCTAACCGCTCTAAAATATTGAAGTCTTGAATAAAATAATAAAAATATTATATCATTTGCACACTCCAATGTTTGTTTGTGTCACCTTTTACAAATGTTCATAAATAATGTTGCAAATGACTTACAATTAATTACTTGTTAAAGAATACCAACTCAAATGTGGGGTTATACATGGTATGACCAAAACAATAATAAATATAGGGCATTAAGTTCACAGAACAAAGGGACAAACAAAAAAAACTTGTTGCTTGATGTTTGAAGCGTCTACATTTGACTATTTCATGGATATGCTTATCGTAGATTATCACATTTATGTATTCCCACATTCTGGCATTATTATAAAACAACCAACTAAACTTTTCAGTGCAAACTCTAACAAAAAAAAGTGGTACTTTTAAACTGAATTCGAAGTACAATTTTTTTCCAAAACTATTAATCATGTACATACATAATAGTAAACCATAAACAAACAGAAAATACAAATGCATAATTGTTCTAAAACCCTAAACAACAAGAGGGGGATTTGAACTTTGATCCAAGATGGATCCTGCCCAATGCAGCTCCTACACTACATGCATTCAACCCAATTAGATTACATGCCTAGAAGTAGAACTTAAATTTGTAAAGATAAGTTAAAATTGGGCTTCATTTGTTCATACCAAAAACTAGGCGCATACTTGAGATTTAGGGCAGATTTGGATTTTGATGAAACACATAAAATAAACATTATGATCAAGGTTTCCCATTCGCAAAATATGGCCATCCAAGGCTTAATATTTTTCTTGCATAGCCAGATACAAAACTAGTATGAAATTGGCCAAACAAATATTAGTGTTTGAACCTTATATGTTGGTTATTACATGTCGTTGGTAAAGTCCTTATGTTGTTTGATGTTTGCTACATGAATATATGTTGCCTTTAGCTTGTAAAGTCACTATTAAACCCACATTAGATGGCAAACTGCATAGGACTTAAACCATCACCCATAACACAATTAGTTATCGTTCCAATCAGTAATGGTGGTGTAGAATGGGAAAGTTTATAAGGTATAAAACTTCTGAACATACATGTAGACAACAAGGTCCAAATGTGTGGTCAACCAATTTCAGAGCTTTATCTTCATGAATGCAAGGTTGGAGAAGGTACATTCATCTTCCACGTTGCCCAACACTAGAACATTACAAAGCTTGGTCATTTTAAACCACTTACAAAGTTTTTGGTTTAAATTCCTACTTGGTACGATCCTTTCCCATAAACATGTGGTCGGGTTCACATCATTTTGAAGTAACATGACATTTTGACAATGATTCAACATTGTCAATTTGAAAAAGGTACAATGTTGATAAAAAATCATAGGATTTATGATGGGCCTAAGAAACATACCATAACCACCTATTAGTTTTTTAAACCCAAAATGGGCATGCAAAATGGCCATTTGGCCTAGAAAAGTAATTTTGGCTTCTGGAGCAAACCAATACTAGGGGTAGATTACCCCAGTTCACTTTTCCAACTCAATAATCAACCCTGTAGTAGTTTTAGAACATTGCTAGTTCATAGCTTCTATGGATTGAGCCCATGCCTCCTTATCAACCATACTTTTCACCCCAATTTTTACATTAATCATGTGAAGCATATTTTTTTGCCTCCAAAGAAAAAAACAACATAATCAATGTGGGATACATGTTCTATCCACCAATCAAACATAAGGAATCAAAATTGTGCATGACAAGATCAAGGAAAAAATAGAAGTGTGGAGGTGAGAACGTCTTCACAAGATCATAATACATAGTGTGAAGTTCCATGTCACAAAGCTTCACATTAGAGATGAAGTCACAATTCAACATATAGCGGCCCTAAGCAAACTTGTTCAAACGCTACACCACCTCCAACAAGGGCACCACACTTGTAATCCCTGAAAACATTTCCACATCACAAAGTAGTTCATAATTTTTCTAGTATTGTCGATGGTTGAACTATTTTTAGCCATCTTGATAATTAGTAGTTTATACTCATTCAAAATGTGTTTGGAAGGCAAAAGTGTGGATATCCAAATTTGTTGCCTTTTGACTACAACAATTTAACAAGCTTTGTAGTCTCAAGATGGTGTTTAGGGTTGTGGAAAAAATAGTTGTACATGGACGCAAATAGAAATTCAATTTTCGAGACCAAACTCAAACTGTTGAACGTTTGAACAACAAGATTGGTGCAGTGTGCCATATAATGGCCACCACTCATAAATGGAACATACTTTTGCATTAGTTGGGTCATCACCCCATTTTTCACATTGTGAAAAATGGTAATTCCATTTGCTTCAAAGCAAACTAGTTTGTTAATGATGTCAATTTCACTCAATTCTCTATAGTCCACTAAACTCTAAACAATGAACAATGTGAGACTGTCAACAATTGCTCTATCAATAACCCTTTATAGATTGAGCAAAATGGGAATTCATCTCCATTAGTCAATTATGTAAATGTGCACAAACAACTAGCTTTGGTTGTTAATAGTTGTAACCCCATCACAATTCGCAAAAATGAAAGTTGACTTCTATAAGGCAACCTTAATAGCACATAAAACAACATTGTGCATAACCTTTGCCATGCTCTAGTCGATTGTATTAGACTAATGTTTACGAAGGCAATTTTCGACTTTGAGGGATTGGAAAAGTGATTTCATACCTTCAAAATCCATCATGGGTTGGCTTTATTGTAGTAGAGGCCAAATCACAATGAACTAAAGGTATTTCCATTTCTTTTCTATTTTGCCCCCAATTTAAAGTTGAGCAAGCACCCCATCACGCCATGTGGAGGAAAACAATTGCTTATTTTTCACATGTGCGTTAGTCTTGCATACATATTGTTGTTCGATAACAACTTTAGGCTTCGCAACTATGCATCCCTTCACCTCAAAATGTTTCACCAAAGAATCTAATTTAGGCACTAAAAAATTTTCTTTCCCATCAACAACATAACAAACCTTACATTTGACCATATTCATTTTCTCATCTTCCCCGCATATGAGTTCTAACCAAGAAAACCTTACAACCCAATGCTCCTGAAACATGCGACTGACCTCTCACTCCAACTTTCATTTTTTCTTCTTTGGCTTGTTAGATTCACCTTGTTTTGCAATGCATGTAGAATCAACTTTGAGGACAACAATGTTAGAAGCTTTATGTTTCCCCTTTGACAAAGTTTATGGAGGATCATTATTGGGTGAGGTGTTGAGTGCTTTAGCATTGACATGGCTCAAATTGATAGTAGGCCATGGGGAGGGGGTGTGGGAAAAAAAAAACCAGTATTTGAAACCCGATGAGGGTTTCGAAAACACCATAGCTAACTTGTGTAACTAAAGGGCATAAGCTATTGAAAGGCACAAGTTGTAGATGAACAACAAACAAGTACACACAAAAAAGAATATCGACTTGCAATCAAACATTCACAGCTCCTTCATAGATGCAAAGTTTAAAAAAATGCATAGTTGATTTATAAACTCAAAATGAAAAAACTTGAAAGCATGCAGGCTTGAGCTTATGTATGTCAACACAATCTTGATTCAAATAGTCCATTGCACAATGTGCGGCACATGAGTCCTTAGTATGATTCCTAAGCAATTGATACCGCCCCCCAACAAAATGTTTGTTTGCAAATGGACCAAGATCTAGGGCAAATTTTATAGTACTTACAAGTTACAAACTACCATTTTTTTACCATCAAAGCTTTGTTGGAACCCCTTCCAACTTTTGTGTTGCAATGTTTTCAAACTCTCCATATGTTTCACAAGTTGATTCGATCTTGATTAAATCCTACACATTATGATACATTAGAACATGACATGTTTAGATTAAACCACAATTGTGTAACATATTTGAATCATGATCAAACTACAAATGTGAAACATACAAGAATATGGATGTACTTTCAAATTTGAAAAAACTTTAAATGGAACTTCAAAATGCAACTTTCGTTTGAAGTTCATGAGCTCACATTGTTGCTTACTGAATTAAAGGAATTGTGGAAGTATTACATTAATTCACCCCCTCAACTAATTTCATCCTACTAATGCATTTAAGACATAAAAAGGTGTGTCCTTGTTGTTGGTGATTTACAAATCGAAGTTTTCATTCTTAGTGGCGATGTAGCTCACCTATAACTTAACACAAATGCAATTGAGTGTGATAGGCTATCACAATATGGCATCCTATGATGGAGCTAGTTTGATGTAGGTGGCGCAAGCTATTAACCATCGATTTGTTAGATTGCGAATTGGCCATTCACAATCGTCAATTTTAAGCAAATTTTTCGAAGCCCTATAATTGTTTTCCTTTAGGGCCTTTCACATGCCTTTTTTTTGTCGTTGTACGAAAATTCACCAAAAACAAACTCTACCTCTAAATCCATACAAAAAATGACCATCATTAAAAGTCTTACTAAATTAATTGGTCCTCCTAGATTGTTAGGAGTTATTATTTAGTTGCCTGATTAAGACTAGATTAATTAAGCCTAATCCTAATTAGTTGGGCTAATATAGTTTAGTTGTTAGTTTAGCTATGAACCAAGTCCAATGTGAACATGTTCAAATTTTTTCATGTTTGGGATATAATCCTTTGTTGTGTGATCTCAAATCACTTTTGATGATTTGAAATATGATATTGTGTTTTTTTGCTTAGTAGTTTTTTTTTGTGTTTTCATAGTTTTTCATTTGCACATCTTGTGTGGTTTCATGTTTTTTTGTGTTCAAGACTTGGATTCTTGCGATTTGTTGTTTACATGTGAATTCTTTTGAATCACCATATGGTAACGCATGACAAGATTTAGTCCAAGTCACTTTCTAGGCAATTGATTAACCAACTATTAACTTCTAGAAGTTAAGTGGTTGATTTTTCACCTACCATCCATAGAAGTTAACTAGATTAGTTAGCTTTATCCCCCAAAAGTGGAGGTAAAAATTTAGAGTAATAAAAATACCAAGATGCCCCCTAAGTTACTGACTTCCTAAGTAAAAGGTAAAAGATTATTCAAGGTTTAACATCATATTTAGTCATCTCAATTGTACTTTTGTTTAAAACAATTAGTTTTTTTTTTTTTTTGTTCATTATCCAGGTTGATTGAAATTTTAGTTAAATAAACCATCATGAAAACCATGTTATGTAAAGTGCATTATCTTTATTAGTTTGTGTAACTTAATTTCACAATAAGTTCACTTTTGTGAACTTGGTCTATCACATCCCAAAGCTCGCATGCCCTCTTTCATTTTGGAATTAAGGAACACACCCTTAGGTTTACATTTCATTGCAAAATCAAAATCGATGTTTTTAACCCCTAATATAACCTAACAAATTAGGGGTGCATCAATGTCTTTTGATGTGATATGCACCAATATTCTTGGTGAAAACCGATCTAAAATGTTGATAAAGTTTCATTCCATTTTTTATACCCAACCAATATTGAAAACAATGGAAGACAATAATTTTGAAATGCCACAAATGTATGCATATAAAATAATTTGGTAATATAAATGTTCAAAATAATTATTTAGAGGGTGAAAACCCATTATAGGGAGGGGGGTTCATTTGGGGCACTTTTGCAATAAATATTATATATACACCTCCCCAATTGTGGTGCATTCAATTTCAGGTTTCCCTTTAGGTGTTTGGATTAATTTACATTTTTTGACTTAAAAAAAACTATTGCTATTTAATATTTTAAAAAATTATTAAAAACACTAAACTGAAGGAGTAATTAGTATATTTATGGAATACATAGTTTGATTTTCATTTCAAACTACATTAATATTTGGTTTGAATTAATCATCAATTGTTTCGGGAGTATATTTTCATTTTTTAATACATATTTTTGCATAAATATGTTTTTATACCACATCATATGAAATCAAAAAATGAATTTTTTTTACTAATTGACTTCTTTGTGTTTTGGCCTACCATAATAAACGTAAAATTATAAAAAAAGATGGCTGAAGATTCAAGCTCAAAAATGGGCACTCAAAAAAACAATAGAATGTGACAACATTTCATCACGCCCCTTGTACTTTGCCCTTGAGGTACTATGTTTTCACCTTATATTGGATTAAAAATAATAATTGGTTGATAAATTTCATTTATGAATGGAGTCTAAACATTATAAAATAAATCATCCATGGTTTAAGATAAATTTCGAGAAATATATAGAAAGTAGATTTGGCAAGGTTTTTAACACTAAGGAATTTTCCTTTTTCACAAATAATTCATAATTTTGCACAAAGACCCCAATTTTTGCAATAAGTAGTTTACTTTTAATATATACTTTAAGACACTTTTACCCAACAATGAAAAGTGAAGACTCGTAGATCAATTTCATTCATGATTGACTAAAGGAAGGGGTTTTTTTCAAATTCCTCAAGGAGGTCCATTGGTGAGGATCTTGAGCATTAATTGACATTAAACAACGACTATCCCAAGTGGGTTGTAGCAATTTTACAATTTTTTTGCTATGAGTGGCAACCTAGGAAATGTTTAGGTCTATATGTGGTTAATTTAATTTTTTAATTTTGTAATTGGTGAAGAAATACCCTAAAACTCAGAATATTTTTGTTTTTTTTATTTTAAAAAAATCATTAAGTTGTGAAAGTTTTCCCCCAAAAAGGTTTTATAATTAATGCTAAAATTTACAATACACATGTTCCATGAATTGTGTTGGGATTAATTATTGAACTTTATTCATAACTAATCAAAAACTTGTTTTGGTTTTTTTTTTGAAGCATGTTTGGTTTTTCATTGAAGGAGTCTTTAAAAATTTTGTTTATAAATGAACAATAATCAACATGAACATCTAATGACTATTTCTTTTATAATAAAACTATAAATATTTAAATCCAAACTTGTAATTGTTCAAGGTAATTCATATCCTTTGCAATGTTAAAATTTGCTTAATTTTAATTACTTATGCCAATTTCATTTACTGAAGCTAGGTATTTCACCCACAATTCACAATGATTCGGCATAGGCTAAAGATAAAAATATTATTTATTTAATATTAATCTTTCACTCAATTTTTTTTTTCAAACTAGAACACTAAACAATGATAGGTTGTCAATGAGGGAAGCACCTTACAATGGGGTGAAATTTAGCCAAATTTGGATATAAACCAAATATGAAAATTAAAAAGTTGAAGATCTTTCTATATTCCAAGCTACCTTCTAAAACCTATTGGGTCACAATTTGTTTGAGTGTCTATAAAATATTGTCCCAAATAAAATTTTATGTAGTTTTCCATATATATTAAGGACTTTTTGAAATTGCAATATTATAACATGTTAGAAACACATCACAATTTTTTTGAAATGTATCCATGCAAAGGAATATAAATGATATTGTGGTAATATCCTAAAACACCGAAATATTGTGTCACAAAAAAAATACCTCCTACATGTTATGATTATAATTATTTGTATGAAGAAAAATTGGTGTATTTTGATCAATATAAGTGAGATGCATCTTTTTACCAATTTCTTGGGCCATCCATTAACAACTACTACTTCAATACATCATCAACTTTGGCAATAATTAATTTTTTTTCATTTTTGTCAAATTTTTGAAAAATCACTAACCCATTATGTTGAATTTTAAAAGAATTAATTGTCAAATGGAAATTGTGCTACCCATGCCCATCACAACTAAAGACCCATCACCCTATTGATAGCTAGATTCAAGATTGGTCTATAAGGTTAAAGTGTTGAATTGTGTCATAGTGTAGACAAACAAACCACTTGCACATGTGTGATATAATATTTTTTTCATTGATAGTATTCATTGCATGTTGAAAATTGCAAAATTCAAAACCCCATTTGTTGAAGTTAAAAATTCAAAATATATTACATATTTGACCTAGGTCCTTGTTATACTTGATCAAGTATTACAATATCCAAAATGCACCTATTTGGGTCATGCTAAATGTGTTCAATTTGTCCATGTGGGTAGATACCTTAAGTTTTTAAGAAATGACATTTGGAACCAAATTTTAAGGTTTTTAAAGTGACCATATTAGTGCCTTATGAAGTTTATTCTTGGATACAAATATGATAATGGTGTGATTTTATAGTTGGTGTGTAAGGTATATTTGTGGATGAAATATTATTGAATACCAATGCAAGATTCAAAACAAAATGGGGAGCATGGTATTGTATGTCAAAATTTGGTTATGGTTTCAATCTACACAAACACTGGCCCAATATGCCAAAAACCCCAAGACTCTTCTATTTATATCTAATAAATTTTCATTAAATGCTAATCTACAAGAGGAATATTACATAAAATCAAATCATAACAAGAAAATGTGTACTTTAAAAAAAATGGGAATACATTACCATTTTGTTCCATTAAGTAAAACAACATCTTATTAAAGAAATTTAGTTTTTTGGAATACTTTACCATTCAAATTTGGTGAATTTGGGCCATTTTTTAATTACAAATCCTTTTCATAGGTTGAAATCATATTTTTCAAGTTAAAATTTGGTAAAAGATCATAAAAAACAATCATTGTTGGCTACATGGTGCCCAATGCATTTAATTAAACATTCTTCAAACCTTTTATATTGCAAGTTTAACATAATGGTCAACATATTTTGTAATAAGTTCAAGAAAATGCATTAATATGTTTACCACCTAAATGACCATTTGAATGTACAATAGTTATAGTTTAGAATCAAATTAATCCCCAAATTAAAGGGGTGGTTGATTAATTATTTATTGGTTGTAGTCTATTTACAATGTCATCAGGACTAGTGTGGCATGTGCCATTGGCACAAAGTGTTTCCACGTCCTCAACTGATTTTTCCTTCCAAAACTTGGTTTTTTGAAGTTTATTTGAATTTTCAGCAACATAAATCATTTAAAAATCAATATCTCCCACATTCTAAATCCAAATCTTACCAAATAAATTCCATTTAAATCATCCTCATCAAGATCTTTCCAACAACACTAAAGGCACATTCCAAATCCTCTGAAAATTTTAGCTATGATTTAATTTAATTTTCAGTGAAAAAATCATTCAATATTCAAAAACTTTTGCATC
>Ga0116229_10004066_pt1 | contig 23994 bp, 27 predicted proteins | sample S1TSphgellanicum_3_FD_87313 | JGI IMG/M metagenome (GOLD analysis project Ga0116229, IMG submission 87313) | Host-associated microbial communities from peat moss isolated from Minnesota, USA - S1T2_Fc - Sphagnum magellanicum MG | ecosystem: Host-associated > Plants > Peat moss > Unclassified...
ATGCTGGAAACCTTCCCGTCCGATGGTGTCAATGTGGTACACTCATCTGTGCTGCGGCACGGGATTTCCCGTGCTGCTACTCTTTGTTTGTTGGTTAACACTTATGAGTATGTTCGATAAACTGAATGATGTTGAAGACAACTACGAGGAACTGACTCGCCGCCTTGCCGACCCGGCCGAGACGAATGATATGACGGAGTATCAGCGTATCGCCAAGCAGCATAACGAGTACACGACAATTGTTACTAAATTTCGTGAATACAAATCGACCGTTCGGCAGATCGAAGAGACGGAAGGTCTGCTCAAAGGCGCTCTCGATGACGATTTTCGTGAAATGGCGCAGGCGGAACTCGACGAGCTTAAGGCCCGCAAACCTATCTTAGAAGAGGAACTCAAAGTTCTTTTGCTGCCAAAAGATAAGAACGATGACAAAGATGTCATTATCGAAATTCGTGCAGGTGCTGGTGGAGAAGAAGCGGCACTCTTCGCCGGTGAACTGCTCAGACTCTATATGCGTTACGCCGACCGACAGTCGTGGAAGTACGAACTTCTATCCACCAGCGACACTGGAATAGGCGGCATTAAAGAAGCGATCATGGAAGTCCACGGCCATGGTGCCTATAGCCGTCTCAAATTCGAAGGCGGCGTTCACCGTGTTCAGCGGGTTCCGGCCACGGAGTCGGGCGGACGGATACATACCAGTACGGTGACTGTCGCGGTGATGCCAGAGGCCGAGGATGTGGAGATCGAGCTTGACGAGCAAAAAGACATTAAGCGAGAGCACACTCTCTCGCAGGGCGCGGGTGGCCAAAACGTCCAAAAGAACGAAACCGCGGTCCGACTAACTCACCTGCCGACCGGAATGGTTGTCACCTGCCAGGATCAACGGTCACAGTTGCAAAACTATGAAAAGGCGCTGCGTGTTCTCAAGGCGCGACTCTACGAAATGGAGCAGGCGAAGCAGCGCGTGGCTCTTGAAGCGAACCGGCGCGGCATGGTCGGCTCCGGCGACCGCAGCGAAAAGATACGGACATACAATTTCCCGCAGGATCGCATGACCGATCACCGGATCAACCTTACCCTGCACAACCTGCCGAATTTGCTTTCGGGCGATATCCAGCCGATGATCGACAGCCTCATTGCCGCCGATCAGGCCGAAAAGCTGCAAGCGGAGATGTCGGTATAAACCAAGGTGGCAACACTGGTTGACGATGAGCATTTGGCAGGCGACGGCGACCGGTCATCTCCGCCAGTCTTGGTAACCTGTCTTCTTGGGGTAATGCCGTGGCTTGCCGCTTGGCTTGGTTCCTACATTCTGGAAAGCGCGGTGGCATCGTTTCTACTCTATCACACGCTTTGTATCTCGTCGGCATTCATCTATCGAAGACAGTACGGCCCCCGGAATTCAAAGCCCTTTCCCCGCCACCACTGGATTGCTCTCGCGGCAAGCTGCCTAGCTGTTTGCTTCGTGACCTACCTTGCTATTGGCTTGTTCGGGTTTCTTGCCGAACCGGCTCGTGTCATCGACGGGTTAAAACGTCAACATATTCCGCTCGACAAGACCGCATACGTTGTATTGTTTGCCTACTTTGCGCTGGTGAACCCGGCCGCTGAGGAGTTTTTTTGGCGCGGAACAATCTACTCCGCGCTTCGTCGCAGGCGACTCGGAATCCGGAAAAGCACAATAATCTCGGCATTCTTATTCGGTTCGTGGCACTGGCTAATCATTCGACTCTTCTTCCCGCCTCTCTTTGCAATCGTGATAACCTTAGGAATTGTTGTCATCGGCGAACTCTTCGGCAGATTTTACGAGCGGACTCGATCGTTGCCAGCCCTTTGTCTACTCCACAGTCTGGGCGCAGATGTGCCAGTGCTGGTCATTCTGTGGTTCGCCGTTTTGAGTAAAGGGTAACGATGGACGATTCTCTTACTGTCGGCTCGGCGCTCACAATCGGTACGGAGGTTCTGGCATCCGCTGGAGTCGAAAGCCCCCGCGCCGAAGCGATGGAGATCTTGATGTTCGCAACGTCGTCTCGCCGCGAAGATCTCATCATCGATCCGTTTCGATTGCTTGGCTGCCGGGAGGTATTGATCTTCCAAAAAGCGCTCGCTCTGCGCGAAGCACGCCGTCCACTTGCCTACATTACCGGCGAGCGCTGGTTTTACGGTCGTCCGTTCAAGATCAATCGGGCCGTTCTCATCCCCCGGCCGGAGACGGAGATGCTGGTTGAATTTATTCGCGAGAAGGCGAACGGCCTAGATGCTTCTCTCTCAATTGCGGATATCGGTACCGGCAGTGGCATTATTGCGATATCGGCCGCCCTGGAACTGAAGAATAGCCGTGTCGATGCCGTCGATCTTTCGACACAGGCTTTGCTTGTCGCAAAGAAAAACGCCAAACGTCACCACGTAGAAGAACGTCTACAGTTCTTCCCGGGTGATCTTTTTGCGCCGCTGGTCGGAAAATCGTACGACATAATCGTCTCCAACCCTCCTTATATTAGTCCGGCTGACGTTCCTCATCTTATGCCAGAAGTGAGTCAGTATGAGCCGGAAATCGCGCTGTCGCATGGAGCCACTGATGACGGCATGGGGGTCCATCGACGCTTAATCATTGATGCGGAATTTCATCTGAAACCTGGTGGCTGGCTTGTTCTCGAAGTTGGTGTTGGGCAAGCAGATTCTGTTAGCTTGTTCGCTAGCCAAAGAGGGTATAAATCGGTACATAGTCGGCGCGACCTGGGCGGGATAGAGCGAGTCGTCGCCGGGCAATGGCTGCCGATAGAAACGAGTGTCCAATGAACTACAGAAATCTAATAGTGCCGACTTTGCTGACGGTAACCGTTGCCGTGGCCGGGTGTACGCACCGAGATGCCCCGCCGATGACTCCGGTAGAGAACACCGCAACACCCACTTATCGGTCGACCACTAATTCGTACGAACTCGATACGGCACCACGTTATACACAGTCTGGTATTGACGGAGGTGAGCCGGTTACTTTGCCGTCAATTGGTTCACCAGAGCGGTTCAGCCAGAATACTCCGCTCACATCGGCGGTCAGCTTGACAATTCATAACGATTCGACGATCGACAGTCGCTATTTGGTGGTTGCTTCAAAAGGAAGCACGATTATGCTTTCCGGTACTGTTTCAAAAAGCGACTTGCCGAAAGTGCTGAGGCTTGTTCGCACAATAGACGGTGTCAAGCATATCGTGAACGGGCTGCAGATTGTAGATTGAACATGAGCAGCCCAATCCACAACGTTGGTCATTTGTTAGTGCAGTTAGGAAATTGTTTGGAAATTTTAGGAATCGTGGTAGAATAGTTCAACAATTCATGAAATGAGGGAATGATGGGCAAAAGAGACAAGCGCGAGTACGCCGTCATGTTTAAAGCGCTAGGAGATCCCACTCGCTTAAAGATATATCAGTTCCTGCGTGGTCGGTGCTGGCCGCATACAGCAGATGCGACGGAAGAGCATTGGATCGAAAACGGTCCTACTGTCTCCGAGGTATCGGCGAATGTTACCGGCTCTAAGAAGATCACATCAAAGGTTTCTCAACACCTTAAGGAGCTGAGAATCGCCGGATTGATAACGATCGAGCGACGAGGGAAGAACATGATCTGCGGTGTTAACCACTCTGCCGCCGCTGCCCTAATCACCCTGTTGAATTGTGTTGACAAGGTAGAAGGTGTCGCTGCCGAAGCTCCCGAAGTGGTTCCTGAGCCAGTTGCAGTCGAAGCGGTTAAACCGCGCCGAAAATCCAAAGCTTTGTCAAATGGTGGCGATATCGGTCAGGCATCTGTGTCGGCTGAGTAGTTTGCTTACCGATGAATGACTAAAAGCTGTGGCAATCAAGGAAAGGGAAGAGCAATGTCCCTGCTTCAAAAATCGAATTTGTATGACTGTCTTTGCGCGGCGCTGCGAAAGCCGCTCAGCGAAGGCGGATATATTGCGCTTACTGCGGCGTTAACTAATCTCGCTGCTGACGATATTGCGATGGTTGTTGAATCAATGACCGACGATGAGGCTTTAGCTATCTTTAATTGGCTCGATGATCGACGAGCGGTGCAGCTTCTGAGGAATCTGCCAACTCGTCAAGTTGACTATCTGATGAGACACGCTCCCGCCGGGAGAATCTGCAAGATGACGGAACAGACAAATTAGTTGTCCCGATATCGGGCTCTTGAACATTTCGAAATAGGAAACGTCTTGGTTGGTGGTCGTAAATGACTATCAACCTTTTTGTTTGCCGCTTTTCTGGCCGAATTTCGTTGGCCGAGAGAGCGATTGCGGAATGATCGATGGAGGATCAAATTCGTGAAAAGACAATCTCTTACTATCTTTGTAATTTGTCTTCTAAGCGTTGCTTGCCTGCCGGTTCTCTGTTCTGCGCAACAGACCGTTCCGACACCGGGGCAGGGTCAACGGGCCAGGAGCGGCCAAGAGCTGGCCAAACTCGCTTCTGATCTTGGACTAAGTCAAGGCCAGATCGAGCAAATCAAACCGATCTTAAAGGCAACCCGTCAGCAAGTAGTGCAGGTTCTAAACGACTCAAATTTAACCGATGCGCAGAAGCAGACGCAGATTGCCGAGCTGAGAAAGTCCGCACGCGAGCAGATTAAGCCAATCCTCACACCGGCACAGCTCGAAAAATGGCGCGAACTAGCAGCAGATCGTCGGTCGGCAGCCTAGGCTGTCCTGAGCCCATTATTGAACTTTCCTAGCAAGGTGTCGTCGAAATGGATGGTTATCGATGACCGCCAATGTTTTTGGGCGACGGTATCGCAAAGCATCCCAAGTAATATTGATCAATCAAAGGAGAATTAATCGTGCGTAAACTTGCGCTGCTAGCTGTTGTGGCTGGCCTACTCTGCGTCACTGCATTTCCAAGTCATGCTCAAGGATGGTCGGGCGGGCCAGGCGGTCCTGGTGGCCCGGGCGGACCAGGTGGATTTCATGGCGGCCCTGGCGGCCCTGGTGGCCCAGGCGGACGTGGAGGTCGTGGTTTTGGCCGATTAGCTGCGGCGCTCAACTTGTCACCCGGTCAGGTATCGAAGATTAAGCCGATCTTTGATGCGGGACGGGCTAAGATGATGGCTCTCCGAACCAACACGTCTCTTACCCCTCAGCAGAAGTTCGACAAGATGAAGAAGATCCACGATTGGCAAACCGCTAAGATCGCGTCCTTCTTGTCTCCCGCGCAGCTAGCTAAATGGAAAGCGATGGAGTCTCATCGACCTGGTGGTCCTGGCGGCCCAGGCGGGCCCGGCGGTCATCCAGGTGGATTCGGCGGTTAGGCTAGTTCTAGACCGATCCCAGCAATTGCGGCAAGCGCCAAGATTGCTGGGATCGGTATTTTTTTTGTCGCAGCAAATCCGATGGCTATTCCGGCGACCGCCAAAGACTTAATTGACAGGCCGTTGCTCTTTAACAATATGCTGAGGATGACGATGAATATTCCGCAGACGGAGAGGGCGAGTCCGGACATAAAGCCTTCTACTGATGGATGGTGCTGAATCCGTTCATAGATCCGCTGCACCAGAATCGCGAGCAGTGGAGGAAGCACGATTGCAACCACTGCGAGCAAACTTCCAGTCAAGCCGTTCGTGAGGTATCCCAGGCTAATTACCCAGAGCCCGCTTGGGCCAGGTGAGATCTGTCCGATAGTCAAAGATTCGGCGAATTCTCGGTTGGTGGCCCAGTGGCGCACGATAAGGTCATCATGCAAGCTCGGCAGATTTCCAGTGCCACCTGTGGAAAAGAGAGATGCTTTCAGGAAGAGCCAGAGATAGACAAGTGAGTTCATGGCTCTTCCCTGCCGATATTGGGCGGTCCGGCGAACTGTGTCAGCGCACCAAGCGCACCAGACAGCAGTAATATTGCCACGACAGGCCAGTGAACCAGAAGCTCGATCAGTGCACTACCGATAAACAGTACAAGCGCCACCGACAAGGGCACCGTCCCGCGCTTAAGACACTTCGTGAGCACCGGCTGTGCGATCTGCCAGCCTGTGACAAGTCCAACTCCGACAGTTGCCGGAATGACACCACTGAGAGCAGCGACAACATACCGAGAATGTTGAACTTTTGTGTAGAGTGCGGTCAGTAGAATTGTGATGGCGACGCTGGGCAACAGCAGCCCGGAGAGCGCGACGAAAACCCCGGCCGCGCCACCAACCTTTTTGCCGATGAGCGTAGTGAGGCCGAGCAGGTTGATTCCCGGAACCATGAGCACAAGGGCCCAGTTGCGTGTAAACTCGTTTGGTTCGATCCACCCTGTTTCGTCCACAACCGCGCGCCTTATCAGCGAGAGAGTTGCGGTGCCGCCTCCAAACGACAGCAGGCCAAGCTTGCTCCAGACAACAAACTGTATGAGCAGGGTTGGCTTCTTAAATTGAATGGAACCCACTTTGGCTGCCCGGTCGGGATCGTTGGTCATGACGGCCAATTATAGCATTCAGAATCCCCCAAAGTGCGGACGACCTCTGCGTATTGATCTCGGTAGAATGATTTTATATAAACGAAAATTGTGGCATTGAGGTTCTTGCGTGCTAGCTTTCATCAGTCATAACGTCTTACACAATCCGCTGTTTTTCGTCTTTATGATAGTCGCCTTCGGTATGTGGCTGGGATCGCTTCGATTCAAAGGTCTCTCGCTTGGGCCGTCAGGTGTTCTCTTTGTCGCCATTATCTTTGGGCACTTTTTTCCGATCATGGTGGCAAATCCCCGGCAACCGTCAGCGATGACTATTGCAACAGTTTCCAATGTTGGACTGCTTCTCTTTGCCTTTGCCATCGGCCTTCAGGCCGGTCCGCGGTTCTTCGAACTGTTCAAGAAGCGAGGTGTTCAGTTTATCTTGGTGGGCACCCTCACAGCCTTTTCAGCCGCAGTCGCCGCCGTTGTCGTTACACATCTCTTCAAATATCCCGACGAGCTCGGGCTTGGCCTCTTTACTGGTGCGCTAAACTGTACGCCGGCACTTGCCGGCGAGATTGACACGGCTCGCCGCATCGGTATGAACGACAAGATCATCTCGGTAGGGTTTGGACTCGCCTATCCTTTCGCGGCCTTCTTTGTTGTCCTGCTCGTGCAAGTGCTTCCAACGTTGGTCAAAATCCCGGCTTTGGATGCCATGAATCAGGCGAAGGAAGAGGAGATCAAGGCAAGTTCGCATCGAAAAATTCATCGACAAACACTCAAAATTACCGATCCGCAGTTTGCGAGTCGAACAATTGCCGATATTAAAGAGATCCACAAAACGAAAGCGAATATATCGCGCATACGGCGGGAGGGTGTTGTAACAGTCGTTATGCCGGACACACAAGTTTTCCTGGACGATATCCTGCTTGCGGTCGGAACTCATGACGAGCTCTCGAAACTGCATCCCATTGGCGATCTTGTCGATGAGGCGCTCAGCATAATGAATGCTCCGCAAACCGATATCACTTACAAAGATCTGGTTGTTTCACGCAAAGACATCTTCGGAAAACGTCTAGAGACTGTCCACGCATGGGAGGAGTACCACGTCGTCATCACCCGCATTCGTCGCGACAACAGCGAGTTTTTGCCAACCCCGGAGTTTGTCTTGGAACCAGCCGACGAGGTTCGAGCTGTTGGAGCCAAAGCCGATGTCGAAGCACTCGCGAGCAAGATTGGTCGAGAGGAGCGCCGCCTGGATGAGACATCGCTGTTGCCATTTGTCGCCGGAATCGCGGCGGGAATTTGGCTTGGAAAGCTGCCAATTCCGCTGCCGGGCGGCCTGATTATCTCGCTCGGAATGGCTGGTGGGCCGTTTACGATTGCGCTCATCCTGGCAAAACTCGGCCGAATCGGCCCAATCTCCGCATATGTGCCCAACGCCGCTAAGTTTCTCTGCCGCGATCTCGGGTTGGTTCTCTTCCTGGCGGGCACCGGTGCGAAAGCCGGATCGGCGTTCTTCCAGGTTCTAGCTCACTTTGGGCCACTCATGATTGTCGCGGGAGCAATAATCAGCTTGGTCGCAGTAGCAACATCGTTTACTCTGACATTCAAAGTGATGAAGTGGAATCTGCTCACATCCGCCGGTGCGCTAAGCGCCACAATGTTCAACCCGCCCGCTCTCGCCGCCACCAGTGAACTCGCACCGTCCACCGCACCCGCCCTTGGCTTCGCCAGCGTCTACCCGATCTCCATGATCAGCACAATAGCCGCCGCCCAAATCCTGGTACTAGTCATGCACGCGTTGGGCAAATAAATAATCTCGACACACCGGTTCAGATCGCTTCCGCCGTGCTGCTGATGTCTATTCTTGCCAATTCGGGTTAAAATCAGCTTACGTACTGATTTTTGTTCTGGAAGGACTTCTATGACAGATTTTAACGGACTGGGGACGCTGGATCGATTGAGCTCGGCGAGGACGAGGCTGATTACTGCGGAGAATGTCTACGGAGAAAAAGGGAAAGGCGGGATGGCCAAAGTTTCCGCCGAACCGCTGCCTGAAGTAGTCAAAATTGGACAGAAATGGGACGGCCCTAACCAATGCGCCCGTGAACTGGGAACCAAGTGGAAGGTGCGCCCGTGTATCACACTGGTCGCTGGCTCGACAACGACGATAATGGATGTCGACGGCCCTGGGTATATCCAGCATATCTGGCTCACCTTTGCGTCCGAACGCTACCGAGACCAGATCTTACGGATATATTGGGATTTCGAAGGGACTCCCAGTGTCGAGGCACCGCTGGGCGACTTTTTTTGCAATGGCTTCAATACCAGAGCCAATGTATTGGCCCTTCCGATCAATGTGAATCCGAGCGGCGGATTCAACTCGTACTTCCCAATGCCCTTCCGCAAACATGTCAAAATCACAATCGAAAACCGTCATGTCGGCGATCTGTCCGGCTTCTACTACGCGATAACATTTGCAGAGACAGAAGTGCCCGAGAATGCCGCCTATTTTCATGCACAGTTTCGACGAACGAACCCGCTGCCATACGGCGAGGATTACACCATTCTCGACAATGTTGTCGGTCAGGGCCACTATGTCGGCACATACATGGCGTGGCAGCAGAACAACAAGAACTGGTGGGGTGAGGGCGAAGTAAAGTTCTTCCTCGACGGTGACGACGAGTATCCGACGCTTTGCGGAACTGGTACGGAGGACTACTTTGGCGGAGCATGGTGCTTCGGCCAGACCTACTCAGCACCGTTTCTCGGTTACCCGCTTGGCGATGTCGATACTCGGGTGGGTGGTCGTCACGGCCTCTACCGGTTCCATGTCCTCGATCCGATTCGCTTTCATTCGGATCTGAGAGTCACCATGCAAGCCATCGGCTGGCGCAGCGAAGACCGATATCTCCCACTGCAGGACGACATCTCATCGGTCGCCTACTGGTACCAAACCGAACCCCACCGATCCTTTCCAACCCTTGGTGACCGGAATGCGTTGGAAGTGATTTAGCCGAAGGATGTTTTGTTGGTCGATTGTGCCAAACTCTGTTTGGACAAGGAGTTATGTTAGCTATTTCCCTGGGCACATCTCGAAAGATTTCGACACTTAAAAGTTTCCGCAAAGATCCAATAGGATTCCTACGCTCGGCAGCATCGAATAGCTCGTCGTCGGCACCGGAGTTTACGATTGCTGGGCGCCGGATTGTGCTGCTGAAGGACGCAGAGGATATCGAGCTCGTTCTGGTTCAAGAGCAGCGGCAATTCAAAAAGGGGCCGGGGCTGCTGAGGCTGCGCGGTATCCTTGGTGACGGTCTGCTCACCGCAAGCTCCGAGCAGCATCTTAAGAGCCGGAAGATACTGCAACCCGCCTTCAGCGGGCCGAAGATAACCGAGTACGGCAGTACGATGCCGGAAATCGTCGACAGAGTGATTCAAGACTGGACGGATGGGCAACTGCTCGACCAGCAAAGCGAGATGGCGCGGCTGACTCTGTCAATTGTTGTCTCGGCACTCTTCAACAGTAATACAATCCCAGACCACGCTCAGGTTGGCGCGGCTATCGACTCGAGCCTTGAGACGCTCTACGGCCCACTTAGTGCCTGCCCTCATGCTTCCTCGGAAAGGTCGCCAAAGTGCCAACTGCGCAAAGTGTTGGACGATGTTGAAAGCGGACATCGAACGACGAGCAGCACGGATCTTTTTTCCCTTATCGTGGAAAGTGAATTAACCGACGCCGAAAAGTTTGACGAGTCCGTGACTTTTCTGCTCGGAGGCCACGAATCGGTGTCCATCGCCTTAACCTGGACCTGGTTTGCGTTGTCACAAAATCCCGACATTCGAGAAAAGTTTGAAACAGAGATCGATCCGCTTACTCCCGGCATGCTAACACCCGAGAATTTGCCATATACGCGCAAAATTGTCGCGGAATCTTTGCGCTATTATCCGCCTGCCTGGATGTTTAGCCGAGAAGCGATAAAAGGTGTTGAGGTTGGTGGCGCACTCTATCCGGCGGGCACCATCTTTGTCGCCGCTCCCTGTGTGACACACCAAGACAGTCGCTATTGGGAAAACCCCGAAAAGTTCGATCCGGAGCGATGGGATGCCGATCAGATGAAAAAATCGAACCGCCGACGGTATGCCTACTTTCCCTTTGGAGGCGGTGTACGGCGATGTATTGGGGAGCAGTTCGCCCTCACCGAGCTGCCAATTGTGCTCGCAACTGTTGGCAAAAAATGGCGGCTTGATCCACCAGTCGGAGCCGAACCACCGGCTTTTGACCCGGTGGTCACGCTCCGCCCACGTGGTGGATTGCCGATGGTTGTCAGCAAGCGACGTCCCTAGCTGAACGCGGTTATTTCCACCAGCCTCGATATCAGTCGGTCGATCAGTGGATGGAGAGCGGCGTTGGACACGATATTCCCAGGATTGTAATTCTCTGTATCAATTAGCGGGTCGTGACCAAGAATCCCGAGAACCGGAAGCCCAGTGAGATCTTCTATCGCTTTTGGATTGGTCTTCTCGGCGAGATTCGGCGTGTCCGGATAGTTCGAAATAACGATGCCCGCGATTGTCAGATTAGCAGAGTGGGCATACTGGACGGTGAGCTGAGTGTGGTTGATTGTCCCGAGGGATGGTCTCGCGACGATCAGAACGGGAAGGCTAAGAGCCTTAGCTAATTCGCGCATTGTCTCTTTGCCGTTTATGGGTACAGCAAGGCCGCCAGCCGCCTCCACCACTAAAAATTTGTGACTCTCTCTCAACGCGTGATAGGCTGGCAGTATGTCAGCGATGCCTACTGTTTTGCCCTCAATAGCCGATGCGACCGATGGCGCAAGTGGCGCTTCGAGCATCACCGGGCAAATAAGCGAGATATCGTCGCTGACCCCTGAAACCCTTTTTAAAAAGAGTGCGTCGGGTGCTTCCCAGCCGTCCAACGTTTGTACTGCTCCCGTTTGAAACGGCTTCATGACCCCGACATTGAACCCGCGTTGACTCAGCCCAGAAGCAATAAACGAGGCAGCAACAGTCTTCCCAACCCCGGTGTCGGTACCCGCTATAAATAGGCCATGCCCTATATTCATGCTTGGGCTCCAACGGGGGAGCGTAGGCTAACCACTGCAGTGCCTATCGCTTCGGATGCTTTTTGAATATCGTCTGAGTTGTGCGCGGCGGTCACGGTTATGCGCAACCTAGACAACCCCTTTGGAACGGTTGGCGGGCGAATGGCGGGTATCCAAAACCCTAACCGCTCAAGCTGCTGAGAAACTCGAACCGCATCTTGCGCACTGCCAACGATCACCGGAATAATCGGTGAGTCGCTCTCGATCAGCGAAATACCGTAGCTTCTTAAGCCATCGCGCATTGTACGGCAGTTCTCGAACAGCTTTTCTCTTAGGCTTGGCTCATTCTGAATGAGCCGGATCGCAGCCAGTGCTGCGGCTGACGAACTTGGAGGCGGCGCGGTAGAAAACATAAAGCTGCGGGCCTTGTTGCGCAGGAAGTCGATGAGCACGTTTGATCCGGCAACAAAGCCGCCAGCGGTGCCCAGCGCCTTGCTCAGGGTTCCCATCTGAACATCGATTCGGCTGCCGACTTTAAAGTGCTCGGCTGTCCCGCAGCCGGCTTCCCCATAGACACCGGTCCCATGCGCATCATCGGCCATCAGCCAGCCGTCAAACTGGTCGGCGAGATCGGCAAGCTCCGGCAAACGTGCGAGGTCGCCGTCCATGCTGAAGACGCTGTCGGTAACGATGAGCAGTCGACGATAGTGTGAACGATCTTTCAGCAGGGCATTCGCGTGCTCAATGTCGTTATGACGGTAAATCCGGATTTCGGCTTTGCTAAGCCGGCAGCCGTCAATGAGCGAGGCATGGTTCAGCGAATCGCTCAGAATCAGGTCGCCGCTTTCAACCAGGGCGGAAATCACTCCGATATTGGCCGTATAACCGGTGGAAAAGACAATCGCTGCTTCGGCGTGCTTGAACTCGGCAACTGCACTCTCAAGCTTTTCGTGCAGTTCGATGTTACCGCTGGTGAGCCGAGACCCAGTGGCACCAGCCCCGATTGTTAGCGCATCTTTCGCTGCATCCAAGAGATCGGGATGGAGTGACAGTCCCAGATAGTCGTTCGACCCAAATGATATCAGCTCCCGCCCATCGATTTGCACTCGACCCTGCCCAAGCGGTACTATGGTCCGGAGATGTCGGTGCGTGCCGCTTAAGTCTAGCTGTTATAATTCGCCTGAAAGAGCATCTTCGATATTCATATGAGCCTGACTAAGCGGTCGCCGCGAGTTGCGGTGTGAGGCTTTCGGTCACCTGGGCGATAGCGAGATTAATGATTCGCAGCATCTCCGAAATATCGCTGAGCGTGCTGGACAGCGGCGGAAGGAAGATGACAACGTTGCCAAGCGGACGGGTAATCAGCCCAAGCTCCTTAGCCTGTTTGCAGACTAACGCCCCCACTGCCTGTTCGAACGGATATGGCTCGCCGCTCGAATCGACAAGTTCGATTCCGACCATTAGGCCGCATTGACGGATAGAGCCGACATGCTTTTGCTCGCCAATGGAGCTCAGGTGCGAGCGGGTGAACTCTATTTTCTCCGGCAGAGAACCGATGACATTATCGTTTTCAAATATATCAAGGTTAGCAATTGCCGCCGCGCAAGCAAGCGCGTTGCCGGTGTAGGAGTGGCCGTGAAAGAAAGTTTTGAGCTCGCCGTAGCTGCCAAGGAACGCATCGTACACTCTGTCTGCCGTTATGGTTGCCGCTAACGGCAGGTATCCGCCGGTGATACCCTTTGCGACACAGAGCAGATCCGGGCTAACTCCTTCGTGCTCGCAAGCAAACATCTTCCCAGTCCGTCCAAACCCAGTCGCCACCTCGTCGACAATGAGCAGCACTCCGTGTCGATCGCACATCTCGCGCACCCGTTTCAGAAAGCCGCGTGGGGACAGCAGCATCCCGGCGGCGGCTTGAACCAGCGGCTCCATAATGATTGCGGCCACTTCGTGCCCCTTTTCAGCTAACAGTCTTTCGAGCGCATCCGATGCATTTTCGAGGCCGCCTGCCCGTGCGGGGCAGGGCAAAAAATCCACTGGAAAGAGAAGCCGCCGAAAGATCCCGTGAAATAGGCCGATTCCACCGACCGAGACCGCGCCGATCGTATCACCGTGGTAGCTGTCCTCCATCGCAATAAATCGGCTGCGCTGTGGGCTTCCGGTATGGCAGTGATACTGGTAGGCCATCTTGAGGGCGATTTCGACTGCTGTCGAGCCGCTGTCGGAGTAAAAGACGCGGTTTAGGCCAGGCGGTGTGATCTTTACCAGCCGCTCGGCGAGGAGCGCGGCCGACGGATGGGTGAGGCCGAGTAGTGTGGAATGGGAGATAGCCGAAAGCTGCTTCGCGATAGCGTCATTGATCTCGGGCCGACAATGACCATGGATGTTGACCCACAGTGACGAGTTGGCATCCCAATACTCTTTGCCGTCGATATCGGTCAGTTTTTGGCCTTTGCCGCTAACGATAAACATCGGGTCGCTGGCTTCCCAGTCACGCATTTGCGTGAACGGGTGCCAGACATGGCGCTTCTCACTCGCGATTAATTCGGATTTATTCATCTGTTCCTAAAATACTCATTCGCTGTCACCGTCTCGTTAATGACGACTGGGGGATTGATGAGTAAAAAACTGTTTTCGAGCTTTTGAATTGTCGCCTCGATGTCGGTGCGCTCCGAGTCGATAAAAAAAATCCGTCCACCCTTTGCGCGGGCTGGCTTAAAGTCGGGAATACGCACATAACCGTCCCCTACTGTCGCGACATATCCTGCTAGGTACTCGGGCTCGTCCGACCAGCACAACTCGGCAAGCACTCCTGACCAAAGAGTTTTTGTCGCCACCGCCAATGCTTCTTTGGTACGAAAGTGGGTGAGGTTGAACTGAGCAAGCGCCCGATCGGCGGCTTCCGAGCCGCTTGGTGAGTAGTCAAACCTTGTCGCACGAACTCCGCGGTCAAGATCGGGCTCAAGCCGCTTACCGGTATGGTAGTCCCAAAGGGATGCACCGCGAAGCGGGCTGCCATTCGTCCCAAGACCAGCGATAAGGGAGTCGAAAGCAACGTATGCTACTTGCTCGCACACTCCAGCCTGTGTGAGCAGCTCGATTGCAAAGGTTTGTGCTGCTTGAGGAGTTTGCGTGGTGACCGTTGTTACCGGAAGACATTTTGTTTCGGCGCACGGCTGCTCCGATAACTGTTCCACGGTGATTTGCAGCTTACTCGGGTCTTTTGCCTGTGCTCGTTCAAGCATCTGCGCAACGACAGTAGCAATTGAGCTTTTTTCGACCAGCCGCTCGGCTCCAGATGCGTGGAGCAACTCGCCGGCCTCTTGCACCGAAGCGTGCATTCGGACGCTCCAGAGGTCGCGGACTTCGTTCATGACCGCTCGGCTGATGGAGTCGCCACGGTAAAGCCCAGATCCTTGATCATCTTGTAGTCGTCTTCGGCGCTCTGGCCGGACGTCGTTAGGTAGTCGCTGACAAAGATGGAGTTCGCGGCATACAACCCGAGCGGCTGCATCGTCCCGAGGTGGAGCTCTCGTCCACCCGCAATACGGATCTCGCGAGATGGGTTGACGAAGCGGAACATGGCGAGGGCCTTGAGGCATTTACGAGGGTCGAGTGTCCAAGTGCCGTAGAGCGGGGTACCGTCAATTGGGTGATAAAAATTAAGCGGAATCGATTCGATATCGAGCTCCCTCAGCGCAAAAGCGAGCGATACAATATCATCATCACTCTCGCCCATGCCGATTATCCCGCCCGAGCACGGCGAAATTCCCGCTTCGGAAATCTCATTGACCGTATTCACTCTGTCTTCAAACGTATGTGTGGTGACAATATTTGGGGTGTACTCTTCGCTGGTATTAAGGTTGTGGTTATATCGATCTACTCCGGCCTCCTTAAGACGCTCTGCCTGGCCCGGTTTCAAAATCCCCAAACACGCGCAGACCCTGATCGATAGCTGCTCTTTGATTTCACGAACGGCATTGATCACGTTGTCGACTTCTCGGTCTGAAGGCCCTCGGCCGCTGGCGACAATGCAGTATGTGCAGGCCTTACTCTCGTAGGCCCGGCGCGCACCGGCCACAAGCTCGTCCTTCGATAGCATCTGGTACTTCGGAATTGCGGCTTTTGAGAGCTTGGATTGCGAGCAGTACCCGCAGTCTTCCGGGCAGAGGCCGCTTTTGGCGTTCATTAGGTAGTAAAGCTGAACTGTATTACCGAAATAGTACCGACGAAGCTCGTAGGCTCCAGCGAGAAGGTTCAGCAGATCGTGATCGGGAGTTTGCAGCGCAAGGAGCGCTTCTTCACGGCTGATTGGAATGCCCGCAAGAATTCTCTGTGCCAGCGCACTCCAGTTAGTTGTCAGGCGATCTTCACGATCGACCAAAAAGTTGGCGGTACTCGTACTCATTGACAAATAGTACCATAACGGTTTCTGCGTGGAGAACTGCGAAAGGGTGATTACGCTCGATTTTAGGTTTGATGGCTAAAAGATTGCATTGCAGCGAGGGCGTTGGTATAATATCGTTTCAATTCGGCGCCGTGCCCAAGTGGTAAGGGAGAGGTCTGCAAAACCTTTATGCAGCGGTTCGATTCCGCTCGGCGCCTTTTTTCCTCTTTCCCCGCAGGTCTTGCTAGCTAGGATCTTGTCTTGTAGTAGACAAGGGCTTGTCTGAGGACGGTGATTTCTGACTTATCTTCGAGGATAATGCGGATCGCCATGTCGTCGTACCAGCGAATCTTGCCTTCGAGGAGTTCACCGGTGACCAGTCGGAACTGGAGTGTGGTCTTTCCGGTGCGATATTTAATAAGTTCGATCTCGTTGGGCGCTATCCGCTCTTCACGGTCGGGACGACGCCCTTCGATTTCGCTGACTGTTTCCACGAAACTAGATTTCTCTTATTTTGCGCGGGTTTTAGGCGCTGCGGCCGCCGCTGCCTTCAGCTTGTCATAGGCCTTCTGTCGCTCTGCACCGCGCTTCCGTGCAACACGGAGTTCTTTTGCTCTTACTCTCATTGATGAATCCCCTTTGCTAGAGTCTCTAGCTTTTTTTCCAACTTATTAACGTCGATTTTGTACTGACAAAAATCTTCACCGTCGATTGTCACCACCGGAATATCGATACAGTACCTATTGAATAGGTCTTCGTCGCCCATGATATCGACCTCATGAAGCTCGAACCGATACTTCGGCTGCACCGACAACAGCACAGTCCGCACATCGTCACATAAGTGACATCCAGGCTTACCGTAAAGAATAACCTTTGTCATTGTCGAACCTGTATTATAGACGGTTGCCCAGTTGGTGTCAATGGAGACTCTCTCAGATGCCCTCTCTCCCGCCCAGCGGGAGAAAGGCACTTTACATGCGCGACAGCGATTTCTGTGTCTAATCGGGTGCCACATACAGGCTTCTAACGTCTATGTCTCTTGTACCGGAGTCGATCTGAGGCACCGCAACCCAAGGGCTATCATTATCAATAGCCATTTCGGAAAGGTCTCTCTTTCTGTTTTGTGTTAAGCTCCGGCGGTTTTTACGAGCAACTTCCGGGGCCGTTCCTATACCAAGATATGTTGTACTTTACAACATTTAAAATATTGTTGTTTACAATATTTTTAGATACAATTAAGGCATGAATGACGACCTCATTACGGTGCCGGAGATCATGGAAGCGCTTGGGCTCTCACAGGCCAGGGTGTGGAAAGCACTTGACGACGGCACAATCCCATGCGTGGTCAAATACGGCAAACGGCTGGCCAGCAAATCAGACGTGGAAGCGTATAAAATGCGGACACAACCGGACGGTACACCACGGGTCGGAAGGCCAAAGAAAACGTCTACATCATGAAATAGAACGCGCACAAAAACGGCCGTGCAATAAGCACAGCCCTTGAGATGCTATCGTGCAAAAAGCCCAAGACGAAGCCGATCAGCTTGCATCGTCTTAGTATCAGGTGCTGGCCATCCACGGAGCAAAAGCCGTGCTGGAGCTTCCAGTGCGATTTCATCGGTATCACTAATAGTAACTTAACACACGCCGTATTTTCAGTCAACAAGGTTGCCGAGTTGGGGTGGGGTAAACTCGGTAGCGTTGAAAGATTTGTATCTGTGAAAAAGGCACGATGCCGGAAACCTTGGATCATTGCGGTTTATGCAATCGCTCTGTTGATCGTTTGTGGGTCTTGCTGGATTCATGCGGCCAATGCGGATGACTCGCCGAGCGAGACGCAATCGTTGCTAGGATCATTGCAGGCCACTGTTGTCGATGCACATCCCACATTTGTCGATCCCAATACCGGCAGAAAGCTTTGGACGGCGAATGTTGCGCGGGCCCATACATCGGCGCAGGGCCTGATGATCGGCGAGATGGACCGCGTTGATGGGGTGTTTTACGACAATGGTGTCGCTGCAAATAGCTTTAAGGCGACTAAACTTACCTACGATTATACAAAAAAGATTGTCAAAGGCTTTGGCGGAGTCAAGCTGGTTTCATTGACTCAGAAGTTCACGTCATTGACCTGCGACAGCATTATTTGGTATACGATAACCAATAAGATTATCGGTCAGGGGCATGTCATTATTAGAAAAGGGCCGGCGACACAGTATGTTTCGTCGTTTGAGGCCGATACCAAACTGCAGCATTTTATCACACCGGCACCTGGCAGCACCTCGCAGGCACCAGGTTTTGTTACCATTCAGCCCTAATCAAAGAAAATTTCACCGACCAACTAGTTAAATTTATGATTGCTTATTCTAAGACACTGTCCCTTTGCTTTGTATTTGCCGTTGCCGCAGCCGCAATGATCGGCGGTAAAGCTGAGGCGGATGGCCCAAGACTCAACGGATCGGGCCCGATTACAATCAAGTTTAAGAGCAGCGAGGCCACACCAGGCTACTTGATCTACGAATACGCTCATGCGACGATGCGTAACGGCACCACACTTGATTCGGATGAGCTCAAATTGATACCGTTTACCGGTGGAGCGTCCCGATCAAAAGGTTCACTCAAAGAGATCGATGCGAACGGGCATGTTAAGGCAACACTCGTCGATGTGATTGGTACTACGTCGTACACCGACGTTGCAACATCCGACAATGGTGTTTACGATCCGGTGAACAACACAATCACCCTCACCGGTGATGTCACGATAGTGGTTTACAACCCCTCGGTGGACGGCCCTATTACGCAAACCGGTACGACGGCGGTGATCTACCTTGCACCACCCGGCGAGTCGTCCAACCCAGACTATCCGAAGATCGATATGCAGCAAGGGCACACTGTCGTGTCACCAAAGCAGAAGTAGCTCATGGAACTGACCGCTAACCATCTCGTTAAGACCTACCGTGGACGCACTGTGGTCAAAGACATCTCTATTAATGTCGAACAGGGCGAGATAGTCGGGCTCTTGGGCACGAACGGCGCGGGGAAGACGACTTCCTTCTACATGATGGTGGGCTTAGTCAAGCCAAATGGCGGGGAAGTGCTTCTGAACGGCGAGAACGTCACCAAACTTCCGATGTATAAGCGAGCGATTCGGGGCATGGGTTACCTCGCACAAGAGATGTCGGTCTTTCGAAAATTTACCGCCGAGCAAAATATCGACGCTGTCCTCGAAAACTGGCGCGGGCCCGATGGCAAGAAACTGACCGAAGCGGAGCGAAAAGCCAGAGTGACATCGCTTGTTGATGAACTCGGCCTTTCATCCCGGCGTAGCGATAATGTCCTCACACTCTCCGGAGGTGAGCGACGAAGGGTCGAGATCGCACGAGTTTTGGCTACCGAGCCGAAGTTTATCCTACTTGACGAGCCCTTTACTGGGGTTGATCCGCTGGCGATTAACGACCTTCGCGTAATTATTCAAGGGCTCAAAAAGCGCGGAATCGGTGTGCTGATTACCGACCATAATGTTGAAGCGATGTTAAAAATAGTCGATCGCGCCTATATTATCTCTGAAGGCGAAATCAAGACCAGCGGAACTGCATTAGAGCTGGTCGGAGATCCTATTGCCCAGAAGTACTATCTCGGCGAAGACTTCAAGTGGAGCATGTCTTGACCCAATTGCCGACGAGGGCAAATCTTTGAGCTTTCTTCGCCCTAAGCTAATCGACCGGCTGATCCTCTCAGAAATCGTCCCACTGTTCTTTATGGGACTGATTGTCTTCACCGTCATCATTTTGGTTGTTGCCAGCGCCGACCTCTTCGGGTACTTAGCACAGGGCGCGACCCTCGCTGTCGTATTGAGGCTTATCCTCTACAACATTTTGCCTTGGCTGGTTCCGACTTTTCCGATGGCCATGCTGCTGTCGACCACAATTGGATTTGTTCGACTTTCGACCCAAAGCGAAATTGTCGCGCTCTATGCGGCCGGAATACCCTTTCGCCGACTTATGCTTCCGGTCATTGTATTCAGCGTGCTGGCGACCTTGCTAGCCCTCTTTATTAACGACACGATCTCGCCTTATGCGAACAGGCAGTTCGACACAATCAAGGCCAATCTCTCGACCATGATTGGCAATTCGGATCATCCGATGGACCTGCCCGCTTCCCGAGACAGTAAAAAGCGGCTGGTTGCGCTGGAGCATGTTGAAGGTGGCTACGATGCGTCCACACGTTCCCTGCGTAACATCTACATCACCGTTGTCGACCCAACTACCGGCGATGTGACCGAGTCCATTCACGCACCGTGGGCCAAGTGGACCGGCGGCTACAACTATACACTGGAAGATGCGAAGGTGCTCTCGTCGTCCGGCATGTATACGCCGATATTGACACTCGCCGTTCACTACATTCAAGATCCGCACACAATCCTGCTTTCGCTGGCACCGACCGACGAGCTCAATATCCGCCAGCTCGCCGCAGTGATAACCAATCCTAAATCGGCGGGGACGGATGCTTCAAAGCTGCCGGAGTATGAGGTGTCACTCTGCGAGCGATTCTCACTACCGCTGGCCTGTCTGACATTTGCGATTATAGGCGCTCCGCTCGGGCTCAGGCCGCAGCGCAACGCCGCTCTTGGCATCGCCATCACGTTCGGCCTGGTGATTATGATCGTGTACTATGCCTTGTACCAGTATATGGATATTTTGGCGTCCACCGGCAACGCGAACCCGGCCTTTGCGGCGTTCTTTCCTGATATTCTTGCACTGATCGTGGGAATAGTGTTACTACGACGATCTTCATACTGATTTAACAAATGCTCGCCTATAATAGGGCAAAGTGACGACATGGCTGTCGCCAAGGCGTAAGGAGTAGCGAGGACTATTTGGGAAGCGTTTTATTTGCGTTCCTTCTGATTATGACTGCCGGCGGATTCATTGCCTACTTTGGCGACCGCTTGGGCTACGTAATGGGGAAGCGACGAGTAACGCTCTTCGGACTAAGGCCCCGCCACACGGCGACGACCCTCACGGTAATTGCCGGCATTGTCATTGGCGGGTTAACCCTTGCGTTCCTCATCGTTGTCAATCAGGCCTTTCGCTTTGCCCTCTTAAAAGGTGAGGAGGAGATCAGAACAAATATTCACCTTCGGCAGAGCAACAAGCATCTTACGGTCGAGGCAAAAGAAGATCAAATCGCCGCGGTCGAGGCCGAGAATGCGGCATCGGTAGCGGAAGCAGAGGCTTTGGAAGCGCAACAGGTTCTGTTTTCCGCACGACAACAACTAGCGGCGAAGAAGATGGCGCTACTGTCGCTCACGACTGAGCTAACTGCCGAGCGCACCCAACTCGCTTCCGTACAAGCACAAGTTGCTGTCGAAACTGTCAGAGCGCAGAAAGCATCTTTAAGCGCGTTTAAGTACCTGCAAGAAAGACGAGCTGGGCAGTTAGTCTACCGCGACAAGGGCGAGCTTGGCCGTGTAGTTATCGCTTCCAATGAGTCTGAGTCTCAAATCCGCGACGATCTGGTGAGATTTCTGAATCACCTCAGTCAGGTTGCGATGGCAGAGGGGGCTGCTGTGGGCTCGAATGGACGAGCCGTGGTTGTTGCGACGATTGAACTCCTCGATCCGAGGCCGCAGAATGCTGGCGATTTTGTGGACGAGAATGGCAGTCTAGACGCGCTTGCGGCATCAATACATTCTTATTCAAACGGTTCCGTGGTCGTTATCGCATCAGCACTCGGCAACACATTCGACGGTCATCAAGCGATTGTTATCCTACGGCCCTATGCAAATGTTTTGGCAATCCGTGGAGGTACGCAGATAGCTCAGACCGAAATTCCCGGACAGATGACAGGTGTCAACCAGATCGCCGGTGAGCTGCAGAAATTCTTGGTTACCGAGGTGCGGCCAGCCGCGATGAGGGCCGGAGTGATACCTGTACGTGATCCGCATAGCGGATCGGTTGAGCTTGGCTCAATTAGCCTCCAACAGATCTTCGATATCGTTAACGAGATACGTCAGGTCAATGGGCCGGCGACTGTCAGCGCTTCTGCAGAGAATAATGTCTACTCCGCCGATCAACTTAAGCTGTCGTTCACTGTAAGCCCAGGTTCTACTAATGGCAACTAGCGTTACCCGGTCAGTCGTTGCGATCGACCCGGGCAACGCGAAATGTGGATTAGTTTTGGTTGAGGCAGGAGATCACACCCGAATTGTTCGCTCAGTCGTTCCAACGGAGACGTTAATCGTCTCTCTTTCTCAACTCATCCGGCAGAATCCACCGGTCGAAACGATTCTCATTGGATCGGGCACCGGCTCTCACGTGCTTGCCAAAGCAATCCGCACCGCCTTGCCTTCCGCCGAACTCTTGGTAGTTGACGAAAAAGGTACAACTTTGCTCGCCCGCCAGCGCTACTTTAAAGATCATCCTCCACGTGGATGGAAAAAGTTGATCCCAATTGGAATGTTGATACCGGACGAGCCGTATGACGACTACGCTGCACTTCTGCTTGCCGAACGGTATTTGGCAACAATTCCTACCACTTGATAACAATCAAACACAGTTCTTCTTGTCCACTTTTCTGTAAAATCATTTAATTTTGAAACAAATCGAAAATTATGTTGTCAGAGGTAAGTGAAAGTGGGTATAAAGCCCACGGTCAAGGTTTAGCCACAGTAATGTGACTAGGCTGCTGACTGAAAGACTCTCCATAAACAGAATAAGCACGGGCATTGTAGTAGCTCCTGGGTTCTTGAAGGCCAGGCCGGTTACTTTTGGAGAGAGTCGTTAGCGTCGAATCTATTGTATTGTCTTCAACAGTCTTTGGGCGGTGTTAAAGAGTAGGCAACATGGTCACTCCTCGGAAACGCCTTCTAAACGCGCTGGAACAGTATGGTAGCTTTGAGCTGGCGGCGAACCTGAAAAACTTCAAGAGGAGATAACAATGAAGAAAATCTTTGCATTGTGCGCCACGGTCGCTTTGCTCTCAGGAGCAGCGATGGTCTCATCGACTACCGTAGCGCATGCCCAGTCCGGCGCGTTCGCGGACGTGCCGACTGATCACTGGGCTTATAATGCGGTGATCGCACTGCAGAACGCCGGAATTGTACAGGGTTACCCGGACGGTACTTATGGCGGCAAGCGCGCCATGACCCGTTACGAGTTTGCCGAAGCAATCGACCGGTTACTGCCGTTGCTCAAGCCGCCCGACCTTTCCGGATACGCAACCACCAGCAACCTGACCGACCTGCAGACTCAGCTCTCTGAGAAGCTGCAGCAAAATGCAGACGCTCTTGCTGCACTCAAGGCCCTCGTTGATGAGTTCCAGACGGAACTGGAGTCACTCGGCGTTGATGTAGCAAGCGTAAAGACCCGATTGACCGCTCTCGAAGAGCGAGTTGCAGTTGTAGAAGCCGAGCAGCGACGTGTTAAAATCAATGGTGATGTCAACGTCATCGCGCGATCAAACATCCAGTCGTCTGGCATAGGTCTTGTCGACCAGGATGGTTATGCGCTCGGCAGCAACCGAAGCGTGTTCGGCGACCCGCAAGTCTACAACGACGTTCTTCTCTCGATCACTGGCGAAGTGAGCGACACCACCACTGCAGTTATCAAGATCGATGCGGGTAACTACCTTCAGACGATTGGTAACTCAGAGTCGTTCGACCCGGCCAGTATTCGATACTCGACGTTTAGTGGTGCTGGCGGTTATGACGCGACCGGCTCCGAGCAGTTTGATATCTTCCGCGCATACCTCGATGCTCCTGTTTCACTGGGGTCTTTGGGTGGTGCTGAAGGCAAGGTTGGACGCTTTGGCGAACAGTTCACTCCCTATACCTTCAAAGCGATCGATCCAGATAGCTACGCAAGCACTCCGGAAACAGACACTGGAGACATCTCGGTTGACGGTGCTAACGTTGCATACAACGCTGGTCCTGTTGGCATCCAGTTCTTCGGTGGTAAGGAATCCCCGATCAGCAATGCGACTCTCGCCGCTGGTCTGAACGGAAGCACCGGCTCACGAAGTGGCGCTTATCTTCCGGGCTCCGTCGTACAGGGCGGTATTAACACACCTACCGGTCAGTACATTGACGAAGCATCTGGCTTGCGTGCAACATTCGGTAC
>Ga0116229_10004067_pt1 | contig 23993 bp, 17 predicted proteins | sample S1TSphgellanicum_3_FD_87313 | JGI IMG/M metagenome (GOLD analysis project Ga0116229, IMG submission 87313) | Host-associated microbial communities from peat moss isolated from Minnesota, USA - S1T2_Fc - Sphagnum magellanicum MG | ecosystem: Host-associated > Plants > Peat moss > Unclassified...
GAATTGAGAGACAACCTAATGATCAGGTTATGACACTTCACATCTCACAACACAACAGCACCAATCAGCAAACATGAAAAAGAGGAGACCCAAGCTAAAAGAAAACAACAAACAAGACCAAAAGTAAAAAAACTGAGAAGCAGTTTGAATGACATTGGACATACACTGTTCACAAAACTTCAACTGCAGCATGTAGGTATTATGTATTAACCAGTGTTGGCCAGTTCTGGGTTCAGGCCAGCCTGCAGGCTGGTTACCAGTTTTGGGATGGTTCTCTGTAACCAAACCCCATTCATACAAGATCAATATCCTATTAACCTCGAACCAGACTTTGCTACAAGGCACAACGCTCCTGTTAGAATAAGACCCGGAACTGGTCTGCACAATCTGTCTCTTGCTGAAATCAAAACCAGATTACTACTGCAATCTTTCTTCATAAGTGGTCAGGTTCTCTAGGCAGTGAAAATTTAAGAAAATCCTGAAAATTTAACAGATATGGTGTCCATGGTGACCTTTAATCTGTGGTACAACAGTTTTATGACACAATTAGTTATGTTGGGCCATGTGAGGAACAGGCAGAATTGAGCTCAGTCTCAAACTACACCAGGTCTGAAATTCCTTCAAGAAACACCAATACCTGAAGTTTTCTAATTTGAAGAACCTGCTTCAAAACCTTCCTGTAGGTTCTGTCAAATTTTTAAAATTTACCAGAACTGGAACTAGAGGTTCCAGTCGAAATTTAAAATTAGAAAGGACCCAAACCAAAAGGTTCATTTTAAGGCTTTCAAGTTTTAACAAACCAAACAACATTACATTAACCACCTCCCATAAGATTCCACTTTCAAGCTTAAAAAATAGCAAGGACCCAAACCAGAACCAAAGGATCCCTTCAAGTTTCATTTAGAATCAAACTACCTTGTATTAACCACCAACAATAAGATCCCCACAAAGCGCTGCTGGCAACAGGTGAAGGTTAATGCCAAACATGAATCAACCTACTGAATTTTTTCAACATCAACCATAACAATGGCTAGCTCAACAAAACCTAAAAGAGAAGAGAAGGAGAAGACTGAAAAATACAAGAAGAGAGAGAGAGAGAAAAATCAAGAAAGGAAGAGGAAAAGAGAGAGAAAAGATGGAGAGCTTTGAGAACAAGACCTTTAGAGGACAAAGTGTGCTTCAAAAACACTCCCCACTTGGATTAAGAAGCTTTTGAAAATGATCATTCAAAAATTAAGTAGAAGTCTTTCTTTGTTAAGCAAGCCTGTGGTCGGATTTAAAAAGAAGCTGTGAAGACTAGCTCAAATGGCGAGCTTACTTTTTCATCAACAGACCAATTAAGCTTGCCATTTGAGCTACAAAGCCTTAAGACCCTATAAAACTCACTATGTGCAAATTTTCCAGAATCTGAAACAATGGAATCCACATGACACATATGAACCATGTTAAATAAATGCATATTCTGGTGTCAAAAACATCAATGCTGAAGTCTCTGAAATGTAGGGATATTGCAAAATCCAAGAAATAGCAAGAAGTAGCCATTAGGAATACAATTGAGCTCACAAGACATCGATTTCCAGTATCTACCACCACCAATAGAGTCTTTGTGTAGTAGATACATGAAGTTGGAGAAATCAAGGATATTGGGACAAACAGGGGGGGCAAAGATGTAAGGCCAAAGAAAAACGTACCCAACGAGAAAAACTCAATCAAACAGAGTCACATTATATGCAAGGTCACTATGTAGGAGTGCAGTGGAATTGTGGTTCATTGACAGTGAGAGAGAAAAGGTTGCAAAAAGGATGCATCTCATGCAAGAACTCTCAGAATTGAGGTACCAGAGTAACAAACAATTGATAGTGGTCCACATGGAAATTGAGCAAGAGAAGGACAGATGCAGAAAGCCTTCACATGAGTCAATTCACAGCACAATGGATTTCTCAGAGATCACTTGCAGTTAAAAAATCCTGTACCTGTTCTGAAAGCTTGTCCACATTGGCTCGAATGACTGAGATAGCTTGACAAGCACGTGTGATTTGCTCTTGCTCTTGCTGTTCATGAATCCTTCGTTCATGTGCAGCAGAATCCTCCACAAGGAGGAGCTTTGATTTGTCTTTCACACCTGCATTACTCAATAATTCTGCATCTTCCTTCTCCTTCCCTCTAAATAGTAAGCGCTGCTCCTGAGGCTCCAGTCCAGTCTCCTGCACCAGAAGGCTTTTCACATCCCCTGCATCCACCCAGCAGCGTGGACGAAATGAATCTCATACAATCAACCAGCAAAACTCACCACCATCCCTCTTCTTGTCCTTCAGTTCCCGCACACAGTTTACAACCTTTTACTCAGAGAAGACAACAACATCCAAACATACTGCCACAGCTTCTTCCACCATGATTCTGATGATACAGCAAGTGTGCACAAGACTGGAGCTGCATGTATAAATGTCTAAAGCCTTCTATGACAGTCGCAAGTTGGAAACAGATTGTATGACTCCTGAAAAAAACAATGACCATCGGACGCGCCGGCCGGCAAAAAACATTCCGCCACACTAATAACTCTGATCCATTGCTGCTGCTGCGATTAGCCGTCCAACTTCTTCAGCAAAACAAAAATGAGGAGTGCGGCAGAAATAAACCAGATTTCTGAAACCAGCATCGCCAAGAAAAGAAGACGAAAACACGCAAAAACCAAACAAAAAAAAAAAAAAAAAACAGGGAAAATGAAAAGAGACAAAAACAAGAAGGAATAAATCAAAACCCTTGACAATCCCGGAGAAACTCAAGAGACTTCACTTACCGAAAGAAGCCTGGACCGGCACGATAACGTCGTGCAGGAAAAGGCCGTGCGCGACTTTCAAACTGATGGAGGATGGTGGATCGGCGATCCCTCCAGATTTGGACTTGCGCTCTTGATCATGCACACCTGTGATGATCGCGTCAGATCCATCCTCATTCGATCCCTCCATGACTACTTACTCCTCTTTCTCCCTCTTTTTTTCCGTTTCTAGTTCTCCTATCTCTTCCCTTTTTCCCGCTTCTTCTTCTACTATTTCTTCATGATCTATTTCTTGCTCTTGCTGCCTGCCATTTCTCTTTGTTTTCCGATCCGCAAAAACCAAAAGACAGCGAGAAGGAAGTAAAGCTTGCCGCCCATCGCCACCGCCTCCGTTTTCCAACGAGAAAAGAGAGAGAGATGAGTCCTTCCCAGCCCCTGCCCACTGCTGCCCCGATCCACTTTCTCAAAGGCTATTTTGTTTCTTGAATCTGCCCAGCTCGTTTGCCCCTTGGAAATTCTTACCTCCTTTTTTTGGAAATAAAAGACTTACACAATGTGAATTATTTGGGGCGAATTTTCGCAATTTGGCGAATTTTTTTCAGAAAATGGAAAAGAAAAAAAAAAAACACATAAGCGCGCCCGCGCACACACACACAAACAAACACACACAGACTTTTTATGCGATTTTGAGGGATTTTCTCGCCATTTTAAAAAATAAAAATAATTAAGTTAGCCACTTCTAGACCTGGGCACTCCTGAGGTTGCCACTTGTAGCAGCACTTTTGTAAACATGTTACAACCAGTGTTGGGCGTGCATCGGGCTTATTTCATAACTGCCCGTTCCAGTTTGGAAAAAAATTAAAAAATCAAATCAAACCTCCGGTTCTGACTATTTCAAAAACCTGTCGGGTTTCATGAAAGAACCGGCAGTTTTCTTTCCGGCTACTTCACTTGAAACCTACAGTCATATACGAGAATCGGGTATGTTGCTCCATGGATATATGTATCAGCACCGGGTATTTGAATTATTTTATAATAACTGGGGTTGTCAACTCTGCTACCCGCTTGATATAATTTGTGTAGGTTGTTTTCATTCATAAATCCACCATTTAATATTTAATGGTTACTAGCATGGGTTTTTAATTACCATTAAATGGTGATTATCCTTCATAGGCGAATTGTAACATTTTCACAAAAGTGGTATTACAAGGGCAAACATTAAACAATAATAACAAATTAAATGTAACACTGGGTTCGATGCATTTGCAATACAATGCCTAACATGAAAAAAAAAAAAATGGATTTTTTTTCACCATACCTACACAATGGTGATTGTTCTAAATATTTTTTTTTCACAATGGCTTCCAAAAAAAAAGAGTGATATATTGATTAAAATCCTCCTTTCAACCCAAAGGTCTAAAGTTTAATCCTTTTTTCAATTGTTTTTTTCAACAAACAAAATGGATGAAAAAAATCTATAGAACATTTAAATAGTTTTAAAAGTTAGTTGTCCTTAAGAAATAACTTTCTTGAGCAAAAGAAAACTAAATGCCAATCCCAAGCAAATTCTCCATGGAATAAGAAAAAATCCTTGGTGAAAAATATAACTTTCCCAGGGAGCAATGAATTTTCCTTGGGAAGTTCCCTTGGGAAAATACATTATTCCCAAGTTCCTTGAGGAGAAAGGCAATAAATCCTTGGGAACAATGTATTTTCCCAAGGGAAAGGCCTAAGTTCTCTAGAAAAACATATGTTTTGAATCTTTTTGCAATCATAATCATCTCATATTTGTTTTTATTTCATCTTGCGACCTATCATTGAAAAGGTCTTCAAGAGAACTACAACTTTGTAGTTGAAAACACATTAATTAAAACTCATATGCAAAAGTTATGATCAAACATAATTTCAAACACATTTGTTTTCCATGGAACATGGTTGCTTCCCCCCACCCCCAGCAATTTAAGCCCTTGCTCCCCTAGGCACATGGTTGCTCTCCAAGACAACTTAAGCTCCTTCTCCTCAAGGGGCATGATTGTTCCCTAGAGAAAAAAAAATTTCAGTTGTTCCTTTGGGTAACTTAAACTCCTTTTACCTTCTTGGGTAACAATGAACTTCCTTTGGGGAAAGGTCCAAGTTCCCCAAAAAGAGATATGTTCCAAATGTTTTAACAATCATAATCTTCTCATATGTGTTTTTATGTAGGTTTGCAACCTCCTATTCGAAAGGTCTCAAGAAAAACTACAACTTTGTAGTTGGAAACACTTCAATTATAAGTTGCCCCAGGGAGCAACCATGTTCTCCCACGAAACAAATGTGTTTGAAACTTTGTATGAACATAAATTTTGCATGCAAGTTTCTAATTGAAATGCCTCTAATCACAAAGTTATAGCTTTCCTTAGGTCCTTTCCAATGATAAGTCACAAGCATATATAAAAAGAAAATATGGAATGATGATGATTGTAAAAAAAATTCAAAACATATGTTTCCCCGGGGAATTTGGGCCTTTCCTTAGGGAAATTACATTTTTCATGTCCCTGAGGAGAAGGAGTTTAAATTGCCTTCAGGAGCATTTTAAACTTTTTTTTTTTCTCGGGAACATTCATGTCCCTAGGGAGAAGGAGTTCAAGTTGCCCCAAGGAGAATTTTAAAACTTTTTCCCAAGATGATGGAAAAGGAGCTTATGTTGCCCCAAGGAGCGACTTAAGCTTTTTTTTTCCTTGAAGAATAATCATGTCCTTGGGGAGGAACTTAAGTTGCCTTGGGAAATAATTAAATTTATATTTATTTTGGAAATAATCATGTCCTTGGGGCTTAAGTTGCCTTAAGGAACAACTTAAATTTATTTTTTCCTTAAAAATAATCATGTCCCCAAAAAGAAAGAGCTTAAGTTGCCCTAGGGAGCAACTTAAACTTGTTTTTATTAGGGAGCAATCATGTCCTCCAATTATTTCTCATTTGAAAACATGGTTGTTCCCTAAGGAGCAACTTAAACCCCTTTTTACTTTGGGAATTTGCTTTCATCCATTTCATTCATGGATGAAAAAAACATTCAGTAAAAGTTTCAAACACAAAAACCTTTGGGCTATAAAAACGGATTTTAACCACTCCACTAATTTTTTACCTTTAAAAATAATATTTTTCAAAACTTATTTAATCCATTAATCATTGTGTGGGTATTATTATTATTATTATTTTGTTGAACATTGTATTGTATTGTACTATAATTGTGTCAAGCCTAATGTCGCATTTAATTCGTTGTTACTATTTAGTGTTTGCCTTACAAGTGGTGACCTAAGAAATGCCTAGGTCTAGAGGTGACTAATTTAATTATTTTTCTTTCCAAAATGGCAAAAAAATTCCTTAAAATTTACTTTTTTCATTTTTTGAAGAAAAAATTGCCAAGTTGCAAAATTTTGTCACAAAAAAAAACATTGGTCATGAATGTGACACATATTTGTAACATCGATCATTGACGTGGCACATATTAAAATTTTGATTTTGAATTTATAATGATTTTTTTACTCAAAGTTCAATATCTACTATACCTTAGGTTTAAAAATTGTGAACTTCTTGCCTACTAAAATCGTGCTCATCAAGGGCTTTCCAATAGTACCAAAGCATGCCTTTATTTTTTTTTAAGTCTTAATTTTAATTGTATTCAATTTTCAATGACAAAATTGTTCAATTTTCAATAACTCTTGCACCATAAGTCTAAACATTATGAAACCATTTGAATGCATCCCTACTCCCTATGAACTTTCCAATTGTGGTACAAAGAGTGCAGCCACAGATGTTAGGGTTTAGACAAAACAGACAAACTATCTTCCTTCAATTGGATACATAATAGCATAGTACCTATATGATGGTTTGATAGCAAGGTGCCTAATAATAATTTTTTTTTGTCATTTACTTCCAGCAATAAAAATGTTAATGATATAAAATTGGGCATTATACTAAATAATGAAGCTAATGCGCTTCAAAGTTTTTTTCAGATTTTCAGCATGGCAAGTTTTTTTTTTTTTAATTTTCAAAAAACCCAAAATATTTAATTAGTGTCTAACTAGCCTATGTACTAGGCTAATGTCTGATTAACAATCAATGATTGTGTGGTGCAATTCACACTAAAAACTAAATCATGTCAATTTGGAAGGTACTTCACAATATTGTTTTAATTTGTAATTTACATCACAGCATGGTTGAATAGAATGTTCAACTTGAGCAGCAAGACATGTTTCTAGAGAGTAAAATGGTTTTTTTCTTTTCATGGTTTCTCGAAGCATTCAAAGGAAATGTTCATTTGTCAATTGCCTTCATTAAATTGAGGAAAGGTTAATGTCCCAAAAAATTGTTAAAAAATTAGTGTTAACTTTGTAAATTTTCAATGACAATGATTCATTGGCATTGATTTACTTAGAGCAACTTTTTGGTTTCATAAGCCATCATTTTGGATGATAATTTCAAATTGAAATATTTTTAGTCAATTCTCAAGTAAAAAGGAATGAAAAGGTGTGATTTTGAATCTATGTTTTTTCATGGTTTTTTTTTCAATATCACTTGCGTGGCCTGTGTGTGTGGTTGGCCAAAGTGTAAACTCTTTATAATGTAGGGTGGACACAACATATGACATTATTTTGAAAGATATACTTATTTTTTGGAATTTATTTGAATTTTCAGCAGCAGAAAGCACTTTAAAATCAATATCTCCAACATTTTAAATCCAAAATTTACCAAATGAATTCCATTAAATCCTGCTTATCAAGATCTTTCCAAGAACACCAAAGGCACATTCCAATCCCTATGAAATTTTTAGCTACAATTTAATTTAGTTTTCAATGAAGAAATCATTCAATATTCAAGAACTTTTGCACTGCAAGTCCAAACGCCATGGAACCAAACCCATGCACCCCTCCTTGTTGAGAGCTTTCCAAAGCCGCCAAGAACACGATCTGAAGCATCCTGGTTCAGTGGATCTCATAACTACAAAACAAAACAAAAAAACTGCCTTCCTTTGTAGAGAAATAGATAGTTACAAGTAGATTTTCAATACTTTCTACACCAATTTGCACCCTATTTTTTTTCCAATTGAATTTGAATCCAATTATATTGACTAAATTATTTTGATGCAATCTAAATTGAATTTCATGTGTTAAAATTAAATTCAAGAATTTGAATTCAATTCAATTCAATTCAAGTTGCATGCAATGCTATTCAATTTTTCATTGATGGTGTACAACAATGTGCATCCCAAGTTTTGTTGATGTAACAAATTTTGCATCAATGGTCAAAGAAGTTGATAGATGCAGCATTATTATCAAGTACTTCTAAAAGCACTTATGTTGTTTTGTGAAACATCCACTTGTCAAGAGGAAAACCTTGCATGGCAGGACCTCCTCGCACTGAAGATCAGGGTTTGTCGTTTCCAATTTTGTGATGCAGCTGAAGTGGCATTCACCCATAAGAAGCTTTTAGTCCAATTTGGCTTCAAACTGGATATGAAAGAAGAAGAGAAAAAACAAAATCCTTCTATATTTTTGGCTATGGACTGGAACTCATCATAAAAATCTGATGATTTGGAATTTTTTTTTCTTTCATAATCTGGCGAATTTGGGCTATACTTCTCATTAAAAATCCTTTGTATAGGTTGAAATCATATTTTTCAGGTCGAAATTTGGCAAAATTTTGGCCCCCCCCCCCACAGCTAAGACCCTCAAACCAGGGGATGCCCTGGGGAGACTTTGCGGAATTAGGGTTTTAGATGAAATTAGGGTTTGGCGCTCATGCGGTGACTCGATAAAATGGGCCGACACTGATTAGGGTTAGGGTTTGGAACAGGCTTTGCAACAGAGACACAGAGCGCGCGCGCACAAGACTGAGAGAGAGACACACAGAGAGAACGAGCGAGAGATTTTTACGTTGTTTTTTTGTTCCCTCCTTCCATCAGCCCACCAACATCGCATCACTCTTGAGAAAAAAGTAGCATGTGCGTCGTCTTCCCATCTCCTTTCGTTGACTCAAAACGTGTTGTGCCTAGTATAGTCATACCGAAGCTTTGGCACTCCCGAGCTTCATTCAGGACTACCAGCCAAGCGAGGCTTATGTTTTGAGTATGGCGTGTTGTGTACTAATGAATGTCCCTAGCGGATGCAAGTCCAATCTTTTCTAGATTCTTGGTGTGTGAGCATTTCAAATGAATATAAACTTGAAATTGCGAAACTGTTTCGTTGGAGTGGAGAGAGGTATGTTTGCCCAAAGGATTCTGATCGCAGTCCTGATGTTGAGGATTTGTTCGGAGGGAAGGGATTGGGGTTCACTGCAAATGCAGTAGTGCAAAGGATGGCTTTTACACTTGATCTCTGAGATCTCAGGTAAGTTCCAATGAAAGACACTCTTGGTAGCTGATGCACTGCACGTGGGGGAATACGCCCATTCATGAGAGAGAGAGAGAGAGAGAGAGTTTCTTAGGTGTTGTTTTTTTCTTATGGCATTTGCATACATGGGATGTTTGTTATTGTAGCTGCTGCAACAGAAGACCAAAATTATTGCAATCAGAAAGTGCTTTGCAACAATAATACCATTTCTTTGGAGTGTCCAAAAAGAGTTGCATGGAATTCAAGATGGACTTTCAATGTCATCAAGTTCTTGAATTTGCTTTGTGTCTAATTGGACACAAGCATTTGAAAATGGAAATGGTCCTTTTGAATATCATCTTCTTCATTTCCTTTTCTTATCAGACCTGCTGCTGTGGGGAATGTATCACTGACTCTCTCACTTCTAGGAGAGAAGCGTAAGTCATATATGCTTTGTGTCCCAGTGTCATCATGCTTGTGCTTATTCCCCCAAATGTCTATGCTGCACTACATTGTGTCCTAAGACAACAGGACTTGTGTGATGGATACACATACCTTCATGAGTTAGGGTTTAGGGTTTAGGGTACCCATTAGGTATAATGGTTTTTTTTAAAACAAAAGCGGTTTGATTTTCACTACATGTAAAGCCCTTGGGGGCAAGGGTTTACAAGAATTGAGCCTATATGTGGCTTTGCCTTGTGGGTCCCTTATTCCCATAAAGCCTGCTCACTCAAGCTTTACACTGCACTAAAAAGGCCCCTAGCTCAACAATCCTAAAGGGAGGAACGAAGACCTTGAAAGCCCTTAGCTTTACAAAACCTGAAAGAGAAGAAGAAGACCTTGAAAAGCAACCTCTTGCTCAACCTAAAAGGGAAAAAGACGACTAGGAAAAAAAAAAAAAAAAAAAAAGAAATTAGAAGAGAAAACAAGAAAGGGAAAGAAAATAAATAAAAAGAGAAAAAAAGAAAAAAAAAAAAAAAAAAAAAAAAAAAAGGCATTTGCAGAGAAAACCTGGAAGGGAAAGAGAAGACCTTAATAGGTAAAGGGTGTTCATTGGAAGGGCTATTAGTCCAGGCCAAAAATAGTGTCAGCCAATTTTAGGAATAGAATTTCCATGCAACCAATGAGAAGTGGCGTCATAGAGTGAAGGGGAGCAAAAAGACCCAAGAAGAAAGGAAGAAATTGAAACAGGTAAAGGCAAGAAATTGAAACATCCAAGGAAAAAAAAAGAATGCAGAAAACATGAAATGTATTTCAACATGGGCACGAATCTAAGCTAAAGTCATACTTTACATATTACAATTTAAAGGGTGGCATACTTTGTCATGCCACCATCACAATATTAAAACAATTATTTCATGACCACCTTGCATGATTTGTAGCTTCATTGTCAGGTGGCTTTCCCTAGAAAGTGTGAATAAAATTTTCATGCATCAAACAAAGATGGCTCAACATGCCACATGGTTAATTGCACATGCACCCCATGTTGACATTAATTTGATATTCAATACCCAAAAAAAACAAAAAACAAAAATTCAGTATTTGCAAATTTCAAAAGATCTACATTCAACAAAAGAGGGATTTTTGAAAAAAAAAATTGGGTTCTTGGATTTTTCATTTTTTTCAAGAATAAGAAGAACTTTATTGAAAACATTGAATTTGTATTATTATTGTGAGTGATCTAATATTACAAAAGTTAAGTCCATATCCATATCTAATATAATTCCATCATATGCAATTTAACACACAATACCCAATGTAAGATATATCTCCATTGGGGGGGGGGGGTGTAGTAGGTACTAGGTACATCTTTAAGTGAAAATCCAAATCTTCAATAGGTACACAACTTAATACCTAGTAGGTATAACCATTTGGTAGGTACCTCTAATTTGAGAAGCCCAAACACATTGCTAAGAAATTGTTTTTCAATTTTTTCTAATAATTTCACATTGTGTGTGTGTGTGTGTGTGTGTGTGTGAAAATCTTGAAAACTAAGCAACTTTCTGGGATTTCAATCGCCATAATTTCAGAAACAAAAATCAGTAAAAATCAACAGTCCTTTATATTTGGTTTTCAGCATGTAGCCAAAAATATAGAAGTATGATCCAAGATTTGTCCTTCATATATGGTTTATAGCCAGATTTGGCTTCATCGGAAACTTCCTTACAAAAACACTGCCAGGACCAGCATTTATTTATTTTTGGTTGTGAATTTTCTTAATTTGGCGAAAAAAGAATTTGCCAGATTTCTAGGAAGAAAGTTATGAAAATCGCAAAACAAAATTGGCAGATTTCAGCAGATTTCTCACTTTCTAGGATTTTTGCAATTTTTTTGTCCATGCTTTCTTCTTATAAATTGCCAGATTTTGATACTACGTTCCAACAGGTCACCAAAATATAATAGGATTCCTAATTTTTTCTACTTCTCTATTTGTCTGGTAGCCAAATTTAGCTAGATCCTCTTGTGGTTGATCGCCAATTTGGGTGCAAAATCAAAAAAATTGGAAATTTTTGGGGGGGAAAAAAAAAAAAAAAAAACCAATGGTCAGGAGTCATGATCCTCATAAACAAAATAGTAATAAATATTCAAAGAAATGATGATAAAGAAGAGAAAAATAAATAATTTTAATTTTAATTAAAAAGGACGGAACAACAATGTGTAGCCTAACTGAAGCACAAAATTGGGCAAAAAAGAAAACGAGAAAGAAAAACAAAATATTCACGACGTTACAGAAAAAAGCTGAGAGGGATATTACACAGTGTCTGTAACGGGAGGTCAACGATGGAATGGGCTTCCCCCGCCAACGGGAGCACATTCTGGGCGTCCGGAATGGTGAGGGAGATCTTCGTCCTTCACGCTCTCCTTTCCTGCGCCTACCCCTTTCCTTTGGGGGTTCCTTGCTTGCTTGCTCGCTCTCGTTTTTGCGGCTGCGGTTTTGCGATCGCGGCTCTCTCTCCCTCTCTCTGTGGGTGGGCGGCTCTCTCGTTCTTCTTCTGTTGTGTCTTGAAAGATATTATAGAGCTTTGGATTCTGCAGCCGAAGATCTGGTTCTGGTCGCAATGCGGGCTGGGTTGTGACATATAAAAGCTTCTTGTTAAAAAAACGAAGAAAGAGGAAGCAAGGACGGGGTGGTGGGGTGAGAAAACGGGGGAGAAGAAGAGAGAGGGCCACGGGGGGGCCGATAAACTCCAGATCTGCTCGGAAACTTTGGTTTAGAAGTGTAGACGGAGAGAGTAGGAGGGAGAAAGGGTGAAGAAGGGGGTGGGGAGAGCAAGAAAAGGAAAGACGGAATGGGGAACAACAGTAGGAGAGGCGGGATAGTGATGCCGGCGCTTCTGTGCTGCTTTCTTGTTCTGTTTTGTGCGGTGGGAGTGGAGAGCAGTGGTAGGACGCTGTTAGGAGCGAGGGATCATCGCTACAAAGACGGGGACCATGTGCCCTTGTACGCAAACAAAGTGGGGCCCTTTCACAATCCCAGGTGATGATCTTGATCACACACAACCTTTCTTCTCACATTCCTTCTCTCTTCTTGCCTTTGTAATCTCGTAGCCCAGGGTTCTTGATCTGTTGCACCATGTCAGTCAGCAGACTGTTTAGGGATCGTTGCTCTTGCACAAGTCATTTGTGGCTTCACATCCCGCATGGTTTGTATGCTGGACTTCATAGCCAGCTACATTGGATGGAAGCATTGTAGGCAGGGTCACTGAGGTCGCGCAGTCATACAATGTACATGAACCTAGGAGCTTTCTGCATGTAGGAAAAACATTCGGCAGACCAAATGAATGTGTTGCTATGATTACTGCAAGACAAAAAAATCACCTCTTCTAGGGATGCTTCGATCTGAGAGAGAGAATCATGCCAGTCATTTCAGTGGACATGGCAGTCTCCATCTTCTTCTTCTTGGTCGACTCAGAAGCGAGTCCATGTTTTTTGGGTTGTGTGTTGGGAGCAAGTGAGCAGCCATTTCCAAGGTTGCAGAAGATTAGGCATGCAAGATTGATTGATCGAAGGGGGGATTGGTTTTATTGTGCAACTGCAAGGATGAAGTATGCATTGATGATTTGTTCTGGTTGCAGCGAGACATATCAGTACTATGATATGCCATTTTGCTCACCAACTGATGTGAAGCACAAATCAGAGGATCTAGGAGAAGTGCTGGAAGGAGACCGCATGGTGACCACATTGTACAATGTGACCTTCAAGACAAATAAGACATCTGAGAAACTTTGCTCTGTGAAACTCAATCCAAAAGACATCTCAAAGTTCAAAACAGCAGTTGAACAGGACTACTATTTTCAGGTTTTGCAGTCTTCCTTTTTGTTTTCCTGCTTTTAGGTGGAATCATCAGGTTTATTAGAAGTTAGTGCAAGTTGTGCACAGATGTTGTGAAAGCTCAGGATTTGCTTTGTGATTTGGTTGTTCCTTGCAGATGTTCTTTGATGATCTTCCACTATGGGGCTTCATTGGAAAAATTCCAGAAGAGAAGCGATATTTGCTCTTCACACATGTGCACTTTGATGTGAAGTACAATGAGGATCGTGTGATTGAGATCAGCGTGTCCACGGATCCAAACCAGGCTGTGGATATAACAACAGAAAAGGACTTGGAAGTTGACTTCACATACTCAACTAAGTGGGAGTCAACAGAGGCCACCTTTGAGCACCGCATGGAGAAGTATCAAAAATACTCATTCCTGCCACAGCATCTTGAGATTCACTGGTTTTCCATCATCAACTCATGTGTGACAGTGCTGTTATTAACTGGCTTCTTGGCCACCATTCTCATGCGGGTTCTTAAAAATGACTTCATCAAGTAAGCTGGTCTTAGGACTTTTCTTTTCATCTTCCTACCAGCCACAGTCAAATCTTATGCTTTCTATTCTATGCTTGATTTTTTTCAGCAGGTGGAAATCAGTAAAAGGAACTGTCTTTTCTTGCATCTCATCACTTGACTGTTACTGACTGTGATGAGTCATGAAAATCACGAGCATTTCTATCAGACCAAGATTTGAGCTGTTGGTATCTGGGAGTGACAACATGGTATTGCATTCTACAGGTACACCAATGAGGATGAAGAGGATCCCGAGGAAACAGGCTGGAAGTACATTCATGGGGATGTCTTCAGATTTCCCCCTTATCCCAAGTGAGATGGAGTTTCATGTAATTTTGTTCATCATGTGTTCTTGCTCATTTATTAGCAACCATTCTAGTGTTTGCATTACAGCTCTTTGAGCTTGTAAAGATTAGTAAGTAACTAGGGATGGGGTGGGGAATGCAGCATATTTTCTGCTGTTATTGGGAGTGGGACACAACTGCTTGTTTTGGTGTTCTTCATATTTGGTCTATCACTGGTAGGAGTATTTTACCCTTACAATCGAGGAGCACTCAACACTGCCTGCCTTGTCATATACGCCCTCACGGCTGGCATTTCTGGCTATGTGTCAGCACATCTGTACCGTCAAATGGGTGGTGAATCATGGGTAAATTTCTGCTTTTCAGATTTGACTAGTCTGTATGCAGTCAATCTAGACTGATGCATACATACTTCCTGGTAATTTTTTCATCAGAGGTGAATTTATTTGAAGAAAGAGATCTGAACTGGCAAGTGTAGGCACAGAGCTGACTTCCTTCTTAGTTTCTCCGTCATGAAAGGAATTCCAGATTTATGGCTGCTTTGAAAGATAAGTGGGATATGCCATGTGACTTGTAAAACTCAGGTTTGTCTTAGCAGCATCAAAGGTGAGGTGGTTGTCTTGTTTCTGAAAGGGCTTGAATGTAAACAAGAGCTCCTTCACCTGAAAGATTTTCATGGTTACTTCCATTTCTGGATAAAACACTAGTTTTACCATTTCTTGTTTTACTGATTCAAAACACTCAGTTGGTGTATTGGAAGCCGATACATTACAAGGAGCAAGCTAATTGAGTTGAAAAGTGATCAATGTTTTGAGGCTTTGTGTGCATTCATTCTTAGGAACTTTGTGATAAGGATGTAATTATTTGTCAAGCACTGACTTGAGTTGGTGTGGATAGGTGAGGAACTTGCTGTTGACAGGGTCTCTGTTTTCGGGGCCTCTATTCTTGGTGTTCTGCTTCAACAACACTGTGGCCATTGCCTACCGATCGACAGCTGCATTACCATTTGGCACCATTGTCATTATTGCCATCATCTGGGCCCTTGTTACATTTCCTCTCACTGTAAGTGACACCCCTGCATCTTCAGGGTTAAGGACTCAGGCTGTTAAGTGACTCTGGCTTTATCTTATTCATCATGTTTGTATCCAGGTGTTGGGTGGCATTGCAGGCAAGAATAACAAGTCAGAGTTTTATGCCCCGTGCCGAACCAATAAATATCCCCGTGAAATTCCTGCTCTTCCGTGGTACCGCAATACCATACCACAGGTACTACAACATCTGCTGTGAATTTAAGAACTGGAAGAGATTGGGTTCCTTCTTTTGATATCTGTTTGTAAAATGCAAACATGTTCGTTGTTTATAGCTTTTAATGACTTATTTTAGAGGTAGAACCTAGTGTAGTTTTGGTGGCTATGAAAGCCTTCTTTCCTTACAATGTTGAGACGAGACATTTCCCATGTGATTGTTTGCTTATGTTAATGTGCTAATATTTTCAGAGGTTGATATTCTAGATGCTTTTGACTTCTTTTCTGTGATCTCATTTATCATCGAGAAATTCAGGCAATCTACCATGTGGAGAGAAGGATTGATGTTTTTTGTGGGTTTACAGATGTGTATGGCAGGCTTTCTGCCGTTCAGTGCAATTTACATTGAGCTCTACTACATCTTTGCAAGTGTGTGGGGTCACAAAATCTACACTATCTACAGCATTTTGTTCATTGTCTTCATCATCCTCATCATTGTGACTGCATTTATCACAGTTGCACTCACCTACTTCCAGCTAGCTATCGAGGATCATGATTGGTGGTGGAGGTAACTCTCTTTTGATTACAACTAATGTGAAGTTTTAGGCTTGGGGTGACATTGAGCTGTAGTCAAATGTGCAGCTTCAGCAGATTGGCTTGTTGTAAGATCTTAGTGGTGCAATCAAAAGTACATAATGAAGTCATAGCTGACTGTGGGCTAAATTTCTTCTGTCCATTCCATATTGTCATTTCTGTCCATGGAAGTTTATTTTATCATACTATATAGCTAAGTTGCGTACCCTTAAGTTAACAATCATTGCTGGCATTTTTTGGACAGACGACCTGAATTCTTCATCGTCTTCTTCAGCATTTAAGGTTGATATGTGTGATTTTTATGTGTGATCTTCTGGGTTCAGGTCTGTGTTCTGTGGTGGATCAACAGGCTTCTTCATCTATGGTTACTGCTACTACTACTACTTTGTACGATCAGACATGACAGGGTTGATGCAGACATCATTTTTCTTTGGCTATATGGGCTGTGTCTGTTACGGTTTCTTTTTGATGCTTGGTTCAGTTGGCTATCGGGCATCACTTGTGTTTGTGCGTCACATATACCGGGCTATCAAGTGCGAGTAGTGGGCGAAAAGTAAAATGATGATGGATTCTTTGACGTCCAGATGGATGGCAATGCCACTGCATATATATGATCTACACAACTGTTCTACATCATTTCAAAAGGGGCTTTTCATGCAAATGTGCTACCAATTTCCATTCTTTTTTTGCTGGTTGTTTTAAGAATCACTTTAGTTGCAAGTGAAGCAGTAAACATGGACGGTTACTGTGTTAGGGTGGTATATATATTTAAAGATGCTGTCACTTAATCTAACCTCACATTGCAAATTTTGTTTTGCATGAATTCAAATCACGGGGAGGGCTGCTGGATCCAGCAGTTGTACACTCAGTCTTAAAATGCTTTGTTAAACCTTTCTCAATCCTCAACTCAAAAAAAAATCTTCTAGTAGCCTGTGATGCAATGGTCTCCTTTGAATTACAGAAAAAAGTTTGTTTGACTGCTGTTCTTCTGGTGGATACAGATCGACAAAGGGGTTTGAGAATTTTTTGGGTCTTGGTGTTCCCAATGTGTTCCATGCAGTTCCTAAACATGGTTCCCAAGGTGTTTCACAAAGTTTTCTATTGTTTATTATGATCTCAAAATCTATTTATATGTGAAAGGAGAAGATGGGAAAGGATGGTGAATGTTTTGTAGATTGTCCAAAGTTGATCTCATTTTCTCGTAATGGGCTGAAAAGAAGGGCCATCATCATAAAGAAGAAAATTGAAATTTGTTTGTGCCTGCAATTAATTGTTACCAATCACAGTATGTATTGAGAGCTGAAAGTTTCATGGTAAAGTAAATGGGATTGTGAATAAGTTTTGTAGTGCCATGTTTGATCATGCTTGTTATGCAATCCATAGTACCTGCCAATGTCGCTCATGATCATTGGTCTCATGTCAGATGTTTGCTATGATATCTCACAAGCCACTCAATCCCTCAGCAAATTTCAAAACATGATGTTATGATTGTCCGACAAGTTGAACATTGGTCTCGTGTCAAATGTTTGCCATGATATCTCACAAGTCACTCAATACCTCAGCAATGTTCCAAAACACAATGTTATGATTGTCTGACAAATTGAAAACGATAGAAATAAAGGCTTTAACATGGTGTGTTGTGTTGTGTCAACAATCAAGAACAATCAAGCTTTTCTTCACAACATGAGTTTGCACACTTGAAGCCACATGGATCCATTCATTTTACAAGGATCCGCATGGACCATAAAATATATATCTACTAACACACAAAACATAAATGAGATGATGGAAGATGCCAAAAAAACTAAGAAATAAAAAACCTAGCAATTGTAAATGAAGATCAAAGGAATAGCAAATGCAAAAGAAAGTCAGAAGAATAAACATACCTTCATTTTCTTCAAATTTTCTTGCTCCTCAACTAGAGCTTCCTCATAGGTTAGACAATTATCACCTTTTAACTCACTCAATATGATTATTTGCATTGCACAATTCCAGTATCATGATTAGTTTGATTGCATTAGTATTGTGCAAATATACAAGGTCAAACCCTTTAAGTATGAATTATTGTATCAGTGTAGGTATTAGATTGTACATGTTTGATATGTAGTGTGGCCAAGATTCAAGAAATATTGTAAGATTTAGGTATTTCATATATAGTGTCAAGGCTTCATAACAAACCAATTCAATCTTAATGTGGGTGAGATTGTGCTTGTTATTCATACCTTGAAAAGTTTTATAATGCTTTGCTCTGGCCCAAGGTATTGCTTGCACACACATGAAACTTAAGGTCTAAATAATGAGTAATGAAGAACAAAGATTGTTGTAATGAATAATAAGGAGAGAATAGGAAGGGGGGGAGGGGAGTTACAAAGTACAAGTCTTTTGAGAGTTGTGTGGGGTAGATGAAATGTTAATTTTTGCTTAAATGCTTGAATGTTTAGATTTTTCATAATTGTTATCAAGACATATTAGACCAACATTCATATACCCCTAGTAACAACTTTCAAAAAATTAATATTATAGCATATTCATACCCATATTGAAATTAATATTTTTAATACAGAATCTATATCAGTTTCTTGAGTTTAGTTACATAGTACGACAAGCTTGGTCTCTTCCATCCATTGTATTGGACATACTATGACCAACCTAATATGTGTCAATTGCAATACTTGCACAACATTAAATCATATTCGCGAAAAAAGAAATTCAAAAAAAATAACTAACTTGGCATATGACTTTGAACCCTAGTGACCAAACATGTCATCCCATATTTGATAAGCACTAAAACATTTTCCATGCAAGTGATTGTTATATCCCACCATGTTTTGTAAGTGATATTTTTCCTACTTTTTTCAAATTAGGCTTTTACTCAAGACACATAGTGTAATTTTTTTATAGGCATATTCAAATACCACATTTCATCATGTTTGTTCAAATTTTCATTCTTCAATGTTAAAAGAGGGCGGGGATGAGCTTCCATTCATTAAGGTTAATGAAATAACAAAGTTTTTAAAGTTTCAACAACATCAAGAATGTATGGAAATTCACATGTTAATGATGATTATTTGCTCCACAATCATCTATTCATTGAGCTTCCAATTTATATTATAACCCTAGATTTATACCTAAGAAAAATATAATAACACAAATTTGCAACAAAACTAAACCAAAGGACCATATAATAGAAGAACAAGAAAAACGAAAATAACAAAATGTAAACCAAAAATAATATCACACATGATAAATGTGTTAAATTTGTCCTTGTCTAAGAAATAGTCTATGTTGTCAACTTTCCACAACTTTGTAATGCCACAAATGAAGAAATTCCATGTGCAAAAATAATCAAGCCTTGAACTTAACCCATGAAGGGAGTCTAGACAAGACTTTTTTTTTAATTCAACATTGGCTTCTATTGTGACAAAACACATGACATCAAACTTGCTTACATTGTTTCCAATCTCGTCATAGATTGAACAATCGATAATTTTATTTGGCACATATTTCTAAAGGTAGTAGATGTCATCAATCTTAACATGCTGAACTTTGGCCTTTATTATCATGTTAATTAGAGTTGCATTCAAAGCCTTTCGCAATTTGATATAGTGACTTGACACATGAAAAGTAGAAGTTCAATGTTGCAACAAAAACAAAGCAAGTGAAAAATCAGATCAAATAGTAAATAAAATAAAAAATTGAAGGAAGTGGCAACGTAGTTGAAATGTAAAGTTCGTCATCTTCTCTCACAACAAGAAATCATTCAAGTATGAAACAAATGTCTTTGCATTTGAGTCATGAAATTTGAAATGGACATTGAAACATATGGATTTTCATGTGCCTCCTCCAAGGATCAAAATCATTTGCCCGCATCTCTTATTGCAAACTACACCTTCAACCACCACCATAGACATTTAAGATTTATGTTGAACTAAAGTCATAAAATTAGTCAAAAAGAGTTTAATCATCCTCATCATCTTCATCTTCTTAGTTAGTTAGCTCATTAATGTCCTAATCATGGTAAAAGGAATCAATGTTATTGTGACAAATGTTTACTTGAAATGTTTATAAGTCTTGTATATTAAAGTAATGTTGAAAATGTGTGTTGTATTTGTGATAGGACTTTTTTTTAATATCAATCTAGCATTTGAATAAGTTTGAAAGTAATTCAAATAATTATAAATTATCTTTTAGCATGTTTTGAAACCACGACCAATGATTTTTAGCATTATGAAATTGTAAAACATTAATTAACCATTGTTTCAATGTTGTTTGACCAATCCCATGCTACCACATCAACAAGTCAAGACTATTTGAAAATGATCTAAATGGCTTTATCAACTCTTTTTATCTCATTTTGACCCAAAAACCTTCCACTAGCAAATTAAAATGTCTGCCAACTACAATTTTAGAAAGGGCAAAAAATATTGTCATCATAAGGGATTTCAAAATTTTCATTGACATTTTTGTCAATTGGAACAAAAAAATTTATATTTAAAAGGTATAACATTTCTAATGTCATTATTTTTATAAATCAACTGCATGCCAAAAATGTTACATCAAAACAAGAGGCATTGCTAAAGACACCACACAAAAAGAAAAAACTACAACAATAGTAAATCTTTACTATGGATGCAAATCCTTAACTATTTTTAATATCAAAAATCTAAAACAAGCAAAACAAAATGAAAATAAAAAACAAAATTGCAGAGAACTATCAAATAGTTCAACAAAACTTACCTTTGACAAAAAGCAAGAAATGCAAGATGTGTTCTAAGAAACAAAGAAAGCAAACAAAACATACAAAATGGAAAATGGGGTTATTGAAACAACAATGTACTCTAACATCAAACGCATTTTAATGGAAAATTTATAAAACCTGGATCCATGTTGAAAGTAACTTGTAAACATAGATGTTATCAAATGACAATTAGAACACACAAAATTGAAAAAATGCATTTAAAACACACAAAATGTGAACATGCTCAAATTCACCACAACATAACAAGATTGCACACCATTACAAAAGACCTTTAAACAAAAACATGATAGCTAGGTAAAAGGCAACAGGCCATATGGACTATAAACAATTTTTTAAAAACAACAAATCATGGTATTTTAAAAAAATTAAATCATTCTTTGTATTGGGAAAGTTTCAATGCATCTTATTCTTGAATTTTTCATTTGACGGTGGTTTTTTTTTCAATTTTTATTTTGACATACTTTTTGAATCCACATTTTTCATTTTATCTACATAACAAACATAGTGTCATCGTTTCAAAAGTCCATTATGAGTTCATTTTTATTCAAACAATCATCCATATTTTTAAATTTGATTCCCATTAAAGTTTATTGTAACATGGATAATTAAAATTTTGATCATGTTAATGTTGAATATGACTTTATATTTTAACTTCGAGTATAATCCAAAAAAATTGCAATTTATGATAGTCCAAATAATCCCCTTAAATGTGTTTTCACCCAAAAGCAAAGAAAGTTAAAATGTCCACAATTTAAAATGAATCCAAGAAACTTGTCATGAAGTGCAAAAATACAAAGAAACAAAATTGTAAACAGACAAATAAACCTCTGACTAATGTTATGATATCAATTCATTTGCTAAAATCTATAAGTTGAATTTTAGAACTAAGTATCAAAAAAATACTTGATTGTGTAATACCTTGATAAAAGCATATTTGGGCATGTTTTGTGGAGGCAAGATGGGTATTACCTACAAAAGAACTATCCAAGTATAAAGAGGAATGTTAAGTGCTTTGCTATCCATGTTTCCTCTTCACTATATGCAAGGTCACTAAACTTAATGATTTCCTTTGTTAAAAATGTTAAGAGGTTCAAAACGCATACAAATCTATAATCATTGGTACCCAGGTTTTTTAAAAAGTGACCTTATAGGTTACTAATCTTAGCAAGTTGTTAAACATAGCATGTGACTCAACCTAACCGATTATAGAACTTGATAGGTAGCATTATACTAGGTTAGTAGATAGGTTGACAAGTTGTAAATCAATTAGTAGTTTATAGAATAGGTTGACAAAACATGCAGATAAACATGGTGTTAATTTGAAATTTTTTTGGACTATTAGTTTTCTTACTAGCTAATGAATGTTTGAATAGTCTATTAGATTGTTTAAATTTTGAACTAGTTAGTATAAGACTAGGAGAACAAACATGTTTTGAACATGAGACTTTTAATTGTAATTTTGATTCTGTGTTTATCTTTCATTTAAAAAATGAAGCATTTGTTTTTAATAATTTATCTTGAAATTCTTTAAACAATTTGAGTACATGTTAATTTAGGAATTATAGATAAATGAGATTTTAAATTTTCAAGTGTACCTATTTGTTGTTTTAAGAACATGTTATTGTAAAACATTATGCCAAAACATGGAAAATATGATTACATAAGTGTTTGGCATTGTAGTCCTAAACCACATATATGATTGGCCATGACTGCTTGATTGTTAGTCCATATGGCTTTGTGGTATTTACCACTAGTTGCAAAAAATGGCATAGTTGTAATTGCCATTTGTGACTATGTCCTCCACGAGTACAGACATCTTCAATGGCCAAATTTTTATGTTAAAATATAATTATAATTTATTTTGATTAATGTCTTTTTGCCATTTGGTAGCCTAAAATGAATTCAAAAATTTACTCACCATTTATGAGTGGACATGTGGCAATCTAGAATAATGAAATTACTTTTCCTACCCAATTATACAATGCTAGGTGGCAATCAACTTTTAGTCAAATAATGACACTTAAGACCTAACCTAGGCCACCTACTAGGTTAGGAGCCCTATGCTAGGCACCCTAAACTAGGTGACCTAGCCTACGTGTTAGGTTGGGCTAGGCTAAGCAACCTAACCTAGGTTAAAAAACAACCCAAGCTATATGTTAACGACCTAACCTTCCTCGTAGGAAGGCTACCCCATTAATATTCCCCTAGGAACCTAACAAACACATAGGATGAAAGTAAAAGGACTTGAACCCCTCACCTCCACTTTGATGGACAAAGTCCTTTGCCATTACACAATCACATTTTTAATGTATTAAATGAAGGTATCACAAAATATAAAGAAGAAATTTTTATAGCTTAGATTAACCTATGCTTCTTTAAGCTGACCTAGGTTGACCTAGGCTAACCTAGGCCACCCAACAATCTAGCCTAGGCTTCCATAGGCTATTTAAAGCAAATTTACGTCTTCCTAGGCGAACTTTAAGTAACTTAATCTACCTTGGGGCTATTTAAGCTAAACTAGGCTATTTAAGTTTAATCTAAGTTAACCTAGGCTATATTAGGCTAAAATTGGCAATACTAGATTATATTTGGCTAAATTAGGTTATATTAAGCTATATTATGTTAAACTTGGCAAAAGTAGGTTATTTAGGTTAAATATAGTTATATTTGGCTATACTTGGCTATATTACGTTAAACTTGGGTACATTGAATTATATTTGGCTAAAGTAAGCTATATCAGGCTAAATTTAACAAAAGTAAGTTATTTCATTTAAATTTGGCTATACTAGGCTAAACTTGATTATACTAAATTATATTTGGCTAAACTATATTATATTAGGTGAAACTTGACAAAAGTAGGTTATTAATGTTAAACCTAATTATACTTGGTTAAATTAAGTTATACTTGGTTATATTAGGCTAAATTTGACTACATTAAACTATATTGGCTAAATTAGATTATAATTTAAATATATTATGTTAAACTTAGCTATACTAAATTACTTGGCTAAATTGGGCTATACTAGGTTAAACTTAGTTAAACTTGGCTATATTTGGCTATATTTGAATATATTAGATTGAACTTGGCTATATTAAACTATAGTTGGGTAAATTAGGTTATATTAAATGAAACTTGAAAAA
>Ga0116229_10004071_pt1 | contig 23985 bp, 17 predicted proteins | sample S1TSphgellanicum_3_FD_87313 | JGI IMG/M metagenome (GOLD analysis project Ga0116229, IMG submission 87313) | Host-associated microbial communities from peat moss isolated from Minnesota, USA - S1T2_Fc - Sphagnum magellanicum MG | ecosystem: Host-associated > Plants > Peat moss > Unclassified...
TAAGACTTGATTATGAGAATATATCTGAAATATTCTTTCAATAGTTTATTATTTAACACAACATACCAAAAAAATACCTCTTTATCCTAGGTGATTCATAAATATATCCAAAGAAAGCCCCTTCCCCCCCCACCCCCTCCCAAGTTCTGTGATGAAATATGCACTGTCAACACTTTGCACAAAAGATTGCATTACCTTACAAATAGAATAGATTAGTCATACTAAGATATTCTTCAAATTGAAGGTTACTTTGGTGACCTTGTCAACTTAGGAGACTACATCTGAGCTAAAATGGGCTCCTATATGCTGATGCATGCAAGTTGCCAAGGTCTTGGATCTCAACATTGCTATTCTGTATGGCCTGTGCTTTACATAGTTGCATCAAGAGTTTTCATTGGCAAATTTTGATGCATGGGTTGTTTAACTTCCAGGTAGTTGTGGGATGTGGTATATCCACCTTCAACTTAACAACTCAAATGAATGTACATTACAGCACCTAGTTCACCTGTTACTGACCACCTACAAATCATCTATTGAATTCATTTCCTTTTCAAACATTCAAAATTTCTATAAAAATAATTTCGTAAAAAAGTTGTTGATTTTGAAGGCACATTTCACAATTGCAACTTTAAATATAAATATGGACCCTTCAGTAACCATAATACTCAAGTTTCTTGTGTGTTTTCCACCACATTAAAACTTGACAGGACATAGGAAGGGTTATGCCATTGTTATCTCAGTTCATCAGAGGAAGGAGGAGGTGAAACAGTCAGCAACATTGCTAAGAAAGATCTACAAACATAGTATCTTACTCCTCATGCATTGATGAGTGTCATCAGCACTATGCTTGAGCTAGATCATGATCATACCGCTTAACAGATGTGTTTTGCATCCACTCTGGCTTCCATTTGCCATATCTAGTTGGGAATATTGAGATTTTGATGTTTTTCATCCATCAGCCATCCATCCAATCAAACCTATTTAGGCTAAGCCAACCAGCAAATATGACAATTGATTCAAACAACAGAGTTATCTGCAATTTATCTCAAACCGGGGATGAAATGAGAAGTCAGGACATAAGTTTACTAGTCCTATTGATTCTTAAGCTATGTTTTAGGAATCTTATAATGTTTGTGATTAAGATTAAAATTTCTTTTCCAAGAATCTGAAAGACATTAAATTTTGCACCAAATTTATAAATTGAATCGTCCTTGTGTTCCTTACAATTTATAAAACTTATTGATTATTTCAAGCTAAAGACATAATTTTAAAAAACATAATCTATAGTTAAATTTTGGTAATTGAAGTCCTTTCAATATACATTCCTTTCTGGGTACCCTGATTGTGACTGCAGCCACCCAATTCTCCAGAGGTTTGTTTGAATCTCAAAAGAGAGCTATCCTGAGATGGACTTGACATTTTATTTATCCTTAAATTTTTCATTTGTAAAATTCTCAATCAGACAAGAGTATAAGTAATTTGAAGTGTGCTTCATTAGTCCTCATCTTACCATTAATTGTGCAAGCTTACATTTTCAAACTCATTGAAACAATGAAAATCATCCTTTGCAAACTTAAGACCAACCACAAACTTTGAATAAGTTAGGCATCATCCCATGTGCAGAAACGTTTTAAAAACTTGTGAACTTTCACAAAATCACGTGAAATAACCAACATTGATATAATAGTCAAGATGGATGTCAAACAGGGCAGGACTAGTTTACAAACTCGAACTTTGTATGTTGTTGATGTCCTTAAATGAACTTTAACTTGGTAGTCATTACCAAATTTTATATCTGGTTATCAGCCCATTTCATTGGTCCCCTGAAGTCTGGAAATTCTGCTGATCAACCATAGTTAGTTAGCACCTTGACTGAATCTTTGATTTTGTAGTTGGGCCTGTCCCCCATGGGTAGCTAGTTCTTCCTCGGATGGTCTCCTGAAGTTAAAGTCTCAGAGACATGATTTTCTTTTTAACATGCTTTTACTTCTCAAAGGTCGCAAAAATGTTGTTGTGTGCTGCCGGCCCTGCCTGTCATTTCAACAACATGTTGACTCTCTTTTACTAATTTACTTAATCTTGAAGAGAGTTCATGGCCATGATTTTTCCTTACTACACTTGTACTTTGAATAATATGTCTGTCTATGAGTTCAAATCTTTGCTTTTCTGATGAGCCTCTCTCCCGTCATTAAAAAAATTGTTTCAAAACTTTGAACATTCCCAAGATAAAAAGTTTTGAAACACTAAACAGTCCCAGGATAGAATTGAACATAACTTTTCCATTTGCCACCCACCTACATAGGCCAAAAGAGGACTCTTGGCAAAGAATGTGAAACAAACCTAATGTGCCACCATTGGACTCTGGAGACAACTTGGGGACACATGGGAACAATGAGAACAAAATAACAAATATTTGGCAAAGCATATGGAACAAATTGTAGAGGACAATGTGAGGGACACATGGGAGTTATGGGAACAACATTAGGAACATATTTCCAGGAAAGCACAAGTTGTCACATTGAAACTTCAGTACAATCTGACTCCTCTATTAATTTAGGTCTAATGATTTACTCCTAAGAAATTTATAAATGTGAATATTGGTGTGGTACATTGCTAATTCTCTAATCTAAAACATCTACATAACGCAGCATATGACTGCCGATACATGATTTTATTGGCTATGATATTGTATATCCAATAAAATCATGTATGCTCAACCAGATGCAACAATTGACTGAAGGGCAAGGTTCTTAAAGAGATTTATATGTGCAGGATCCTTGGGGCTGGAGAGAGTGTCAAAATGGAACACTCTTTATACTGGATACAATTTGGGGGGTATCCTAGAAAAAATCTACCTATTCAAAGTTCTTTTTTTTTAAAAATGGGGTTAATAAGTGAATGCAACTTGTAGCCTTGCCTAATAAAAGGCATAGTTGACTCAAAAAATGCATCCCACCTACCCCCAAAGTTAAAGAAATTATAAATGATGGTTCCTAAGAACATTCCATTTGAACTCAATGTGGATTAAAAATAGCAATCTCCCATGGAGATATTAACCATTGCTCGCTTTGGCTGGGGGCTCTCAAGGGAGGGGGGGGGCTCCAGCCAATCACGAATTACTGAATCAAGCATGTGCGGACACCAATTATTTTATATAAGTAAGACTTCCAAACCCCATATCTTTTTCATATTTTTTGGGTCCATTTAGAGTGATCTTCATGTCAATGACTGCGCCAAGTGGAGGTCCACAATATCTTTTGGAACTCTAAAATCAACCAAGCTATGTCCAAAGATTTTAAATTCTCAAAGAGTTTAAGTCTTCAAACTCAGACTTGTCTACGCTATATTAGTGGCATGTGTGGCCACACTTAAAACAAAAAAAATTATTAACATATTTCCAGTGACATAACTGGTCTTCGTGTGTTATTCTGTCTAGGTTTTCTCTTAAGTGGGATCAGGATGGTATGCCAGTTCCACTATTCAGAAACTTTACCCTCTCACTGATAATTTCTCAATCAAATTGTCTGTCAAAACAGGAAAAATAGGTTTTCGTGTCCCCTCTACTACATGGTGACTCATATGCATGGCAGTTCACAGGTGCAGTCCGTGCTTCCCCATGGCAACCATGCAGGGTGTTGCCTCTCACCTGCATTGCCCTGGTGTCTATGGCAACCATGCAGGGTGTTGCCTCTCACCTGCATTGCCCTGGTGTCTACGATATTGTTAGCTGGGTGAAATTGCCAAAGGTTCTGACCGATTCTCAGTTTCTGCCATGTCCTAGTCTGGCAGAATTGTGGGAGTCTAGTCGGTGGGGTACCCACCATAGTAATGGATCTCCCACTAAAGAACCTTGAGAGTAGTGAGTAAGTGCCTTACTTTTCTCACAAGGAAACCCCAACACTCTACTCAAAAATGATGGAATAGTGAGCAAGTTCACAGCATGAAAACTCAACCTTTATACCGCAGCCTAGGGTCAGTTTCAACATGGACCCAAAAAAAAAATTCTTTCAAAAATTAGTTTATTTTTATTATACTTTTGAAATTATTCTTTTTTCATAATCTACTATGATTTCCTCATATTGAGGAGTGAAATTGTTCAGATTGTAGCATGTGATAATTATGATGGTTTTCAACACCTTGGCTTCATATTTTCAGGAAAATTTGTTTCACTACTTTAAAAGTAATTTAATGAAAAAACCAACCTTAGGATAAAGTAGCACAATATCATAGCACCTCTGGACCTACTAACATAGTAAATCTCATTTACTTTGTATGGCATAAATGATGAAACCCTGCCAAATTTTACACTAAGAAAGCGCCCAAGACAGGGAGAGAAAAGGAAACGAGGGGCAAGGACCAAAGTCCAGAGCAGTGGGACATGATTCATAGTGCTAAACAGCCGGTGTTTTACAAGACGGAATTTCCCGGCAAAACAATTGGGAGAGGGAATTCAATTTGTCAGCAGGATTTTCCGTTTCTCAGCAGGATCCTCCATTTTCTGTTGTACACTGCCTCCATCTTTACACTGGCCGCAGTGAACCAGTACCATCCTGGATGGACTGATGGGATTTCTTTTTCTGTCCCTGTGCTAACCAAGGCAGTTGACAGGTTGATCTCAGTTTTTGTTCTGGGACTTTTCTTTCTCCCCACCCACCATTCAGTTTTTTTTTTTTTTCCATTTTGAAACTTTCCCCCCCACCTACTTACTCTCTCCTACCTATCCCACTCACCCCCACTTGCCTACTCCCCTATACATTTAAATTTAATATAGACACTACCCCACCTACCTACTCACCTTTATATTTAAAATGTGATACTTTCATCCTCCTACCTATCCCCACCCATCTATTTGCCTGCCTACCCACCCATATACCTACTTACTTGCTCTTCCACCTTTCTACATTCTAGCCTTTTAGTAAGTATCTACTAGACCCCACCTTCTTGGTTGCACCTACCTTCATGGCTGACATTTGAATAGACCCTACAATTGCCTAAATTGATGAAAAGTAAATAAAATGAAAGTATTGCATGGAACTTGAACTTGTTCACTCAAGCAATATTTAAAAGCACGATTAAAATATTTGTCATCACCTATATAAGGGTATTGCAAATATGCATTGGCTTGCCAAAAAAAATTATTATATTATTATCATTATAGTTAATCACATATACCATTGACCCCAAGGGTCAAACCCTATGTACCCTTCACCTTACCTACCCATCTACCTCCTTCAAGTCCTTTGGTGTCAACCTCCAGTGCCAACACTTGAAAAACAAGCAAGGAAAGTTTGAAAATTTTCATTTAGGGTTTAGTGGTGAATTTGAATTAAGGTTTAACATCAGAATGTTTTTACTTAGAGTTCTAAAATAGCTTAAAGAGTGTGAAGAGAGAGTTGCAAAGCAAGAGAAGGGAGTTCAAATAGGAAATTAAAAAACTTGAAGAACCAAAAAACCATCACGAATAGAAAAGAAATAAACCCCTTCCTCCTCTCTTCTTCTTTTGATTTCCTCTTTTACTTTGGTCATCCTCTTCTTATGTTCTATTGCTAACCTAAAACAACAACAAGTTTCAGCTCATTGTTGTTTCATCTTGTTCGGCTTTAGTTTCATGTTATTTAAAAGACAACAAAAAACACATCTTGTCATACTTTTCTTGTGTTATGTTGCTACCTAAAAATGACAACAAGTTTTAGGTTGTCATCATTTCGTCATTTTCTAGTTTGGATTGTTGTTGCATTAAAAGACAATGATGAACTATGGTTCATCATCATCTTGTTATCTTCTACTTTCATTTGATGTTGCACTAAAAGACAACAACAATCTTTGATTCATCATCATCTTGTGAATCAAGCTCATCATCATCCTCTTATGATCTTGTTCTATTGTTAATGTGGGATGACGATGAGCTTTGGCTTATCGCCATCTCATGAGCCTAGGTTTGTTGTTGTTTCATCCTCTTGCTATAAATAAACCAAAATAAAAAAATTGTTCTAATCTACTAATGTAGGTTTCAAATTAAATGTTACTTGTTGCAATTTATTGCCCCACCCATCCTCTATGTTAGAGAAGGTGGGGGGGTATTGGGCAAAGGATGGTGTCAAGTTTGCATGTAAGGTTGATGGTTGTGAGGTGACTTATAATACCAAGTATAACTTGGTGCTCCATTTGTGGGCCCAACATTGTGTCGCCATGGAACTCAATAAGCTTGGGCATCCAAGTACCTAGGACAATGGTCCAAAGTGTCAAGACCAAGTCGCCATGAATACATGGGTCTTGAACAACCCTTTAGTTTGATCGGAACAAAAAACAACTATGGGAACAAAAAGGCATGCAAACTTCAAATGGGATTTGTTCCAAGTTATCATTGGAGATACCCTAGATGTTCTTAGGCCCATGCTTGTCAAGTTAACCTTCATTGCCATACTTGATCTTCTATGCATGATTGCATGGGATGTGGGGTTCATCCCCCCCAATGTGCATGCCAAGGTGGAATGTGACAAAAATGTGGCCATTATGATTCAAGGAGTTAGGCCATGTATGTGAAAGGACTTAAAGGTGTTTGCAACCAGCACAACTAGAATAATAGGTCCATGTGAATAGTGCAACATCAAAAGATTAGCCTTTTTATGTAATTCCATGAATATAAAATGATTCATGGTTGGTAAGTTCTTATAATTCCGTACTCAATTTGATTTTAGTTTAGGGTTTCAAGAATCATATATTATACTAATTGTTTTGTTTATGTTTGCTTTAGGGTTTGAAACATTTTGTTTTTTTTCTATACCATCTTGTGTAAACTTATATGTACAAATATTTTTAAAAGATGTTTATCATGATATATTCGGCATGGATGAAGAATTGCAAACAATATAATTAGATTTTCATGCTTAATGAAATAATTACAAAAAATGTGGGTATCAAGCATTGGGGTTTCAAAACTTTGTTGAAGTTTAACTTGAAACATCATGTCCAATTTAGCAATACCATCATCACATGTACTAATCATTTTATATGATAGACCCTTTTGTTATGCCCACATAAGGATAATGCAATACCCTCCAAATTGTCAAATACATCCCATCCTAACCCATGCCATATATAGAGAACTAAACATATGAAGGTATTGCAAATGTTCTAAATTTTGTGAAAATAGTGCAATACCTTTAAGGTAGTTGAACCACAAAGTTTCAAACTAAAGCATTTTTGGACATGCCCCAATAAAGGTATCACCAATGGTCTAGATTAGGGGGGGGATGCAATACCTTTACAACAAGTGAAACACAATGTTTCAAACCAAGGCATTTATGGAACATCCCAATTAAGGTATTACATGTGTTCATTATGGAATAAATGATACTAAAAGTGGATTGGATCTTTTTGGATGTAAGCAATACCCCTCAAAAAGATTAAGCCAAAATGGTGGAACCCATTTCATTGGGGTATTCTATCAATGAAATGTGTTAAGGTCATGCAATACCCCTCCAAATGTCAAAGTGAATATGATTGAACCTAATGCATTTATGGATTACTTAGTGAGAGGTATTGCAAGTGGATTGGACCTTTCTCGATTTAAGCAATACCTTTTGGATAGCCTATGCCAAAATGTTGGAGCCCATGGCATTTACAAAATACCCTTATGAAGGTCTTGCCTTCACTTTAAATTTTGTTGGGGTTATGCAATACCCCTTCAAATGTCAAAGTGAATATGATTCAACCCAAGGCATTTATGAGTTACTTTCTACAAGGTATTAGAAGTTGACTAGATCATTATGGGCATAAGCAATACCTTTAGATAGCCTATGCCAAAATGGTGGAACCTATGGCATTTACAAAATACCTTAATGAGGGTATTGCTTTCATTCTAAATTTTATTGGAGTTGTGCATTACCCTTTTAAATGTCAAAATGAATATGATTCAACCCAAGGCATTTATGAATTACCCATTGTAGGCTATTGCAAATGGATTAGATCTTTTTGGGCATAAGTAATACACTTTGGATAACTTGAACTAAAATGGTGGATCCCATGGCATTTACAAAATACCTTGATGAAAGTATTGCCTTCACTTCACATCTTGTTGGCCATGTATTTACTACCTAGTCCTCTTCTTATGAGTGTCCACATGCCTCAACATTGTTTCATGCCAATCTTTCAACCAGTTGATTACGTTCCTTAAGCCATTTTCCACCCAACTAAATACCATTCCTAGATGCATGGATTCATTGACCCAGGCCAAATAAATGTTTTAATGTTTGATGCGATTACTGAAAGAAGTGATGTCACATGGTCATACAATTTGATGTTTGTAACCTTTTTACATTTGATAGTGATCTTGGCCATTATTCTGTGCAACTAGGTTAAGGTTAGATCCATCGGAGTGAACAAACTTTCAAACTCATGGACATCATCATAAAAACCATTGTCATCCATGGTCATAAACCCACCACTATCAATAATAATGACCTTATCAATTTGATTTTCATTGCAATCCTCATCCTTGAAAGCATTGTCATCCAATTATAAGTATGTCTAGTCAACAAACATTGATTTAAAACCACCATTGTCAATCCCATACCATGTGTTGTGGTACTCAATGATATTTTCCATCGTAAGGTTGGTATAGGTCAAGAAAATAACAACCTAGTGTTTGCAAAAGTTGCTTCACAATGCCCATTTGCACATGCAAGATGCATATTCAGTGAAAGGGGCATGAATCTTATAAGTAACACTAGGATGTTGGCTTGCAACCCGCCACACATCATCCCCCTTAAATGTAATTGGGATCCCATTGGTGTGTGGAATCTAGCTAACTTTGTTAACGTTTATTGCCACAAGATGCACCATGACCTTGTTATTTATAAACCTTTGCCTCTTCATTTCAACTTGGTGCATATAATGCCATGCCACCATCGTAGTTAAGTTCCACACCAACTAGTCAATGTGACACCCCTTGAGACCTTTTGTCTAAAAAGAGAACCAACACTTCAAAACTTGGTGATAAAACTTTATGTTGTTTTGTGTGTCTTGATTCAAGTGTGGCATCCGACACATGCCAATGACCGAAATTTTTGTGTGAAGTCAACTTGCAACTTGTGATGCATCCATATAAAAAAGTTAACAAATAACCAAATACTTGGAAAAGAGTTAATTACGTACCAAGTAGGTAGTAATAAAACCCACAAATATTTCATCAAAGGAACTTCAAGCTTTAGGTTATCAAAACTCTTCATCACCATCTCCTTCCCATGTGCTTTGAAAGATTCAATGGTCTCATTAGGATAGATGGACATGAACATCAGCGTGTGGAGGTATTCTAGTACTACAAACTTCACCTTTAAATCATTGATTTTCTCTATGGATCACAAGCAACACATGTTAAGTGCAAAGAAAAATTGGGACATGATTTCAACTCCACACAATCTTACAATGGTACACCCCACATCAATGTGTTTACCATGAAAATAAATACGTCATGTAATCCCCATTATGACACAATACCAAAACATATGAAAATGTAATAAAAAACAAGAAGACAATGTATAACCCACCACAATGCTTGAAGTTCTTATGGGGTAAGATCCATTATGAAACAAGATGGTTTCCAATGTGGCATTTGTGATAAGATCTTTGTTCACAAGGCACCCAACTATTCCATTAGATCTTCACATGTTTGTCAACTCCTAATGACCCAAATGATTAGTTCCCTTATGTGATGAAGGCCAAATGCCATCAATGTAAACATGTAGTACTTCATATTATTGTTATCAAACATGGCATCCACAAAAGTTGCCCCATTGTGACTCATTTGGAACATGGCTTGAAACCATGAAGGTATCTAGATCCTTATGGTGAATGGAATTTGAATCCTGGATCCCTAAAGTGAATGGAATTTAAATCTTAGATTCTTGTGGTGAATGGTATCTAGATTCCAATGGTGAATGGAACTTGAATACCATTAACTTCACTTGCATCTTGGAAATAAAATACATCATAAAAATGAACACAAACACATGACTAAATTAAAAGTGTTAGGTTTTTGTGCAAGCACCAACTGCCCTTCTTGTGTTTGTGATCTAAGTAAGTTATGTTTAAGGAAGTCATACTTAGTCATCCACTTTCCCACATTAACGTGTGCCCGCCAAATTTTCTTATATTTGTCATAGATTTGCTTCATTGTGTAGCCCAACCCCAATTGGGTCCATATAAAATCCTTTAACTTTTGGGACACACAAAACATACAAAGACATTTGTTTTGTGGATTTCAAATCACATGTACCATGGGTAAATTCTCCATTGGATCAAGTGTGGGCTCGATGGTAGAAGGTGATTTTGACCACATTGGGCCATGTGTATAACCTCTTCATGGAAAAGTGGGCCAAACAACCTTGTTTTGACCTTGTGTGGTTGGGGTTTTTACAGTGGTCCTCCAACCCATAACCACATTCATACCTACAAAACATATTAAATCCCATTGATTCAAATCAATAGACACAAGAGCAACTAACCTTACCTTGTAAATGATGAATGAAAAGTGTGTATAGGTTGTCACACCATACCAAATATGTCTAAAGTGATTCTTTATTGTTGGATTTTTTACATCTTGTTATGGGGAAAAAATAATGATAATTTTCCTTTCAACCAAAATTTGCATATCCCCTTGTTCACATTACAAAAACTCAAAGACATGAACATGGGGGGGTATGTGCAAGTTCAATTGCTATCTTATTTTGACCTTTGTACCTAAACCCATCTTTTCACACCAAGTCCACATTTGAGAATGGTGACCTTGCTAGGTTTTAGATTTTAATGGATTGGGCAATGGAGTTTGCCCCATGTTTTGAATTGCCTAAGAAGTGGCCATGTAGTAGTAAGTCCCTAATTTAAGACAAAAGATCATATTATTCTTGTAAGGTGTGGCATAATCAAAGTACAATACCCACATTTTTGCACAATTTGTTGTGAAAACCCATGAAATACCCTCACATGTTTAAAAATCATAATATTTAACCCAAATCAATAAAACAACTAAACCTTACAAATGGACCCTACCATAGCCCATAAACAAGCAATAGTTTATAAATGGTGAAAATACACATGGCTATGTTTTGGCCATCTAATCTTATGCATAAAAAACTTCCTTCTCCTTCAAAAGAAAATCAATTCAATATCCATATGGATTTCAGTCAAAATGTGCAATACCCATATGTAATTGTAAAAACACATTGACTATGGGAGTTCTTTGTGTGAAAGTGGTATGTTAATGCAAATTGATAGTTCCATGACCAGCCATATCCCCATCAAAGGGGGGACAAAATACCTTAATTATGAACAAATAACAAAAAATGAACAAAAATTATTAAGAAATAATATCATACCATTGATGTTAAAGGGTGATGTCGCTAATGTTCACAATGATTTTGGCCTCAAAAGAAAACACATCCATAAATTAATCATCATACATGATATCACTAAAGAAATAAACATTTAATTATTAAATAATTCCAATGATAAATGCCGTGAACCTTGATAATTTTTAACAACCAAATACACATGCCAAAATAGATAAGCCACTATTTAGCCATAGTTTCAAAAGATTAATTAAATGAAACCCCAATCATGAATATATTAACATGGATATTATTAAACAAATAAACATTAAACTTTGAATTACAATGGTACATGCCATAAACCTTAATAATTATACAACCATATACACATGCCCAAAAATTATAGTCATTAATTAAGCCCTAATTTCTCCACTTCCCTTTGAAAGAAATAGAAAAAAATGAATGTGTTTTGTGGCATAGATGTGCAAATGCTAAATTCCCCCCAAAATCCATATTAGGTTTGATTTTAATTAGAATTAAAAGGTGCAAAAATTCATAAATCTTCATTGTGTCCATAACATTAAATTCTAAAACCCTAGCGCTAAACAACATAAATAATTATAGGAACATAATAATGTTAAATATAGTTCACATTGCTTAAATGCACAATTATAATAAGCAAATCAAATTGCTGAATATAGGACTAATTGTTTTATAAACCTAAGTACAACATGCATACATGCACCAAAACTAAGATGGAGTTCTATATACCATGGACATCTACGCTAGGTTTGCAATACCCCCATCATAGTGAAAAATATTCCCTAAATAGTTAATGTAATACCCTAATGGGGGTATTTCACATGGTCTAGAATTCCAAAAATTTGTGCAACACCCTCAAAACACCCTAAAACATATTGTTTAAAGTCAATGCATACCTTTTATGGTGGTGACAAATAGTTGAATCATGCCATTAAATTTGCTTGAGTGAACAAGTACAAGCTCCATGCAATACCTTCATTATTTTTTTTTCCTCATTGTTTTTTAACAATTGCAAGGTCTGTTGGAGTGGCAGCTAGGTAGGGAGGTGCAGTCATGTAGGTGGGGTCTAGTAAGTACTTACCTAAAGGGCTGGTGGGTAGGAAGGTGAAAGGGCGGGCAGGTAGGTAAATAGATGGGTGGGTGGGTACATAGGTGGGGATGAGAGTAACAAATTTTAAATGTATAGATGAGTAGGTAGGTGGGGGAGAGTGGAGGGTAGGTAGGTGAGAGTAGGTGGGTGGGGGGTAAAGTTTCAAAATGAAAAAAAGAAACTGGGTTCGCAGCGAGGAAAGAATAAAGTGAACTTGCCAATAACCTTGGGACAGAAAAGAGAATCCCATCAGTGCACCATCCATCCAGGTTGGCGCACTGGTGGGTGCTGGTTCACTATGCCCTAAATAAAGTTCCTTGCCAGTTGCATTACATCGTGTCAAATCCTAGGAGAACTATAAGTTTCAATGGTCAAAATATCATTCCTTACAAGCCCCTTGCCCCATAGGATAAACAATGATTCTTCCAGGGTAAGCTTAAGGAACTAATGGGAACTTGGGGAACAATACATTGGGGCCAAAAAAAACGGAGAAGGCATAGAAAATGTAATGAGGAACTTACTAGGAGCAATTGAAGAACATAAGTGGCAACAGATCTATTTGCATCAGAATGTACATAACACAATTGGATCACCTGTAGGCAACAAAACCCCTTCATTGACCCTCACTTAGAAATCCAAAAGTCAGGCCCAACTCCACCCCTCCCCCAGGCCCCCATAAAAGAGGGAAGCAATGCAAATTCAAGTCATACTGCTCATCTCATTGGCCATCGAGACTTCCTATTCCATTTTGTGTTGACATCACTTTTTGGGTATGCTAATAGGTAGATATCCTTAGTCTCAATTATAGAGATAGTAAAGCAGTTGGAAAAAATTTATAAGTATATTGGGTGGACATCTTATATTCCTGACATACCTCCTAGCAAGGCAGAGGGTCTTACACTTACTCCTTAAGAATGGGAGTGATCTTACAGTTATTGAAGAACCCTCCCCCTAAGTTCACCTCATGATCTACATATGTCTAGGCTTATGATAACATTCACCTCATGCTTTACACACTACATGTAACTGGTTCGGGTCTCCTATTTAGGCACTTTGCAAGCTTTTTCTTAGGTGGGACATGCAAATCTGCTTCGTCGACTTTTGGTGGAGTCAGTTTCTTTTGTAACGTGAATCAACAGCCGAGAACAGGTTTGAGATGTGAGTCAACAAGGAGGAAAATTGGTTACACTCTGGAACAGGCCCTGGTACAACGCGACCACCTAAAAGTTGAGGTTCAGGCCCTGGTACAACGTGACCACCTGAAAGTTGAGGTTCAGGCCCTAGTACAACGTGACCACCTGAAAATTGAGGTTGATCCACAACTGAGTCATAATGGGCATCCAGAGGATGGTGCACTAGTGGTTGCTGCCAGCACCCACCAGCATACAGCTGAAAGATGGATGGTTTCTTACAGATTACCATAGTCGAGGTTCATCCACAACTGAGTCATAAGGAACAGAACAGGGGACTGTTTTTCGAGGTTCAGGCCCTGGTACAACCTAACCACCTGAAAGTTGAGGTTGATCCACAACTTAGTCATAATGGGCATCCAGAGGATGGTGCACTAGTGGTTGCTGCCAGCACCCACCAGCATACAGCTGAAAGATGGATGGTTTCTTACAGATTACCATATCTGAGGTTCATCCACAACTGAGTCATAAGGAACAGAACAGGGGACTGTGTTTTAGTGTATTTTAAGGTTAGTTATATGATGCAATATTGCATGTTACTTTACAAAATCAAGGAAGATCCTGGTCATGTGCCATTGCCAAATGCACAGTACATTCCTGACTGAGGGAAGGTATTTCATTTTATTTTCATCTTTAAATACTAGGAACAACAGAATAAATGGATAAAAGGAAATCCTGTTTCTTTACACAGAGGAAGGGTGTAGAGATAGACCCCTTCTCTTGTATACAATGGGCATCAAGTCGATGCTGCACTAGTGGGTGCTGGTTCACTCTGGCCCCACCATAATTCATAACATGCAGGAAAGAAGGCTTTTTCCTTTGTATAGTTTTAATCACTAGCATAAAATAGACACTAGAACAAACAAAAGTGTCCAGTTGGAAACCCCACCACATATTCTGTGTCAATCTAAATCACGGTTTATATTGACTCAGTCCAAGTCAAGTCATCGCAAACAAACAATAATATGATAAGTTTTATCCACTCAAAGACTCCAAATCAAATTTTAAAAGTGGTGTTCACGCTAATCAGTCAACAATGGGCTGCTCCCAAGACAAGGTCTTTTGATATTATGTTAACTTACTGTAGCCTAAGTTATAACTTAATTTGCTTGCTTCAATGTCTTGAGCGTTGGTGACAAAGTAACCAACACAGGCACGTCAAAGGGGAGTGGCACAAACTAACACACAAAAAACGGATGGCCAACAACACATTTGGGAGTTATGTCAGAAACATGCAAATGCATGGAGGGCCCACATTACATGCATTGTATGCCATATCTTGTTGGGAGTGTTGGGAGAAACAAAAGACAGAAGGGCCCATCTGCCTGATGAGTTTGCATTAGCATGATAATATTGGAAAACATGATTGAAAGGAATAACACAAACTGATGAATTATGTGGACTCAATTATGCAAAAAAATATGACCGGTAGGAGTTGGTGCATGAATGAGTCCATAGCTAGTCTCGGCCTTTGGGTTCTTTTTTACCGGCATTTAACTGACAGAGCTAATTCCCCCATAGCTGGTCAATTGAAAACAGGAAATCTCTAACAACTCACAATGTTTTAGGATGAAATGGTCTGGACAATAGAGTTTGGTGTTGTCATATTGTTCTATATGTTCTAGGTTTTTCGAATGAGTTGAGTTAGTGGGTTTCAAGTTTCCCAACACTAGAGCTTTTACATACATGTAGAGGTGCATGCATTGAGTGCTGGTGTAACAAACAAATCTCATTGTAATATGAGAATGAATCATGACACTTGTCTAGATTTGTGACATATTCTTAGGTTTGTCAAGTGGTATAGGTGATAAAGAACCTACTCAATTGTTTTTTGCATCTAAAGCAAACCCAAGGCATGTTCCCAAACTCCCAACAAAAAAGAGAGTGTTCGAGCTTTTACATGGAACTAGGATGACCCCCTCAAGTTGAATTCACTAACATATCAAACTACAAAAACCAAACAAAAGGATGGTTAGTGCATTTTGGCTTGAGTGGTTAATGTATTTTTGAATAAAAAGGTACACAAACAAGCCATGAGCCAATTTAGTCTCACAAGATTCATTAGAACACAAACTTAGAAGATGCACCATCTTCTTCTTATAGTATCATTTGCATCTCTATACAAAGCTACACACAAATGGCTTTCTCTTGAAAAATTACCAAGTTATGAGTCTTGCAATTTGAAGGGTTCATAACTTTCTCATTTTTCCTTCAAATCAAATCAAATCAAATTTATGTCAAATGCAATACACAATTGATGTAACTTTTCACAAACATGACATTTGTCAATAAACTATGGCTTGGGTGTTAAGTCAAAACATATAAATAAAATAAAATAAAATAAACTCTGAGCACAATATTCTATGTGACAAATTAAGTGAGAACCTAGATTGGTCAATTACATGACTACCCTTATTTTCAACCCAACTTGAAAACTCACACCCCCAAAATAATTACATTAGAGATGCCCAAATCCACGATGGATTCCAAGAATTGTAATGAGAGATGGACCTTCTCATCTTGCCCTTCCACAGCATGTGTGAAATCCAAATCATGCTAATGACATTGCTAGATTTGATGGTTTGATTTTATTTTTCCTAGTTATTTTGAATGAACAAATAGTTCAATGTGTAATGTGGTTTGGTAGGTTTGTGAGAATTTTAGTGTGCCAATCAAAATGGTAGAAAGGGACCACTATTTTCATTGTTCAACATAATAGGGTTGTATGTAGTTGAGAAGATTTTCTTTTCTAGGTCAATGGGATTATTGGATTTGGTGATGTATATTTGTTTTCCTAGTTATCTTGAATGAACTAATAGTTCAATGTATAACTTAGTAACTTATAGATAGGGTTCTTGCACATTACTTGTGCCTTGTGTGTTTTTTCAATCTTGTGATGTTGCTAGATTGATAATTGTCCATAAGGAGATTTAGTCACATTTGGCCATAAACCATTTCTGAGAGTAGAAATTTACTCAAATTGATTTATATCCTAGCTCCCCTTCAACAATGTGTATAAACATGAGTTTTCAAAAAAAAATCCATTGTAGGTGAATTTTTTTTTTAAAATGGTATATTTGACAAATTATTTTCCCAAAGAAATTTTGCTTTGAATGAAAAAAATTGTAAAAACAAATTGTCATGTGCTTGTTGCCAAGTTATTGCAGTTAATAATTATGATGATTTTCAACATTGGACTTCATATTTTTACAATAATTCCCACCAAGATTATTTAATGACAAAATTGACATTAAGCCAATGAAACTAAGAAAAACACCAAATCTAGCAATTTCATTGGCCATGACATTTTTTTTGGATACTTACACATACGTTTATTCAAGTCCATAACCCTAATATGGGTTCTAGGAAAACAAACATTGATGATCAAAATGGGTTATAGTTGTAGTTCATGATTGATCTAAATCACTTTCCAAGGTAACAAACCTAAATGGGGCAACCCAATTTTTGTCACCATCTACTTGCCATAGTCATAGCATGGAAATTCAAAACCTAGACATGGACAAGGGCAACCAAATTTGATCATCAATTTTGGTCAAGTTCTTCAATCTCAAAATGTGGAATATCCCCACTTTTGATTGACCATTATCGAATTCACACATTAGTGACCAAATTTTGGTTGCCACAATCATGGAATAAATTAAATTGTGGTTGTTTGATTTGCACATAGATTGTTTGGTGGCCTACCATATTTTGAATCATAAAACTTCCCATATAAATGTCTTATTTCTTACTCTTTCATATCCTTTCAAATGTGCAAACTCTAGTCGTGTTGAACATAATCCCTATCACATATCAAGTTGGGGACCAAGGTAGTTGGGCTTATCCAAGGGTGGTTAGATTTCTACTCTTCAATTGTGTTTACAATTGTAGTAGGGTCTCATCTAGTTGCATTTTTTTAACATGTTGGAGATGCATGGTAATCATGACATGTGGGAGGCATGGTACCTTGATGTGACAATTGCAACCACAAGACTTGGTAAGGTACAATGCAAATTTTGCAACTTACAAATCATATATTGTAAGGATAAGATGTTTAATCATTTGAACTACTATTTTTAATAGGGTGACAAAATAGGAATTAGCCTATGTACAAAGGTTAGGCCTCAAGTGAAAGCCTTGTTTGTAAGGTGTGGTGGGAACAACCTTGTCGCATACGATGATGCATAACATTTAGCTCCTTTCTTGATATACAAGTGCCCAATGTCATCAATGATGAGTCATTGGGTTTGTTCAATGACTCTTTTGTTGTAGGCCCCCAAGTAGATGGCACATAATGTCCAACGTCTAGGGTTAGCATGGATGATCCCATTCATATGCCAAACCTTCCCCCTCACACCTTTTGGCAAATGACTTTATAGGGGATGAATTCAACCACTAAATAAAATCTTGACAAGAAGTGAACAACCTTTTTCTATGAAGCCAACATCCCATTCAATGTAGCTTACCATATGGCCTTCATTAATGTTGTGAGTAAAATGTCTTATAAATTGTTGTCATATCTATACTTTGGACATAATTATTGAAAAGTTCCAAACAAAATTTGTCAAAACTTGTGACCGACATGACCAAAAACTCAATCCAAATGTATGGGGGCACTATTTGTTTAAATTGGTGGGACAACATTAATAGTTGCCCATTGTTAAACATCATGCTTGATTGGTTGAATGAAGATTTGTTCTTGGGAACCATCAACATGACAAGGGATTGGAAAGATGAATGGCTTGAAGTTTATTTTGGAATTTAAAAAATGAAAATTGTCAAAAAATTGTATTTTTAACGGTGATGGTGTCTCCAAGAATCACATTTTTTAACTTTGGAAATTCATAATTAATTTATACTTACTCAATTAATTTCCTAATAGAAATTGAAAAAATGATGACTTCAAAATTACCTTAGGGAATTTATTCCCCAGAAATTTCCCAAATCATGTTTCAAATTTGTTTTCTTGACCAAAAAGTTCAAGGGAAGGAACCAACATTACATTCCTGAAACTTTAACTAAATGCAATGATTAGGAACATCAAAATACACAATATTTTTTATGTTATTGATATTTCAAAATCTAGGGAACCTAATAAATGTGTTCACTAAAAATACTTTATGAAAATATTTATTTAAGAGTTTCCTATGATTTTTTAAAGTTCGACAAGTCTAGTAAATCATGGTGTGACATTCCATGAGGTACCACTCAAGGATGGGTTTACCCACATCTTTAGCCCTAGGTGAGGTCAGCATTGGCCATACTAACTACTTCCATGAAATGTCTTCATTTGCCTATTCAAAATTCATCCATTCAATGGGTTGTTTGAAGGAAGAAGCCCATTGATAAATTTTAAAAATGGTTTTCATAAGCAAACAAGATTACGATCTACCACATATGGATGGCATCCTAGATATTGATGGATGGTGTCCCATTAAACAAATTATGACAAAACAAATGGGGCAAAATATCATCATGACTTGGTTTTGGACAAACATTTCAAAGGTGGAAGAGCAATGCAATGATGATGAGGACACTGACATTAGTGATGATGGTGGAAAGGCACAAAATGATAATGACTGCAATGAACAACAATCCCAAAATATCAATCTTGCAATTGGTCGTGCTTCCACATTCAAAGCCATTAGGGCATTCAAAGGAATCAACCATTAGGGAATACAAAAAATCACTCATATTCCCATTCGCACAAAAGTCTACAAGTCTTATATGATTTGTATGTTTTTGTGTAAATAAATTTGCTACCATTTATTTTTGGACCCTATTTAGTGTTTATCATAATTTCACCAAGTATTTGATTTATTCATTTTATTAATGTAAACAAGATTAAAAGTTTGGTTCAACTAAAATTAAGTGTTGAAAATATGGCATATTCAGAAATGTATGTTACAAAAATGTATTATGTGTGCAATTATGAGTTTTCCAAAACTATGTCATCTAAAAGTTGTAAGCTAATTAAAAAATCATTTTTTATTTTATTAGGGTCAAGTGATCACAATCATTACATCAATTGGGCAAACATTTTGTTTGCCCATTATGTGCCATTCATAAATATGATAATGAAAATATACATACTTTTGCTTCTAGGAGATGTTATGCACATATGATGTGCCTAATACCTATGTTAAATCCTTTTCACCCTAATCCCAAGGTTCTTTAGGTTTGGGTGAAAACACACTATGGTGACCCCCTTTGTGGTGTCACATTGTACTACTTTCCAGGGATGTGCATGTTTGAGTGTATCCCACTTTAAACTTTCAAAAGATTTTCACAATATTTTTGCATATTTTTTTAGAATATAACCTAGGCAAGAGATTAGAAAGAAACTATTTCATTTCATTTAATAAAGTGGGAGATTGGAATATATTTGTGAAAATGAATGTAATATACTTATGTACTCAAAAACACAAATATATTCCAAAGAACATTTAAATGATTTTTAGTAATTATGAAAGTTGAAGGTATATTGAACCATGTCATTTCACATAATATGAACCATGTTTGGATACTATGTGGCTAATTTGTAAATTTTCATCTCAAAAAATGAGTTTTTTGAACAAAGATGTGATAAATGTGTGGTAAATTGAAATTTTGACAAAAAAATCACATCCACATAGAAGATGACAAGCATAGTTAGATGGGCCAATTTTTTATTTCATTAAAATTGATTAATTTAATGACTAGTGAAGTTTTAAAGTTAGTGTAGTCAAAATGAGACTATGACCTTATTATACAAATGTATATTATAAATATATTCATGGATCCTTCAATATAGATAATAAAATTTATTATTATTTTAAAAATAATACTATATAACATTATTTTTGTAAAAATAATTGTTATAAGGCCCAAAAACCAACATTGATACACAAAATTAAATGTACCATGCTTTTGGAACAATTATACTATATGTATTATAATACTATACCCAAAAGTGGCCCAAAGGGGGTCACCGTAGTGTGCTTTCACCCATCTTAAATATATTACTACTTTTCCCAAATTGTGTTCAAAGAGTTAGATAAGATTATTACAATGATGGACTTCATTGCCCAATGTTCACCCCATGCAAAATCACATCCAACTTGGGAACATTGTTTATCTCATCAACCATGGCAACCTTGTGAGATGATACTTTGGCTAGAAGTGCAAATGTCATTTCATCTTTCAGGCATTGGGAATCACTAGTCTTGTCAACTAATAGGTAACAAGATACTTCATCTAGTACGTCATGCCTAACCTCATCACCCATGGAGTTGTACCAAATTCCACATGGGTTTGGACCAAATTCAAATTTGTTGGTCCTTGGGTTAAACCACCCTGTGAATATTTGGTAAAGCCATCCACATCTTGCATTAATGGGCATGGGGTATAAGGCCTCACATGTTTTTTAAATCTAGGATTCATTAACTATCATTCATTGTATTGACTCTTAAATGTAATAGATGACATGCCCATTTGCCAAATCCATCCCATGTCTTCTTCACCCCATGCTTGAAGCCAATTAGGTGTGTTATATTGATTATATCCCAATGTTTTGGCATGGTAGCTTGAAGGTTAAATTGTGCATATAGATGATGATGGAATGGGGCCCTACATTGTGAACTTCTTTTCCTTGCCACCATCAGCATTATTAAACATTGTAGATGGTACATATGTGAACAAGTGCCCAATTGCCACACCCCTTTTGGCCCATATGGGTTACAACAAATAATGCATTGGTCCCCACTTTTAGTGAATGGTTGAGGTGGAAACCAAAGTAGTTCTTTTGTTTTTACAGAAGTGGCAATGAAATATTTTCATTTAAACTCAAGGTGTGTTGGCCAATCTACACTTTTGGTTTTTACATCTTTGATAAGCTATTCACAAACATTTTAGATATTTTGGGCCACCACCGTACACCAAAACATGGCATCCATGACTAAAACATTTTGCGATTATGTCCTTAGCCTAATCATGTAGTCTTTATATTTCACTATGAGAAAAAAGGTTGTTTTGCAACTAGCCTTGCAACTCAATTTTTGAGTTGCAAAAAACACTTACAACTCATTGTATTCATACATCAGGAGTGCTAATGGACAAGTTACATGAGTTGCAAAGTTGCAACTCATTGTATGTATGGTGTAACTCATTACAACTCAATCAAAACAACTTATTTTCAACCATTATGCGATTCCATTATATTGCACCCATGATGTGATGTTGATATCATTGATTGTCATCCATTTATTAAAATTTGACAAATGGCACTATGAAGATTTTTGGACATAAAAATGATTTTTATCAAAATTTTGATCTCATCATTCATTATGATTGTTAATGATGATCCGAGGTTGTGACATGTGGCACAATAAAAAAATTACCACATGGCATATTAATCATATTTTGGAAATATATATATATATAGTTACGTAGGTCATACATAACCATAGGTAGGTAGGTAAATAGGTAGCAAAACATAAGACTAAATGAACTAAATAATAGCCATGGAATTTTATTTTTTGTTTTACGTTTTACCGTTAGGTTAAATTTTTTTGAGTTCAATCCGAAATGACATTTTTATTTTAATATGAGAATATAAAAACAACTAAAAGATTTAACCCATATATTTTGTTTTCAAATCCCATGTTACAAACTATATAAAAAAGGCATGTTAGATCCAAGGGGAGGGCTCCATTGTTTTTGGTGTCTAAAAAAAAACTTGAAACCTTCTTATTGTGCTTTCAAGGCACTAAAAATCATCAAAAATGAAATAAAATTGAAAAAGTTATGGCCCTTCAAAGTAGAGGGGGTCAAAAACTCAAAAAAATAAACCACTGAATGCCACAAAGGTCAATTCCTAAACACCTAAAAAAATAATTTATGTTGTTATGTTGCTATTAGAGTTCAAAGATGATTTGTAGATGTATTTACATGTGAAAATTCAACAATGCTTTAGGCAATCTTAAAAAATAAAATCAACTAGATCATGGTGTAGCCCAAAAGTGGTGTAAACCATTTCTATTGAACATAGATACAAATATAGAAGGATATATAATAATCGGCTTTTATAACAATTACAAAACCAACATAATTGTAAAGATTCCTTGTTCTTCTACCATTTCCTAGCTCACCTAATCATCTACCAAATTTATTTTACAAATTTTGAGGAATAAACACTCTATGGTTTCCCTTTTAACGAGCCCACTAATTAGTCTTCTCTTGGCAATTCACATATCCCAACATAGAATTAAGATCATCAACAAACACATAATGGTCCTTCTCCACATTATGTTTCCACCCAATAAAACATACAAAGGAGAAATAGAAACCCAAACAACCCATTCACAAAGTTTTTCCAATGATCTAGGTTTGCCCTCAAATTCCCCAATTCCCTTGAAAACTCCCACAAATGTGGGTACTCTTTCTTAACCATAGGAATCCCAATGTGTGCCCCATAAAAAACCTTTAATTACATCCCACCTAATAATAATTTTCCATATAGACCACTCATGAAACCTCTATGGCGCTTCATCAACTTCCTTAGACAATCCTTATCATCTAAACCTAATCACAATTCTTTTCTTTTGAAGTTCATAACGTAATGGAGTTCTATCATTCCAAAAAAGAAGACCATCACTTGTGGTAGAACATTCCTCCCTAATTAACCACTTCACAACACAATCCTAAAAGAAAGTCCATAAGTCCAAAATAAAAACTTGGCAAAACATTTAGCTATTTCTTCCAAAAGACCCCCTTCCAATAGCATTAATATTTGCTCCTTATAGTCCAAACTTCCACATTTTCCCACTGTCACCAAATGCATTGAGCTAATCCAATGAAAAAACACCATAATCCGCCTTGAAGAGCAAACAACAATGAAAATACTTGCATACACTAGTAGAAAATGGTCATTTTACAACTGGTCCATGCGACTAAGTTTTAGTTGCAAGTAACATTTGCAACTAAAATCTTAATAGTTGCGTTGGACAAGTTGCAAATGACACTAGTCGCAAACGACAACAAATTTTGGATGAAGGAAAAAGTCAACAAAATACACCTTCATCCTTTGACTTGTCATATACATATTGTCGTTTACAACTAGGATGCGACTTTTTTGGTGAACAATGGGAACAATTTGTGTGTTGCCACGTGTCCCAACTTTTAATAATAATAAAAATTTTAAATTCTTTTGAAATAATCCAAGATGTTTAATTTATATGTTTAGATGGTTTAAATTGTGACACGTGGAATATTAATTGAATTTGTCCAAATTCAATTTAAATCAATATTTAGGTATGTAGGTTGAACTAGGTACCTACCTACCCATATAGGCTAAACA
>Ga0116229_10004073_pt1 | contig 23983 bp, 19 predicted proteins | sample S1TSphgellanicum_3_FD_87313 | JGI IMG/M metagenome (GOLD analysis project Ga0116229, IMG submission 87313) | Host-associated microbial communities from peat moss isolated from Minnesota, USA - S1T2_Fc - Sphagnum magellanicum MG | ecosystem: Host-associated > Plants > Peat moss > Unclassified...
GAGCTAACGACACCAGCACCGCCAACTGTCTGATGGTGATGTCTGCTTTCGACGCTCCCACATCCTTCACCTCTGAATAAGGACCAGAATCTCTAGAAATTGGAAAGTCTTGGAAACCAAACCTCCGCCTTCGATTTTTTTTCTTTTCTTTTGGGGCTCGCCATCTCCTTGAACCTCTTGACGCTTGCTTTAGGATGAATAGTGTCTTTCGCCAGTCGTTTAGGTTAGGCCATGACATCCATCGCATCCTCAAGGATTTGGAGGTTCTTCTCTAAACCCATCAAAGCCTTTTCTCACCCTTCACTTATCAGCTCAATTAAATGCACTTGAGCATCCCCCCCAACTAACCCTTTCTTGTGGTGAATTTTTGGAAATTTTTGGAAAAATAATGCAAATTCAAAGAAAATTGCAAACAACAATAATTTTGCCAAAGCTTTCGGATCACAAATTAGGAACAAAAAAAGGTTACTCCTAATGAAAAAAAAAAAATTAATAATTCTAATGACTCCAAGCTTAAACCCATAAATAATTCAAACATCAAACTTATTTTAAAACTTTTAAACAATCTTTCAAATTATTACAAACCTTATCCAATTTTTTGAAACTCTTAAAATAAATATTGTGATGTAACTAAATGTTTTTTTTTGCCAAATTTCCACCTATTTACAAACATAAAAAAAGGTCATCAACATCAACAAAGGACTTTTTAATTAAAAAAACGAAAATCCTCCATTTTTTGAAAAGCTAAAATTCTAAAAGGGGTTCTAGGACTTGTAGCCATTTTTAAAAAAAGTATATTAAAAATTTTATACCTCCATATATGGTGTATAACAAAAACATGGCAAAAAAAATTATGAACGATCTTGAAAAACACCATAAAAAATTAAATAAATAAAGTTTATAAAAATCATGATTATAAAAATTCATTCTTGTGATAATTAATTTTTAAAATTCATCTTTAAGAATTTAAACATAAACTTGTAACAAAGCAAGATTTAAAATAATTATTAAATCATGATAAAAATAAATAATAATAAGTAAAATTTCGATTATATATATAATTAAAAAATTGCATGAGTTTTTTTTCGCATACATCAAGAGGAAGAAATGGGAAAAACAATAGGGATTTTTTTGGAGGTTTTTAACATCATGAACATTTGTAATAAAAGTTTGTCCATGATGCCTAAAGCAAACTAGGGGAAAAGCATATTTTTTAATTTACATAAATGTACAAGAATTTAGTATTTTCAAAAATTGTAATTTAGATGTTAACATGCACCTTAGAGTTTGCATGCATGAACATTTTGATTTAATCATTAACCCATTCAAATGTAAATGTCAAACTTGTCAAGTTTTTATACATTTAGCTCAAGAAATTGTGATGAGTGCAAAATGTAACTTGTGAATAATGACTTTAACATATTCAAAATGAGTTCTTTAGGTCATGTGAAAATGTTGATAGTTCAAAGATGTGAAAAAACTAACTTGTTGAAGTATAAGTGCGAGGTATTAAATTGTTGTGTGCTTCAATATATTTTAATAAATGCAACATGCAACGTTTGAATAAAGATTCTAGTAGGTTCAAAGTGTGTGATTCAACTCACATACAAATGTTGATAGTCAAGAGATGCCAAAAAAACTCACTAAATTATTCATGTATAATTGCAAAGCATTGAATTACATGTGTTTCAATATATTTTAATAAATGCAAGATGTAATCTATGAACAATAGTTTTAAAATTTTAAAATGAATGGTTTAACGCATATACACATGTTGAAAGTTGAAAAGATGTGAAATTACTAACTCATTCCAATATAAATGTGAAATTTTAAATATATATGTTTTAATAAATTATGGGAAATGTATGATGCAATTCATAAACAATGGTTTCCACATGTTATGAATGGTTCAAGTCATGTGTTATGTTGATAAGTAAAGAGATGTCAAAAAAACCACTAATCCATTGTAATGCATTGTGTAAATAAAGTTACCTTAATTTTCATGTCAATAATTTTAAATTATTATTTTTAAAAAAATTCAAATTATATTCATCAATGGACAATGTAATGAATGTTACAACTATAAACAATGTTGAACATTAACTACTACAACAAACCACTTACAAATTTAAGACATACAAATATAATTTAAATGTAATCTAATCAAAATAGTCACAATTATGAAATGAAAAAAAGACAAGATTTCTTCTTGTGCAATAGAAGTTCAAACCAACATTATTTTACAACTTCATGGTAATGTTGATTGATAAATCATAAAATATTGCATGCAAATCCAAAGGGGTAATGCAAGAAATTGAAACTTCTATTTGGTAATGATCGGATGGAATGGTTCATGCAAATATGTGAAGGTGGGTTGCAAATATTATTGAGTCAATCTGAATGAATTGTCATTTCATTTAACATCTATGGGAAACAATTTTTTTTTTGGTGGTGAATTTTTACATATGGCTCTGCCTTCAGTTCACAACACAAAAGCCCCTTGACAACGAGGGCTCCTCTTTCATAGAGCAATTGAGGTGCAAACATTATGGCTGAGATATTACAATTGGATGCATTCAAATGAATGTTGGAGATTGCATTACATCAAAATGATCCAAGGAAATTACATGTAATCTCTCTCCTCTTCAAGAAAATTTCCCATGGGAGATTGATTCATCCACCTTAGGACCTACTTGCAACCACCAGACATCCATCCAGTAGTTAGTTATTTGCCGCCTTCTTCTGCCCCTGTTGTTGCTGTTCCAAATCTTGAATCTGAATCCCTTTCTAATTTTGAAACTCATAAAGAAATTAAGCAATTGCAAGAACTTCCCAAATCACAAAGAATTGAAGCAATTGCAATCAATTAGAGAATTGCAATCAACAAAATCAAAGAATTGCAGCAGCAAAAAGTAATGGGTGCCTAGACCTCAATTCAACAATTATTGCATGCACAGAGAGAAGAAAGTTATTAAATATACATCAATTTTTTGTCCTCACTTAGGAATTGAATAGAAAATTTTCTTAGACGAGTGATGTCTTCTTTGTGTATTTTGGGTTGCTCATGAATTTTACTGGGATTTGGGAGACGAGAAGTTTGCGAGAAAGAAATTTGCTCAAGAATTTTGGATTGGTTTCGATCAGTGGATGATGGGTTTTCTTCAGAAAGAAAAAACGAGGATTGTAGATTGTGTGTGTGTGTGTGTGTTTTTAGCCTCCTGCTGTCGGTCTGGTGAGATAGAAAAATTGGCAGCATGATGATGGAAGGAGAAGAGTCAGACGAGAAACCTACAAACTGCGAAGATGCAGAGCATGACAAAGAAGACGACACCATGGAGCTTCGAGTGTTTCGTGTGGTGATCCATTTGCGGAGTTTCAAAGCGAGTATGCTGTTGCCGCGTAGATCAGTGAATGCATATGTCCGCCTTTTGCTGCCTTCCCAAATTGTGCAGCTCGCTGTGGCATCCAGTCAAGCTTCGTCCAAGCTCACCACCCCTCTTCGTACACATCCGCCTGTCCCAGTGGATCGAGGCACCGAAGTCAACATCCCCAACGGGTACTTTCTCTCCCTCTCTCCCTCTCTGTGTCAATTTCTCTTCCCTTGGGGATTTTTCAGACCTAACCCTGATTCAATGCCTTCTTCTTTGTTTGAACTTACTTTTGTGGGATCTCCACTCTCGTGACGAAATGCTTAATGGGTAAAAGAGAAAGTTGGGTTAGCAGAGATGCTGGTATCAGTGCAGTCCAAGTGCAAGAGTTCATGTTGTACTTCATAGCTTTACATGGCTTTGGAAGAATGTATTTTGACTTTCATTGCTCACATCTCCCCTCATGTTGCTGACTCTTTTGGTGGCCCCTGTGTGGTGGTAATCATCTCACTGGGCCTGTTTCGTGAGTTTGAGAATATTTTTGGGAGTGAAGTGAGGCAAGAAAAGAGGATTTATAAGAAAGCAATGCTTGGGGTGCAGTTGGGGTGGACAGACAGAGGGGGCAAAGGAAAAAAGCACACAAGAAAACAATCCAGAGCTGATGATGTACATGTTGGGTGGCGGATGGAATGACTGGATACTTGTCCAGCTATGTTGCTCTGGAGCTCCCTGCCTCAGCACATGCAATGGCAGCAATGCTGAAGCTGCAACCTGAGGTCATTGCCCATGTCCTTCACAGTGACAAGTAAGCTTTCTTCATCCTTGCCTTGTTGTATGTGTTTACCACCCTCACCATCTGTGATTCATCTTCTGTGTCTGCAGAATTTGAGTGTTGTTCCAGTACATTTCTTGTGAATTGAGAGATTTGCAGTAACTGATATATATGCATAGTATGCATTTTGAATTCCTCACTAAAAGCCTTTTGTGAGTGGGGTGTGGTCACATGAAACAGGTATGAGGCAGATGTTGAGCTGGGGGTGGCATATCTACCTATGGTTGAACTTATGGAGCGACAGATGCTTGACTCTTATATTACTGTTTTGGGAGCCTCTGATCATGGCAGACCTGAAAAGGTACACAGTAGTCGATTTGTCTCACTTTACCTTGTGTCAAGGCTTTGCTGGGAATCCATAGAAATTCAGGGTTTTTTCAGATTCTCCTCATTATGTACAATGTAAGATCTTGCTATTTATGGTTCATGTTGTTGATAGATTGGTATTGCCTGCAGAACTCATCTATCTCCACATTGACTGATGTCGCAAAGAGGGAGTGATTTGGAGAAAAGTGCTATTGACATATGATTCTTGGTGTTTGTAGCAATTTCCTGCTCCTGAAAATGTAAATTCTGTAGTCATTCTGAAAGAGAATTGTAGAGTGCAGGCAAATATTGGGGCAGTGAGGGTTCAAATGGCAATCAAGGAACTGGGCCCTCTGGATCATTTTGAGAAAATCAGAATCCTTCGAGTTGGAGGTCCTGTTCATCAGGACAAGCAAACTAGCCTGTATGGTTTATCTCTTCGAAAACCTAATGTGGATACTTTGAATGGTGCTCAAGGTACCATTACTCCCACAGAATTCAAGCATTTTCCAACTGACAAAAGCAACAAGGATTCAGGTGAAAGTGTTTACCAGAGTGAGACAATGAGAGTGGCCAGCACACAGACAAGCAGCCCTGCAAGCCACAAGGTAGAGACATCACCACCAAAAAGTAACCTGGAAGAATATAGGAAACATCCACAGTATGTGATGGCGTGGGAGTTTGAAATGTGGCGTCGGGCAGAGGAGTCAAAGTGGCGAGCTGAATTGAAAGAGAAAGAAGCAGTTAGGATGCGCATGCTTGAGGAAGAATGGAAGAAGCGAGAGAAGCAGCATGCTCTTCAGCTCCAGCGTGCTCATGCAGAACAAGGTGGTCTAGAATCCAAGCTATGGTGAGCGTCTGGGTGACATCAAAAACACAAAGTGATGTATGCAAAGGTTTGCCAGGATTAACAACAAATGTATCTATGGTATTTCTTTCATCAGTTGAATAGGCTACATACTATTTGAATGGCAACAGGGCAAAGCTTTTCATGTTGGAGAAGAGGGAGAGAGCTATTGTTTATGCGGAAGAAGAGTACTCACATCGTAAAGAAGCTCTTGAAAAAGAATCTGCCAACCGCAAGTTGGAGGCTCAGGTCAAGTCTACTCATATTGGCTTTTGTGTTTATTGTCACTGTGCTTTCAGCAACCATGATTGTAATTACAAAATCTGACCTACACCCAAGATTGACAATAATAACTTGAAATGCCAATGTAGCTGTTTCCAGCCTCTTTGTGCGAGTATTGATGGAAACCATCACATTGTTTTCAGGTGGCAGTGAAGAGGCTGAAGGCAGATTGTGAGCATCAGGTGGAACTTGAACATATTAAGTATAAAAACCTGGAAGTGCAGCATGCTGCATTGAAACAAAGGCTGTCAGTTGTCAACTCCTCTCTATTCACATTAGAGAAACAGTTTCTGGAGTTCAAAGCTGCACAACGATGCACATCAGAGGCAGAGCTGGTGGCTGAGATCATTGCCTTGAAGCAGCAATGCACTGACCTGGAGACTAAAACTGCAAAAGCGTTGAGAGCCAGAAATGACTACAAAGCTCAGGTATGAAACCAAGGGGTGAGAACTTGCAGCAAGCTAATACATTGCTTACAGTGAATCTCTTGCCTTGTATAACCTGTTATTCAAATTTACTGCAGGTGCTAAGGATGGCAAAGGAGCTAGCAAGGATACATGGACAGCTTAAAGATGCAGAAATGAGGCGGCTGGTGCAAAAGCAAGAGCAATTGGAATCTGAATTTGCAGCTGCCCCCAAAGCGCAATCTTGTACAGGACAGAATAAGCTGCTACTTCAGCATCTGAATGAGCAGCTGGAGCTCCAACCATGTGAGATGGATGCAATGCAAATAGGCAGCAAGAGCTCTGTAGAAGAGGTCATTGCAGCTGGCTTGAAATCTGGGGGAGAATCAGTAGCAGGACACAAAAACAGCAGGGTTGGCAACAAAGTGGTTGAGGGACACAGTGGAGATGCACAGGTTTTCAAGAACTCAAATGTACTCCCGTTGTCAAATGAAAAGCCTGGTTCTGAGATCAGACTGAAGCACAACACAGGGTTGCTAAAATCATGCTTGGTACAGCATTCAGAAAGCATAGGAAAGCAGTTAACAAACCTACAGAATCAGAATGTCAATGAGATTGACAATGCTGCCAAGTGGTATGATCCACAATCTCCAGAGTTGATGAATATTGCCAATAGTATTTCACGTCTTTCATTGCAGAGGACAGAGTTACTCCAAACAGGGGTATACAAAGAACATGACCATATCATCAGAGGTCTGGAGCTTGAAATTCAACATTTGCAAAGTGGGATTTGATCACATGAAAGGTCTGGAGCTTGAAATTCAGTGTTTTCAAGGTGGGACCTCAACACAGCATTTAGTTGGAGGAACAATTGGATTAAATGCACTGAAGAAGAGTCATTTGCTTTTAGAGATGTCAGTTGTCTGTTAGAGTCCCTTGTCATCATGAGGAGTTCCATTCAATAGGCCTGGTTTGGGATGATTGATTTGCAGATTGATACTCATTTCAATCAGATACTCGTGATCTTTAATTAAATGTTTGCAATATTAACAGATTGAGTGACAGCATGTGTTTTCAATCTAGATTGATTCAAAACAAATGAAGAAGTATAAATCCAACATGCTGATTTATGCCCTTCCCTACTTTAGAAATGTGAAATATGGCAGCAATAATTAGAGTTAGGAAGCCACTGAGCTCCATTTACATGGCGAGTATTGAAGGGGTTTGGAAAGCAAGCCAGACTTCAAACACAACAGCTGTGGTTTTTGGAAGAACAAGCACCCAACACACACAAAGTTGTTAGCAAAATGGTAAACCAGATGGGTCACCTGATTCATATGGACAATATTGTATCACATCATGCATTCTGAACCCCTTTATATGACATCATGCAATTCAAACCCCTTTGTATGACATCATAAAATCCAAACCCTTTTGTATGCGACAAAAAGTCAATGAGCAAAAGAAGGGAAATGGCTATGAAGTGAATGGTCACCTGAATTGCACAAGGAGATAAAAACCAAAAACCCAGACCTACAGTAGACTGGATTGCTATACAATGAGGAATGAGTATGCTGCAGTTGGAGATCGCCCAGGCTATAATCTTTGAAATTTCAGCTACTATGGAATTGATTGACTTAAGGTCTACTGAGTAAACCCTATCACAAGGAGTCCATTACCACACTCCAATTGCAGGCATTATATCTCTGGCACAAGATCCAACTCTACTCTGTTCTCTTGGTCCAAAATCTGAAGAAAGACAGGGTCCACCTTGATGTCACTGTTCACATGTACCTGGAGAACACACATGTCATAAGTTGAAAGCTTTGAAAGAGGAAACGAAATAAGACTGTGAGATTATCCACTGCTGCAATCAAGGGTAGAGCAAATCAGACTAAAGATCGGAGACTGAATAGCCACTGAAGTATACTGGACTGTACAAGAAGAGATCGACATGATGTGACTAAGAATGGAGTACTATTAAATCTGGCACTCCCAATGGCTTGTAGCAATTGACTCATACAGATTGGATGGACAGCCAAAATACCTCAAAATTGTGCTTCCACTTCCAGACTACAGCACAACCAGATATGGTGACAACAGAGTTGAGTGTCATTTCCCGCTTTGTAACATCTGCAAAGAGGTCCTTGAGATGGTTGGTCATTTTGAGCCCATCAAGCTTTGCAGGCACTTCCATCACCTGCTCACTCTTTGCTTCCTGACTCCCTGAATCTACCTGCTCCACATAGTTCTTTCCATGAGCACAATGCACTCCATAGGTACATTTCCCAGACTGCTTGCTGCCTATGTAACACATAGTCAAATAATTCTTGTCATCATGATGTATGTATGTATTTTCCAGACTGCTACTTATGTAATTCCTCATTCTACCATTCCTTTTGCTCAAAGCTCACTCTACATTGAACCATTTGGTCTAAAGTGGAAGGAATTTAGTGACCTAAAACTTCGTTATCACTTGAACAACAGAGGCACAAATTGGAGAGAACAAAAGTGAGAGCAATTAAGATACTGTAGAGCTGTGCCAATCAGAAGAAACCAAAATCACTCAATCATGTCATAAGGAAACAAAGCAGCTAAAACAACAAACAAAAAGCATCTTGTCACGCAATGGCTCTGCCCTTTAAATGGCATCCATAAGAGCATCTCCAGCAGTGCTCAGTATGTAACCCTGCAAAAATATTTCTCACATCCAAGTTTAGTTATTTACCTTTTTCCAATCCCATCCATAAAACTGAAACTGGGACTGCAAAAAGGTGGGAGACTACTAATAGCAAAGCACTTGGACCAATCATTATGATTGGCCAATCAAAACCTGGGTTCGTATTTATTACTCTTCTTTGGTAGGCGTTAGGCTTTGCTGTGCATTTTACTAGCCTCAGAAATTTGTGCAAAAATGAGAGAAAAAACCCTGTGTATATATATAAACAAGGATGGAAATCCATCCATAACAAGTACAAGGCATGTCGAAGCAAATGTAAGCACACAAGAGGAAAACCAAAACAATCAAAACTGTAGTAATGAAGCAGAAGACCTAATGCTAAAAGGGCATCCTCTGCCACAAATCAGCTAGTGATGGAGGTGCACTAGCCGATATGTGTGGAAGAGATGAAGAACTGTGACTAAGTGTGGCAGCCCACTGAAAAATCGCGATGGCTTGCGCCCGCTGGAGGGCTATCGACGCTCATTGCCTGTAATAAGATATAAGCATCGAAGGTACCAAGGAGGTCTGCTAATGGCGAGCTATACTGGCATGTACAAAAGAAGTCAAAGAGGAATCAAAGCGAGGATGGAGACAACCATAGGTCTCTATGGCAAGGGGAATGAATGCCTCGGAAACTGGTGCAAAACTGCCTGGCCAAAAGCATTTTGCAGAGCCAAACAAGCATGTTTTGACTTCTCTTCACCCAATTTTAATTTGCAGGGTCACATACATACTAAGCACTGGTGGAGTTGCTCTAAGGATGATAAATAGTCAACATACTAAATTGGGATCACATGGTGGTTAGCATGGTGAAGCTCAAGTGGATCCTTCAGTTATATGCAGGAAATGTTTCTGTAGTGGACTCCACATGACCCTGGAATGTAGGGATACCAAACCTTGGCCCGTTTTTGGGGTGCATCACAATGTCTCCACCCTGAAGGATAGAGCCAACAAACAAGAAACACAAACCTGGGCTTGGCCGAGGAGAGTGCCTTTGTAGTAGATGTCCATGACTGTACTGGAGAATTGGATGGGAGTCACATTGGGGTTAATGACTTTGATGAAAAGCGTGAGCGACACGTCCACCACGGCCATCGGTAGCGCGGATTCCGTGGTGAAACGCACGTTGAAGCCGCTCAATGTGATAGACTGCACCTCGAACACGGGGTCACGAGGTCGAATACTGTAAAGGCCCACTCCCGCTCCCACCACTCCTACTGCGGCCAGTGAAATCAGAGCCATGTCGCAAATCAAAAACCTCTGCTCTTCTTCTTCTTCCTCTCTTGCTGCGCACTGCACTGCACTGCTCCCAATTCTCAACAACTCCGACTTCCTCCGCGTAATTTCAACAGACCTTTCTCCGCATTTCAAGTACAATTTACGTCTTGATCTGCTGCTGCTGCTGCTGCTGCTGCTGCGCTACTGCATTCTTGAATCTGCGCATTTTCTCTCTTTGGACGATTAAGGGCGAAGTCCTCCGCCCGTCCCGCGGAACCATGCACTTTCCTCCAAGCAACTCGACGAATCAGGAGAAGCCACGTGTAGATCGGCGAGCAAAGAGTTGACAAGTGTCATGCGGCCACCTGCCCCAACCCATAGCCGCACGGGACTAGTAGCCGTTGGATTGGGGGACAGCGGCTGATGATGTGCGGATTTATTTATTTTTGGACTTGTTTTGATGGATGGATGAGTTGGGACTTAGGAAGTAGGTATACAGATTTTATGATTTTTTGGTGATTTTATTATTCATCCATGGTGACGGGTCTTCTAGTTCATAATTCTGCATGGAGAAGGATGGGTCTTTCATGTCGATGATATTCATAGACAACGAGGATTTTCTTTTCTTATTCATTGATATACTGAATATTGGTCCCAGTTCTGACTGGATGAAGTTGAGTGATTTTGCAGCCTAGGTTAATTAGTGGATGAAGTTCATGGGTGGTTTTGCAGCCTTTGACCTGAAGGTTAGTCATTTTAATAGATTTGTGTGAGACAGGGAGCAGGTGATTAGAGCATCTCCACTGGTGCTCAGTATCTCACGTCTAAGTTTCGTGTTTTTTTGGCAACCCCACCAATAAAACAGGAACTGGACCTGCATATATGTGGGGACTACTAATAGCAAACCACGTGGACCAATCATTATCATCGACCGATCAGAAATACTGAGTTGCAGTTAGGTCCAATTTATTACACTCTTTTTTGGAAGTGCACAACTGTGTTTCGCCTTTTATCAGCCACGGCAAGCTGCACGAATTTGGGGCAGAAAAACCAATTTCCTGAGATAAACCGGCACGTTTTGACTTTTTTGCAATAAATTTTAGTGTCTAGAGTCACATACTGAGCACCGTTGGAGATGCTTTTAGTGGGTTCATGTTAACAGTTTGCACTAATCAAGTCTTTAAACACCAGACCCTATGCCCCTTGCAATCAACTACCTTATAGACTCTAGTGTTTTGTGAAAAAAACCTTTTGCTGCATTGGTCCAAGAGTGAACTCAAATGTCATTGGCCCCAGTGTTCAGGCGTGGGACATAAAATAGTGAACAAAAGGATCAATATGATGAAAAGGGATTGATGGGTTCAAATGTTATTGATGAAAGTGTAAGTGAAATAAGTGTAAACATGACTTTTTATCAGTTCAAGTGTGAACTCAAGTATCGTTGGCCTCAAGTGGTAAGGTTTGGGATCAATTTTTCTTTTTCTTTTTCTTTTTTTCCTAATGAAATGAAGCCTAAGAGTGAAAAAACATTCACCCCCAAAAACATTGCCTTTGGAAAAGATAAAAATGAAATGTCTTTGAAACAAAGTGTGAAAAGAGTTCAATGTCATCACATTGCATCAACTTGTCAAATGTTGAAAGCTAGTACATAGATGGAAAATTAATTGACCCATCTACTTTTTGTTGCTACATGTCCATGCTTAAGTTTTTTTTACCTTACATCCATCGCCATGTTGTGAACTGCAAACATTTGGGTCATGAAAGTGATGACCTATCACCATCAACATCCCTCATTCTCATTCCTTCACCAAGGTAAGACTCTCACTTCTTTCATTTGAAGGGATATGAAAAGGCAAACAAAAGCACCAATATGATGGAGGTATTGATTGGTTGAAAATTTTATAAAATTTAACAAATTCGTTATTAAAATCACATTAATGAATGATGGGTTGACTAGGACTGTGAATTTTCACTATAGTGAATGTTCAATGGACAATTTTCACTAAATTGCATTCCCATCCATGTATCAATGGAAACCCAATGGAAATAACATGGCTGTGCACAAAATATTTTTTATTTTATAAAATTCCCATGAGAATTTGAGTTATTTTTGCAATTCAGTCACAAAATTTTCATTTAAAGTTTGAAACTCTATGGATCACAATTTTAAGCCATTATCTTGTATCATTGGAGATGTGGGTTGCTCATTATTCATTTATAAGGATTAAAGGTGTGATAGGAGGATGGGAAGGTGGGACACAATGCAATTCATTCCATGTATTTATTTACTTAAAATAAATCAACAACTTCCAAAACAAAATGTTTGCAAGGTGCATGGGACATTTGTGACAAATTGAGTTTTAAACATTGGGTCTTCATTAAAACAAAGGCTTAAAGGTTTGGTACAAGTCCACCAAATTAATTATACCTAAATTACTAAAAAAAAATTAATATATAGTGTTGCAACAACTTTATTTGTTCCCAGTCTAATTCATTTAGTTCTTATTTACAATCCATGTGATTTTATTGTGTAAAAAAGTTGAATTCCATTCACACAAACTCTTTCCCCGCATCTTCATTGCTAATATCCATGTTGTTACTTTGTCTGCAATTCTATATGAAAATAACATTATGAACATATGTTCACCCCAATCTATTCTATTTTCATTAATTAACTTGGTTAATAATGTCCAACATTTATACAAAAGTGGGGTGTAGTTCATAAGCCTAAATCATTATGGGACCTTAAAAATGAAATAAGTTCATTACATTTTAGTGATTTCACCTTGGTTAAAGTTATTTCACTATAATATCATATGTTATTTCAAGTTATATTTTAAGTTATTCAAGGTCATTCTACTTTATGTTATTATAATTTATTTATCCTAAGTATAATAATTAAAATAATGTAAAATATAATATAATAACCTAAGGTAAAATAACCTAGAATAACTAATAATAAATTCTGAATTTTTTTTAGAATAACCTAAAAAAAATAACTACCAATAACCTATGATAATATAACCTATAATAACAAAAAATAACCATTAATAACCACTAATAGAATAATCATCAATAGCCACTAATAACCACTAATATAATAACCATCAATAGCCACCAATAAAATAATCACAAACAACCTAATGTAATATAACCTAGAGTAGCCAATAATAGTATAAGGTGAAATAATTTTCTATAGCCAAAAGTAACCAACAATAGTTTCGCATAGCTAAAAACAACCAAAGAAGAAATAATTTATAATAGCAAAAACTAACTTATAATAGTAATAAATAACTTACAGTGAAATAGCCTACAATAGCCAAAAGTAACATAAATAGCCAAAAATAACCAAAAATAATTTAGAATTACCAAAAGTAACCTAGGGTGATATAACTAAAAATAGACAAAAATGACTGAGGATAACCATAAATAGTTGTAAATAATGTAGTGTGAAATAACTTAGAATAATGAAAAGTAACCTTATAATAGCTAAAAGTAGCCTAACATAAGTGATATTATTATATTAGTAAAAAAATTATCCATTTATTAAAAAAAATTAATAAAAATGGTCATTGAAATGTTATTAAATAATGATATTAAAAAAATTGTTCAAATGATTTTACACTTTCAAAAGGAAATAAATGAAATTATGTACATTATTTAAAAATAAATAAATTAATCATTTCATTTGAACAAAATCTTAATAATATATGAATTTTCAAAGTTTACGTTTTTGTAATGTTTAAAATCAAATATTTGATAAATAGAATGTAATGTAACACATTATTATAATAAATGTGTTGGCTTGATGGTAGGGGTGTTTGTATGCATCCTAAAACTCAAAAAATCAATCCTCACAAATGGTGTGTTTGTGGTCAATAATGGTAACTTGATCAAATATTCTCCTATTAGATCCCTAAAATAAATGCCTACTTAGGTTGATTACATGGCCTATGTACATAGGCTATGATTTTAACCTAACGTAGGTAGTGACATGTGTTAATAATTCATAGGTTGAAAATCATGAAATTATCAATAATATTAAATATTACATTAAATATTAAATAATCTAAATTTAATTAATTTCCATGTTGCCTAATTAATTATTAGCAAGTGAAATGGCTTGGTAAATTTGTATTTCACTAGGTATTAGTGGACCAATTCACTGTCCATAACAATTGATCCCCGTTCACTGGGGGGTTAACCATTTTCACCATAATAAAAATGTCCAAATTCATTCAAAATCTAATGTAGCCTAAAATGAACTAAAACACATTTTGGTGTAATGTAAATACCTTGTTAGTAAACCTACCCATTCTCTTAAGGATAATAGATTATAGAACCCACATGTTTAAATAGAAAATGATTTATCAAATATTTGATGACATCATTAATGAAATGAACTCCTTAATCTATGACTATAATCAAAGGACATCTAAACCTGGTTAATATGCATTCATACATAAATTTTGCTATGAATGTTATAATATTAATTTTCAATGTTTTTGCTTCCACCCACTTGGAAGCATAATTTGTGGCAACAAAAATATATTTGTTTCATGTATATATTCATACTGGCTTGATTAGCCCCACAAAATCAAATACCTATTTCATAAATGGTTCTTCTAGAAGACGTATGACCAACTTTGCAAGACTTTGAATTGTTAATCCTCTTGTTCTTTAACATGCATCACAAGATCTACAATAATCATGCACATTTTTATACATGGTTGGCCACCAATATCCAACATATAATATTTTCCTCTACAATATTTCAGTTGCAAAATGCCTTCTAGATGGTCCTTCATCCAATTATTTTTCACTATGCTTGTATAATTGTCAAGCATTGTCGTAGTCTATTATCTTGGCCCATTTTGTATAAGTCACCATTCTTGAGTGTGAAAGGTTCTATTCTTTTGACCAATCTTTATTTCTATTGTATTAATAACACACCTTTAATATGTTTTGTTTTCAAAAATTCTTTTACATCATTTAACCATTTTTGCTTTGTGTAAAATAGATTTACATCTATGGTTTGATCAAACACACCTTTGGGTTCTATAATATATGGTAGTTTTAACAATGCATCTACAACTACATGAGTTCTACCTGGCTTATATAGTACTATGAAATCATATTTTAGGAACAAGAATATCCATCTAGTTATTATCCTTGAAACCTATGGTGTGCTGACCAAATAGACCAATGTTGTATGATCTACATAAAAGACAAACTTATTGCCGAACAAATAATGTTTGAACTTGTGCAAAGCAAAAAACCATTGTTAAAAGCTCTCTCTATATTGTGCTATAATTTTGTTCTGTTTTGTTCAAAAGCCTACAAACATACACTATTGGTTGATCACTCTTCCCTATTACATTCTAAAACAACATATCCCCCACAACTAACAAGGAGGCATATGTATCAACATGAAATTCCACATGCCAATTTGGTGAAATGAATATTGGTGCTTCAATATTTTTCTATTTGACCAACTCCCAAGCCTTCTGACATTCCTCTATTTTTTTGGTCAGTTTAGTGATAGGTGCCATAATGACAAGAATTTTTTTGATAAAACATCTGTAAAATTATGCCATCCCATTGAATACTTGAATCTACTGAGGATTCTTAGGTGGTGGCATGTATACTATTTCTTGTATTTTTTTTTAATTTGGTAGTTTCCCTTCTTTAAAAATAATAAAACCTAATATCATCCTTGAAAATACCATAAATGCACATTTGTCTAGATTCAAATCAATGCCATATTATTTACACTTTTGAAAGTGTAGTATGAACTTTTGTAGATGACTCTCCATGTCACTATACATTGTAAAATCATCCAAATATTTTCTAAATGTTTGATAATAGCTCTCTAATATGTTGGAAGTCCATTTTTTATTCCAAACTATATCACCTTCCATATAAAAGCCCCCCTATTCTATAACGAATGTAATTTTGTATCTGCCTCTAGAGTTATAAAAATTTAATGATATCTTAAATATCCATCTAAGAAATAATAAACCTCATACCCTGCTACTATGTTCAACACTTCATCTGTGAGAGGTAATGGGTATGGATCTTTATTTGTGGCTGCATTTAGTTTTCTAAAATCTATATAGATTTTCAATTTGCCATTTTTTTTGGGTACTATTACTATGCCTGACAACCATGTAGCCTCCTCTACAAATTGAATGAATTTATCTACTAACAACTTGTCTATATTTTGTTTGACTATTGTAGCATAGTTTGGATTTAATCTATGCCTAGTGTAATGTGGTGATGGTATAGTAATGTCCAACTCAATTCAATGTTGTGCCAGCTTTAATGAAATCCCTTTCAAATTTTTGTATGTCCATGCAAAGACATCTTTGAACTCCTTCAATAGTTGCTCCATTTCGAACACCTTGCTTGTTTCCAAATGTGCATTAATTTTCACCATCTATGGTTCTAGATCAATTCCTACATTAAGTTTCATCAATTGTTGATCTTTAGTTAATGTCCATCTAACTGTTTGCAATTCTTGTGCTTTGATTAATTTTGCTTGAATTTCATCCATTGTAACAATCCTTGGTTGATGATTAGAATATATTTTCGGATACACATTATCTTCCAAAGCTACTTTTGGCTCATATATAATGCTAGCTAACTTATTTATTGTGTTCTATATTATAGATTCTTGCTCAAAAATACTAGTCTACACTTTTGTATCCATGATCTCCACATCTATGGTTTTAAATTATCTCAAGTAAATTGATTGTTCCTATTGAGAAACTTTTTGGCTCTATAGCAAAGATGATATCTTTTTTTTCATCTGTGATACCATTATAATAATTATAACATAATAACATTTATGGTATTTTTATTTCACCTTTCAAATGTTTGGTGATTATAATTGTTGTGACTGTCCCATTCCTTTGTATGGTAACAATGTTACTCCTCCAATCATGTGCCATTTTAACATCCTTCAACCATGGTCTCCCCAACAACATGGAATAACTAGAATCTACCACATTATTTTGAAGTACAGTAAACATAATTATGTAAGGAATGCCATGAACATATACCTTTAGATCTTTAATCAACCCCATTAGTTTGTGGTTGTTTAATATGCCATCTTCAGATTATATGGTGTAGGTTAAGCTTTGGAAGCCCCAACCTTAATTTCAACTTTTTGTGATGATTTAATTCCGAAACCTCCATCTAGCGAAACTTCTATTGTATTCTTCCCAATCTGTACTTGGATAACTGCCATATGATTATTTATTGCTACAATAGTTATCCTTACTTTTAGTACTAAATAATTAACTTGTTTTTTTGTGGTTGCTCTACTTAAAATCTAACTTTTCTTTCATTTTAGCTTCTACAAAAAATATCTCTTTAATTCAAAAACTATTTTAAACAACTATCCCAAGTTCAAAGTATAACCTGTTTCCACCATATATTTACCAATGTCTAGAAAAATCTCTTCTACTATAATTAGTTTTTCCTATGAATTCACTACCTCTTGATATTTTTATGCTTCCACAAGAACAAAATTTGGCATACTTAGTCATGTTGTGTTCCATCCCTCCATGGATGTGGATGGGCTTTTGTTTGGGTCTGTGTTATCTAAATCTATTGATTTGTTTCCACCATTGACTTCTTCAACCGTTCTTTTTTCTCCCAATCAATAACTCTTTGTTTTCCTTGGTTTTTTATCTTTGAACACTTATTATTTAGTTGTTTTACTTCTTGTTGTACCATTAATATCCACGACATTCACATTTGTAATGATTGTTTGTGTCTCAGCAATAGGTTGAACCTTTGTTATTATCACACATTTCCCATGAAACATCTTTTGCATCTCAGTAAACTTTGGACAATCTATCATTTTATGTCCATTCAAACCACAAATGTGGCATGCATATGAAGATGTCTTCTATGGTTTTTGACTTGGTTATGTTGCCTTTGTGGTTACCACCGTGGTTTACTTTTTCTTCTTTCTACATGTCTTCACATTATGATTCATCATATCACAATTTGTGCAATACTTGTTAGTCTTCCTTGTATTATTCTATGTTTTTGTTAATGCTACTTGTTTAATATTTTGTGATACTGACAGTGCACTCTTTGCTTCTGTAGTAGCCATGCTTTCTTCACACAACATCGTCGCCTTTTTATGTTATAGTGTTGACCGCTTCATCCTTAGAGTCAGATTTTGAGGTATGACTACAAACTTGCTCTAAACACAATAATCAAGAAATTATCTATGGTTAGTACTTGTAAACCATGAACTAGCTTCTGAATCTATTCATAGTAAATCTCCACCTTTTCAGTCTTTTCATGCTTCATGTTATTTAGCTCCACGTATATTTGTTCATCATTCTAAATCTTTCAATGACATTTGCAAAATGCCTATGTAAGTTTTGAAAAAATACAATTAGGATTGTATTTTTTTAAAACTTACATAGGCATTTTGCAAACGTCATCGAAAGATTTAGAATGATGACCAAATATACGTGGAACTAAATATAATTGTGGCATTAGTTCGATGTTGTATCTCTTAACATATAACTAAACACATTGATGATATATTCTTTAAAAGTCTTTGCATTTGCCCTTATTACAAAATTGAACATTCTAACATGAACATCTGGATCAACATATTTTTTTAAGTCAAGATACTTAAGAGCTACCCTATTTGGCTTAATAGAATGGCCATCTTGGTGATGAAAAATTTGTACAATCACAACATATGGTTTTTGATATCCTCCTCTTGGATTTGCTACATCTATATTTGTATACCTTCCAATAACAATTGAACTCATTGGTGGTCAATCTGTAGTCCTATTCACATGAGTAATCATTATTGGATTGGTAAACACCATCTAAGATGCCCCAACAAATCCAATAGTTGTTGTTGATAGTGTCAAACTTTGATTTAGATTCCTTCAAGTTGAAATTCCACCTGATCCACTTCCCAAATTTGTTGCAGATCTAATTAGCACTCCACCTTTGACAACATTCATGCTAGGTGGAACCATTGTTTCCACTCATGTGGTTGTCATGACAACATTAGGTGATTGAGTAACCTTTATTCTAGTAGGTTATTTCCAAATTTCAACAATTGTTGTTTCTGACATTCTTGGTAAAATTGAGTTGATTCGAATTTGGCAATGCCCCATTCTATGGTTATTCATTGGTATCCTCTATGGTAAAAATGTGGATGTGAATACATCTCTAGTAATTTGTTCCTGAATTGAATGGATGGACAAATCTGTTGACTTTGTGATCCCAATTGACCTCCCAATTCCATACCTTTCAATCCATTCTAGAATACAAAAATTGTTGGTTCCTAGTCTTGTGATTGATCCATTAATGTTCTTGCCACATTCTATAACTCCACATGTTTAGCAATACCTACTTTAATGTGAAAGGCACAAAAGGACATCCATGATTGCATGTCCTTCTTTCTCACAAAATGCACAAACCCTTGAAAATAATATGACTACCTCTAAATCCATAGATTCATGATCTTGTGTTTCAGCTGTGTACCTTGTTTGATCCAACTCTAGATTTCTTTGATGTGAGTATGATTATGGCACTTCATCCAACACATTCACCTGTGCATGTACATATTTAAATGATTATAAGTAATTTTCTTTGGTCTCATCAACCACATCAATATTGGTGTTTTCTTCCACCTCCCAATCTTCCCTTGGTTCATAGTAATTTGGAGATGCAAATTAATACACAAACCTAGGTCATATACCTTTTTAACATCCCTTCCTTCACTAGAAACCAACTTTAGACTTGAGATTTCTTATATCTAATCAGGTACTATAGAAATCCTTATTCTGTCTTGATATTTTCGACTTTGAACCATAGATTGTGATTGAGAAGTATATTGCACCCACTCATTTGGGTGAGTAGTCGATTGCATCTTTCTCCATGGAGATTGTTGTCTATAACTATGCCTTTTCTGAAGACCCCAAGTCCATACTTCACGTTGTACCACCTTTTGTGGTAGAAACGACTTATGCTTTGTAGGTCTTTCTTTTGTTCTTAGAACTCATCTATCCAACATTAGATTCCAATATGGGGGTTTTGTAAGCCCTGCATACTCCTTTCCATTTTCAAGATTATTTTTTGTTTGTTTTTTAATAATTTAATGATTTGCCTCCAAATTTAATTGTTACTATAAACTATGGGCCACTGTCCAATTCATCTTGTTTCACAATCCTTCATCTTCAGAGTCTATAAATCACTTTGTAATCCTTATGAAGTTAATCGTTTAAACTTTTGAAACTTTTTAACATACCCTTTTAAATTTTGAATTGAAAAACAAAACTATTCCTTTGAACATTTTCATCTATAGTACAACAACAAAAATTATAGAAAACCTTTTTGTTACTATTAAAAAAATAATAAAAAATTCCACACAAGATGGTCACCAAATGGTAGAAATGGATTTAATTCCTGTAAAATTATTCCACACTGTTGTAACATCAAATTTGCACTACAATATACACACATTCACAATTTATGCTCTAATTCTAAACACACCTAACTCTACGATTCATTAAAACACCAGATTCATGGTTATTTCATATAACAAAAATTTGTGTTTCAAAATACAATGTAAAAAAATCCAAAGATAAGATTATAATTCATTACATTACATTTTTTATACTACAAAAAATTCACACAACAATATGGATATGGAAATCATTACAAATGTATGTAATTTTTTATTTTATTGAAAATTTTATTAGAATTACAACAAAATTCCATATTCTACTAAATTGAAATCAAAACAACAAAATAAAATATATGGTATATCAAAAATAGAATCTATGGTTTTCTATTACAAAGTATTTATAACTATCCTTACTTCCCAAAATTGTGTCTCAAAATGAAAATTCTTTTCCTCAAATCTCCCATCTTTGGGCAGTCCCAAGTCATATCATCATAATTCAAAACCAACAAGAATTCAAAATTCAAACTTACAAATTTCCATGAACAATCCTTGTTTTAAATGTCTTGTTCATCCAAACCATATAATCATCCTACCCCCTTAATAGTTTAATCTCTTGTTAGATTTATATTATCATTCCTATTTCATTGATGACTATAATATACAAATTTTCATTTGGGTTTTGCATTACTCGTGATGATCAAATTCATATGATGTTCAAATATTAATATATTTTCATTTGTTCTTTGAATCCTACAATTTCAAAACAAAATTTCATGATCATAAACATTTTTCATAAAATCATTTTCATTTTTCATTCATTTTATAACATGAAATTTAATCTTTTCCTATTCAAAACATCCCAAAAGAAAAATTGTGTACCAATTATACCTAAAAGATCACATGCAACCATATCAATCTGAAAGAGAAATCTTTAAAGGATTAACCTTTTATTCAATGGGACATGACTTAAATGAAATCCAAATATATATTGGTGTCATTTGGAAGGAAAAAAAATTCAATTTTCACATGTGACAATTCAAAAGTGATGATATGAAAACGCAAACATGAAAAGGTTACGACATGAAATTGTCATGGTAGAATTATCGAGGACAAACCACTTAAGGAACCTAAAATCACTCCCTAAACTAGCTCAAGTCAGATTTTTAACTTATTTTTTAACCAACCTAATTACACGAAGGTTGCCAATTAATAAAAAAGAAACTATCTATGCAGGTCAGTGTTTTTTTTTCCCAACAAATTTTGTGTTTTTTTTGGAATTTTTTTTTTCCTAGTTGAAATTCGACTAATTTGTCTAGTTTTAGGGGGAAAATACCCAGCAATTTCAGTATTACAAAATTGAAAATTATTTTTAAATTATTTTTGAACTATTTAAAAATATTATTATTAAAATTTATTTAAAAAAACCCTTATGTGGGTTTATTGAAAGGGGGTTGCTGATCTCACTTACTTTAGATATCGGCCGTTGGATTCGTTCCTATCCTGACACCTGTACAGTAAACTTGGACACGGATAATAGTCAGCGTCAGCAAGGGACATTCTGTTCAGGGGGGAGGAGGCCCCACTTTGCACCGTCCGATTGGAAGAATCTTAGCCCTCGATACCGTGCAATGTCCCAACTCCATCACGACACGTGACGAGTTTCTTTCCAAGCCGCTCCGATGTGAGCCGCAAGATCTACCGAAGCTCAGCTCGCAGCCGTCCGTGACAGATGGCAATGGGAAGAAGGATTGTGGGAAAGAAAAAGAGTGAGAGGCAGCTCGAAAGATGCTGTTCGCCGTATCTTTTACTCTCCCGGAGAGTGCTATCAGCCGCAAAAGGAGCGGCGTGGGAACATCTGGAGCGTACGAGTCGGAAAGATGTGAGAGATGATGCGTGAAAGAATTTGAAGCTTGGCGACAGTCGTCATCGTCGCCACTCCCCCCTACGTCTCGCGAGAAAGTACGCGTGCGTGGGTTCTTCTCACTTCCGTTTTCTTCCTTTTCACGTCCGCCAGAAAAACGCCGGATTCTTGAGCGATCGACGACTTTGGCCCAAATCCGCATCGCTTCAAAGCTTCGAGTTCTCAACGATTTCAGAGCTTTTCTTCCTTCCTGGTATGTTGTGGCTCCCATTAGCAGTTTTTTTTCCTCCTCGTTTGGTTCATGTTTTGTTTCTGAGCTTTGCTGCTCGTCTTCTTCTTCGTCTTCATCTTCATCTTCTGTTTGGTTCATTCATTGGCACGGACGAGGTTGCGATCTCCTTGGCTTCATGCGCTTCTTCTTTTACCGGTTCCATGGCTCTCTTAGTTTGTAAAAAAGAGCTTCTCAGTACAGTCTTAAAGGTTTCCTCTCTTCTTCCCGTGTCGTCATTGGCGTACAATGATCCTTTCTTTTCCTCTCTTCTTCCCGTGTCGTCATTGGTGTACAATGATCCTTTCTTTCGTTTAAGGTTTTGACCTCGCATTTGTCCTTGGAAGTTTTGTTTTTGTTTTGTTTTGTTTTGTTTTTGGTTAAGAATAGGTTCTGCCGATTCTACTTGTTTCTTGTGTCATTTTGCATAAATGCTTGCGATTTACTTCACTGGGAAATACAATCTGGAGGTTCTGGATTTCGCAGTCCTTGGCAGTTTTCGAGGTTAAGCGCCTTTTTAAAGATTCTTTTTTGGATCTCTTGCACTGATCTGCTCTTTGTATTGGAGTCTGTGAGGTTTTTACATGCTTGAGGTGCCGAGTCCTTTTCGAAGAAAGTTGCGGTCTTTGTTTCGTTTGATGATGATGAGTAGCTTTTAGGCTTTGTATCGATCCTTTCTATTCTCTCTGCTTGCGGAGCGTTTTCTATTCGGTATTATTATTGGAGCTGCATCTTCCGCCAAAGAGAGTGTTTGTTCGCACTGATATTGTATGGAGTGGCGATTTTGAGGCATTGAATGTCATAGACATACTGCCAGAAGCGCCACTTAGAATGTATGTATGTACTGGAATCGCCCGACCACTGATTCTGCATTTGCAAAGGAAGGGGTGTCGTCTATGAGTGATCAACTGAGACAGGGGAGCATGTATTGTAACGCGGTCATATTTTAGATCCTGGAGAGATAGACTGACGTGGATCAGATTTGGCTTCTTCAGGATGTAGAAAATATCGCTAGTCTCTCTTTTTCTGGTGATTGATGTCAGTTCCTAATTGCATTGCAAATCTGTGGCTCAAATCTAGTTAGTGTTTTTTCTTTTTTTTCCTGATATTGTGATCTTGTCTGCCTGCAGATATGGATAAATAGCTGTTGATGCATGTATGTGACTGTGAATCTCGAATCTTGCATGTGGAGAAATGAGTTGGTGCTGCTACTGTTCGGAGGATAAGGAAGATATTGTGAAAACCCCTGAAGCCCGGAGAAATTTTGATGGAAGTGTGCCTTCTGGTACTCCAACAACTTCTACATGCCACGCCCCCCCCCCCCCCCCCCCCCCCCCCCCCCCCCCCCCCCCACCCCCACCCTCCCCCCCCCCCGCCCTCTTTGCCCCTACGTCCTTCTTCTCTGCTACTGCTACC
>Ga0116229_10004074_pt1 | contig 23983 bp, 16 predicted proteins | sample S1TSphgellanicum_3_FD_87313 | JGI IMG/M metagenome (GOLD analysis project Ga0116229, IMG submission 87313) | Host-associated microbial communities from peat moss isolated from Minnesota, USA - S1T2_Fc - Sphagnum magellanicum MG | ecosystem: Host-associated > Plants > Peat moss > Unclassified...
ACTGGTGGGTAAAGCAAGAAAGGACTGGTGGTTCAAGGTAAGTTCTTTGACTAGTTCTCCGATGATGTTTGACAACAACAGCCTGTCTTATCATGACGGGCCGTTCTTCCAATTTTTGAGAACCACCAATCAAGGGTCCAGACACCCAATCCTTCGAGCACTTCCACCTGCAGCAATAAATTGACCTGGATATATTTTGAACGAAGAAGTACGAGTGCTTTTGTTATGGAGAACACGAATATTGCCGGTATATGTGCACAATAGTGTCGCGTGCTCTCGTAAAAGGCACTGACTCCTCTTCATTGGTCGGCTATAATGATTGACTTAAGTGATTGCATTTATGAAATCCTCTCTCACCATATATTTTCTCATTTTTTTCATAAGGATTAGTAGAGAGAGCATCATCCACTCCACCAACCCTTAGTATGTGGTCCTGCACAAGAAATCTTGGATGAGGTTTATCAGTGATTCCAGTGGAAGACTGCTGCCAGTAGTACCCTGAAAAAACACACACCTTCCAGAGTCCTGGAGGAGGAGGAGGAGGAGCCTGGAACAGTGTGTACTAAAACACAGTCAAACCATATTTATTAACTACTCCCTGTTTCTGATTGGCTAGATAGTTTGATTGGTCCAAGTGAGTTGCTATTAGTAGTCTCCCATCTGGTTGCAGTTTCCAGTTTTATGGGTGGGGTTGGAAAAAAGTTAGTAACTGAAACTTGGATGTGAGAAATATTTTGTTGCAGGGTCGGTCCCATAGAGAGGCGTTGATGGAGATACTCTTAGGAAACAATTAACGCACTATCTTGAATGTAATTAATATTACTAAAGGCCCTAATAGGGGGGGGGGAGGCCTGTGAACCTGATCTTACCCACCAATGCTTTCTTTGAAAAAGAGAGTGAACTTATCAACACCAGTCTAGATACAGAGGGCACACAAACAAAATCAAATCTACTACTAAAATGGCAGTCATAACTTCAGCTAGTTTTAAGGCCCTTCATTGCTTTGCCTGGAGTTTTTGTGGTTCAAATCAAAGTTCAGCTCAACTTGACGTTTTTGGGGGAGGGCAAAATCGCAGGCCCAGGCTTTTTAAAAAGCCCAAAGCAATGGTGATGATCAGTGTAAGTAGGTACTTTACACATTTCTTGCAGGGAGCTGCTAAAAGAAAGGCAACTTTGATTAAGGCTGGGCGAGGGTGGGATGCCTGATAAAGAAGTCAGGATCTTTGTCAGTAGTAGCTTTTTTCTTTCTCTTATGTTGTTCGCCTTCAAGATTCTATTTCCTTGCTCCTTTTGTATTAGTCAAGAGATTTAGTACTGACACCAAACAAAACACACTATTAATTACCACCTCCTCCTCATCCTAGGCTCCTTATGGTGTATTCACACTTGATGTTAAGTCAGTGTTAAATGAAAATCCAGGTGGCATCCTAGGTGGCACCCATTGATAAATGGGTGATAGCTTAATGTTAAGTCAATGTTTGTTTTAACATAAAATTTTCATGCTAACTAGGTTTAAGTCCTAAATGGCTAGCATGGTGTTAGGGGACTCAACCCTAAAGTCACTAACACCAAGTGCGAATGCAGCTTTATTTTGTGAATGCTGCCCTTCTGTGGGTTTTACCCTACACAAAATTTAGTCTCAATTGTTGATGGATAGGTTCTCTGGTGTTCAGGAATAGGCTTGGCTTTACTGTACACTATATTGTTGGCCAGAGTGAACCAGCAGCACCCACCACCAGCAGGGGTTTTCTTTTTTCTAAATTTTTTTACATAAAGGAAATTTAATAATTTCCAAAAAAGAAGAAGCACATTTAGTCTATTTTACTGTAGAAAAAAAAATTCAAAAAATTTCCCAAATTTTGTTTGTCTTAAAAAAACCTGGCACCCACCGTCATACCATTGCAGAATGGATAGTGGGTGGAGAGGAAACATTGTATTCTTGTCTCATAGATAACCACAGTGGTTAGAAATGCAGTCACCATCCACATGCAACTATCATTGTAGTGACTAACCAAGTGCCTTACCTACCTACCCACTAACCACTTACATTCCTATTTGATTCGTATTTACTTACCTAGGTTACCTACCCACTTACATCTACAGTTACCTAGTTAGTGTGAGGCGGGGGGGGAGTGGTAGGAGGGTTTACAAAATAAGTTACCCAAGGTGGAACCACAACTGAGTCATAAGAGGTTTCCAATGGATAGTGCATTGGTGTGTACTGGGTTACATAGCCCCCATCACCCGCAAAGTCAGGAAAGGGTGTTTAGTGTTCTGCCTTCATCATCTTCTTCAACTTCTAGGAGCTTTTTCAAGTGGGGACCATGCAAGTCTCATATCCAGAGTAGAAATGCCTTCCACAATTTGGGCTTCAAATTTGAGGCTGTTGTCCGGATTGCTGATACTGTAAGAGTCAGGTGGCTTTTAGCTTTATATCGAAGGAAAAGCAAACTAACCTGGTGGAGGTTTCGGTACTTAGTGGCTCCCTTAACTCCTTGTGGCCCGCCTCTTTCGGGCTGTTTGCTTGCCTGGACTTTGGTCCTTGGCCCCTTGTTTCTTCTTCACTCCCTTGCTTGGGTGTTTTCTTTTCATAAAGTTTGGCAGGGTTTTATCACCTGACCTATTTTTTTTCTGTTTGCATTTGCAGGTACCTTACAAAGCATAATCTTCCTCTTAGCCTCTGCAGCACCTTACAAATCGACAAGGTGACTGGAGAGTGTGAGATTCAAACTCATGTCAATTTTTTGAGGAAAGGGCACCTCACAAGGGGGGGGGGGGGGGGGGGGGGGGTTATTTTCTTCGTGGTTGGGGGGTGGGGTTTACTTTTCTAGGGCTTGGGGCCTTGGGCTTCGTAGGGGCTTTTTGCCATGCCCTCCAACAACAGAACCCTCCCTCTCTGGACCAATGTTGGGCGGGTATTAGAAACCACACCAAATCCCTGAACTGGGTATCAGGGCGATTCTTGAGATTCATAACCATGATTCTCACAAATTGGAATACTCAGTTCTGAAACAGAACCATGGTTCTCAAATTTTCTATTGAAAAAGTGAAATAACTGGCCAAAAGACCACTGGTTCTTTTTCAGTTCTATCATGAAACCCAACAGTTTCTTTGAGGATTTTGAAACAGTTCAATTGTAAGGTCAATTGTTGATTTCCAACAAGCTTTCCTGGTATGAATCTAGGCCATAAACCTCCACTACCTATATATGTGTGTAGTTTTTATATGTATGAAAGCAATTTCTCCATTTTTGGGTCAAAATTAGGGTTTTTTAAATAATTTTGTGATATAAAAAATTTGGAATTTTTTTTCAAAAAGATTACACACAACAATTTTTTATAAAAATCCCCATTATTTTGTCAAAAAATGAAAAAAGTTATTGGAAAAAAACACTGGTTGATATAGAAAGAAGGGGTGTGCTAGTATGGAAATTTCCATAATTGTACAATTTTCCTTTCTTAGGAACTGGTGCACTATAAAATTGGGGTTGCTTTTCAGCTCTCTTTCCATTTCAGAAGGTATATGGAAGAGAACTTGTTCGAACTGGAAGCTAGTTAGACCTTTGAAAATAATAGAGAGGAATCACTAGAGCAATTCTCTTTTGGAACACAGAAGCTTTAATAAACCTTAGTCATAGTGAAAATTCCTTATTGCATTACAAATTGGGGTAGGCCTTCCATAGGTTCAGGATTGTAGCATCAAGGGTGATAGCCCCAAGGCATAGGCCTAAAAATTAGGGAAGTAGAAGTTGGCCTTCCCACAACAAAGTATTGAAAGGTTTCTAATTTGAATGGTGGAAGGTTTTGCATGCAAATGGTGGAAGTTCATGTCAATTGGCAAAAGCATCTTCCATGCCAGGAGGTGCTTTTGAAGGCAAAGAAAATAAAAAACCCTGGAGTGCTTTACAATAGAAACCCCCATAAGAAGTTGCTTTTTCCACTCTTTTTTTTAAAGGCGGTGTGTTGTTTTGGTGGTCGTTGTTACCCCCAAAGAAGTTATTTGTTCAAACTCTATTTTCTTGTATTTAGCTAACCACATCATGTACGAATGAAACCAACGCCAATTTTCCTTAGCAATCTCTAGTGCGTTGACAATCCCATTGGCGCACTTATTGGTTTTGAGCATACCACTAATCCTTCATCGCGGCCGATTTTCATGTGTTCCCCCTTTGCCCGACAATTGGGAAGTTGGGCAATATTTTATTCCTTTATGGCAAGATGAAAACAAGCGAGTACTTGGCCTGTGTTCTGGTTGTTGCTTTGGGTAAAGCTTCTGCTTTGTAGCAGATCTAGTGAATAAATATATATAAAATCTTCAGGTCCACACAAAACTTATTTCGATAACAGGCTTCTTCTTCTTCTTCTTGGCAATTTGAGGTCCCACAAGAGACTCTTTGTAGATAAGCAGCTTCGTGAAAAATCATTCCGGGGTCCACGACACAAACCAAGCACACTGACAAACAACCCACATTGAGATATGGGTTCTGAACATGGTCGGTGTTGGAACAAATTTTTTTTGCATGTTTATTATAGGGAGAAAGCCTGTATCCTTTGCAAAGTTAGTTGGCCGGTACTTTTTCAAACCTATATATTATGGAGGCTAGTTTGTTTGTTTTGTTTGTCTTATTGAGATCTCTCAAATCACGGTGCCCCCCACCGCACTTTGGTGTAACGTTGGAAAAGCTCTTGATAAATAGGGAGGGGTGCACCAAAGTAGTTTGGTAAATTATAGACATATGTTGTTTGCAAGAGCAATTGAATATTGAACAATTTTTATGAAGAAAATTTGACAAAATCAAAAACTAAAAAATTGCAAGGAATGCATGCAAGTCTGTGGTATTATTGGAAAGCCCTTGATGAATGGGACTTTGGAGGTGATTTTGAAAATTTTAAACTAAGGTGAGGGGGGGTGGGGGAGGGGGGAGGAGATATTGAAGTTGAGTCATGAAGTTTTAAACTTTATTTTATTTTATTTCCCCCAAAATTGAACAAGTTCACACTTTGAGCATTTACATAGTCATGTTCACAAGTCTTCTTCTTTGGCTGGTGGTTTCCAAGGATTATGAACAGTAGTAGTAGTAGGTATTATCGATTTTGTTTTGGATAGGAAGGCTTTTTGATGTTTTGTTTGTTTTTGTTTTACAGCTTTCACCAGGCCCACAGAAAAGTAGAAATCCAGGAGCGTTTTATGCACAAAGAGATTGTCATCACAATGTCTTATGATTGTAGCTGTAATGTATGATGATGATATAATATACACAGTAGCTGTCATGTTTATAGAAAGGCGAATTCATTCATGAAGTCTTTTACTGTTTTTGGAATCCCTCAAATTGCGAATCAACTAGATACGTGCAAGTGATTAATACCAACTGTCATGTTTACAGAAAGACATTCATAACGTCTTTACTGTTTGTGGAATACCACAACTGTTTGTTGCTAATCTGCTAGATATGTGCAAGTGATTAATGCTACTAGACTACGCTAATCTCCCATTTCTTATAAAGCCTGCCCCTTACATGGATTGTTCCTTTTATTGTCTTACCATGAGAGGGACTAGCTCTCTCCTTTTTTTTTTTGGGTTCCTGCAGGCTGTGCATCTTTTGGCCTTTCTTTGGCTTTCCCTTTTTGTCTCCCCATGATGATTTCGATCATTCATCTTTTATTGAATTTTTGTGACCATTTATAGTCTTTAGGTGTGTAAGTCCTTTTTACAACCATTTTACATTTATTCAAAAGCATTAGTTAAAAACTTGGTCCAATCAACTCGTCCATAAATGGGGTTATAAATGCAATCATTGAATTCAAAACTTTACAAATTCAACAAATTTTTATCAAAGTTTGAGCCAAAATGAAGCAAGGAATGACAAGATAGCATAGATAGATTGAGATCATGCAAAGTAGCTAGATTGAAGCTCATGCAAGATTGGGTAGGTGTTAGCCAAAGTTAGATTTAAAACTTCAAAAGAACACTTTCAACATGACATTCATGTTGACTGTATGAATCTTAATATTGTAACGTAGAGTCAATTTCATCACTATAAGAATTGATAATTTTTTTTTTCAAAAAACCATTTTATTTTAACATGATGAATTTTTTTTTTCATCCATTTGAATTTGGAATTTTTTTGACATTTGTCACATGTTGGATGTACATATTAAAACTACCTACTTAGTGGATGTATGTTTACTTAACCATATAACTTTGTCAAGATCAAGAATCAATTATAGTTTTTCTTAACAAGATTAGCAAACATTTGGATCAAAACAAATTGCCTATTGTCATGTCATTCTGTATCAAGATGTTAAAGTCACTTGAATGTCTTGCCCAAGATTTGAAGATGAAAAGATAATTTACCTTTATTTTTTAATTTGTCAAAATTGTTCTGAAGTTGTGAATCTTAAGAAATTTTTTTGTCATGATTGTGGTGAATGTTTTTATAGGTGTAGGTGATTCAATCTCAAGCTTCTTGCATTTTTTTGGATGAATTCACCCTTTTGACATCTACCTTGTTGTAATATCTACCTTCTTTATCTACAACCACAACAATATATAGACCAGTAAGCATACTTCAAAGAAGTACAAAAAAACAAAGTATACAAACATGAATACTCACAATCGCATCTTTATATTGTCTTAAGCCTATTCCTTAATGCATCAAGATCGTTCAAGTATAGGTTTAGAACCTTCTTTATCGAATCACCAATCCTCCAACCACCTATCCCATTCTTGATAATATTCATAAAATTAACACTCTCCTTAGTAATTGATAATCTTCTTCTAGGTATATTCACGGTTGGGGTACATAAAAAGAATGTTTCACTTCAAAATCATTTTCAAGAAACTACTTTCGATGATCATTACATTTATGAAATAATTTTTTTGGTAGATTTTTTTTTTCATTAAATATTCATATTCTTCTTGATTAAAATGGCAGGTGATTTTTTTAATTTAAATGTTTAAAACATGTCCTTAAATGTTTTTTAAAATGGCTCAAGAATCATGTCTAATTTTGTAGTTGAACAATATTTGTTCAAATTATTCCATATTTTAACCACAAATAGAATAAAGTATGTTCTATATGATGGCATAAATTTTTAGTATGATAAATTGTCAAATTTTGTGGAATTGATGTTAGAATCTTGGATTTTTTCATAAAATGGATGTGTTGATAATGACAATCAAATTAATTTTGTTAATTACAAATTTAGATTGCAAAGGTTTGGAAAGAAGTATAAGAGATGTGGGTGCAAAAAATAGGACATTACTTAATGTTTTAGAAGGTTAGGAAGGAAGAACATGAAGAGACCTTACATCATGAAATAGAAATGTTGGCAATTAATAATGAAAAAACCAATCTACAAAAGGTCATAATGAAAATAAACTAGCACCTAATTGGAAGGGCTAAGTTGCAACCTCAATTGAAATTACATTCATTTGGCAAACAAATCAAACAAGAAAGTGACGAAGAAAGAAATAACCAAAGGCCCAAGAATAAAATAAGTACATGCACAAAATGGTTTGACCCACAACTTTGGCCCTTAATTCAAATTGTGCTGGGAAAACATAAGAACTTAACAAATGTTTTACACTATCTCTGAACATTCCACAAAAAATCAAGAAAACACAATTTAACTTCATTTGACAAGTTGGCAAGATCTGAAGTAGAATGGTTCACATCTCATGGAAGGTTCAAACTAGGTAGTCAAAATTCAATACCCATAGTCCAACCCATCATCCATGGCTTTTTTAATACGAAACGCTTAAATTGCTAATTTATTCATTTGAGGTTACATTATAATGGGTGAAACATTTTATGAAAGTTATTTTAGGCAGTCATACATATCAATTATGACAACAACAACAAAACTACCCCAAATTGGGCAAATCAAGGGACATAAATGGACTACAAGATCTAGCTTATCTTGTTAAAACATATAACATCCCTACAACATTGATTATTAACACAAATCAAACATGTGTTCATTTAGTACGTACATGAGGAAAGAGGACATGGGAGATGAAAAAGCAAAAATACATACATGTCTTAGGGATTAAGGACAAATGACAAATTATAGTTAGTTGTAATATCATCTTTGGCTAATGGAAACCTTTTACATTTGCAAATTACTTTCATATGATCAATAATCATATTTCTCCCTTTAAAAATTATAGGAAAAATCTTTTGTTTAACAATAGGTTTTCATTTTACATATTGGTCCACATTTGAAACTTGTTAATAGTTTATTGAAAGGATTTTGATTCTCTACATGAAGTTTCAAATTTAAAAATTAAATTTGCCAAAGAACCAAAATATGATTTGGTTCATCAATTGTTGGTTTGTTCACAAAAGCTCTATATTAATAAATTGGATGAAATCAAAATACTCGCAGGATTGTTTGGTGTCCATATTTGTATGGTAAAGCTTTAGCCTACATATGTAATCTACCAAGTCCAATAGACATCCAAGCATTTTTCCAAGCAACAATTCCATATGTGGACATCTTTAATCATCAAGAAGTAAACGTTGAACAAAACATATCCAAAAGAGGATTTTCGAATGTTAGTGATCAAATCTCACCTTTGTGTTGCTTGTTTTGTGCATGGACATAATCCAATGAATGAAAAGCCATAATTTGCAAAGGTTGGGAAAAAGCAGGCCTATTTCAAAGCTTTAATCCAAATTTTCAAATGGAAGCATTGGGAGTGAATGCACCACTGTAGTTTTATTCTCATTAAATCTTACGTAAGAAATAGAAACTTGTGATCCAATTAAGCTTGATGATATTGCTCGAAACATTGAAGAAGATACATGAATTATCATGGAACAATGTTTGGTCAAGGATTTAAAGACTATAATTTTAGAACTTGCCCCTAATGATATCAAGGACATTTTCAAGTTGAAAGACCTTGTAAGAAAAAAATGAAATTCTATTGAGTTCTATATCAATTTGAAGTACCTATGCACACCATCTTGTCATAATGGTTTGAAAGTTAATTGATGATTTTTTTTTTGGTGAAACTTTTGTTATTTTGAAAATATGGCATAACATTTTCCATTGCATGCACACCATGCAATATTGAAGTAGTAAGACATCCCAACAACAATTTGGATTGCAAGTAGAACATTCCAATCACAATCCATGACAACAAATAACAAAACAAAAGTACATTCCCCTACCTACCTCCTTATAGAGCTGTCACTTCAACTTTTTATTTTCATTCTAGGAATTGAATTGTTTTTTGGAAAAGGTGAAGATTGATCACTGTTAACTTCTAGCCCACTAGTTGTTACTACTACTATTGACCACCAACTATTATTGTTCACCATCATGAATTATAAACTTGTTTGTAATAAGATCAGTGAAAAAGAAACATTTGATTAAAGTATCATTTTCTTGTACCAATTTCTATTATTCCTACGAAGGCTTCCTACAACAAGATTGTCACATTAATGTCATTTCCTCGAGACTATCTCATCTAACTTCTTCTTGTCATCACACATTACATCTTTAAACTTGGTCTCATTTGTAAGACTTTGTTTCATTGATTTCAATTTTACCAACACATTAAATCTCGTTGAATAATAGCTAGAAGAAAATCTACACAATTTTTTCACATTTGTTTCACTTACTACTACTATTGTTGCTATTATCAATTTCCCATTTCAAGCACCATTTTGGAATTATAATTCATGAGCTTGTTTCTTTTTACCTTCTTAGTAACTTATGGCTATTGATGATTTGGCCCCTTTTTGTGCACACATGAATCTAGTTTTGTTTAGGCAAATTAAGTTGAGGTTTGGAACTCATTATTTCCTTGACAAGAAACCACTAATGGGACTGAAATCAACTTTTATGTTGTAGCATAGTTTGAAGTCTTCTTGTTGATGGATTGACAATTTGTCATTGTTAGATTTTTCGCATCTTTTTATTTTGCAATGCTAATAGATTCCTTGTTGTTTTTTTCATGTTTGAATATCATTTTCTTAGTGCCATGAAGAATAGTGGTAGATCATTGCCAATGATGATGAAACTCAAACTTGTCATGATCAAATTACCACATGTGTGATTCTCAATGAAAAAGGTAGTCGTTTCTTAGATTTACTTTTTGCAAAAGATAAAAATCATGAATTATAAACTTGTTTGTAATAAGATCAGTGAAGAAGAAACATTTGATTAAAGTATCTTTTTCTTGTACCAATTTCTATTATTCCTACGAAGGCTTCCTACAACAAGATTGTCACATTAATGTCATTTCCTCGAGACTATCTCATCTAACTTCTTCTTGTCATCACACATCACATCTTTAGACTTGGTCTCATTTGTAGGACTTTGTTTCATTGATTTCAATTTTACCAACACATTAAATCTCGTTGAATAATAGCTAGAAGAAAATCTAGATAGTTTTTTCACATTTGTTTCACTTACTACTACTATTGTTGCTATTATCAATTTCCCATTTCAAGCACCATTTTGGAATTAGTAGGGTGCTTGAGCCCCTACATGTGGTGTAGTATAGAGTCTATTAGGAGCCAGGAGTTTCCATTACTATTCAAAGAAGAGAATTTCATCATAGTTTGTTTTGCAAACTTGGGATTTGATGAAAAGTTTATTACCAAACCATGATGGGAAATGGTCATAAGGCCTTCTTGTAACGCAATAGTTAGAAAAATTGTAGTTGTTGAAATGGACTTCATGGAGTCTACCATTGAAAACACTTAAAAGTACATGGCATTTGAGTTAGAAGGCATTTTTTACAATAAGCTCTTAAACCCATTACATAGTTAATGATACTTAGAAGTTTTGTAAGAGAAAAAAAATGATCCCTAAGGGTTTTGAAATGAATTGCAAGGCTTGTTGTTATCGGAGTCAAATTGTGAAAAAAAGGAAAAATGATCTAATAATGTAGCTACTAACTTGTGAATTCGATAATATGAAGAAATTAAACAAACACAAATGTTGGCTCTTTCTTGTTGTTGCTTAGCGGGGTGGGTAGGAAATGGGTCACCTAATATTTATCACAAAACCCAACAATCAAGTAGTGGCTTGTAAAAGAAGCTTTCACAAATTCCATGATTTTTAATGTGAAATAATTGTTATTTTTGACACCTCCTTGTGTACATTTTATGGATTCCATTTTAAGGTTTCAAGGATTACTGAATGATGAAATTGACCTTAAGCTACAATATGAAACTCATGATGACCATTTATTAAATATTTGTTTTTAAAAAATGAAAGCATTGTCCATTTGAAAACTTTTAAAAAACCCCATGCAACCCCAAAAACAAAAGGAAAAATCAATTGACCAAATCCATTTGAATTTCCTTTAAAAAATCATTTTTGGTTTATTACACTATGAAAAAATGGGGTGATTTGCAATTGGACTTACAACTGAATTTTTGAATTGCAACAACCATTTCCAATCCATTGCAACTGAATGTATTTCCACAAACATGAGTGTTATTAGACAAGTTACATGAGTTGCAACATATGCAATTCATCGTATGTGAAACCATATACATATGCAACTCATGCAATTCAATTACATCTATGTATGAACAATTATTGTGCAATTCTAATGTAACAAGTTTGCAACTACAATGGTAATGACTTTACTTTTCAACAATCCATCAAAATCTAACATTTGGCATTATGAAAATTTTGGGTGAAATTATTTTCTTTTTGAAATATTGATCTTTACCATACATTATGATTGTTTATTTTATATGGTCTTGGATTGTGACACATGGCACAATCAAAAGTTGTCATGTGGCATATTAATTGAATTTTGAGAAAATAAAATAAAATTTAAGTAGTTAGGTAGTCAATGCATAAGCATAGGTAGGTATGTTGTTAGGTCCTAGCTACCTACCTAGGTATGTAAGTAAAATTAGGTAAGTAGGAAGGTAGAAGGGTAGTAGGTAAGCAAAATAATAGCCATATATATATATATATATATATATCTTTTTTTTAAGGTTAAATTTTTTCGAGTTCATCCCAAATTGACACATGTATTTTAATATGCACACACAAGAAAGGACATCTTTTTTGTATAGTTTGTGAGATGAGGTTCATGGACAAAATATATGGGTTAAATCTTTTAGTTGCAAATTAGATACAAATTAAGTTGCAACTAGAAAAAACATTTCCCACATTCTTTATGTACATTTTTAATTTTGTAAATTATAGAATCTAATAGGTAATTATTTGATAATTATATATGTGAATTAATAGTCAATAATTAATTATCTAAAATAATGATTTGAACTAATTATTTTAATTCCAATAATTATTTAGTTAATTATCAAATATTTAATAATCTGAATTCAAGTAAAACTCAAATAATTAATCATTTGAATTTTCAAAATTAAAAATTTGGGTTATCTTATAGCTACTTATTTGAATTAATTAACAATTTATTTTTTTGAATTAGATTGATTAATTCATATTTAAAATTATTTATTTATTTTACGTTAATTGATTCATAGTAATAAAGTAAATTAATTATTAAATATTAAATATTAAATATGAATTTTTAAAGTTATGAATCTATTAACAATTGAATAAACAATCATAAAATAATGGGAAAATGATACTTCTATAGTGGCAACATAGTGACATAACTAATTGTATCAATGGAAATTATAATTGAGAATTAGTTGGAAGTGTCATATTTAATGGGTAGTGAAAACGTGTATATGTGGCATGATTAGATGTGTTGACACTAACATTTTTTATAGCATGTTGTTAATTAGATGCTACTTTTACACTAGTTGTAATACAATTGGCATGCACAACCAAAATGCAATTTGTTAATAAATCTAACATGATTGATTACATTTGTATTATAGTGTGTACATTACATTGTATAGGTGTACCATTCGCAATTAAGCTATAATTACATTAAAATTCCTTAATTTTTTGATGTGGAATTTTATTTTTTGATTGCTTTTATTTCCGTGTTCTAATTGTCTAGTGTTATTGTATATTAATTGTTGTGGAGCTCTAGTTACAGGGCAATGTGGTTCCGATAGACAAGATTTTTTATAGTGTCAAACATTTTGGGTTCAAATCAAATGAAATCAAATGAATACTACATACCTGAATATAAAATATTGCAACAAATTTCATTTCTATTGCATTTGGAAGCACATTCAAGAATTGAAGAGAAATTCTACCATTCACATCATAAAAAATTTACAAGCTTCATGGGTTAATTCCAAATCTGTGTGAAATTTATTTTTTCATAGGTTCGTGTTATTTAAACACAAGTGTTGTGCATTATTTAAACACAAAAGTAGTGTGCATGACTTTCATGTGTAAACAACATGAATATACATACAACATTTATGTCTAAATGATACAAATGAACATATAACAATCATGTCTAAGCAATGCACATGACATTGATGTTTAAACAATACAAATAAATGAATGACATTCGTGTTTATTCTACTAGAACCTCATGATTGGGGAAAAAAAACTTTGGATTAATCGAAGGTTATTTAATGTCAATTCAAGAATTTCATAATTGAAAATAATGATTCTATTTGCATTTTATCTTCCTTAAAAAAATTTGAAATAAATTAAGTAAATCAAAATGATAAATGATAAATAATGTAATGTATTACTAGATATTTTTGTATATGATTTAATGCATAATGCATGATGCAAACATGTGTATCAAACAATATTTTTTCTTCAAATTTTTTATAGTTGCAAAATCCAACTAATAAAGTTGGAGTGCATTCTAGGGGAGATTTTTTTTCAAAGACCCCATTAACTTTGGGAGGCTCCAACTTTTGCATTCCTTACTAGCCAATTTGGAATATCTAAAAGGCTACTAGTGGTGACACTAGTGCCCTACCAAAAGTCTTGAAACATCAAGGCCATAAAATGCATGGTCATTAAACCCTAGCCCTTTGAACTATTAAGTGTTCGGTTACCAACCTATCTGCCCTACTTGTTTTCAAATTTTTAGGCCTTTTCGGTCAGTGGAAATGAATTGGCCTTCTACATCATGTTAGCATCTAAAAATTCATGTAGGATTGAAGGTAGACAAGAAATGAGAATTGGAGCTAATGTTTACATGAATTCATGGTAGGTTAGAAATATTTGCACTAGGGAAAACCTGATTGTCAGCTTAAGCAAATGGGATTGAAAAAAAAAGGTTTTGCCTCTTGAAATTATCCATATATTTTTGTTCCGAACTAGGTGAATTAAGAATTGTTAATGCATGTTGTGAACTTCCACCTAGTAACCTTGCACTGGAAGGATTATGACTAACAACCTTTAACCTTTGAATATCCTTGGCTAATGCCCATAAACACTTTGACAAGTTCAGTTTCACTAATGGCTATTTTAGATAATGACATAAATAATTAATGTCCACAAATGCATTGAGTAAGAAATTCACCGGTTCTAGCCTTGCAAAGGAAGAAATGAACTTTAAAATGACTTATTTCATTTCTTTGGAACAATTACCATTTATGGCATGGTTGTTAACATGTTACTAAAAATAGTTCAAAGAATGTTATACAATTTTGGGCTACCATTTACAAGTATAGTTGTATTGCAAACAATAAAATTATCTGAATATGTGGAACACATAGTGACCTAAAAAGTCTTACACACTTAGAGCAAAATTTGGATGAACAAATTAATCCAAATCAAGGTTTTAATTTAATGTTGGAAAGCTTTTGATGAGGGTTATAGGAATGATCATATATTTGATAAGTTTTTTGATAATTATGGTGCTTTGAAGTTTTGGACATGAAGTATTCAAAAATGAAAAATTCAAGAATTCAGAATTATTGATTGCCCCATTGGGAAGTAATCCCCATGGATACTTACTTCTAAGTATTAGAGAATCATGCTTCATACAATGGTCCAATCTCTGTTAAGTCCATGATTAGTTTTGATTTTATTTTTAGTTGCATTTACATTAAATTCCTCTTCCATTTTTTTTGTGCATGAGATAAGTCAAATGTCTTTCACTAATGCAATTTTATTCTCAATTTTTACCTTGAAGCCAACAATTGAATTTGGTACCAAATAATAGGGAGTATATTGAATATTTAAAAAGTTTCTATTATGTGTTTATATCAAAAATTACCATCACTACCATTTGGTAACCTTGCACCTTCATTATTATGTCATAAACTAAGAATTGATATTTCAACTATGAATGCTTTGAAGTACTTGAAGGATTAAGACATTTTGAAACAATGAAAGCTTAAAACCAAATTGTTCAAAATATCATTAGGCTCTATGCAACATTGGGCTATTTGTTGTACCATGTTATCAAGTTGACAACCATGTTTTTTGAACTTTTTATGTTGTCTTGTGGATCAATACCAACAATGATTGTTTTTTTCTAAATGTTATAAAATTGTACTGATTTGACCCTATATGTTAACACTCCAAGAACAATATCATGACAAACCTCAAGATGAGCATAATCAAAAAGATCTATTGGCAACATTTGATATTGTGATTTTTGAATTTAATCATCTCTAATTATCTTAGCAAAAGAAAACTTGTATTCATCCAAAGAATATAGGACTTGTCAACCCTATTGTAGTTTTGCATGATATCAATCTTTTATTTTTTAAAACAAACTAAATTACAATACAAGTGCCATTCAAGCCCAACTTAGCAAGTTATGAAACTCAATTGAAAAAGTTTTATGTTACCAATGTCATCAATATCTTCAACTAGTACAATGATGGTGAATAAATTCAAATTCACATAATACTAATAATCCCCAATTCATGACTATGTCCATGATTGGGTTGGTAGTTGTTTAAGACATTATATGACTACATGATTGTATAGCCTAGGATGGGAAAGTGTAGATCAAATTACTTACAAGCATCTAAATAGCTAGGCATACAAAAGCTACCTATGTTAATTTAGGGTAATTTAGGTTAACTTAAGTAGTTAGGATAATCATATTTTAGGAGGCTACTAACATAGGTATCCTAAAGTCTTTATGTGAGAGTTACATTAAAAGGAATATTTTAAAGTATGGGGTTCACTCATCAAAGTTCATAAGTTATGCAGATGTATATGTGTAGTTATTTGCAAATCCAAATTCTATTAACTCTTTGGTTGTTATAAATAAATTCATATTAACTTGTTTTTTTTATTTTCCCATAATGTATGATGCAAACATGTGCATCAAGCAATGTGCTCTAAAGCTCATAAATGTTTGTCTTTTGTGAGGTGAACATTTATTAGTTAAAAATATTTTAAAATAGTATGGGAAAGGGGTCAAGAACTTGCAAGTCTACCAAACATTTCACTCATGATAAAGGTACATATAATGTGCCATTTTTTTCAAGTTTTTTTGGGATGGATGTAAGAGTGGTCCCATGATTTCTCTTCAAAGGGTTAATCCTTGGCATTTGTCAATTATGAGGGCAAAGGCAAGGACGATGGGAATTTGTTCAATAGGAACAATGAAACTTTGGGTTGGAAGCTGGATGAATACATCTCATTCCCATATTGGGTGGATGCCAATAATCCCAGGTGAAAGTTCAAGATCTAAAATTTGGTCATGGTTAAGCAATTTTATGAAGACTATTTCAGGTAACATGGATGAAACAAGTATTATATACCTAGAAGTTTCATCAATGACTTGGTGATGTGTAGTTGCAATTTCTGGCAATTGATAGCCAATAACATGACCCAAGGTTTTATTAGCAACTTCCATGGGTCCAGAGTTGTTTTTTGTGCACATGATGGGCATTCCAACTGCAAGTTCCAAAATCATTGGTAAACAACTTGTTTTGTCATCGCGTAAACATTTGAGGCTTTGATGTGCAAGAATAGAAAAAGTCAAATGGTGGCCCCTTGTGACACAAACATGAAATTGTATTGGTGGAAATTCCCTTTGTATGACAAATAGTTTTGCACATGAACAATTGAAAGTGACTTAAACAAGTTTGATATAAATAAAATAGGCTTGAACTCAAAAGTGGTTGTTACAATATTGAAGTCCATATGTCTCGAATTGATGGCATTGACATCATGGTTACTAGGAATTCTAGTGCGAAATCTTCGAAGAGATGTTGTAAAATTCAGGTTGTCTTGTTGTCACATGATTTCTATCAAATAGATTGAATGATTAATTTTTTTATAGAGGTTGTAGCCAACCTAGTTTTGAACAAATGCATTCGGAGAAGGTTGGGTAAATAATGTTGGGTCAATTGTAGGGCCAAGTTGGAACCAATCACTTTAATAAAGGATGTGCATTCCGCCAGTTGCAATGTTGGGGCATTTTAAAAATTGTTTCAAGTGTGCATCTTTGGATCCAAAAATTGTTTGTGCACATGTTGAAACCTCTTCAATGTTCAATAGATGTAGTCTAACAAAATTTTCAATGTCCTTAATAGTGGGTTGGGCACTTTGTAGCTTTCCATGGAGTTTGAAATTGAAGGTTACATGAATTATTTGACTTTCAACATTAATAACAACAATTCCCATTTCGATACTACCTTGACAAAATTTGGTTGTTGTTAGCTAGAGGTTAAGGTCAATAGAGCCTTGATGACATGACTTTACTAGTTCCTGCATCTCCACCAAGACAAGTGAAAAAGGTTTCTATAGATATAAGATTATCATATGAATTGAGTAACATGCACCTTGTTAACATGAACATGACATTTTGTTTTTGTTTAAGATTACAAACAATTAAAACGTCTTTTAAAAAAGGGTACATTAAAATAGGAGATGAAATAGTAGGAAGGGGTATCCAGTTCATATTAATTGTAGCTGCTACAATCATTTCCACCATGACTAGAATCATATTGAATTCAATAAATGTAGTTGTAAAATGTTGGAGGATTGAATTGGCATGTGGAACATGATGAAGATCCTTTATTCTAACTTGAAATGTTATTGGATCCATGTGATGAGATTTGTAAAAGGGACCACCTTGAAGTAGATATAGGCATGCCATCGAAGTTGCAATCTTTTGCTTAAAGGACAGAGAACATATCATGATTGATATCCTCTGGCGTCACTTTATGTTAATATCTACATTGTTAGGAAGGTTAGATTCTTGATTAACCTAATTGTCGAATGCACTTAAATGGAAGGTAGTCAAATTTTCAAATTCATTTTGGTTTTTAGTTGTATACTTCATAATGTAATATGTTATGTTAGGTCCATCTCCACCAATGAGGCAACGTATGTCATGGTTACATTTGAATGTGGCAACAATTATTGAAGAGTAAAGTTTAACTTAGGTTTAACTTAAGTTTAGATTAAGTTTAATTTTTACGTTTGACTTAAGTTAAACATTTAAGTTTCACCTAAATTTAGCCTTTGGGTTTAATTTAAGTTTAATTTACACTTAGGGTTTAAACTATGTTTAGATTTGGTTTAATTTACCTTAAATTTAGTTTTTAAGTTTAACCTAAGTAGCCTTAGGTAATATTAGGTTAACCTACAATAGCCTAAGGAGGCCTAGGTTAGACTAGTTTAACTTAGGTTAGATTTGGTGATGGCTTATGTTAACTTAAATAAACCTAGGTCAAACTTAGACAAAAATATGTTAATATTTATAACTTTGTGATGATTAATTGTGCTTCTAATAAAAAGTTATAGAGTATTGGATAACGATTCAAACCCTCATTGAAGTGGAGGCAAGGGGTTCAAATCCTCACTCTTGCAACCTAGCTTATTTTAAATTCATTTTTAGTTTAGGCTCCTAAGTTAGGTTGCCTAGCCTATACTTCCTATCATATGCAACCTAGGCTAGGAAGATTAAACTTTGGTTTCTATGCGATGTCACACAATTGGACCAAAAAATGTTCATTTCCTAGCACTAGGTTACCATGTGACAACCCATAAACGGTCAATAACTTTAAAAATTTGGAATAAATTGCCATGTTGCAATTCATAAATGAACAATAAAATTTTGAATTTAGCCAAGGTTGTCACATGGCAACAATAAATTAATTTTAAAAAAATTTAATTTGTATTTTAAAAATTAAATATCAACTGATGGGTGTATTTTCCATGATTATTATTCTATTTAATATTACAAAATTATGTACACAAAAATCTAATGTGATTGACTTATACACTTGCACAACAATGGAATTATAAATTCAATGATCATCAACTTGGACCACAAGATCTACCCTCAATGCCATACAATAAATCTTTGGATCTGAATACAAGTGCTTATCTGTAGAGACTTATCTTATAGTATTGCAACTTGTTTTTTGATTCTTCCCACTTGTTAATATTGGTGTAAATTGTTTTTGATTGATTAAATGTCAAAAATTTCCTCCTCCACATCCCTTGAATTCTGCTAGCCAAGCCAATATTTTTTTGCCAGCTCTTGTACAAGTACAACAAACCCTATCATTATTTACTTTGGAAAAGAATGGAAAATTTGTCACATCTGCTAGCATAAAAATGAATAGGGTTGACATTTCAAGAAATTCAAGAACAAATTTATTATACATGGGTCAAACCTAAAAGAAAGATGTGTCATCGTTGTCATGTGTGGATTCAATTTACCAACCCCCTATATGCACATATGTAATCATGTTCCATTTGGCTCTATGCAAACATAACATTTAATCCTTGAAATGTGCATTATAATTCCCTTTATTGCACAAAATTACGTTCACTCCCCATGTATGCTAGTGCATTAGAAGCCTAAACAACAGTAGATCTCCTAAGCATGGACAATCAATACAATATTTGAGCAATGGTTCTAGTTCATAGGTTACAAGTGGTGAAGGAAGACTATAAGGCACTAAAGATCTTGGGATAGAGCATTTATCTACATGCAACCCTATTGAACAATGATGAAAAATGTTTTCCACTCTTGACTTTAAAGCCTAGTAAATACATCTTTTGTATAGAAACTCATGTTGTCCTTGCAATAATTATGAATGATATTTCAAAGCTCTTCCATATGAACTCCCTTGCAATGCAAGTTGTCACTCTTGGTTCAAATGTCACACCCAAGTTTCTATCATGAATGAAAATCCTAAGACATATGAACTAAGGCATGAAACTTAGAACTCATTGCCAGTATCCATCTTGAAAAGAAAAAATGCATATTTTGGGCAGGAACAATTAACCTTTGTGAGGCCAACTTCCTGCATAATTATGATGTTCATCTATTGTTCGTGTGCCTCACCAAATAACATAGTGCTCAACCACAAGCAATGTTGAAGTGTCAAGAACAACTTGCATGTAAATGGCAAAGAAGAATGCTTGGTCAGAATTTCCCAAATTGTCCATCCTATCAACATCCATCTATTAAATGTCCATCTAATGAACGCTTATCCAACATGAATGTCCCAGATTTGACATTCCTCCCAACTAATCACCATGATTCATTGAGCCCATTTGATAACTTCATATTTCATCCACAACTACCTCTTTAGATTCGCATCATGTTTAGTCATTGTCATAGTGCATGAGATCTTGTGATTTTGTCCATTGACACTTGATATATTGTGTTGTACCCAAAGGGGTATCCAATGACAGTTATTGACTAGATTTAGTGCTCGCAAAAAATCTCTAATGCCAATTTTTTAAAACCTTGTATATGTTGCACCTTTTTTCCCATTTCAACAGTCCACAAAGCACTTCTTTTCAATTTTCCATAGGTATTCACCAGAATTTCAACCACATACATACCATTGGATTCCAACCACAAAATCACTAAAGTATATTACCTACATATCTATCAGCAAACTTGATTGGGCATTACTGTACTTCAATTTTGTCACATTCACAAAAGATTGGATGTCATTTCCTTAAAAATTAAGATAATTTTGTCACATGGACAAATTCCAAACATGTAGCATGCTCAAAACTTACAAAGTTGCATGGCCATTCTTGTTGGACGGGCCCAGAAATTGGTGGAGGGATGCATTTCATTCATATCTATTAGATTACAATATTTTTTCCTCATTAAAAAGTTTCTATTAGATCCTTTTCATAGAAATAGAAAGTATTCTGCACTCCACCACAAGAATTTGGCTTTTTACAATACTATCGAAATATCAACTATGTTCATATGTATGGATATTTTTCAACATTAATGTAATGTGGACATTTAATATTACTAACTTGTAATTTCACATTTTCATTACCGCCTATTTAATTATGCCTTATGTAAGGCTTTCTTCCAAAAAAACAATTTATTCAAAATTATGAGTTGGGTCCAATATTTTCAAGATACTCAAGTAAACCGCGAAGGGCCACCAGCAGGAAAACATAAAAATTAAGCATAGTAAACATTGATAATTTGAAAACAACTTTTTAGGAAATGAAGAACCAAAACTGAAATTAGCTAGAAAGTGAGATCCAAACAACACCAAAGTCTGTACCTTGGGATTTGGTGGGGTTTTAGGCCATCTTACTTAGATGGTAAAATCAGCTGCCAAGGCTGATGTTGTTATCTTTGGTACCTACCTATCTACCTACCTATTTTAGTTTCACAACCTACCTGTGCTACTTTATGGCTTACCTACAGACATTTACATTAGGGAATTTGCCTACAGACACATTCTGCCTCCTAGTTCATCCCTAGGGTGAGGTGAGGCAGAATGCATCCCATAGGGCACATTCTGTGCTACATGAAGGTCTTCCAGGGGTGGCAGACTATGTCATTTTCTTGATCACATTATATGGCATTATCTTCTAGTGATGATCATAGACCCATGAGTCCTGATAGGGCCCAAAATCTCAGATCCACATGAAGAGGACAAGTCTTGAACTAATTCTTGCACTAATTCGTAGTTTGGGTTCTTGACATACTTAGAGTGAAAATGCAATTTGGAAATGAGAATTTAATTTCTCTGCAAATGGGTATGAACTTTGATCATTATGATCTATGCGCCAACTCAAGATTAGACCCGCCCAGGCAGGGATTTGGTGGGCCACACACACTGTTTCAAATATGTTGATTTGTGTACAAAATTTTCAGTGATGAACATAATCCAATTGTCACAAAAGAAGAGGTAGCAGGGAGAGATTGCAGTAGTCTCAAGGCTCTATATATGATGAAGACGTCGTTCATGTCTAGACCAAAGAACTAATAGAATGATGCAATCCTCAACTATATAGGAAAAAGAAACCTCAATGCTGAAGTGTTAGCCATCTCACGAGCCACTTTACAATCGGGATCATGAAAATAGAAGTGCACCATTTTCTCCCTAGTACAAGGTCAATTATGCTTGCCCTCCATCTCTCTCATCCTTAATCATGTGTCGATATATAGATACGTGTTTCCTAAATCCCCAACAAAGAGTAACCAAATCTCAACAGAGCTTTGCAATGAATGACTGGAGTAAAGAAATCGTATGCATCAGACTTTCCGTGGTCACTTTGAAACCGCAATCGAGCTGCAACTGTTCTGTTCACGGATTATTTTTCACATTGCAAACATATTTTAACATCACATAATTTGAAATCAAAAAATATTGTTTCTTCAAGAATTGATTTCTTTATGTTTGATTGGGCTGCCAGAACTTTATGCAAAAAACATTGTGGAAGTTCTTAATATTGACAATGTGGTTGAAATTCAGAAATGACAAATTATCCAAGGAAACAAACAGTATTTGTGACAACGTAAGTGGTTCCCTCGTAGTGTGCTTCCACCCTCTTGAAATGAAATGAATGATTAATGAGTCCTTGTAGTGTGCTTGCAACATCCAGAAAAAGGTATTGCACAGTTTGATCCACAGAGACAAAAAAATTCTCATATATGGCTCATTATTTGATCACACATGAAACTGAACAGAGGTTGCGAAACATACATCGACTTCGCACACACTACAAGGGAATATATTCAAGAGACGAACATAGAGAGCAAATAACAAGGGAATTCAAGAGACAGTAAAGGTAAGTATGACTGACACACGTGAGCCTGGTTGCTGATCAATACAGCACCTCTGCTGCACCTCATCCAAAATTTACAGTGCAGGCCGGCCAGGTACTGAGCACCGGTGGAGCTGCTCTAAGAGCGCGAAACTTTTAACAGTGGGAGACATGCATAGTCTGCCATGAACTGGCAACCGTTATCATATGTCTTGATTCCACACTCGGAATAGTTAAGCTGATCAGTTCGTGGCCCTACACTGAAAATCTTGCAACTCGTTGAAGGCAGTAGTCATGTCCGTCCTAAACAAGGCACATTATAAGGAGCCCAGCACGAATAACCCTCAATGTCCGGAGCACACTCCAGTGGAACCGACGGCGCCGCCAGTGAAGTATCGACTACCAGGCTGGATCTAACGCTGCGCGCAAACCCATCGCAATCGCTTGGAACAAGGCCACAGCAAAGTATTGATCCTGTACATGAGTTACTCTCACCAGTAGCAACAACAAAGGAATTCACAATAGCCAGGGCAACGATAATGAAGCTAGTGAACTTGCATTCTGAAATTAGAGAACTGTAGTAATCGGATTGAAGTTCAGATCAGCTGCTGGCTCAGTTCTAGTATTGCTTAGGCAGCTGCTGCAACCAGGCAGCTCGGATATTTAAGATCTAGTTTCCAGCGTACTTTTAAGAGGATCCAAACAGATTACTCGAGGAGCAAAGCTATAGTCACCTTGGCTAGAGTAAACAACACCTTCATAGACAGGAGTGTAGCATTGAACAAATGGGAGATGGAGCTGACATGATCCAATGTGGTGCACAAAACAAATACTAGTTACTGATTTTTATTTATTTTCATACTTTCTTTTCGCCAAATCTAGCTAAATCGTTTTCTGGATGATCGCCACTTCATCTACATCACAAAATTGAAAACTATTGAAGCAATTTTTTTTCAATTTTGTGATATGGCGATCATCCAGGAATTGACAAGAATAAGTTTTCCGTCCCCCCTTTCCCCCCCCCCCCCCCCCCCCCCCCCCCCCCCCCACCTAAAACCCCCTCCACACCCCCCCCCCCCCCCTCCGTATTAAACATTTATTAAGAGAGTACACTCCAACAA
>Ga0116229_10004075_pt1 | contig 23983 bp, 21 predicted proteins | sample S1TSphgellanicum_3_FD_87313 | JGI IMG/M metagenome (GOLD analysis project Ga0116229, IMG submission 87313) | Host-associated microbial communities from peat moss isolated from Minnesota, USA - S1T2_Fc - Sphagnum magellanicum MG | ecosystem: Host-associated > Plants > Peat moss > Unclassified...
CGGTCCCGGCCCCGGCGACACCGCCGACGCGCCGGCCGCCGTCGCCGGCGCCGCGGCCGATGGCTTGCGCGCGTATCGCGAGTTCCGTCCTGCGCCGCTCGGTGCCGGCACCCGGGCGGCCGAGACCGCGACGACGGCCATGCGCCGCGGCAGCGCGTGGCATGCGCTGCTGCAGGGCCACGGAGCGGCGGGCGGCCCCGCCATGGCGGAGCCCGATCGGGTGCGCACGCTCGCGCGCGAGTTCCGCCTCCCCGAGGACGACGCGCGCGCCGCCATCGCTGCCGCGCAGCGCGTTCTGGGCGCACCGTCGCTGCAGCGCTTCTTCGCCCCGGGCGTGCGCGCGGCCAACGAGGTCGAGCTCGTCGACGCCGATGGCACAACGCTGCGCATCGACCGGCTGGTCGAGTTCGACGATGCCTGCTGGGTGCTCGACTACAAGTGGGACCTGCCGGCGGACGCTGCTACGGGCGGCGCTGCGGACCTGCTCGGCGCGTATCGCCGCCAGGTGCGCCGCTACGCGCAGGCGCTGCGCGCCGCCGGCCTGCGCACGCCGCCGCGCCTGCTGCTGATCGCCGCCGACGCGCGCGTGCTCGAAGTGGCCGAGGAGGATGCGCCCGGTCCGGAACCGGCCTGATTCGCGGTCGCTGCACTTCAGTGGTTTGCACGGGGCGAGTCCCCCTCTCCCGTGGCACTGGGGTCAGGTCGATACATGTCAGTTTACGTCCGTAGATTTTAGGATCAGCCTCGACGACAAATATCGACCTGACCCCGATGACTGGGCGCGCATCGACGCAGCCGCCGGGGGCGGGGCCGGCGCTGCCGGCACAACTGTTACCATTCCTGTCGGCGGGCCCCCTCGCATCGTGGTGCTGTGAACCTGGTCAGGTCGGGAACGAAGCAGCCATAGCGGATTTCCACGAGTGCCGAGGATCGGGCTCGCCATATTCCCAGCCGGAACTCCCCCATGTCGTATCAGGCCCTGGCGCGCAAATGGCGGCCCCGTGATTTTTCCGCCCTGGTCGGGCAGGATCACGTCGTGCGCGCGCTGGGCAATGCGCTGCAGACCCGGCGCCTGCACCACGCCTACCTGTTCACCGGCACCCGCGGGGTCGGCAAGACGACCATCGCGCGCATCCTGGCCAAGTCGCTCAACTGCGTCGGCGCCGACGGCAACGGCGACATCACCGCCACGCCGTGCAACGTGTGCGCGGCCTGCACCGCGATCGACGCCGGCCGTTTCGTCGACTACATCGAGATGGACGCGGCGAGCAACCGCGGCGTCGACGAGATGACCCAGCTGCTCGAGCGCGCCGCGTACGCGCCGAGCAATGCGCGCTTCAAGGTCTACACGATCGACGAGGTGCACATGCTCACCGCGCATGCGTTCAACGCCATGCTCAAGACGCTGGAGGAGCCGCCCGACTACGTCAAGTTCATCCTCGCCACCACCGATCCGCAGAAGATCCCGGTCACCGTGCTGAGCCGATGCCTGCAGTTCAACCTCAAGCAGGTGGCGCCGGGCGCGATCGTCGAGCGCCTCGCGCACGTGCTGCAGAGCGAGGGCCTGCCGGCCGACACCGACGCGCTGCGCGCGCTGGCGGCGGCGGCCCGCGGCAGCATTCGCGACGCGCTGTCCCTGCTCGACCAGGCCATCGCCTTCAGCGCCGGCTGCCCCACCGCCGCGACCGTGCAGCAGATGCTGGGCGCGATCGACGCCACCGTGCTCGTGCAGCTGCTCGATGCGGTTGCCGATGGCCAGTCGGCGCGGGTGCTCGCGCTCGCCGATGCGATGGCCGAGGCCGGGCTCTCGTTCTCGCAGGCGCTGCGCGACCTGGCGGCGCTGCTGCATCGCATCGCGCTCGCGCAGGGCGTGCCCGAGTCCGCCGATGACGACGCTGATGCCGGCGAGCTGCGCCGGCTCGGACAAAAGCTCGGGCGCGAGCAGGTCCAGCTGTACTACCAGATCGCGCTGCACGGGCGCAACGACCTGAACCTGGCGCCGGACGAATACGCGGGCTTCACGATGAGCTTGCTGCGCATGCTCGCGTTCACGCCCGAACTGGCGGCCGCGCCGGCGGGCACGGCGCGGCCGCCCGCCGCCGCGCTGGTGGCGGCCAAGCCGCTGCGCACCTCGGCGCCGCCGCGCGCCGTGCCCGATGTGCGCCGCGTGCCGCGCGGCGCCGAAGCGCCGCCGGCGGCCCCCGCGCCGGAGGCCGTGCGGTCCGTGGTGTCCGTGCCGCCGGTTCCGGCCGTGGCGCCCGCCGGTGCCGCGGCCCCCGCGCCCGAGGCCGATCTGGACTGGCCCGACCTGGCCCAGCGGCTCGCGCTGTCGGGCCTGGCGCGCGAACTGGCGCTGCGCAGCGAACTCGTGGCGCGCGAGGGCGATCACTTCACGCTGCGCGTGCCGGTCAAGGCGCTGCTCGAGGCCGGCGGCGAGCAGCGGCTGGGCGCCGCCCTTTGCGCGCAGCTCGGGCGGCCGGTGCGCGTGACGGTGCAGGTCGGCGCGACCACCGGCGCCACGGCCGCCAGCCGCAGCGAGCAGGTCCGCGCCGGTTTGCAGAAGCAGGCCGAGGAGGCGATCTACGCGGATCCGTTCGTGCGAGAATTGATCGAGAACTTCGGCGCCTCGGTCGACCCCAGGTCGATCCGCCCGCTGGCCCCGGATGCCTGAGCTCGCGGGCCGCATGGGCGGCGCAGCGGCAAGCGGCGCAAGGCCGGGCGTCGAAGCCACGAGCCACGAGCGACGAAACGACAGGGTGTCCCCATGATGAAGAACCAGCTGGCCGGCCTGATGCAACAGGCGCAGAAGATGCAGGAGAACGTCAAGCGCATGAACGACGAGCTGGCCGACGTGGAGGTCGAGGGCCAGTCCGGTGCCGGCCTCGTCAAGGTCACGCTCACCTGCAAGTACAAGGCCCGGCGCCTGAGCATCGATCCGAGCCTGGTCGGCGAGGACCGCGAGATGCTCGAGGACCTCGTCGTGGCCGCCTTCAACGATGCGGTGCGCCGCGCCGAGGAGACCGCGCAGGGGCGCATGGCCGCGATCACGGCCGGGCTGCCCCTGCCGCCCGGCTTCAAGATGCCGTTCCTGTGATGCGCATGCCCTGATGCCGGCCTGACGGCAGCGCTGCCATCCCCGCATGAAACTCGGACGCTCGCTCGACGGGCTCATCGAGGCACTCAAGCGCCTGCCCGGCATCGGCCCGCGTTCGGCGCAGCGCATCGCCTTCCACCTGATGCAGCACGAGCGCGACCTGGCGGTCGTGCTGGGGCAGGCGCTCCTCGGCGCGGCCGAGCGGGTCGGGCGCTGCGCCCGCTGCAATACGCTCACCGAACTCGAGATCTGCGAGACCTGCGCCGACCCGCGCCGCGATCCGGGCCTGCTGTGCGTGGTCGAGGCCCCGGCCGACCAGATGGTCATCGAGCAGTCGCTCTCGTTCAGCGGCATGTATTTCGTACTGCTCGGGCGGCTGTCGCCGCTCGACGGCATCGGACCCAAGGAGATCGACCTCGCGCAGCTGGCGGCGCGCGCCGACGACGGCGTGGTGGGCGAGCTCATCGTGGCCACGTCGTTCACGCCCGAGGGCGACGCCACCGCCCATTTCATCTCGGAGCTCGTGCGCGCGCGCAATCCGCAGCTCAAGGTGACGCGCCTGGCGCGCGGCGTGCCGGCCGGCGCCGAGCTCGAATACACCGACGTCAACACGATCGCGCAGGCGATGCTCGATCGCCGCGCCCAGTAGGCGCGCGCGCATGTCGGTGCCGCCCAGCGCCGCCGCCGCGCCCGCCACCGGAGCGGCCGCCGGCGGTGTCCGCGCCGGCGGCCAGAGCCGCGTTGACGGCGGCGACGACGCCGGCAGCATCGAAGCGTTCTGGCGGCGTCCGGGCCGGACCCTGCGATTCCCGCTGCAGCGCCCGGCGCTGCTCGGCAACGCCGCTGCTGCCGCCCTCTTCGGTGCCGGCGCCATCGTGATCTACCCGATGGCTGCCGCGACGCCGGTGCGCGCCGCCCTGCTGCTTTGCCTGCTGTGGGCCGCGGCCGTCCTGGTGCTGGCGCGCTTCCTCGTCCGGGTCATCGAACACACGGCCTCGGGCTATCTCGACGCGCGCGCCTACCCGGCGCCACGCGCCGGCACGGACTGGCAGCGCGTGGCGCGTCACCTGGCGCTGCTGGCCGGCGTGCCGCTGCTGCTGGCCGTGCTGGGCCGCCTGCACGTGTCCGGCCTGCTGCTGCTGGTGCCCGCGCTCGTGTTCAGCCTGTGGTTGCCGGCGGTGCTGATGCTGCTGGCCACCAACGACAACCTGTCCGCGGCGCTCGATCCGCGGCGCGCCGTGGGCATCGTGCGGCTGTTCGGTCTGCACTATCTGCTGCTGGGTCTTGCGCCGCTGCTGCTGTGCCTGCTCGTCGAGGGCGCAGCGGCCTGGCTCGCCGGCCTCGTGCCGTCGCCGGCCGTGGCGGCTGCGCCCGTCGGCGGCGTGCTGCAGGAGGCGGCCGTTCCGGCGCAGTCCGCTTCGCCGGTGCTGTTCGCGTTCATGGCCGTGCTGCTGGCCGCCGGGGCCAACACCGTCCTCTTGTGCATGGCGGTCCAGCTGGGCCTGGCGATGTACCAGCGCAGCGGCGCGCTCGGCATTGCCGTGGTCGGCCCCGGCGCGGCGCGCGTGCGCGGCGCGACCAGCTCGGCCGCGCATGAACGGCGCCTGCGCGAGGCCGTCATCGCCAGGCTGGTCGCCGCCGGGGAGTTCCGCGAGGCCGTCGGGCTGATCGGCGAGGACCTGCGCGAGCGCCCCAACGACCTGTCGCTGCACGTGCGCCTGCACGCCGTGCTGCTGCAGGAGGGCGCCGCGCCGCGCATCGAGGAGCACGCCGACCGCTTCCTGGTGCTCCTGCTGGCGGCGGGCAACACCGCGCAGGCGCTGGAGCTGTACGAGCAGACACGGGCGCGCTCGCCCGGATTCGCGCCGCGCGATCCGGACCGCCTGCCGCTGCTGGCGCGTGCCGCCGTCGAGGCCCTCAAGCCCGAGCTCGCGGCCGAGCTCATCCGCGGCTTCGACCGCAAGTACCCGGGGCACCCGTGCACGGCCGAGGTCTACGTGCTGGGCGCCCGCATCATGCTGCTCGCCGGGGATTCGGCCCAGGCCCGGCGGCTGCTCGAGCACGTGACCACCAGCTACCCCGACGGTGCCTCCGCCGCCGAGGCCAGGCGCTACCTGGCGCGCTTCGCCTGAGAACGAACTAGCTTCCCGGCTCGTCGTTGAGCGTCGCCGGCGGCGTGCGCCCCAGGCGCGGGTCGGCCGGCGGCAGCGTCAGCCCGACGATGGTCGGCCGCATCGAGGTCAGCAGCGTCGAGGGCGGGCGGCTGGCCGGCGCCACGCCGCCGATCTGGTCGGCCGACGGGAAATACGTCGAGAGGCGCGACTGGATCTGTTCGGCCTGCTTCTGCAGGCCATGGCGCACGTACGCGGTGAACAGGCCCAGCAGGCAGTCGGCAAGCTGGCGGCCGTAGAGCTCGCGCAGGTGATCGTCGCGCAGCAGCGCGTCGATAACGCGCAGCGCCGCGCTGTCCTCGCGAAAACGCACGAGGCGCCGCGCCAGGCGCAGGTGCTCGTCGATGGGCAAGGCCTTGAGCACCTTGGGCTGCGTCAGCTGCAGGAAGGTCTTGCGCAGGTCGTCGGTCGGCGTGCGCAGCTTGTTCCACAGCAGGCGCAGCGCGGCATCCTGCAGCGCCTCCTCGTCGGCGCCCAGCAGCGCGACGTTGAGGTAGGCGCCCAGGTAATCGGTGCGCGCGGGCTCCAGCTCGACGAGCTCGCGGTACAGGCGCGTCGCGCGCCGGATGTCCAGCCGCGCCGCCGCGTCCTGCGCCTGGGAGGCCAGCGAGGAGCCGGTCTCGGTCCGGCGCGGGGGGTCCCAGGAGCGCCGCCCCGACGATGACGCGGGAAGCTCGGCGGGGCGCAGCGCCCAGGCGATCAGCGCGCCGGCACACAGGGCGGCGGCGTGCGCGCCGTAGCTCAGCGTCGCATCCGACAGGGGCAGGCGGGCTTGCTCGGACCACTGGTAGACCTCGGCGGCAAGCCACAGCGGCACCAGCGCCAGCGGCGGGAACGACAGCGTGCGCACGGCCGCGACGACGCCGACGTACACCGGGACCGCGCGCGCGCCATACAGTGCCATCAGCATGCCCACCAGTGCGGCCAGCGCGCCGGCGGCGCCCGCGACCTCGGTCTCCGAGACGAGTACGTGCAAGCCGCCGGCGATGGCGGCGCCGCCCAGGTAGGCCAGCGCATAGCGCAGGTGCCCCAGGGCCGCCTCGACGAACGGCCCCACCAGCAGCAGCAGCACCACGCTGCACAGCAGGCTGGGCAGGCCGGCGTGGACGAAGGCATAGGTGACGAAGCGCCAGAACTCGGTGTCCTGCGCCCGGCTCAGGCCGTAACGCGCCGTGAAGCTCGCGCCCAGCAGCTCCTCGAAGTGGCTGCGGGCCGTGGTCCAGCGCGAATACGCCGGGTCGCTTTCCGGCACGATCGCCTCGGCACGGGCGTTGCGGGCGTGCAGCCGGTCGAGGAAGTGCGCATCGCCCTGGACCAGCTGCGCGCCCGCCCGGACATCCGGGGCGTTCTGCAGCAGGTGCAGGCGCTGCGCCGAGGCGCTGTCCGTGCGCGCCGCGAGGTAGGCCAGGTAGCGGGGCAGTTCGATGCTGTCGAGCCCGCTGTCGTGATAGTAGTCGTAGGCCAGGCTGGCGCGCGCGGCATCGCTGCCCTGAAAGCCGAAGTACACGCCCAGGCAGGCGAGCGCGAGCAGCAGCGTCACCCAGGGCAGCTTGCCCGGTGCGACCGTGTCACGAAAGGGGAGAAGGAGCATGCGTTCCCTGTGGCGTCCGGCCGGCCGGCCCGTCGACGACGCCGGACCCAGGGAACCCGGACCCGGAACCGCGGTACGGTTCCCTGCCGCGCCCGCGCGCAACCTGCTGCCCGGGGGCGCGCGGGGGTGGCCGGGGGAGTGTTTCGCGGGCCCCGCTATAATTCGGCAGTTTACCCAGCGTGACCTCCCGTTTTTGGTGGGGCGCGGGGGCCCGCGCCGCCGCTTGAACCCTCGCATTGTGCTCCCGGGCAGGAAAACGTGGGACGCAGGCGCGGCCGCGCCGGTGTTCTCCAGGAGCCTTGGTGTCCAGCCTGACTGATGATCCCCGTCCCGTGGCGCTGCTCGCGCTGGCCGACGGGACGGTATTTCGCGGGATCTCGATCGGCGCGCCCGGCGCCGCGGTCGGCGAAGTGGTTTTCAATACGTCGATGACCGGCTACCAGGAGATCCTCACCGATCCCAGCTATGCCCGCCAGGTCGTCACGCTCACGTATCCACATATCGGCAACGTGGGTACCAACGCCGAGGACGACGAGTCCGGCCGGGTCTTCGCCGCCGGCCTGGTGGTGCGCGACCTGTCCGCGCGCGTGTCCAATTTCCGCTCCGAGCGCGACCTGGGCGCCTTCCTGCGCGAGCGCTCGGTGGTCGCCATCGCCGGGGTCGACACGCGCAGCCTGACGCGCCACCTGCGCGACCGTGGCGCGCAGCCCGGGGCGCTGGTGGTGGGCGACGACGCCGCCACCGCCGTCGCGCTGGCGCGCAGCTTTCCGGGCATGAGCGGCCTGGACCTCGCGCAGGTCGTCTCCACGGCCGGGCCCTACACCTGGGACCAGACCGAATGGTCGCTCGGGCTCGGCTACGGGCGCCAGGGCGCAGCGCGCTACCACGTCGTGGCCTTCGATTTCGGCATCAAGCGCAACATCCTGCGCATGCTCGCCCAGCGCGGCTGCCGGCTCACGGTCGTCCCCGCCCGTACCAGTGCCGCCGAGGTCCTGCGCCTGGCGCCCGACGGCATCTTCCTGTCCAACGGGCCCGGCGACCCGGAGCCCTGCGACTACGCGATCGCCGCCACGCGCGAGCTGATCGAGCGCGGCCTGCCGACCTTCGGCATCTGCCTCGGCCACCAGATCATGGGCCTGGCCTCCGGGGGCCGCACCGTGAAGATGAAGTTCGGCCACCACGGCGCCAACCACCCGGTCCAGGACCTCGATACCGGACGCGTGCTGATCACCTCGCAGAACCACGGTTTCGCGGTCGATGCCGACAGCCTGCCCGCCAACTGCCGCGTCAGCCACGTATCGCTGTTCGACGGCTCGCTGCAGGGTTTTGCGCGCACCGACCGTCCCGCCTTCTGCTTCCAGGGCCACCCGGAGGCCAGTCCCGGGCCGATGGACATCGCGTACCTGTTCGACCGTTTCCTGGGCCTGATCGAGCGCCACGCCGGCGGCGCCGGCGCGGCGCCGCCCGGAGCACGCGCATGAGCGAGGCCCTGGTACACGCGGCGCTCGCCGAGGCCTCCGCGGCCCTGGCCGCGCTGCGCGCCGATGCGGCGGCGGCGGGCTCGATCGCGCAGGCCGGGGCGCTGATCGCCGCCGCGCTGCGTGCCGGCGGCCGCGCGTTCAGCTGCGGCAACGGCGGCTCGATGTGCGATGCCATGCACTTTGCCGAGGAGCTGACCGGCCGTTTTCGCGACGACCGGCCGGGCTATGCGGCCATCGCCATCGCCGATGCCGGGCACCTGTCGTGCGTGGCCAACGACTACGGCTACGAGCAGGTCTTCGCGCGCTACCTGCAGGCCCATGGCCGTGCCGGGGATGTCCTGCTGGCGATCAGCACGAGCGGCACCAGCCGCAACATCTTGGCCGCGGCGCGCGAGGCGCGCGCCCGCGCGATGACGGTGATCGCGCTCACCGGGCGCCCCGGCGCCGAGCTGTCGCTGCACGCCGACCTCACCATCTGCACCCCGGGCGGGCGCTACGCCGACCGCGTCCAGGAACTGCACATCAAGGTCATCCACATCCTGATCGAACTCGTCGAACACCACCTTGCCGGCAGCGGCGGGAGCGGCAGCGGGGGGCGCGCGGCGCCCGCCGCCGGCGCTTGAGACCGCCAGGGAAAAATGCCCCGCCGCACCGACATCCAATCCATCCTCATCATCGGCGCCGGTCCGATCGTCATCGGACAGGCCTGCGAGTTCGATTACTCCGGCGCGCAGGCCTGCAAGGCGCTGCGCGAGGAGGGCTACCGCGTCATCCTGGTCAACAGCAACCCGGCCACCATCATGACCGACCCGGGCCTGGCCGACGTGACCTACATCGAGCCCATCACCTGGCACGTCGTCGAGCGCATCATCGCCCGCGAGCGCCCCGACGCGATCCTCCCGACCATGGGCGGGCAGACCGCGCTCAACTGCGCGATGGACCTGCACCGCAACGGCGTGCTCGAGCGCCACGGCGTGCGGCTGATCGGCGCCTCGCCGGCGGCGATCGAGATGGCCGAGGATCGCCAGAAGTTCAAGCAGGCCATGACCCGCATCGGCCTGGCCTCGGCCATGTCGGCGGTCGCCCACTCGCTGCCCGAGGCCGTGGCGGTGCAGGAGATGGTCGGGTTCCCGGCGGTCATACGCCCGAGCTTCACGCTGGGCGGCACCGGCGGCGGCATCGCCTACAACATGGAGGAGTTCGTCGCCATCTGCCAGCGCGGGCTCGAGCTCTCGCCCACGCGCGAGCTGCTGATCGAGGAGTCCCTGATCGGCTGGAAGGAATTCGAGATGGAGGTCGTGCGCGATGCGCGCGACAACTGCATCATCGTCTGCGCCATCGAGAACCTGGACCCGATGGGGATCCACACCGGCGACTCGATCACCGTGGCCCCGGCCCAGACGCTGAGCGACAAGGAATACCAGCGCATGCGCAACGCCTCGATCGCCATCCTGCGCGAGATCGGGGTCGACACCGGCGGCTCGAACGTCCAGTTCGCCGTGCATCCGGGCGACGGCCGCATGATCGTCATCGAGATGAACCCGCGCGTGTCGCGCTCGTCCGCGCTGGCGTCCAAGGCCACCGGCTTCCCCATCGCCAAGGTCGCGGCCAAGCTGGCCGTCGGCTACACGCTGGACGAACTGCGCAACGAGATCACCGGGGGCGCCACGCCGGCCTCGTTCGAGCCGACGATCGACTACGTCGTCACCAAGGTGCCGCGCTTCGCGTTCGAGAAGTTCCCGCAGGCCGACAACCACCTGACCACGCAGATGAAGTCGGTCGGCGAGGTCATGGCCATCGGCCGCACCTTCCAGGAGTCGCTGCAGAAGGCGCTGCGCGGCCTGGAGATCGGCGTCGACGGCCTCAACGAGGTCTCGACCGACCGCGACGAGATCATCGAGGAGATCGGCGAGCCCGGCCCCAACCGGATCTGGTACGTCGCCGATGCGTTCCGCCTGGGCATGAGCCTGGAGCTGGTGCACGAGGAGACCGGCATCGACCCCTGGTTCCTGGCCCAGATCGAGGAGATCGTCCAGCTCGAGCAGCGCGTGGCCACGCGCTGCCTCGAGGACCTGGACGCCGCCGACTGGATGGCGCTCAAGCGCCGCGGCTTCTCCGACGGTCGCCTGGGGCGCCTGCTGGGCGCCGATGCCGCGCGCGTGCGCACCGCCCGGCGCGCGCACGGCGTGCGCCCGGTCTACCGGCGCGTCGACACCTGCGCCGCCGAGTTCGCCACCGCGACGGCCTACCTGTATTCCACCTACGGCGAGCAGTGCGAGGCCGCGCCCACCGAGCGGCGCAAGGTGATGGTGCTGGGCGGCGGTCCCAACCGCATCGGCCAGGGCATCGAGTTCGACTACTGCTGCGTCCACGCGGCGCTGGCGCTGCGCGAAGACGGCTTCGAGACCATCATGGTCAACTGCAACCCCGAGACGGTGTCGACCGACTTCGACACCTCGGACCGCCTGTACTTCGAGCCGCTCACCCTCGAGGACGTGCTCGAGATCGTCGATCGCGAGCGCCCGGCCGGGGTGATCGTGCAGTACGGCGGCCAGACGCCGCTGAAGCTGGCGCGCGACCTCGAGGCCAACGGCGTGCCCATCGTCGGCACCAGCCCCGATTCGATCGACATGGCCGAGGATCGCGAGCGCTTCCAGCAGTTGCTGCAGCGCCTGGGCCTGCGCCAGCCGCCCAACCGCACGGCGCGCACCGAGGCCCAGGCCCTGCTGCTGGCCGAACAGATCGGCTTTCCGCTGGTGGTGCGGCCCAGCTACGTGCTGGGCGGCCGGGCCATGGAGATCGTGCACGAGACGCGCGACCTCGAGCGCTACATGCGCGAGGCGGTCAAGGTGTCCAACGAATCGCCGGTGCTGCTGGACCGCTTCCTGGACGATGCGATCGAGGTCGACGTCGACTGCATCGGCGACGGCGAGCAGGTGCTGATCGCCGGCGTGATGGAACACATCGAGCAGGCCGGCGTGCACTCGGGCGATTCGGCCTGCTCGCTGCCGCCCTATTCGCTCCGCCCCAGACCGTCGAGGAGATCAAGCGCCAGACGCGCCAGATGGCGCAGGCGCTCAAGGTGGTGGGGCTGATGAACGTGCAGTTCGCCATCCAGCAGGGCGTGGTCTTCGTGCTGGAGGTCAACCCGCGCGCCTCGCGCACGGTGCCGTTCGTGTCCAAGGCCACCGGCGTGCCGGTGGCACGCATCGCCGCCCGCTGCATGCTCGGCAGCACGCTGCGCGCCCAGGGCGTGCGCGTGGAGGTCGTGCCGTCCTATTTCTGCGTCAAGGAGTCGGTCTTCCCGTTCGCCAAGTTCCTGGGCGTCGATCCGCTGCTGGGTCCCGAGATGCGCTCCACCGGCGAGGTGATGGGGGTCGGACGGACCTTCGGCGAGGCGCTGTTCAAGTCCCAGCTGGCGGCCGGCGCCACGCTGCCGCCCAGCGGTGCGGTCTTCCTCAGCGTCAAGGACTCGGACAAGCCCAAGACGGTGGAGATCGCCGGCGTGCTGCACGAGATGGGCTATACCCTGGTGGCCACGCGCGGCACCGCCGCCGCCATCGAGGTCGCCGGCATCCCGGTACGGGTCGTCAACAAGGTCAAGGACGGCCGCCCCCACGTGGTGGACCTGCTCAAGAACGGCGAGATCGACCTCGTGGTCACCACCGTCGAGGAGAAGCGCTCGGCGATCGCCGACTCGCGTTCGATCCGCACCACGGCGCTGGCCCAGCGCGTCACGTACTACACCACGGTCGCCGGCGGGCGCGCGGCGGTCGAGGGCATGCGCCACCTGGCGGCGCTGGAGGTCTACGATCTGCAGTCCCTGCACCGGGAAGCGGCCGCGGACTGAAACGCCGCGGTACTGCTACCCTGCCAGGGTACTGCCGAACCAGGCGATGGCCGTGCGGCGGCGGCTGGACAGCCATCCCCGGCCTGGGTAAATTGGTACGCATCGCCCCCCGGCAGAGCGGGGTTTGTTTCACGGTACGGGCGCCCGCCCTGGCTCCAGGGGTCGCGGCGCCGGATGCCGGAGCGGTTTAGAACCGGATGAAGGTCATATGGCGGCGATTCCAATCACGGCACGCGGTGCGGAGATGCTCAAGGCCGAGCTCGTGCGGCTCAAGTCGATCGACCGGCCTGGCGTGATCCAGGCGATCAAGGAGGCGCGCGAGAAGGGCGACCTCTCCGAGAACGCCGAGTACGATGCGGCGCGCGAGCGGCAGGGTTTCATCGAGGGCCGGATCCAGGAACTCGAAGGCAAGCTCTCGAGCCTGCAGATCATCGATCCGGCGGCGGTCGACGCCGGCGAGCGCATCGTCTTCGGCGCGATGGTCGACCTCGAAGAGCTGCAGTCGGGCAACCGGGTCAAGTACCAGATCGTCGGCGACGACGAGGCCGACATCAAGGCCGGCCTGATCTCGGTGTCCAGCCCCACCGCACGCGCGCTGATCGGCAAGAGCGTGGGCGACGTGGCCACGGTCGTGGCGCCCGGCGGCAAGCGCGAGTACGAGATCCTCGACGTGCACTACCGCTGACGCGCGGCGGCACGCGCACGAGCGCTCGGCGGGCGTGCCTTGCCGGCGGCGCCGGCGCGGGCCGTGGCGGCCCGCCCGCTGCGCTCCGCGGCGCGCGGCGGCGCCTGCTTGGCCCCGCCGGTGCGTGCCGGCTTGACCGACTTGACCGCCTTGGCGGGTGCGAGCGGCTGGGGACGGAACAGCACGAAGGTGTGCCCGATCACCTGCACCCGCGCCGCGCCCAGGCGCCCGGCCATGGTGGCGAACAGCGCATCGCGCTCGGCACGTTCGATCTTGCCCCCGCGCACCTTGACCAGGCCGTGGGCGGTGAGGGCGCGGTCGATCTCGCGCAGGGCGGCCTCGCTCAGGCCGCCCGCCCCCAGCAGGACGACCGGGTCGAGGCGATGCGCCTGGGCGCGCAGGAGCAGGCAATGTTCTTGGGACAGCGTGAGTTCGGCCATGGCGTTTCCGGTCAATCACCGATGGTAACTGGCTTGGCGCGGGCTTGCGGCACGGCCATCAATTGCTACATGTCATGAACCAGAAGACCCGCAAGGCCAAGCCACCCTCGCGCCATCGCTCCAAGCGGGCCTGGATCGAGCGCCACATCAACGATCCCTACGTCCAGGCCGCGACCCGGCACGGCTACCGCTCGCGTGCCGCCTACAAGCTCATCGAGATCGACCAGCGCGACCGCCTGCTGCGTCCCGGCGCGGTGGTGATCGACCTGGGTGCCGCGCCCGGCAGCTGGACCCAGGTGGTCGTCGAGCGCCTGGGCATGCGCGAGGGGCGCCTGGCCGGGCGGGTCATCGCGCTGGACCTGCTGCCGATGGAGCCGCTGGCGGGCGTGGAGGTGATCCAGGGCGACTTTCGCGACGACGCGGTGGCCCGGCGCCTGGGCGAGGCGCTGGGCGGGGAGCGCGCCGACCTGATACTTTCGGACATGTCGCCCAACCTGAGCGGCATCGGCGCGGCCGACGCGGCGCGCAGTGCGCACCTGTGGGAACTGGCGCTCGAATTCGCGCTCCAATACCTCAAACCCAATGGCCGGCTGCTGACCAAGACCTTCCAGGGGAGCGGGCACAGCCAGTTCGTCGAATCGCTCAAGCGCCATTTTTCCCGCGTGCTGGTGCGCAAGCCGGCGGCCTCGCGCCAGGAATCGGCCGAGAACTACCTGCTCGCCTACGCCCGCAAGGGCACGGCGCCCGGACCGGGCGCCGGGGAGCCCGGCGCGGCGCAAGCTTGAAATCCGCGGCGGCCAGGACCATATGGGGTGTAATACGGGGTGTAATACCCGCGGAATTACCTCGGTGCCTTGTGGGCGAGAAGAGCCTAGAATCGAGCGCATGAGAAATCCCGAACCGCCAGCGGGCCTGGGACATGGCGATGGGCAGCAGCCGATGCATGCGCATCCGGCAGGAGTGTCACTTTGAACAACAGCACCTTCGCTAAGGCCGCCATCTGGCTCGTGATCGCGGTAGTCCTCTTCACCGTGTTCCAGAAGCTCGAGCGTGGCACCGGCAGCAACGTCCAGTCCGTGCCCTACTCGCAGTTCGTCAGCGAGGTGCGCGCCGGGCACGTCAAGAGCGCCCGCATCCAGGAGACCTCGCCGGGCATGACCGAGATCGTCGCCCAGACCGGCGAGGGCACCCAGCTGCGCACCACCGGCAGCCTGTGGGACCGCGGCATCTTCAAGGACCTGCTCGACAACAACGTCAAGTTCGAGTTCGAGCAGCGCGAGACCCAGTCGCCGCTGCTGAGCTTCTTCTACGCGTTCGGCCCGGTCATACTGCTGATCGGCGTGTGGATCTTCTTCATGCGCCAGATGCAGGGCGGCGGCCGCGGTGGCGCCTTCTCGTTCGGCAAGTCGCGCGCGCGCATGCTCGACGAGTCCAACAACAACATCACGTTCGCGGACGTCGCCGGCTGCGACGAGGCCAAGGACGAGGTCCAGGAGCTGGTCGAGTTCCTGCGCGATCCGTCCAAGTTCCAGAAGCTCGGCGGCCGCATCCCGCGCGGCGTGCTGATGGTCGGCTCGCCCGGCACCGGCAAGACCCTTCTTGCCAAGGCGATCGCCGGCGAGGCCAAGGTGCCGTTCTTCACGATCTCCGGTTCGGACTTCGTCGAGATGTTCGTCGGTGTCGGCGCCGCGCGCGTGCGCGACATGTTCGAGACCGCCAAGAAGCACGCCCCGTGCATCATCTTCATCGATGAAATCGACGCCGTCGGCCGCCAGCGCGGCGCGGGCCTGGGCGGGGGCAACGACGAGCGCGAACAGACGCTCAACCAGATGCTGGTCGAGATGGACGGCTTCGAGACCGGCCAGGGCATCATCGTCATCGCCGCGACCAACCGTCCCGACGTGCTCGACCCGGCGCTGCTGCGCCCGGGCCGTTTCGACCGCCAGGTCGTCGTGCCGCTGCCCGACATCCGCGGCCGCGAGCAGATCCTGGGCGTGCACATGCGCAAGGTACCGATCGGCAACGACGTCAAGGCCGACATCCTCGCGCGCGGCACGCCGGGTTTCTCCGGTGCCGACCTGGCCAACCTCGTCAACGAATCGGCGCTGTTCGCCGCGCGCCGCGGCGCGCGCGTGGTCGAGATGCAGGACTTCGAAAAGGCCAAGGACAAGGTCATGATGGGCGCCGAGCGCCGCTCGATGGTCATGTCCGAGGAGGAGCGCCGCAACACCGCCTACCACGAGTCCGGCCACGCCGTGGTCGCGCGCCTGCTGCCCCGCACCGACCCGGTGCACAAGGTCACGATCATCCCGCGCGGCCGTGCGCTGGGCGTGACGATGCAACTGCCCGAGCAGGACCGCTATGCCTACGACCGCGATTACCTGCTGGCGCGCATCGCCGTGCTGTTCGGCGGCCGCGTGGCCGAGGAACTGTTCATGAAGCAGATGACCACCGGGGCGAGCAACGACTTCGAGCGCGCCACGCAGCTGGCGCGCGACATGGTCACGCGCTACGGCATGAGCGACATCCTGGGCCCGATGGTCTACGCCGAGAACGAGGGCGAGGTCTTCCTCGGCCGCTCGATCACCAAGACCGTGAACATGTCCGAGGACACGATGCGCACCGTCGACGGCGAGATCCGCCGCATCATCGACGAGCAGTACCACCTCGCGCGCCGCCTGCTCGAGGAGAACCGCGACAAGGTCGAGGTGATGGCCAAGGCCCTGCTCGAGTGGGAGACCATCGATGCCGAGCAGATCCTCGACATCATCGAGGGCCGTCCGCCGCGTCCGCCCAAGAACCCCGCGCCCACGACCGCCAGCAGCGGCAGCTCGAGCTCGCCCGGTGGCGGGATCCAGGAAGCGACCCAGCCGGCCTGATGTCGAGCCGCCGCACGGCGGCCGGCCGGCCGCTGCGCTGATGCCGGCCGCGCCCTGCGCCACGCCCGTGGTCGCTGCGGCCGGGCCCGCGCCCGCAATATGGCAGTGCGGGCGCCACCGCCTGCACCTGGACCGGGTGCACCTGATGGGCGTGCTCAACGTCACCCCCGATTCCTTTTCCGATGGCGGCAGCTTCCTCGCGCTCGACGCCGCCGTGGCGCACGCCGGCCGCCTGATCGACGAGGGCGCCGACATCATCGACATCGGCGGCGAATCGACCCGCCCGGGCGCACCGCACGTGCCCGCCGAAGTCCAGATGGAGCGGGTGCTGCCGGTGCTGCGCGCGCTGGCCGGCGCCCCGGTGGCCCTGTCGGTCGATACCAGCGAGCCGGCGCTGATGCGGGCCGCGCTCGACCTGGGCGTATCGATCGTCAACGACGTGCGCGCGCTGCGCGTCCCCGGAGCGCTGGACGCGGTGCGCGCCGCCGACTGCGGCGTGGTGCTGATGCACATGCCGGGCGAGCCGGCCACGATGCAGCGGCACGCCAGCTACACCGATGTCGTCGCCGAGGTCGGCCAATGGCTCGCGCAGCGGCGCGATGCGGTGGTCGCGGCCGGCGTGGCGCCGGCGCGCATCGCGGTGGATCCGGGCTTTGGCTTCGGCAAGGCGCACGGGCACAATCGGCGCCTGCTGGCCGGCCTGGAGCGTTTCGTGGCCCTGGGCCAGCCGCTGCTGGTGGGCCTGTCGCGCAAGTCGAGCCTGGGCGACATCACCGGCCGGCCGGTCACGCAGCGCCTGGGGGCCTCGCTGGCCGCCGCGCTGCTGGCCATCGGCAGCGGCGCACGCATCGTGCGCGTGCACGATGTGGCAGCGACGCGCGATGCCATCGCGGTCTGGGAGGCCATCGCGCAGGAAGATGCCGCCGCGGCGGCCGACCGCGACCAGGGAGGAGGCGCCTCGTGAAGCGCAAGTATTTCGGTACCGACGGCATCCGCGGCCGGGTCGGGGAGCCGCCGATAACGCCGGACTTCGTGCTGCGCCTGGGTCATGCCGCCGGGCGCGTGCTGGCGCGCGGAACGCGCAGCGGACGGCCGGTGGTGCTGATCGGCAAGGATCCGCGCATCTCCGGCTACATGCTCGAGGCCGCGCTGCAGGCCGGGCTGGCCAGCGCCGGGGTCGACGTGCTCCTGTGCGGGCCGCTGCCGACGCCGGCGGTGGCCTACCTCACGCGCGCCCAGCGCCTGAGCGCGGGCGTCGTCATCAGCGCCTCGCACAATCCGTATCCGGACAACGGCATCAAGTTCTTCTCGGGCGCCGGCAAGAAGCTGGGCGACGACATCGAGCTGCTGATCGAGGCCGAGATCGACCGGCCGCTGGAATGCGTAGCCTCGGCGCAGCTGGGCAAGGCGCGCCGCCTGGTCGACGCGGGCGGGCGCTACATCGAATTCTGCAAGAGCACGTTTCCGGCCGAGATCGATCTCAAGGGGCTCAAGATCGTGGTCGACTGCGCCCACGGCGCGGCCTACCACGTCGCCCCGGACGTCTTCCACGAACTGGGGGCCGACGTGGTCGCCGTCGGCGCCGCGCCCAACGGCTTCAACATCAACGACGGCGTCGGCGCGGTCCACGCCGAGGGCCTGGCGCGCGTGGTCGCCGAGCACGATGCCGACTTCGGCATCGCGCTGGACGGCGACGCCGACCGGGTGGTGATCGTCGAACGCGGCGGGCGCACCTTCAACGGCGACGAACTGCTCTTTGCGATCGTGCGCGAGCGCATGCGCCACGGCAAGGTCAGCGGCGTGGCCGGCACGCTGATGAGCAACTACGCGCTCGAGCAGCGCCTGGGCCAGCTCGGCGTGCCCTTCGTCCGCGCCCAGGTCGGCGACCGCTACGTGCTCGAGGAGCTCGAGGCGCGCGGCTGGCTGTTCGGCGGCGAGAGTTCCGGCCACCTCATCTGCCTGGACAAGCACAGCACCGGCGACGGCATCGTCAGCGCGCTGCAGGTGCTGGCCGCCATACGGCGGATGGACACCAGCCTGGCGGAACTGACTGCCGAACTGCCGATGATGGCCCAGAGCATGCTCAACGTGCGCGTCGAGCCGGGTTTCCAGTGGCAGGCCTGCAAGGCCCTGGTCTCCGAGGTCGCCCGGGTCGAGCGCGAACTGAGCAGCCGCGGTCGCGTCCTCATACGCCCGTCGGGTACCGAGCCCGTGCTGCGCATCATGGTCGAGACCGCCGATGCGGGGACCGCACGCCACCTGTCCGAGCGACTGGCCGCCACCCTGGGCTGACGCGGCCGGCGCTGCGCCCGCCGGCCAGGTCCGGCGCACCGGGGTGGCGCCGCGCAGGGGTCCCTTGCGGAACCACAAGCCCTCTGTGTCATGTCACAATGGCGTGACAAACCGGTCATAGACTCCGGCGATTCGAGCCCGGGTGACCCGACCCGGGCCGGCGGGTCATCCGCGATGCTGCGCAGGGCAGCAGGGCAGCTTTGGCATCGGCCGCAAGCGCCGCGGGAACGCGGATCCACGGAGCAGAACATTTGATGGGCAATTCGGCCGGCGCGGGCAATCTCGACATCCAGAAGAAGGCTCAGGCCAGGACCCTCAAGGCCGAAGTGGACCACCTGAGTTTCTACTATGGCAGTTTCCGCAGCCTCAAGGACATCTCCCTGTCGATCCACAGCAACCAGGTGACCGCGCTCATCGGCCCGTCCGGCTGCGGCAAGTCGACCTTCCTGCGCTGCTTCAACCGGATCCACGACCTGTATCCGGGCAACCGCTACGAAGGCGCGATCCGCCTGTACCCGGACAAGCTCGACATCCTGGCCCGGGAGGTGGATCCGCTCGACGTGCGCATGCGCATCGGCATGGTCTTCCAGAAGCCCAGTCCCTTCCCGACCACGATCTTCGAGAACGTGGCCTACGGCTTGCGCCTGCGCGGCCTGGCGCCGCGCGCCGCCGTGGCCGAGAAGGTCGAGCAGTCGCTGCGCGCCGCGGCCCTCTGGGACGAGGTCAAGGACCGCCTGCACGCGCTGGCGTCCAATCTGTCGGGCGGCCAGCAGCAGCGCCTGTGCATCGCGCGCGCGCTGGCGGCGGACCCGGAACTGCTGCTCTTCGACGAGCCTACCTCGGCGCTCGACCCGATCGCCACGGCCTCGATCGAGGAGCTGATAAGCGGCCTCAAGGCCACGGTCTCGATCCTGATCGTGACCCACAACATGCAGCAGGCGGCGCGCTGTTCCGACTACACGGCGTTCCTGTACATGGGCGAGCTCGTCGAGTTCGGCGAGACCGACCAGATCTTCATCCGGCCCGTCAAGCGCGAGACCGAGGACTACATCACCGGCCGCTTCGGCTAGCCGCGAGGAGTGCAGATCATGAGCAACGGTGAACACCTGTCCAAGCAGTACGACCAGGAACTCGAGGAGCTGCGCGCCCGCATCCTGCACATGGGCGGCATGGTCGAGGCGCAGCTGCAGTCGGCCATCACCAGCTACGAGCGTCCCGACGTCAAGCTCGCCGAGGAGGTGATCGACGCGGACCGCAACGTCAACGAGCAGGAGGTCGAGCTCGACCGCGTCGTCGTCAACATGATCGTGCGCCGCCAGCCCACCGCCGGCGACCTGCGCCTGATCATCGGCGTGGCGCGCACCGTGACCGAGCTCGAACGCATCGGCGACGAGGCCACGAAGATCGCGCGCGCCGCCAAGTGGCTGTTCGACAAGCAGCGCAGCGTGCGCACGCCCCGCCTGCGCGAAATCCACAGCTCGGCGCTGGCCGCCGCGCGCATGCTGCGCGGCGCGCTCGACGCGCTGGCCCGCCTCGACGCCGCCGCCGCCGCCGCGATCATCGACGAGGACCGCGGCGTCGACCAGCAGTTCCAGGCGATCCTGCGCCAGCTGATCACCTTCATGATGGAGGATCCGCGGACCATCTCGCCCTCGCTCGACGCCGTCTGGGTGGCCAAGGCCATCGAGCGCATCGGCGACCACGCCAAGAACATAGCCGAACACGTGATTTTCGTTGCGCAGGGGGCGGATGTACGGCATGCGACCCCGGAAGAGATCGCGCGAGCCGTTTCACAGGAGTGAACGTTCCCATGTCCAGCGCATCGATCCTCATCGTCGAAGACGAACCGGCCATCCAGGAGCTGGTGGCCTTTTCCTGCGGCAACAGCGGCTACAAGGTGCGCCGCGCCGAGTCCGTCGGCGCCGCCGAGTCGGCCATCCGCGGCGAACTGCCCGACCTGGTCATCCTGGACTGGATGCTGCCCGACCGGGCCGGCATCGATTTCCTGCGCGAGCTGCGCAAGTCCGATCGCACGCGCGGCGTGCCGGTGATCATGCTCACCGCCAAGGGCGCCGAGAGCGACCGCATCGCGGGCCTCGACAGCGGCGCCGACGACTACGTCGTCAAGCCCTTCTCGCCGCGCGAGCTCGTCTCGCGGGTGCGCGCCGTGTTCCGGCGCAAGGCCCCCGACAAGAGCGGCGAGTCCATCACCTACGGCGCCCTGAAGATCGACCCGGCCCGGCACGAGGTCCAGGTCGGCGGGCGCAGCGTCAAGATGGGCCTGGCCGAATTCAAGCTGCTGACCTTCCTCGTCGGCCATCCGGAGCGGGTCTTCTCGCGCAGCCAGCTGCTGGACAACGTGTGGGGCGATCACGTCTTCATCGAGGAGCGCACGGTGGACGTGCACGTGCTGCGCCTGCGCAAGGCGCTGATGCCCGTCGATTCCCAGCACCTCATCCAGACGGTGCGCGGGCTCGGCTACCGGCTCTCGGCGACTATCGACAGTTGACCCGGCGGTGGCACTGCAGCAGCGCTCCCTGCGCATCGTCCTGCCGGCGCTGGCAGGGCTGGCGGGCCTGCTGCTGCTCTGCGCGCTCGTGGCCTCGGCCGCCGGCGCCGTCGCCGGCCTGGCGCTGGGCGTCGGCGTCCTGGCCGTGCTGTACGCGATCCAGATCTACTTCCTGGGCGCGCTGGGCGACTGGCTCAGCCACCCGACCCTGTCGGAGATCCCCGAGGGATTCGGCGTCTGGGCCGACGTCTTCGCGCGCGTGCACCGCTGGCACCGCGCCGGCGAGATCGGCCAGCGCCGCCTGATCGACAACGAGGAGCGCTTCCGGCGCACCATCAGCGCGCTGCCCGACGGCATCATCCTCGTCGATGCGGCGCTGCAGATCGAGTGGTGCAACCCGGTCGCCGAGCGCCACCTGTCCATCTCGCTGCGCGCCGACCAGGGACTGCGCCTGACCAACCTGGTGCGCGATCCGCGCCTGGTCGCCTACATGACCTCGGGCCGCTTCGACCTGGAACTGACCTTCCGGCCGCTGGCCAATCCGGCGCTGGTGCTCTCGCTGGCGGTGATCGGCTTCGAGCCGGCGCGTTCGATCGTCATCACGCGCGACATCACGCAGAGCGAGCGCGTCGACGCCATGCGGCGCGATTTCGTCGCCAATGTCTCGCACGAGCTGCGCACGCCGCTGACGGTGATCAAGGGCTTTCTCGAATCGTTCGCCGACGCCGGCCCCGAGCTGGGCAGCGTCCGCCTGCACCACCTGCGCCTGATGGACGAGCAGGCCGAGCGCATGCACCGCCTGATCGAGGACCTGCTCATGCTCTCGCGCCTGGAGTCCGAGAGCCCCAACCAGGAGGACACGATCGACATCGCGCAGCTGGCCCGCGAGGTGGTCGACGAGGCGCGCACGCTCTCGGCCGGGCGCCACGAGATCAGCGTGGCGGCAGCGCCGGCGTGGGTGCGCGGCAGCCGCGACGAACTGCGCAGCGCCTTCGGCAACCTGGTCTCCAATGCCATCCGCTACACGCCGGCCGGCGGCAAGGTGCGCATCGCCTGGGTCGAGCGCGGCGACGGCGCCGCGTTCCAGGTGAGCGACAGCGGGATCGGCATCGCGCCCGAGCACATGCCCCGGCTGACCGAGCGCTTCTATCGCGTCGAGAAGAGCCGCTCGCGCGAGACCGGCGGCACGGGGCTGGGCCTGGCGATCGTCAAGCACGTGCTGCTGCGCCACGACGGGCGCCTGGAGATCGAGTCGGAGGTGGGCCAGGGCAGCACCTTCTCGGCCTGGCTGCCCAAGTCGCGCCTGGTGCTGCGCGACACCCAGGCGGTGGCCTGAGCCGGCGTCAGGGCAGGAACTCGCGTACGTTGAGGATGCGGTCGGCCGTGATCTGGCGCAGGCGCGCGAGCAGCGGCTCGACGCTGCGCTCCTTGCGCTCGCAGGCCTTGCACAGGTCGCGATAGAACTCCACGGTCTCGATGCGCCGCGCGGTGGACGCGGTGCCATTGCCCTGGGCGCGCCGCAGGTAGCGGAACGACTGCAGCGACAGCGTGGTCAGGATGCGCGCGATGCGCGTGTTGCCGCAGTGGTAGGCCACGAAGAGCATGGTCCGGTCCAGCGCGTCCGTGTAGATGAGCGCGTGCCGCGGATCGGTCGGGACCAGGTCCATGGCCACGACATGGCGCCGGAACTGCTCGACTTCCTCGGCGATCGTGTTCCGAGCGAAGCCCGCGACGGCGATGGCCAGCAGGCCGCCGCGCAGCTCGAGGATCTCCACCAGGTCCTCGCGTGCGAGCGAACTGGCGATCGCCCCGCGGCGGCTGGTGATCGTGACCAGGCCTACGCCCTCGAGCAGCCTGAACGCATCGCGGATCGGACCGCGGCTGACGCGAAATTCCTTGGCCAGCAGCTCCTCGCCGATCCGGTTGCCGGGCCCCACCTGCTCGGACAGTATCCGCTCCCCCAGCGCGACCGCGATCTGCTCGGGCAGGGTCCAGGCGGTGGCCTCGCGCCCCATCATCAGCCGGGCCGCCACCATGCCTTGCGGTTGCAGCAGGTCCGGCGCCGGCGCGAGGGCCGGGGCCATGACGGCGGCGCGCGGGCTCACGCCGCGGCCTGCAGCGCAGCCCGGGTCTCGTCCATGCGCAGGCGCAGCGTCTCCTCGAAATGGGACAGCAGCGGCTCGGGCTTGCGCAGCGCGATGTTGCGCACGGTCGCCTGCCAGCGCTGCAGCAGTTCGCGGCGCTGGCGCACGTTGCGCACGCCCATCGCGAAATAGCGCAGCAGCTGCAGCGACACCGACGACATCGTCCGGGCTATGCGCCCGTTGCCGGCGCGCAGCGCGATGTACAGGATGGCCCGGTCGGAGAGCTCGACGAAGTCGAATGCCTGGGCGTCGTGCGCGACGATCTCGCCCATGCTGGCCACGTATTGCTGCAGCACGCCGGCGTCCTGGCTGGTGTGTGCCTGGGCGAAGCGCGGCAGGAAATCGCGCGCCAGGCACAGCCGGAAGGCGACCAGCTCGTCGAAGTCGGCCGCGCTCATCGCTGCCACGTGGGTGCCGCGATGCGCGGCCGAATCCACCAGCCCCGCGTGCTCGAGCAGCATCAAGGCCTCGCTGACCGGCGCCTTGCTCACGCCGAACTCGTCGGCCAGGACCTGCTCGCGGATCCGCGCGGCGGGCGCCAGTTTCTGCAGCACGATCCGCTCCGCTACCGCGACCGCGATCTGGTCGCGGATCGACAGGGTAGGGGGGATCGCACCGTTGAAGAGGCGGAACGCGGCCGCGCCGGAGCGCATCTGCGGCGTAGCGATGAACGGGCCGATGGCCGGCGCCGTGGGCGGAGCAGTGAGCGGAGCAGTGAGCGGAGCAGCTATGGGCGGCTGGAGCATATTTTTTAAACAATGATTTGTTAACAATGAACACTATGGGGAATCGCGTTCGCGGTCAAGCCCCAGGCCGCCCCTAAGCCCTGAATTTTTATCACTTTCTA
>Ga0116229_10004076_pt1 | contig 23982 bp, 20 predicted proteins | sample S1TSphgellanicum_3_FD_87313 | JGI IMG/M metagenome (GOLD analysis project Ga0116229, IMG submission 87313) | Host-associated microbial communities from peat moss isolated from Minnesota, USA - S1T2_Fc - Sphagnum magellanicum MG | ecosystem: Host-associated > Plants > Peat moss > Unclassified...
GATGGCTCCGTTCAACCTGGTGGACCTGATCAACGATGTCGCGCGGATCGCCGGCGTCGCCTCCGGCAAATATCGCATCGCGCTCGGGAAGGATTTTCAAGACCCCAAAGCTTCCATCCTGCTGGTCGGCTCTTATTCGAGCTTGAGCCATTGCCTGCTCAATCTCATCAAGAACGCACGCGAAGCCATGCCCGACGGCGGCACGATTCATGTGCTCTGGGAGGGGACGGAGACGAGGGCCGCCGTGACCGTCCGCGATCATGGAGGTGGAATTCCGGAGGAAGACATGGCGCACATTTTCGAGCCTTTCTTCTCCACCAAAAAGCAGGGAACGGGGCTCGGGTTGGCCATGGTGCGTGGCATCCTCATTCAGCATTCCGGCACGGTTGAAATACGCTCGACGGTCGGCATGGGAACCTCGGTTTCATTGGTCTGGCCGCGCGGCGATATTTCCGCCGGCCCGCGCGCGCCCAAGGAAAAAGAGCCTCAGGACGCGCGTCGTTCCACCCATCGCATTTTCCGTCAGACCCAACGGATAATCATTCAATCCAAACGCATGCCCGCCGAGGACCACTTCCTGGTCTACGTCATCGACGACGATGACCTGGTGCGGGATGGCCTTTGCAGCCTGCTCGAACACCTCGGCCATCGCACCAAGTCCTACCGCTATCCCGAAGTCGCCCTGCAGGAGCTGATCGCCGCATCGCCGCCGCCTGAAGTCGTCATCGTTGACTACAATATGCCGGGCATGAACGGGGCGCAGTTCATCGGCGGCTATAGCACGGCTATCGCCAAGGAACCACGCTTTAAGAACACGTCGATCCTGTTGATGAGCGGCCTGCCCCCGAGCCATTTTCAGGATTTCATGTCCGAGTTCTCGCAATTGAAACTGGGGATACTCGAAAAGCCGTTCAGCCTCGAAACGCTGCGTCGCAAACTGGCCAATATCCAGGGTACGCGCAAATTATCGGGGCAACTTGAAACGATCGACAAGGATAACGGCGACGCGCCCCAGCCCGACGTGGCCTGATGTGGAATTGAGGCGCAGGGTACCGCCCCTAGCTCTTCAACTGCATTTCCAGATGCGTGATCTGGTCGCGCAAGGACGCCGCCTGCTCGTAATTCTCCGACTGCACGGCGGTCTGCAAATTGGCGTGCAGCGCCTTCAGCCGGTTTTGGTATTCCTGCGCGCGCGCGGCCCGGGTCGGAATCTTTCCCTTGTGCAGCGTGCCTTTGTGCATGTCCTTGAGGATTACGCCAAGACCCTCCGAGAATGTCACGTAGCATTGCGGGCAGCCCAGCCGTCCCGTCTTCTTGAAATCGGGTTGCGTAAAGCCGCACTGCGGGCAGACCAACTCCTCCGTGCCGGTGGACTTGATTTCCTCCGCCGCGCCCAGTCCCAGCAGCATGTCGGCCAGGGAAAATCCCGCCGGATCAGCCACGCCTTTTTCCTTGGCGCATTTTTCGCACAGGTCGATTTTTTGCATCTTGCCGCTGATGATCTGGGTCAGATGCACCGTGGCGTTTTCAGTCTGGCAAACTTCGCAAATCATAAAATAGTCGGGCGCGCTGTCTGACGCGACACCCACAATATAACGCAAATTTAGTAAATGGGAACGCCCGTATTTTGCGTTCGCACTTTAAAGTGGCGGATGAACTCTTCCGTCACCGGTCCCACCCGCCCGGAACCGATCTTGCGGCCATCCACTTCGCTGATCGGCACCACTTCCGCGCCGGTCCCGGTCGCGAAGAGTTCGTCCGCCACGAACAGGTCATAGCGGGTCAGGTTCGTCTCTTTGATTTCCCGGCCCATCTCGCGCGCCAGGTCGAACATCAACCGCCGCGTGATGCCCCCCAGCGCCCCGTCGGAGACGTGGGGCGTGAAGATTTTGTCCTGCTTGATCACAAAAAGATTGTCTGCGGTACATTCGGCCACGAAGCCCTGCTGATTGAGCATGATCGATTCCTGCGCGCCATAAAGGTTGCCCTCGATCTTGGCCAGGATGTTGTTGAGGTAATTGAGCGACTTGATCGCCGGGCTGAGCGCGGCCGGCGAGACCCGCTGCGTCGGCACCGTGTTCACGCGCAATCCCTCGGTGTAATATTTCTCCGGATAAAGCTCGATCGTTGCGGCGATGATAAAGACCGTCGGTTTGCTGCACTTGTTCGGGTTCAGGCCGAGGTCGCCCTTGCCGCGCGTCACCACCAGCCGGATATAGCCGTCGCGCAAATTGTTTTGTCGGCATGTTTCCAGTACCGCCTCGCGCAGCGCGGGCCGTTCCAGCGGAAGCGTGAGAAGAATCGCCTTGGCCGAGTCGTAAAGCCGGTCGAGATGCTCCTCCAGGAGGAAGACGCGCCCGTTGTAAAAGCGAATGCCCTCGAAGACGCCGTCGCCATATAGGAGGCCGTGATCGAACACGGAAACCTTGGCGTCAGGTTCGTCCACAAACTGGCCGTCGAGATAGATTTTCAGGTGCTGCATGGGGAAGAGTGGTATTCTGCCATAGGAATCGTCCTCGGCAAGTAGCGATCTTTGATTGAGCGTCCGGAAGAACCACCGTACCATTCTCCCGTTTCAAATTATGCCGCGAAAGAAAATACCAATAGCGAAAATTGAAGCAGCCTATGCATTTAACTCTTTCAAGCCAAACCCTCCTCGGGAATCTGAAAGGCTAGCAGGGAAAAAAGGTGCGACTCGAATCATGTATATCGAGAACAAGTCAGGAGGTTTGGCTGGAGGTGAGGCTCGGATTGGTCGCGTGACATTCTCCAAGACTGGTCAAACGATCTATTATCGAGGTCAGGCATTCAAGTCCCTTAAGGGAGGATACAAGGCAAACTATTTTGAGACAGAGACCGGGGAAGAATTTTGGATTTCTGGCCCAAAAAAAGACGGTAGCGACAGACTTTACGGTGAGCGGGTTCCGATAGAAATTGATGAAGATATCCGAGAAGAATATTGGACTGAGATAAGGAATTTTCCTGAAAAGAAAAAGCTGAGACATGTCTAAAACGATAAAAAAATTATCTACATCCGACCTGGTTGAACAAAATAAATGGTCGCAGCTTCGCTCCGAACTCAAACCAGGCCTGGACGCGAGCGAAGCTGAATTTGTCACCCTTGATGCAGCCAAAATAATCAAGGAAGCCAAGGCGCGCAGAAAAGCGGATAACAGTTCAGACTAATCCGCTGGAGGTCAGCACGCCCTCCTCCAGCCGAAATACTCTCTGGCCCAGCGCGGCGATGCGGTCATCGTGCGTCACGATAATCATGCAGTTGCCCCGTTCCTCGTGCAGCCGCAGGAGCAAATCGATGATCTCGTGCCCCGTCGCCGTGTCGAGATTGCCCGTCGGTTCATCGGCCAAAAGTAGCGCCGGGTTGTTGCGCAGCGCGCGCGCGATGGCCACCCGTTGCTGCTCGCCGCCGGACAGCTCCGAGGGCCGATGGTGCAAGCGCGAGCCAAGTCCGACCTGGTCGAGCAAATGCGCTCCCTGCTTGGGATCGCCCCGGCGCGCCAAACGTGCGGGAAACTCGACGTTCTCCAGCGCGGAGAGTTCTGGAAATAGGTGGTAAGCCTGGAAAACAAAACCCACCGCGAGATTGCGCCACGAAGCCAGCTTCGCCCGCGACCAGCCGTAAATCGACTCGCCCTTCCATTGCACCTCGCCCGCGTCGGGACGTTCCAGCCCGCCGAGAATTTGCAGCAGCGTGCTCTTGCCCGAGCCTGAGGCCCCCTGAATCGTATTGAGGCCGCCCGGGGGAAATCCCGCCTCCAGCCCGCGGAGGATTTCGAGATCGGTGTGCCCAAGGCGAAACGTCTTGCGCAGCGCGGAACAGGTGAGGGGATAAGAAGTCTCCACGCGTACCATTGAGCCAGCCCTGCTGACGGCAGTAAAGCTCGGCTGGTGTTGTTTTTGTTCCCATTCGTGACTATACACGGCCATGCGTTGCGGAATTATCGGCTTCATCCTGGGAGCAGCTTCTTTTGTTCTCGCGGCATTCATCTTTCAGCTTCAGGTCATCAAGATCGCCGCGCCGGACCTCGATTACCGGTTTCTCTACAATGTCTTCAGCGACTCCCAGTTTCCCTGGAGTTACCTCGATCAAGGCCGCGTCATTTCGCGCTATTTATTTCCGGTCAGGATCAAGATCACCTACTACGACGCCCAGTACAATGAGGTGACCGAGGCCGACAAACCGGGGCGTTACGGTGCGGTCGTGCGGATGAGCCTCAACGGTGGTGTTGTGCAGTACCGCTTCATCACGCTCTATCGCATGCCCGCGAAAGTCTTTTTAAATGATGGTCCCATGGCGGTGTCCGCCTACTTTCCCCCCAGCATCGGTATTGATCCGGCCGTCCTGCATAACCAGGCGCAGGAAATTGGCGACGAGATCAAGAACACCTATTGCGGGGATGGCGATGCCTCCCCCGGCCTGGCGATTCTCCTGGCCGGTCTTTCCGAGACCTCGCCCAACGATCCCCCGGCGGTAATAAGGAACAATGTCTATGCCCGTGACTCCGACTGGTGGTTCGGATTGCGCCGGCGCCTGGGGCTTATCGAAAAGTATCAGTACCTCGTCGATCTCCCAGATGGTTACGATGCCGATTCGTCCCAACGCTGGCCTCTGATTCTTTATATGCATGGCAACGCCCAGGTGGGCCATGATCTCAAATTGGTTCGCGATAGTGGATTGGCGGCGGAGATCGCCAAGGGCCGGAAGCTGCCGGCCATCGTGATTTCGCCCCAGGCTGCCCCCGTTGAAAGCTGGAACATTCACCTGCTTTTTCAGGTCCTCGACGAAGTTTGCGCGAAATATCGCGTCGATCCCGACCGCATTTACCTTAATGGAATAAGCGCGGGCGGCGACATGGTATGGGCCATGGCGGATGAGCAACCGGGGCGCTTTGCCGCTCTTGCACCGATTTCGGGCGAAGGCGACCCCATGGAAGCTGCACGGATCAAAGACATCCCCACCTGGGCCTTCCAGGGCGAAAAGGACGTTGTCGTTCCTGCCGCCCAAGTGATCAACATGGTCAACGCCGTGCGCCAGGCGGGAGGGCATCCCCATCTCACGCTTTTCCCGGATGCCGGGCATGGGCAATCGTGGGATATGGCCTACGCCACCGAGGCCCTCTATCCATGGCTGCTGGCCCAAAAGCGAGGAAAACCCGAGGTCCTTGTGCCCGGAGTTCCAACGCCTTAAATTTTAAGACCTCGATGCGCAACGGAATCATCGGAATTATCCTGGGAGTAATCTTGGTCATGCTGGCGCTGGTCATCGTGCGGCAACGCGCTGTCCACGGCGTTGAGTACGAACTTTCCGCCCGGTTCGATCGTTACGTTTTTGACGGCCCCGAGTTTCCCCAAGGCGATTTCGAAATGGACCGCCTCGTGCACCGCCTTCTGTTTCCCACCCGGTTCACCACGACCTTTTACGACGCCCACTATCAGGAAGTGACTCGCGCCGATCAGCCCGGCCGCTATGGTGCGGTGGTAACGATGAAAATCGGCTTCGACGTCTTGCATCGATTCGTCACGCTCTATCGCACGCCCGTGAAAATATCCTGGTCGTACGCGCCGTGGCCCATGTCCGTGCAGTTACCGCCGGAGATCGGTCTTGATCCCGCCGTCGTGCACAATCAGCAAGCGGAAATAGGCGAGACATTGAAAAATGCCATTGCCGGTCGCGAGACGTCTCCTGACTTGGCGATCCTTCTGGCCGGCTTGGCCGAAACCTCGCCCAGCGATCCTCCCGCCGTCACCCGCACCGATGTCGTCGCCCGTGACGATGCCTGGTGGCAGGGACTTCGCGAGCGCCTCGGACTTTCGCCTCATTATCCCTATCTGGTCAATCTCCCGCATGATTACGATGACGACCCCGCGAAGCGTTGGCCGTTGATCCTCTACCTCACGACGGGCTCCGAAAATGGAACTGATCTCCAGCGCGTCCGCCAGAGCTCCTTGTGCCTCGTCATTGAGAACGGAAAACAACTTCCGGCGGTGGTGATTTCGCCGCAGTGTCCGCCCGGCGAGACGTGGAGCTCAAGGGCGCTTTGCCACCTGCTCGATGATATGACCGCGAAATATCGAATCGATCCGGATCGGATTTATCTCACGGGCGGCAGTGAAACGTGGGCACTGGCGATGGTTTATCCGGAACGCTTCGCCGCGATTGTGCCCATCGATGGCGACACGGACCCGGCTGACGCCGCGCGCCTGAAAGGCGTGCCGGTCTGGGCTTTCCATGGTGCGGGGGACGAGGTCACCCCGATCTCTGAGACGACCGACATGCTGGATGCGATTCGCCTGGCTGGCGGCCAAGCGCATTTGACGATCACCAAGGGGCGCGGCGATGTCTGGGATGAGGTCTACGCCACGGATGTGCTCTACACGTGGCTGCTTGCCCAGAAGCGCGGGCAGCCCGAAGTCATCACCCCCGGCGTGCCGATGCCGTAGTTGCTTCTGGAGGGGCCGGCTCCTGTCGGGCCGAGGACGACCGGGAGGTCGTCCCTCCAAGTTTTCCTGCAGCTATTGCGCCTTCTGCACGATCACGCCAATCTCGACGCGGCGATTCTTCGCGTAAGCTTCTTCCGTGTCGCCATCAATCGCAGGCCGATCCGAGCCATAGCTGTTGGTGTAAAGCATGCCTGCGGGCAGTCCGAGGCCGACGAGATATTCCCGCACCGCCAGGGCCCGCCGCTCGCCGAGCGCGCGATTATATTCGGGCGTGCCGCGCTTGTCGGCGTGCCCGGCGAGGAAAAGAGCGTTGCCCGGGTTCGCCTTGAACCATTGGCTGACGGCATCCAGCTTGCCGCGCTCCGGCCCGGAGATGGTCGATTTATCGAAATCAAAGTAGATCGTGTCCGAGGCCAGCGTTTGATAGTCAGCGCTGTCGGGGTTGAAATTTCCGCGCGGTCCCGGGGGAATGCCGCTGGCGTCGCCGCCGGGGTTCACCTGGTCGCTGCCGCCGGGGAGGGGACCGCCGTTGTCGCCGCCCATGCCTGTATAATTCTGAGGCTTATCGTCGCTGCAGGCGGCGAGGGCAAGGGTAAATGCGAAGAAGAGGGGGAGGCGGTATTTGATATTCATGGGTGGAGTCGGAGGGTTAAAGAACAAGCGCTGAGTTATAGGATGTGGGTTGAAATTGGCAATGGTTTCTGTGGTGATTTAGCGGGAGACAGTCGGTTCGCCGGCTCCGCTGATGCCTGTTTCGATCGGCAGCGAAATCTTTGAAACGGTGTCGAGCAAATGAAGGCGTCCGTTGTTGGAGTAGACCAGATGGCGCGAATCCCGCGTCCAGGCCGGGTCTTGTCCGCCTGAGGTCGTAATCAGCTGCGCTGTGCGCGCGGCCACGTCAAAGACGCCGATTTGGAATTGCCCGCCGATGCGCGTCGTAAAGGCGATCCACCTGCCGTCCGGCGACCAGTCGGGCTTGGTGCAGTACGAATTGCCCGTGACGAGGTGGTCCCAGTCGGAGCCATCGGTGGTGCTCGTCGAGCTGCTGATGAAAAGCTGCGGGCTGCCCCGGTCATCCGAGGAATAGACCAGCCGGTCACCGGTGGGCGACCACGAGGGCGAAGTCTCCGACCCGCGCGTGCGCGTGATGCGCGTCAGCGATCCGCCGTCCGTCGTCATCGTGTAGATTTCCGGGTTGCCGTCCTTGCTCAGCGTCAGCGCAATCAAGGAACCATCCGGTGAAAAGGACGGCCCGGTATTGATGCCCGGGAAGAAGGCGATGCGCGTCCGATTTCCCGAGATAAGATCGATCAGGTAGGTATCGGGATAGCCGCTTTTGTAGGAGGTGTACGTGATCTTCGTGCCGTCGTGGTTCAGGTCCGGGCTGGCGCTGATCGTCCCGTCGTGCGTGATCGCGCGCGCGTTGTAGCCGTCCATGTCGGCAAGGTAAAGTTCCTTGGAGCCGGTCGGGTTGGCGATGAAGCCCAGCCTGCTCGAGGCAAATCCGGGCAGCCCCGTCACCGCTTGCGTGATCGCATCGGCGAATTCGTGCGCGGCCAGTCGGCCCTTGCCGGTAAACGTCTGGTTGAAAACATCCGCGCCGGTTTTCTTATTGATCAGCCGGCCGTTCACGCCCGCATCGCTGGCGTCGCCGGTCGCCTGCCAATCGCCCGAGCCGCTGTCCACCGGTGAAATCTCCCCCGTGCGCCGAAGGTCGTTGCTGACGATTTCGGTCACGCCTTCGCCCAAGGGTCCGCTGATGGAGACGCCCACGCGCGGCAGGGTGGAGACCTCGACTGTCACGCCCTGGCCGTGCAGTTGCGTGGTGAGGAGCCCGGCCAGAAGAATCAGGGAAAGACAGTTGGAAAATAATTTCACAATGGAGGTAAGTTCAACGGGTAAGTTTAAAAGTGATGGGAATATCAGGCGGACAGCCGTCCGGCAATGGTTCATGCAGATAGCCGAGGTTCCTCGCCGCTTCGAGCGCCGAATCGTCGTAGGTCTGGTTGCCGGAAGACTGGATGAGATGCACGCTTCCGGGCGGTACCTCGCCGTCCTTCTCCACGTGGATTTCCACGATCGGGTTGACCGCCGTCTCATCGGTCAGGTTTGGGCTTTCCCACCGGCTCATCACCTGGTCGCGAATCGAGGCATAAAAATCGGCGAACGAATTTGGATGTGCATTCTCCGCTCCGCTCGTTCCCGTATTCGGCGCGTCCTTGATTCCGGCGGCATCGAGTTTTTCTCCCAGCTTCGCGGCGATCTGTTCCTTGCTCAAGCCCGCGCTGTCCGGAGTCGACGCGTCGTCCTGGCTGTCATCCGCGGTGTCTTCCGTCGGCTTAACCACCGGCTTCTTGTGATGCCTGACCTTCGGTTTATCCACCGCGGTCGAGGGCGCATCGGCTAGGGTGAGATCGACTTTGACCTTCGGCTTCGCGGGTGGTTTCGGGGCCGGCTTGTCGAGCGCGAGTGAATTGGGATTCGGCGGTTCGATCTCGGGAGGCGGCACGAGCGGCTTCGGAATCACCGGCTTGGGTTGGGCACTTGCGACCGGCGGCGGCTTGGATTCATGGTGATGTTGCGTCGATGCGGTCGTCGTCGGGCCGACCTTGTGCGCTTCTTGCGCGCCCGGCGTTCCCTTCACCACGTCACCTTCCGGCAGCAGCGAGATAAATTGCTCCGGCGGCTGCGGACTCGGTAACATTTGGTAGATAAAACAAACTGTGCCGATGACGAGAACGTGAAGCAGCGCCACCAAACCGACCCACTTCCAGAAATGGCTTTTCCGCTCCAGCCCCAGCTCGGGTTCCGGTTCAGGGTCAGGACGCCGCTTTAAATCGAGCCGAACCTTCCGCGTTGGCGCTGCCGCCACCGCCTTGAGCGTAGCCCTTCGGCGAGGCTTAACAGAACCGGTGGGGTGCTTCATGACTTGATCGTACTATATATAGTGGTCTGGCCGCTAACACCAGCCAACAATTAGATTTTACGCTTTTGACGTAAGAAGGGGAACTTAGCTTCAGAATAGAACTTAATCGTCGATTAGACCAGACGAGACTTTGACGCCGCCCCTCGCTGAAAAATTCATCGAAAGATAAGCTTGAGATATGCCAGAGTCCCCGGCATACTCAAACTTTTCCGCTTGACGGAATTTTGCCGTTTTACCGTTAGTCATGATTTTATGAAACAGACGCTCGTTCAAGATGCCCTCAAAACCGTGCAGAGCCCCCAGGTTCTCGTCAACATTATCTCCAAGCGCGTTCGCCAGCTTGGGCAGGGCTTTCGTCCGCTCGTTGCGTTCGATCCGAAGCTGACTTTCATGGATGTCGCGCTCAAGGAAGTCGCCGAAGGCAAGCTCGGCTACGAAATGATCGAGGTTCCTTCCGCCGCCGGCACTTCTTCCACTCCTGCGCCGACCAAGAAAAGCCGCAAAGCCTCCGCCGCTTAGTTTGGTAGCCGTCGCACTCCGTGCGACGGTGCAGTTTTCTCGTAGCCGTGCTCGTGAGAGCACGGAGTTTTTGGAAACAAACCGTTCCGTCTATTTTCCGCCGTCTCATGACGGCGGCTACTCTACTTCGCCGTCAGATAATCCGAGAGCAATCGGCTCTTCGCGCACTCCGCCTGCAAGGAAATCCAGCTCGAGTGCAACTGCGCGCCCGGTCGCGACCACAGCTCCTGGTGCAGCCAGAACACGGTCTCTCCATCCCAGAGCAGCCGCAATTTCTCCTTCGCGTTGATCGCGTGCGGCCCTTCCCGTATCAGGCGCTCCCGTAGATCGATCAGCGACCGCACCGGCTGCCCGCCGGTTGATCCCTGCCGCACCATCGACAAATGCACCGCCTGCACGTAAGGGCTGAGCAAGGCCTGCACCCACAATGCGGGCGGTGCGGACAGTTCCTCCGCGTCATCGCCATCCAACCCCTGAAGCTCGGGCGGCGGCTGTGTCTCCTCCGGCGTCACGAAAAGCCTGCACGATTTGAAGAACATCCCGAGCCGGCGACCGCTCGTCAACCATGCCAGGAACGGAGCGAGAAACCATCCGGCGAGAATCGGCAACAGCCAATACGACACGCCTCCCAAATAGGCGTAAGCAATCGGACAGATAATCAATGCCAGGCCGCTCAGCCATCCATAAAGCCTCAGGCAATGAGTGAACGTCAGGCCAAGATCTGCCCGATTCTGCGTCGTCCATTTGATCTGCCAGCCGGAAATTGTGAGCAGCACGAAGAACGTGTGGAACATCATCAGGACGGGCGCGAGGAAGAAGGACAATAGATTTTCCAGCAGCGCGCTGAAGAGCAACTGGAAAGTCCCGCCGAATTGCCGCGCTCTTGGCAGGCTGGTCAGAATCCCCAGCAACCGCGGCAGAAACAGCAGCGTCAAGGTCAGCACCAGCAACGGCATGGCATGGGAGGAAGTCGCCGCGCCCAAGTCCTCCGGGTCTGCGGAAAGCATCAGAAACCGCGCGCGAAAATAAGCGCCGAAGGAGCCCGCGATTAGAAAGATCAGCCACAGCGGCGAGCAGAGGTAACCCATCAGGCCGATCCAGATTTGCAGGCGGCTGCCCATCTCGATGCCCCGCGCAAAGAGAAACCAGAAATGCTGGAGATTGCCCGCGCACCAGCGACGATCCCGCGTCAGCATATCGCTCAGGTTCGGCGGACCCTCCTCGTAGCTGCCCGGCTCGTCGTAGGCGATCCAGACGCCGTAACCCGCGCGCCGCATCAGGGCCGATTCCACCGTGTCATGGCTCAGCACATGGCGCCGGTTGGGATCGGGCACAGGCAAATGGGGCAGACCGCAATACTCCATGAACGGCGCCACGCGGATGATCGCATTGTGCCCCCAGTAAGAGCCCGACGACATCTGCGCCATGCTGCAGCCCTGCGAGAACAGTCCGCCGTATATCTGACTCGAAAATTGCAGCACGCGCCGAAAGAGCGACGTGCCCAGCACCATGTACGGCTGCGTCTGGATGATGCCCGCCGTCGGGTTGGCTTCCATCGCGCGCACCAGCCGGACCAGCGTCGACCCGATCATGATGCTGTCGGCGTCGAGCACGATCATATAGCGGTAACGCTTGCCCCAACGGCGGCAAAAATCGGCCACGTTGCCGCTCTTGCCGTTGATGCGATGACGGCGCTTGCGATAGAAAATCTTCCCGAAGGCATTCAGCTTTTGGCAAAGCGAAAGCCACGCGCATTCCTCCTCGACCCAATGGTCCGCGTCGGTGGAATCGCTGCAAATGTAGAAATCGAAATGCTCGATCTGGCCGGTCTTCTCCAGGCTGCGCCACATGTTCGCGATGCCCTTGCTGACGCGCGCCACATCTTCGTTGTAGACCGGAACAACGATGGCCGTTGCGGCGAGTGGAATCGAGTCCTCTTTCTCGCGCCACGATCCGCGCATCAGATGGTGCGGATCGCCGCCGCGAAGCTTGTCGAATAAGCCGAACAGCGCGAGGACAAACCCGACGGCGATCTGGCTGAACAATAGCGGGAACACGCTGATCGAAACGTAGTCCTCCCAGAAGAGTGCCTGCCCGGCATAGCAGTTCAGCATCAGGACAACACCGATGACTGTAAGCAAAATCGAGAGTCCTAGAAAGACGGAGCGCCGAACCACGAAATCATCGGTCTGGGGTGTGGATGAGTTCATAGGAGTTGCGATAACCACCAGTAAAAAACGGTGTAGACGCCCGCCCAAAAAAAGATCGCAATGATAAGTTCTTTCGCGTCCCAGCGATGCCACGTCTGTCGCGCCAATTGGAGCATTGGGCCGTAATCGAGATGACGCGGCGTCATGCTCGAGACGTTGAGATCGGGTCCCGCGACGAGGAGTGTTTCCCGCAGGGCTTGCCGGAGTTCCTCCGGCAGCGGGCTGGCCAGAAAAGAGGCCGGGGCCGTCCGGTAAACCTGGCTTAAGAGCAGCGCGATGTAGCCGGTCGCCAGGATGTGCGACGGCGTCCTGTCCTCCTCGCCGAGATTGACCGCCAGCCAGTCGGCGAGTTGCTTCTGCGCCTGTTCCATGGCCAGGGTGGCTGGTTCGCGTGAAGGGTTCTTAAGGTATTCCTCCCGGGCGCGGCGAAAAAGTTCCAGGGCCATTTGCGAAACGTGGGCGTGATCGCCCAGGGCCAAGGCCTGCAGAAAATTCTCGAGGCGGTCATACGCCTCATTCCAGGCTTCCGGATTGTTGCCATTCGCAGGCGGTTTTACTGATTCCACGTGTAGCTCCAGGTTTCGGTGATCGGTTTCCCGCTTTGCAGAAGACGACATTTCAATTCTGTCGGAACGTAGTGTTTGAACGGAATGATGGTAAAGGTAACGCGCCACGAATTGTCATAGCCGTTCTTTTCCACATTCTTCTCGCGTAGATAAGTTCCGGGCGGACTCATCGACAAGTCGAGATCGGGCGGCTGATTGGCGGGCATGTTCTCAATTCCGTTGCCCGCAAAATCGACGAGAAATTGCACCGGCACCGTGCCCGTCGGAATCACCGGGGCTGTCGCAGGCGGAGGCGTCGGCGTGGCTGGCGCTGGGGTAGTCGACGCAACCGCCGGTTTGGTCGCTGCCCCGGGCAAAGGCGGTGCGGATGGCGTCGGGGCGGGCGGAGGCGGCGCGGGCGAGTTGATCAGCGTTTGTTTGCAATAGGCCAGCGGTGGCCGGGTTGCTTCGTTCATGTAGAAATCGATGGTGTAGCGCAGATCGAGATGATCGCCCGCATTGACCGGCGTGCTCGGATTCCACATCAGGACCACGTTGTCAAAATTGACATTATTGCTCGGGCGATGAATCAGTTGGACCGCTCCCTTGCCCCAATCGCCATGCGGGGTTACCCACGCGCTGGGCCTGACGTTGTACTTCATTTGTAAATCCTGGTAGTGCTGGAAATCCCGGTCGCGCTGGAGAAGTCCGAAGCCCTTCGGATTTTCATCGAGGAAATTGTAGAGCTGAAGTTGCGTGTCCTGGCCCAAAGGACGCCAAATCCAGTCGCCTTTGCCCGTGTTCATCAGCACGCCATCCGAATCGTGAATTTCCGGATGCACATTGTCGCCAAAATGATTTTTCGCGTTTTCGCCGAAGAGGTACATGCTCGAAAAAGGCGCGATGCCGAGCCGGTCTACTTTTTGGCGAAAGTAGAGCGATGCGTGAATATCGACGGAGGTGGCGCTGCCGGGGTGAATTGTGAACTCGTACGCACCGGTTACGCTTGGACTGTCCAAAAGCGCATCAAGCACGAGCGCGGTGGCGTCCGGCGCCGGCTCCTGCAACCACCAGTCCGTGAACACGGGAAATTCCTCCGCTTTGCCGTCGATGCCCGTGTCGATCGCCAGCCCGCGCGCTGAGAGGCCGTAAACCTGCTCCTTCGCGATGACGCGGAAATAGCTGCATCCCAGGGCGGAAAAGAAGCCGTCGAGCGAATTGGGACTGCTGCCGATGCCCATGTCGGGATAACGCACATAGAAACCGGCATAGCCCAGATTGCCTGGCAGCGGAGGGTCAAAGACGAGTTGTCCGGGAGGCTTGGCGGTAAGATCCAAAAAGTTGAAAAACCGGGGTGAATAGAGCCAGGGATGACTCCCCTTGCTGTCGACCGTATTGATCTGCGGTGAGACATGAGGCTGCGGATTGTCGTTGAGCTGATGGTAAAAATCGACTTGGAAAGGCAGCCCTTTTTTCCGCCAAAGCCGATATGTGTCCTTCCAAAAAATCCCCGCCTCCTGTGCGGGAGTCAGTTTTTTTAGTTGCGGCGGAAGAGCATCCGGCAACGGGACATATTTTTCCGTCGCCCGCTTTTGCGCGATGGCGTCCACCTGCTCGAAGGTGAACCGATGCCCCTTCTCCGTGCGCAGGGTCAGCACCAGCGCGATGATCGTTATGAGGGCCAGGGTGAGATGAAGTCGCATGAAAATCCTTATGGTCTTGGATCGGCGCGGCGCACCATAGCCCTATTCTCCCGTCACCTCAAATTCCGTTTCCTGCGTGGCCAGGGAGCTCCCGCCCACCCAGACTTGGTATTGCGTCGGCTCGATCACCCGCGTCATCTCGAGGTTGTAGTAGGAAAGATCGTCGAAGCCCAAAGTGAACTCGATCTGCTTCGTCTCGCCCGGCGCGAGCGTCACGCGTTGAAAGCCCTTCAGCTCCCGCACCGGCTCCTCGACGCTGCCTCCCGTGTTACGGATATAAAGCTGCGCGACCTCCGTGCCCGCGACCGGCCCGGTATTTTTCACCTCGGCCGTCACCTCGATACGATTGGCCGAGAGAAAGTGACCCTGCGTGGGTTGACTCAAAGCCGTCGAGGAAATACTCGTCTGGCTCAACTTCAGGTTTGAGTAGTTGAACGTCGTGTACGAAAGGCCGAAGCCGAACGGAAAGAGAGGCGCATTGGTTTCATCGATGTAGCGCGAAAAATATTTGTCCGCGCCGGTCGGTGGATGGCTCAGGTCGATATCGTCGGCGGGCCGCCCCGTCGGCAGTTGATTGTAAAAGAGCGGCTCCTGTCCCACCGCGCGCGGGAAAGTCGCCGGCAGCTTGCCGCTCGGGTTGACATCGCCGAAGAGAATGTCGGCGACGGCCGGCCCGGCTTCGATCCCGGGATACCACGCCTCCAAAATGGCCGGAACATGCGCCGCCGCCCATTTGATCGCGAGCGGACGGCCATCGAAAAGCACCAGCACCGTCGGCTTGCCCAGGTTCGTAATCGTCTCCAAAAGATCCTCCTGGTTTCCCGGCAGATCGAGACGTGTCAGCGACGACGATTCTCCCGTCATCTTCGGTGCCGATTCGCCCAGCGCAAGAATCACCACGTCGGCCTTTTTCGCGGCGACAACCGCATCGGCGAAACCCTCGTCGGAATCGGTCAGGATTTCCGTCCCCCTCGCATAGAGCAATTTGGTCCCGGCCCAGTTGCATCGATCCTGCAGGGCATTCAGCAGTGTGACGGCATCGCCTGGATCGCCCGCAGCCGACCATGACCCCAGCATGTCGACTTGGGAATCGGCCAGCGGCCCGATCAGCGCGATGGTCGGGGTCGACTTGGCGATGGGCAGCACGTTACCCGCAAACGGGATCGGCTTCGCGTCGTTCTTCAGCAGCACCAGCGTCTCCTCCGCCGCCGCGCGGGCCAGCGCTCGTTTTTCCGGCGTGGCCACGTAAGGCGTGTGACTTTCATCCACGTAGGGATGGTCGAATAAACCCAGCGCAAACTTCACTCGCAGCACGCGTCGCGTGGCTTCGTCCACCACCGATTGGGGCAGCTCGCCCGAGTTCACCAGGTCGGCCAGCGTCGTGCGGTAGAGATCGCTCATCATATCCATGTCAACGCCCGCCGTGAGCGCCTTGCGCGCGGCGACCGCGCCCGTGCTTGCCACTCCATGCGCGATCAATTCCTTGATCGCGCCAAAATCGCTTACCACCATTCCGCTGAAATTCCATTCGTTCCGAAGGATGGTTGTGAGCGTGAACGGATCGGCTGTGGCCGGGACGCCGTTCAGGGGATTGAACGCGCTCATCACGGTGGCCGCTCCCGCTTTGATCGCCGCATGATAGGGTGGAAGATAAACCTGACGCAGGGTCAGCTCCGACATGTCCACCGTATTATATTCGCGGCCCGCGTTGGGCGCGCCGTAGGCCGCGAAATGCTTCACGCATGCCGCCACGGAGTCTGGCCGGCCCAGGTCGTTGCCCTGGTAGCCCTGCACATAAGCGCGCGCCATCGCCGAACCGAGATAAGTGTCCTCGCCCGCGCCCTCCGTGATTCGGCCCCAGCGCGCATCGCGGGCGATATCGACCATGGGCGAGAAGACCCAGCGAATTCCGTCATCCGCCGCTTCCGTCGCGGCGACATGCGACACTTGTTGGACCAGCGCCGGATCGAAGCTCGAGGCCAGCGCCAGCGGCACCGGGAAGATCGTCCGCTCGCCATGGATCACATCGTAGCCAAACAACAGCGGAATATGGTGCGGACCTTTTTCGACGGCGATACGTTGGAACCGGTTCGTCAGTCTGGCGCCCACCACATTAAACAAGGAGCCAACCTGTCCCCCGGCAATCAGATCGTTGTAGTCGTTTCGCGCCGTACCCGGCCCCGTCATCGTCCCGGCGGAATATTGCGTCAACTGTCCGATCTTCTCCTCCAGCGTCATTTTGCCGAGCAGGCTCTCCACGCGTTCATTTAAAGCGCGGCTGGCCAATTGCTCGTTCGGCGCCTGAATGGAAGGCGTTGCGGGCTCTTTGACATTCCAATCCGGCACGTAGCTCGACAGACCGCCGATCACGCCGAGCAATACCAGCGCGAACGTCAGGACCGCGGGAACAGCCGGCTCCCGGTGCGGCAGATGAATGGTAATGACACGCCTGCGTTTCGACATCGTAGAATTCGCCCCCTGCGAATGCGTCAGTGAGCCCTATCACAAGCTGGATCAATCGCCTGATCTAGCAAGCGCGTAGGTGTTAGCCCGATTTAATCTCTAGGTAGTGTCGAAGGGAAAGTCACCACCGACTGCCATCCAGAACCAACGTCGCGACTTCCTTCGCGTCAGGCGCGAGCCGGCGCAGACCCTCGCCATGGTGAATCGCATTGGGCAATCCCAGCCACGGTTCCACGCAATAGAAATCGGAATCCGGCTTCTCCGTCCACGTTGTCACCGCGTACCACGGCACCGAACCGGCATGCGCCAATTCAAAAACCAACCGCTGCCCGGTGCTTGTATTCCGCAGCGTCACCTTCGAGTTTTTGGGCTGAATCTGAAACCGATCGATCGGCGCAGGGTCGTCCAGCCGGAGAACATCCTGTGTCGCTTTTTCATGAATCACGGCGCCATTCTCCCCCCGTTGACCCCATCCGGCGCACGGAAGCTCCAACGTCCAGTCGCCTCGTTTCTGATGCGGCATCGCGAAATAAAAGTGATGTCCGGCGTAGTAGGGCAGGGGATGGTCGCCGGTATTCGTGGTCTCCAGTCGTACCTCCAGGCGCGACGCCGGCAGCAAGCCCACCACCACGTCGAATTGAAAAGAAAAGGGATAGAGCGCCCGCGTTTCCTCGGTATCGGTCAATCTCATCCGCAAAAAGTTTTCCGCCTCGCCCTCGATCACGCCAAATTTGGCGTCCTTGGCAAAACCATGTTGCGGCATGGGCCGGACTATTCCGCCGGCATCGCGCCAGAATTCGTTCTTCCCATCCACGTAGTGCCGCGCCACGAAAGGGAAAAGAATGGGATTACCTCCGCGCACCTTCATGATCCGGCTCCAATCGGCATCCTCCGGCCAGCGAATGATCTCGCGTCCTTCACGCTCCCAGCGCAGGATTCGCGCCCCGTGATCGGATGAGACCACCACTTTATTTTGATCGTCCGAAATTTGATGGGCCGGTTGGTTCTGGAAAAGGAGGGGGCTTTTCATGTTAAATTCAGGTATGCCTGTGGAAACCAAGATGGACGAGCCCAAAAGCAATCCGACGGCAAAAGAGATTGCCGATGCCTACGACGCCTGCACCAGGCTGGCTCGTGCTCATTATGAGAATTTTCCCGTGGGCCGCCTCGTGCCGAAGAAAATGCAGCCGCACGTCCATGCGGTCTACGCCTTCGCGCGCTATGCCGACGACCTGGCCGACGAAGGCTATGCCGGCAGCGCCAAGTCCCAGGGTGCGCACGATATGATGACGCTCGAGCAACGCCTGGCCGCGCTCGACGATTGGGAGCGGCAACTCTGCTCGCCGCGAGGAACGCCGGGGCTCCATTTTATTTTCATCGCGCTCCACGAAACCATTCGCGAACTCGACCTGCCGCTCAGCCTCTTCACCGACCTGCTCTCCGCGTTCAAGCAGGATGTCGTCAAACGTCGCTACGCCAATTTCGCCGAAGTGCTCGACTATTGCCGACGCAGCGCGAATCCGGTCGGTCGCCTCGTGCTCCTGCTCCACGGCAAACGCGAGGAGGAATTGCATCTTCTCGCCGATCACGTTTGCACCGGTCTCCAATTGGCCAATTTCTGGCAGGACGTCGGCGTCGATTTGGAGAAGGACCGCATGTATCTGCCCGAGGACGACCGAAAGAAATTCCACGTCATCGACGAGGCCCTCTTCGCCCATCTCGCCGACGACAACTACCGCAAGCTGCTCGCTTTTCAGGTCGCGCGAACCCAGGATATTTTCAATCAAGGCGAACCGTTGACGAAAAAGCTGCGCGGTCTGCTCCGGCTCGAAATCCGGCTGACCTGGCTCGGAGGGACGACCATCCTGCGCAAAATCGAGGCGCTGAATTACGACACGCTGAATCACCGCCCGACCGTGGGCAAGGCCGACATGGCCGCACTCTTTCTTAAGGCGCTGATTTCATGAGCCAGACCATCACCGCGCCCTCCGAAACCATTCCCGATCTTCCGGGAAGCGATGCGATTACGCAGTCGGCCAAGTCGAATCTCGCGCTCTCGTTCGCGTCGCTGCCCGAGGCCGAACGGCGCGCGATGTCGATTTTCTACGCCTTCTGCCGCGTCGTCGATGACGTGGCCGATTCAACCGAATTGCCCATCGAGGAGAAGCAGCGCCAGCTCGGCGAATGGCGCAAGGAAGTCCACCGCGCCTACATGGGCACGCCGCTCACCCCGCTTGGACGCGAGATGGCGCAAATCATCCGCACCTACCTGATCGCGCCCACGCCGCTCGAGGAGATCCTTAACGGTATGGAGATGGACATGTCCGTCATGCGTTACCAGACCTTCGCGCAGCTCGATCAATATTGCTACCGCGTCGCCAGCGCGGTGGGGCTCGTCAGCATCGACATCTTCGGCTGCCGCCACGCGCGCACGCGGGATTATGCCGTGGCGCTCGGCATGGCTTTCCAGCTCACGAACATTTTACGCGACGTGAAGAAGGACGCTTCGTTCGGCCGGATTTACCTGCCGCTCGATGAACTTTCCTCGTTCGGCGTGAGCGAATCCGACATCATGAAGGGCCGCTTCAACGAAAACATGCGCCAGTTGTTCCGGTTCCAGCATCATCGCGCGCGCCATTATTATGCGAAGGCCTTTCGCCTCATGGTCCCTTCCGATCGGCCGAAACTTCTCGCCGCGGAAATCATGCGCGAAAATTACGAGGAGCTGCTGAACAAAATCGAGCGGCGCAACTTCGATGTCATGAGCGAGCCAGTCAAGCTGGCCAGGCTCATGAAGTATTTCTATCTTCCCACGCGTGCCAAGCGACGAGAAAAGCGGGCGCCCGCCCGCCCGCCTGCTCCCAAAAAAGTCGTGGTGCTCGGTGCGGGTTATGCCGGTCTCGCCGCCGCCAACGAACTGATTTTGCGCGGTCACGATGTGACCCTCATTGAAAGTCGCGCATTGCTCGGCGGGCGCGCCCACAGTTTTGTCGATACCAAAACCGGCCTCGTCCTCGACAACGGCCAGCATATTCTCATGGGCTGCTATCACGAAACGCTGGGCCTCTTGCGGCAGTTGGGCGTGATGGATCGCCTCTATTCGCCGCCGCGCATGGTCGTGCCTTTCGTCAGCGAAAAAGGCCGGAGCGACCTCGTTGCGACCGCGCCCGACCCGCTCCATCTGCTCTCCGCGCTTCTCGGTTACGGCGAACTTTCCACCTCGGACAAATTCTCCGCGATCAAGCTGGCGCTGCGGCTTCGACTCGGACAGAAGCCACTTGCCAACGAATCGGTCGAGGCGTGGATGCGTCGCTGGCAGCAGACGCCCAACATCATCCGCGCGCTATGGGAGCCGCTCTGCATCGCCGCCCTCAACGAGCCGGTCGCCACGGCCTCGGCCCAGCTTTTTGCCACCGTCATCCGCCGCTCGTTTCTGGCCGGTGCCGCCGACTCGACCATCCTTCTCAGCCGGGTTGGCCTGAGCGAACTTTTTGCGCCCGAGACAAAACGATTGCTCGAAATGTGTCGCGGCACCTTGCGGTTGCAAGCGCCTGTCACCGGATTGCGCTTCGAAGGCACCGCGCTCCGCGAGATCAAATTCGGCGATGGTTCGGCGCTCCAACCCGAAGCTGTGGTCAGCGCCCTGCCGTGGCATGTCCTGCGCGGCCTTTTGCCTGCGGAAAGCAAACTCGCCCAGGCCTGCGGCCAAATTCACGATGCGCCCATCGTCAGTCTCCATCTCTGGCTTGACCGGCCCATCCTCCACGAACCGTTCGTGGGCCTGCTCGACTCGCCCGTGCATTGGGTCTTCAGCCGCGACCATATCCACGGCCCCAATCCGGCGGGAGAGGAGGGCCACGTCATCACCGCCGTCGTCAGCGGCGCTCGCGATCTTGTCGACAAAACCGGACCCGAGTTGGAAGACCTCACCCTGCGCGAGCTCCGCCGCCTCCTGCCCGAGGCGAGTAATGCGCGCGTGCTGCACCGGATGGTTTACAAGGCCCGGAGCGCGACCTTTGCCGCCACGCCCGAAACCGAACCGCTGCGTCCCGATGCCACGACCGAGTGGTCCAATTTCTGGCTCGCCGGCGATTGGACGAATACCGGACTGCCCGCGACCATCGAAGGCGCGATTGTGAGCGGCACGCGCGCCGCCCGCGCGGTGGATGAATGGTCTTCGTAGCCGCCGTCGTGAGACGGCGGAGAATGGCGAAGGTGCCTGCTCTTTCCCTCCGTGCTCTCACGAGCACGGCTACATTGCTCTACGGCCTGACCTGCGTGTACGTCCCGGTGTCGTTAAAATTCGACATAATGAAGGCGCGGGGAACTTCCTTTTCATCCGGCTTGGCTGGAATGAAAATCGCCGAACCGCCTTTGTAAGCTGCGACGATTCCCTCGTGGCCGAAAGGTCCCTGTCCCGAAGGCGAAAGAATCAGTCCATGGCCCCTGGCACTCGCGTAGTCGACCGTCTCGCCCGTCGTGTACAGAACCGGCAGATAATCCGAAACCGCCGCGGTGATACCCGTCGTCGCGGTCGCCCCGGCCGTGAAATCCCAACTGATGTTTGACGCGCCGATATCGAAAAAGTCGGATGCCTTTCCGCTGTAGGGCACGGTCGACCCGACGGCGAAGACGGAGGCATCGGGCGTGTAGTTATTCTCCAGCAGATTCCGGGCAATCCCTTCCGATTTACCTTCGGCCGGCGTGCCTTCTCCCACGGGATAGACGCCGTTGTTGTCCGTGGCGTACTGGGACAGCAGCGTATTGATCGTGCGGGCGCTTTCCACGGCGCGGTTGATTTTTGCCTTCTCCATGTGGTCGTGAATCGGACCATAACCGACCCCGGCGAGAATAAGAATAATGCCCAGAAGGACGAGCAGTTCCGTTCGGCTTAGGCCCGACTCGCCTGACGGACCAATGAGCAGCAAAGGACGACGAGAGGTCAACATGACCAGCAGCCTAGCGATTGAAAACCAAAGATCGAATCTTTGTGCCAGGCACAAAAAAAGGGTGATCTGTGAGGATCACCCTTTTTTGAGAAAAGCCCTGATTACGGTGTAGTTAACTTATAAGCCCCGCCGTTCGGATCGGTGTAAGAAGAGTTGACGATCGGTTGGATGCTGGTAGCGGTCGTTGCCGTGGAAGCTTGGCACTTCAGGAAGACCGCATTGTTACTTTTATAGGTAACAGCGATTCCATCATTACCAAAAGCGGTTTTCGTATTGGTGACTGTTGCGGTTATTGGTCCTGTGGTAGCCATGGTATAGGTTGCGCCCGTCAGCTCGCACAAGGGAGTGCCATCAGCGGCTGTGGAAGAAAGGCCTGTCGAGCCGGTTGAATTCACCATGAAGTCATAAGAGCACATCCCGGTTGTTTCAGTAAAAACGCCGGATGCGGCCGCAATGGGCACTGCGGAGCCTGGGGTACTTTTGATGTAGAAGACGGTAGGATCGGTTGCGTAATTACCATTGAGCAGCAAATTTTCAATCGTTTCGGAGCCGCCAGCGGCAGCGGCAGCATACGGATAGGTTTGGTTGTTGTCGTTGGAATAGGCAAACTCCATCAAGCCGATTTGTCGGCAGGTTTGCATCGAGGCACTTTCCTGCGCTTGCTTGATGCCGCGGGTGATCGGGCCGAGGGCGACGCCCGCAAGGATGGCGATAATCCCAATAACGACAAGAAGTTCGACGAGGGTGAAGCCGCCTCGACTTGAGCGAGCGGTACGACAGTGGAGACGGTTGTTCATCATGTAAACAATAATACGCTTAAAAGCTAAAGAATCAATAAAAGAAATTGAAACCTTGTGGACTGCAGGTAATCATTAAACAAAATAAAGCCACTCTCTTCCCATCCGCGGGCGAGTATGCTTAACTCGATCGCATGGCTAGCCCGCAGTCATTGGAGGAAATCATTCGCAAGGATTGCCTGCCCCTACGCGACTGCATGCTGACGATCACCGACGCCAACGGCGAGGCGGCCTTCCTCTATTTCAAGGAGGCCGAATTGATCGAAGCCAACTACGCCGCGCTTTGGGGCAAGGAAGCCCTGGCCCAGATTGTCACCTGGAAGCTGGCCGACAGTACGGTGGCCCCGCTGCCGCTGGGCATCAAGCGCTCGCTTTGGGACCAGATCGAATTCCTGCTCAATCCCGGCATGACGGCGACCTCGAGCGGCAAAATAGGCACACGACCTTCGTTTAACGCGCAAAAGACGGCGCCATCCAGTCCCTTCGATCGCTTTAAGGCGATCACCGGTTTGATGAAAATGATTCAGATCGAGCGCGGCAAGGAAAACGTTCTTTTCGAGGCGCCGGACAGCAACCCTGAAAATACCGAATGGCTGACGGAATTCACCGACCGGGCCAAATCGGTGGGCGACACGCTCGGCTTCGGTGTTTGCGAAAAATGGACCGTCGACACGGAGAAATACCAGGTGGTCGGCCTCAATCACGATGAGAGTTTTATCGTGCTGCTGCGCCGCAAGGACGACTTTCAGGAGGACCTTGATACAGCGGTCACCGCGGTAATCGATTAAGCACTTTATGGCGACCAAACTCGAAGATGCCCTGCGGAAGGTAACGGCGCTGCCAGGCGTCAAGGCGGCTTTCGTATTCGATCAATTCCAGGCCATCATCGCGCGGGACGTGCCCGGCCAGTATAGCAACGACATTCTCAAGCGGATTGCCAAGCAGCTTTACCAACTCGCCCTTTTCAGTTGGAAGGCCAAGGTGCTGACGCAGGAGTTTCGCCTGGTTTATGACAAGTACGCCGTCTATTCGCGCCTCTTCGCGAAGAATTTCTATCTGGTCGTTTTCATGGAGAAAAATCTGGAGCCGGCCGATTTTCGGCAGCCATTGAATCTCTCCGTGCTGGTGCTGGACCGGGCCCTGCGCACGGAGGATGTGTTTGAATCGAACCGCTCGATGGTCAAGGTCGCGCAATTGGCGGAGCATTCGTTGAAGGAATCGCACGAGGCCGATGATAGTTTCGCCGGGCAGTTCCGGCGTCTTTGTGTCGCCTACCTGGGCCAGACCGGCCGCGATCTCGTCGACCTCGCGATGGAGGAGCAATATCTTTTCCCGCCCTTGCGCACGGAGCAGGACATGCGGAAGCTGCGGGAATACGCCCTGGGCCACATCGTTCATCCGCTTAAACAGC
>Ga0116229_10004079_pt1 | contig 23975 bp, 22 predicted proteins | sample S1TSphgellanicum_3_FD_87313 | JGI IMG/M metagenome (GOLD analysis project Ga0116229, IMG submission 87313) | Host-associated microbial communities from peat moss isolated from Minnesota, USA - S1T2_Fc - Sphagnum magellanicum MG | ecosystem: Host-associated > Plants > Peat moss > Unclassified...
TTGACAATTGCTTGCAAACATCTGTATAGTTTAGACATATACATTTTTTCCTATGTCTCCCTCTTGTTTACAACATTTATAAGACCTTGATTTGGAATATGACTCTAGCAAAACATTTAGGAGACTCCTGAAACCAAGATCAAATTCTGATTGTTTAAACTTCCCAAGTTTTTGTCAACATCACTAATTGTTTTAAGTGGCTATGATCAAAGCCAGCAAATTATTGGGGATATTCATCATCTTGTTTGTCAAAAAAAAGTTTCATAACTATTTACAAGTATTAAGAAGATCGTATATAATGAAAAGATTAGGATTATAAAATGTTATTTGTTTACATGCTTGACAGCCTCGACTACCTCATTTTAGGCGAGTGTCTAGAATAAAGAATACCTTCCTTAGATTGCAATGCTCATTTGAGCAATATTATTCATGAGGATAATGACCAAGCACAAGTTGTAGTTTGTGTGAAGGTTGCACTGTGATTCTAGAACAATTTTAAAATGTGATGTCTTTCACATCAACCATGAGATTTGCCTTTAAACAATAAGCTTTGACGCACCACATTTAGCAATGACTAAATGTCCTAGTGATGGAAAATCATGAAAAAGTTGTCCTCATGTGGGAAACAAATCAAGTTGACTATTTTTGGGAAGTTTTCAAGTTGAACTTTATTTTTGTGTTGTGACAAGGCCATCAACAAGTTTCAACTTCATGTGGTAAGATCGACTAGATAAATTGTACTCTATTGTAGGTGGGGGGTGCATTTTGGAGTAGACTTGGTTTACACATAGATGGACATCAAACCCATTATAAGCTTGTAATAAATATTCTTGAACATGTAGCTTGCAAGGATATAGTGCACAACAAGACTAAGACATCTTTGGATCCACCTATCCAATTCCTTTACCAAAAATTTGTACATGATATTTGCTCAATCTACAACATGTCCTTAGTATGCTTGCATTAACGTTATTGCATTTTTATTGTTGAAATAACAAACTCTTTCTCTTTGGCAAATAATATGAATGAGTGCAAGAAATTTGACATTGTATGGGTCCTTCATCTTAGCCACATTCCATTGCTCATTAACCACATGGGCTTCATGTAACATAATCCTTCCTAAGGTTTTTAATGCTCTTTACCTTTTCAACCCGTTTTTTTTCTTTTAGCCCTTTTGCTGAAATTTTGAATCTCTCCCCTAAAATGTGCTTGTCTACAACTACTACTTTGTCTCCAATTCTTGCAAACACTTCTTGTTTGTTGTTTTCTTTCCAAGTCTTTAGGAATTCCACTAATAGTCCATGCCTAGGGACGTTTCAATTCTGTCTCAAGCAACCACGCTAACCTTGCTCTACTAGCCCACTCTTTCTTTGGGTTCCCCTATTCAACTAGGTAAATATCCTTCCAATTCAAGTTCATATGCTTGCTCTGCAGGTGTTAACATGAGTTTGTCCTTGTTTTTTACTAGAGCATGCACTACATGTCCTTAACATCTATATGTGCCATGGATTTAGGTCATGGTTAGGGTGTGTGTAATTGAGATTGGTATGTATAAAGAACTTCAGAACCTAAACATTGTGAATATGGTGATGTTTCTTCACCTTGTCCTTGTGAACATGATTGTGTCGGCTATGGTTGTTATATGTTTTCCTCCTTTGAATTTGAAAGGATAACAAGTTATGTGGGTCTAGCTCATGTTTTGGTGCCCTGCTTCTGTAAATTATGAATTACAGCCTCCCCTTCCTATCTCGGTCATGTTGCTCTTCCAAGAACAAGTAATACTGTTGTTAAAATACTGTATACTTTATACCTTAATTTGTTTTGACACTGCATTGATGGCTACCACATCAACCACATGTAATTCCTTTGTGGCTTGTGAACATCACAAGATTTTCACACTCAGGAAGTATTTCACATACTTGCTAGATTATTTAGCTACTACTACTCTCACGGGCAGGAAATGTTTTACCCACAATGCTATTTAGTGTTCATGTACCAACATACTCTGAAATTTGAGGGTGATGGTAGGTGAGAGTCAGTTACCTGGGGGATTGATTGCTCACAGTTGTGCAAAGTATTACTCCCTCTCTGGATGTGTTGTGAATCCTCGAAGTAGGCCTGGTATCAAAGATATGCAGAGAAGGAAGAAAAATGTTGAAATGTATTTATGTATGTATGTAGGAATGCAAGCAGATGGGAAAACTCAAAATTGGGATGTGTTGAGAGATGCCACCAAAAAATTTAATACTTCTGTAAAGGAACATGTCTTGTCAGGGTGGTGCTTTGCAATTGGCTCGAGAACACACTCAAATCTCTTTGTAGCAGATTCCATATTCATTGTGGCCAAAAGTAATCATTTCAAGCACAAAAGGTGGGAAGCTCTGCTGCAAAGGGAAAGCATAGAAGACGACTTCTTGTGATGATGATAACCAATTCCAGACCTTCCAGCAAGAAAAAATGACATCCCCTTCACATTGACAAACCAAATAGGTAGCCGTGAAAGCTAAGCACGGCAGTCTTGTTTCTCGACCGAGGGGATGATGATGATGTTCCCGACCTATAATTTATGGGGAAAAAAACCCCAAATCGTAAACTGAGCAAGAGTAGAGAAATGAAACACACCAGTGCGGACATCAAACACATATGCGCTCCATCTTCTTCCATCTTCTTCAGTAATTTGGAAGAAGACCGAAGCGGCTTTCTTCCCCGATTCCACCAGAAGTTGCCACTGGCAATTGCGTGCCAATTTATCATGGCAAAGAAAAACAACAGTACAGGTATAACAATATCGCTATGTTGAAGACTCACGCTCTCTATCTGTCTCTGTCTCTCTGATTCATTTAGCGAGATTTAAACCGAGAGCCATCTCCGGAATGAACGTAGACACAAGAATACCATCGTTATCCACAGAACAGAAATCACCAGGTCGTATTGTCGCTCCAGCGACTTCAACCACGACGTTGAGCTCGCCTTCTCCTCGCTTCCCGCTCTTCACAGGACAAGCGGCCAGAGCTCGCACTCCGATACGACAATCGTTGATCTCGTCCACGTCACGCACACAACCATTGACGATAATCCCCGACCAGCCCTGCGTCTCCGCGAGCTTGGCGACGTTTCCACCGACGAGCGCCGTCCTCAAGCTCCCACCGCCATCGATCACCAAAATCCTTCCCAATCCCGACTGCTCCAACGCCCTCCGCACCAGCACATTGTCCTCCAACACCTTCACTGTTACCACATGGCCCGCGAAGATCCTGTTGCGACCGTAAGCCTGGAAGAAGCCGGGCGTCAGCACCTGGAGCTCGCCCGCCGCGAGCCGCGCCTCCTCCGCGTCGCACACATCCGCCGTCAACAGCAACGCCATCGCCACAGTTGCGTTTGCTTGCGTTCTTTCTCCAGCCAGTGACGCCCCTTCTCTCTGCGGACTTGTTTCACAAAATGGATGGATGGAATATGGATGAACGAATGCATCCATGGACGGACGGATGCAGCCTTTTTTGGGCCAGTTATATATAGCCAGAAAGCTATATTAAATATTGAAAGTGCTAAAATTGTGTGCTTTTTGGGATTTTCAATAGCCAGAATTCGATCAAAATTTAAGAAAAATCGACAGTTTTCTATAAGTAGGTAGCCAACTCACAAATGGATAGACGGATAGATGTAGCCCTTTTTTTGGGGGGCTGCCTATATATAGCCAAAAAGCCATATTAAAAATTGAAAGTGCTAAAATTATGTGCTTTTTGAGATTCAGTAGTCAAAATCTGACCTGAATTTAAGAAAAATTGCCATATTTTTAAACGTCATTCAAGTAGGTAGCCAAAAATATAGCAAGATGTCTTTTAAAAAAGTTGCTTTCATATTGAGCTTATAGCCAAACATGGCTAAATCATCCTGTGGATCATCACCACTTTGGCTACAACACAAAATTGACCAAAACAAAACATTGGATGGATGAAAAAATGCATCCATTGACAGATGGATAGACGGACGGACGGACGTATGGATGGCATGTTCATCCATTCATCTATTCATCCATTTGTCCAGGGATTGCATTAGGAAGGCATGTTACCGAGCATTTTTGAAATTTTTTGATAACAGGGCTAAATTATTCATATTGTAGCCTACAATACTTACGAAAATTTTCAAATACCTCAGCTTCATATTTTTCACAAATTTTCAATTCATTATTTAAAAGATGATTTAAGAATGCAACTAACCCTAGGGATAAGGTAGATTTTTTCAAGAAATTAAAAAATAAAATAAAAATTCTTGTGATATCCACCAGGTATTATTACACGGAAAAAAAAAATTTATTATCAACCAAAATAACATTAACATGTTTCCTCTTGGGGACAACTTCACAATCCAAAGCTGTGTTTTTGACACAAGTCTAACTCAAGTTAGTGAACTAATGGCCTTTTCACCATGGTGTACCTTTTTAGGTCAAGTTTTAAGGTCTCTGAATCGAAAGTTTCAAGTTTTATTGGAATTTTCATTAGAACTTTAATTGAATAATTAATTTAGTTTTTAAAAATGGATTTAAAACTTGAATCAAAGGTGTTGTTTGATTTAAAATAGATTCAAGTTTTTGAGGTAAATAAGTACAACTTTATTAATAAAAAAAGGTATAATATGAGCTTACATTTTAGGCAAGTTATTGTATTTGATTGATTGTAGATAATTAATATTACACAAAATTTATATTTTGAACTATGTGCATTAATTTAACGAATAATATCATTAAAAATTGTTTAATCAAGTGGGTTGGAGATGAAACCAAACTTGGTTAAATTGAGCTTATTTTAAATTTTTTGCAAAAATCATTAGAACCAGAAAAAAAAAATTAATCTAAAAAAATGGTGTTAAAACAAGATTGAAATTTCTATTTAAAAAACTTAAAACTAGGATTGAAGGTTTTGTAGCCTAAGAAGGGTCCAAAATTATGATAGTTCATTTTTTATTAAATGCCTTGTAACAAATAAGTAGACTATCAAATATATTACAACACAACTTTTGCAAAAATCTTTGTTCAATGATCCTCAAACATGAAACCTTACATTTTTTTGGGATAGGATCATTCACATGTCTAAAGTTGAATATTTATGTGAGAACTACATCCCAAAAGGAGTTCATCACACACATTTAAAAATTATCTTTTATTGGGATCACTTACCAAAATCATAAGGTTTTACAATGGTGTTTACAATAATCTTCACATTATATTTATTTTTTCAAGACTCCCTTTTCACATATGATACTTTTGCAAAATTTTGATATCAACTAACAACATCAAATTATTGAATGCAAATTATGAACCTAAAATTTCAATCAATAATCCTTACATATTTGAAAGAATGAAGTGCATGAATGGTTAATCACATTCGTTTACATCTATTTTCTATGTATCATCCCTTTATGTCAAACTAATCATCATGTGTCACTTATAGTTTTTCATCCTTCTATGGATAGGTCTTATATTATTTGAAATTTGAAATTTGATCAAATTTACATACTTGACCTCCCATTATTACTAATTCAAAATAATTGTTTAAATTATTCATAAATTAAACTTTATGTCTTTAATTAAAATATAATCATTGTAGGGCCCATGAAATTCATTATTGTATTCTTCATTTTTATCCATACTATTATCCCAAATCATAATATTATTATTTACAATGACAACTCCTAGTAATTATTTTGTTATTATATTTTTCTTCATAATAAGAATTAAACAACATCAGCCTTTACATTTCATTAAGTTTTCAGAAAACAAACTCACACTTCACAATAACACTCTTCAAAATGTGGGACCAAATGAAAACTAATATTGGTTCAATACCAAAGTAATTTTGATTTCATCTATATGATTTCAACTTATACAAAGGATTTTCAAGGAAAAATGATCCAAATTTGTCACATTCTGAGATTTTCTTTTCCAAATCACCAAATTTTTTTGATAAATTCCTATAAGTAAGAATATGGAAGGATTGCTTTTTAAAATAATTCAAACTGGTAAATAGCCAAATTTGGCCACATCACAAAATTGAGGGAAAAAAAGGGTTCAAACTTCAAACTAACAATAGTAAAATTGGAAATGTTTCATGAAGTTTTCATAAGATGAACTCAAAACCACCAAAATTGGCTACAATATGAAAGGTGCTTAAGAATTTTTACTTTCATATTTTGAATATTAACCAAGGGTGTGTCACACTGTGGCCTTGCCATTTACATTTAAAATATTTTAAGGCAAAAGAAGAATTATGGAAATTCAAATATTTCACTATGTAAAAACATAATTCTCAAAAAAAAATCTCCAAAAAAAACCAAAATCCTTCAAGATTTCATAACTCCTCAAGTTTCAACACAAGCCAAATTATGTATCTTTCAAAAATGCTCACATGTATAAAAATAGACCTACTACCTAGGGGCCAAAATCCCTTCCGCTACTATACTCTATAATGAATCTAAACACAATATCCTTGCCTTGCTTTTTAGCTTCTCTTTATTTAAGATTTGGCCCAAACTGTTTGGCAGATTCTTATGTGTTATGTTCCTGTTCGTCACTTTGCTTCTATTCTAATTTGAAGACTTGGTAGGCAAGGCCAACAAATTTGGCTAAGTATACATAACGATGATCATCACATGAGCAACATCACAAAATTTATATTATAAATAAATAATTAATAAATTTATAATTTAAAAAAAACACTGTGTCACACTGATAAAATAGTAAGGGTCAAGTGTAAAAATGTAATATTATTAATTCATTAAATTTTAGGTCAAGCTTAACAAGTACGAGTCAGGAGTCAGAAGCCCCAATTCTAGTCAAGTCCAAAACCCTAATTATTCACACTAGGTGTGTTCGTCAACAATGTCCCCTTCAGTTGCTGCGCAACAGTTTGATGAGCTCGAGAATGGGCGAGAACAGCAGGGATCTATGTTGTAGTGTGCAATGCGAAAGAGGAGGAAGAGGAAGAAGAAGAAGAAGAAGAAGAATCGATAATAGTAGTTTCTACGTAAGTGGAGATTTCAAATGAGCCAGGTTTGAATTCGTTTCTGTTTGGACTTGTTTTTTTCTTTGTTGTTGTGGAACTGCAGAGAGACAGAACGAAGGTTGTGGACAGTGTGTGTTACTTCCTTCTCTGACTGTTTTTGTGGATTGCAGGCTTTCTCAAACCCCCATTATGTCCTTCTTGGTATCATTGTTTCGTAGTTGTGGTGTGGCTGTGAGTAGGTTTATGACTTGGTGAATTGGTTCTCAAGAAGAATCTCGGGTTGCAGTCCTAGGGTTAGGGTTTGGCTGGAGCAAATTGTGGAACCATGTTGCCAGAATTTTTGCAACTCGGAATGAATCAGAAGATGCCCAATTTTGTAAGAAAACAGTAGATTCAAAGGGGGGGGGGGGGGAATACACAACGCCACAACTCGGGGACTTTCAGATATTCTGTGTCCCTTTTTCTTGTTCCATGAGATCCTTATGTTTTGATGGAGCTTGTTGAGCTGCAAATTTTTTTGTTGATGAGATGTGTTTTTTGCAGCCTGTAACCCTACTAGCACTGTCAGGGGCTTGATGTGAAGACAGGGACATATTTAAGAGCTAGAAGGCATGGGTACAAGTCGGATTTCAAGCTCTTCGGATGATGGTGAGGACGAGGGGCATGCTTCTCGACTGGCAAGTGTGGCCATTGACTCTGCTGCTGTGGTGTTAAATGCTTCTAGCTCTGCACCATCCCTTCGCAATGGAAGAGGAAAACTGTCTTCAGATCAATTGGTCGAGGCAGAGAATCAGAGCAAGGAAACCTCTGGCTTGAAGCTCTATCAGATTCGGGTAAGTGTTTGCGCTTCTGCTCTTTCCATCTGGTTCATTCCACAAAATATGTCCATGAAGTATTTGGTTTGCACCTGTGCAGCTGCAAGACCTTCTTTACAAGCATCTGGACAAGACAGTCGGGGAAACATTTGCAGCACAACCACTGTTGGCTACTGAGCAACCTATTGAGTGTCATGAGAATGGTCTTGATGAAGTTGAGAAGGATGTAGATATTCGACTCTTCAGCAGGGCTCCTCCTGGCATTGTGATAAAGAGACCAGGCACAAATTCAGCTTCTTTGTTTTAAATCTTGAAACCTAATTGCAGTAGCTGCATCATCATCAGTTATGGTTTTGCTTACTTGAGTACTTGTTGCTTGCCATTACATACAACCATGGTCTCAATGTAGTGTCTGACTGTGGTAGTATTCTAGGGTATATAGTTCACATGTTTGATCTTTTCAATCTAGGAATGGCCACTGTAGACTAGAAGTTGGGATATGTCAATCCGTGTTTTGTCTAGTTCTCACCCTAATCTTTCTTACACCTTAAACTATGCACCTCTTCAATGTGTTTATTAATGCTTCCTATCCAATGCTTGCAAATCAGTGCAGGGCCTGATGAACATTTTGGGTTTTCTTTCTTGCAGAGAAAAACCTGAAAGGGACTAAAAGAGTAAAGCCCAATTTAAAGAGGGGTTACAGCATTGATGATGAAGACTCTGAGGAGGTAAAATAGGACAAGTAGGAAACCACATGTTGTATCTATTAATTGATCCAGTGTGGTATTTTTCATCTGGATTGTTTCTAATGTTCATTGTTGATTTGTGATTCAGCATCTTGTTCGTCTACAAGCTGCAGCAATTGATGGAGAAACCATCAGAGCAGAAGCCAAGTATGCTATGGCAAAGGCCCTGGCAACAAGCCAAGTATCTGCAGAAGTAGCTGAGAAGGCAGCCAAACGAGAGGAAGAGAGAGTTGCAGCACTCAAACGTGAACGGGGTGAAGAGTGGCTCCCAGCCATTGCTGCTCAACTGGGCTTACCACTCAAAAGCACTAAAGTTAGACAGGATCCTCAACAACTGGAACTGTTGAAACAAAACAACATGCAAACCACCTGAAACCAAATAATTGTGTTCAAACAATAAAGACTGTTGAGAGTGAGCAACTTTGTTCTTGCAAGTAGTCCTGGAATCAGCAAAATCCTTGAATTTTCTGCAGATCAGTAAATCATGCCAATTACTGAGGTTACATGTGGAACTCATGTTAGTAGAGTGAAGTTTGTGGAGATGAAGCATATGAGCACTCACGAAAACACAGATTAATCTTCTGGTGATTGTGAACCTCATTGAGCCTTCCATAAGGCCTGCTAAGTTGAGAAGCAGATGTCATTGGACCCTATTCTGTAGGGATATATATCCAAGCAAATTTTGCCAGGGATATGTTGGACTTTGAGAAAGTTTGCAGGAAAATGTGCACTTGGGAGCTCTGTTTTATGACTTGCAAGGTTGGTAGTTGCAGCTGCCATGTGAAATAGGTCATTGGGTGTTTCTTTGTCCAGCCATCATCTGAAGCAAGACCACATCTCTAGGAATTTGACAAACCGGTCTCTGCTTTGATGTAAGTGATGGGTGCTTTTAAATGTGATGGGCAAACTTAGTTGAAATGTGAACACCATGTGATTATTGTCTAATTTTGTTGGATTGATTAAACCAACAAATGATGGAATTCAAATGTTGATCATCTAAATCATAATTTTGTGCACAATCAGGCCCTCTTAGAAATTTACCAGAACTGATGTGAGGTAAAGAAGAATGGCCTAGAGAAAAGCTTAGAAGAGAATACGCAGAACTGGTTCTTGCAGATACAGCAACATGGTCACTAGAATTTGACTCAGCACTTGGGCAGCAGATGGTGCAGCATACAACAGATCGTTTCAGCCTTGGAGGATGTTGAGCAGTTTCATCAACTTGAGAACAGGCTTCAAACCAAGCAGTATTTGGCTGAAGCTTGAGACCAGTTTCAGCATGTGGTGTGCATTCTCCAGGTGAAAGAAAGTATTTTGATTATCAATTTCTGTTGTGAGCAAGGATGCAGCAAATGTGTGGGGCTCAATAGCAGGTTTCAGTGATCGATTATACATGCTAGTAGGGTCCATGCAGAGAGAGCCCTTCATGGTGCCAGTGCTCTCTTGCTTGTTTCTCAAGTTGTGATCCATAATTGATAGGTGTTCACATTCCCTAGTGTTGGGAGTGTGGAACTGCTTTCTGTTTTCTGAATTCCTTTTCTTTGGAGTCAGTAGCTTATGTGTGCCTTGTGTTGGAGGTCCTCCCTGCAAGTTCATGTTTGGCATTCTCAATGATGTTACAGCAACTCAGACTTTGTGATTATGTGTGATTTGCCCAGTGCTAACAGGACAATTTTTGTGACTCTGCTCACATTGAGGATTGGTGCAGTTTAGGGTTTAGGACAAAGCAACAACAAACAGGGTTGCAGTTTTTGCTCAGGGAATGATGGTGACGAAGAAAACTTCATCAGAGCCATTGAGCTAGATCTTTGGCAGTAGCTTCTGGATGTCAGAGTGCAAAAGCAAGCAGTTGGTGACAAGGATTGCCAGTTCTTTGCACTCTCTCCTTGTGTTGGAAATGGAGCTCCTAAACTTGAGGACTTTGCAGACATACAAGAAGCCTCTCATTCCCTGCAAACAAAATGCAGATCCATGGAGTAATTTTACATGTCCATGCGCTGCTACTCACGTCTCTCACAATATCATTTTACCACCACAAAAATGGGCAACAGAAAAAATGTTCATTCATGAAATGGAAAATTGCAAGACTTGCAATGTGTACATACCAAGATTCTGCCACTACTCCAATTCCAAGCTTTCAACTTCCCTACTGAATGAAATACCCTTTCGATTTCCATCAAACCCTAAACCCTAAAAAGAAGAGAACTGCAAAAGAAAAAACAGTCGGATTGATTCTTGGGTCCCATTTTGCAAAAGATTCTGGCACTACTTCCAAGCTTTCGACTTCCTGGCCGAAAGAGAGACCGTTTCCATTTCCACCAAACCCTAAACCCTAAAACGAAGAGAACTACACCAAAAAAGGAAAACAAAAGGTCGGATTGATTCTTTGGGTCCCCTTTTTCAAAAGATTCCGCAAACCGCGTGCTTGGTGGAATCTCCTCGACATCAGCAGACGACAGCTCTTTTCCAGCTCATGGGTCCATTTCCATAGGCGTGGGGGATGCGTGCAGAAATCTGCTTACCGTATGCTGTCGTATCTTCCTCGCCTCCAGTGATGGGTCGTACCAAGTCTTGGAGAACACAGAAGAAGCTCAAAAGTGGCACCTTGTTGACCGCTTCCGTTAGGCAGAAATCTTCCCCTATCAGGGCAACAAAACTCCTTACCCAGGTGAAGAGGAGAGCATGGAATCTCATCGGGTGGCGGATTAGGGTTTCTTCTTGCTTCACAGATGCCTTCATAGAAGACTCTTCTGCCGATGGGTTTCGGGAGCTGATTCGTTCCTGTATGCATGCAGATAGATAGATAGATAGATAGATTGCCGAAGAATTTCTGAAGCTAGTTGGTGGTGTTACAGAAGCCGTCGACAGCAAGACCAAGCCCTAGAGCAGGAGAAGGAGAAGGAGAACAAGTACAAGTGTGGAGAATTGAGAGAAGGGGTGAGAGAGAGAGAGAGCAAATGAAATGAGTGCAGGATGTGATGTGATAATGTGGAGAAGGCCAGCCATGGCGGTGCTGGTGCTGGCCTGTGGCACACTCATCTACTACCACTGTGCAGTGCGCAACCGCAACATTGTGGCACTCATCTCTGACGTACTCTTCGTCATCTCTTGGTCCCTCGCGCTCCTGGGCCTCATCTTCCGCTTTCTCAACCTCACGTATGCATGCCTGGCTGGCTCTCTCTCTCTCTCTCTCTCTCACACACACACACACACACACCTTGAGTGTATCTATGTACGTGTGTGTGTATGTGTGGGTGTGTTGGTGTGGGTGTTTTTTGGGTGCTGTGGTTTTTTTGTCTTTGCAATGTATGAATGAGAGACGGATTGGGATGCTCTGTACTTCTGCAGTTTTGCAGCAATTGTTCTTCTTGAGCCTGTTGCATCTGGTGCGGGTGCCCTTTTTTTGAGCTGCAATCCTAGACAAAAGCAAACCATTGAACAGTGGGTAACAAAATCAGCTTGGAGTGTTTTTAGAGGGCATGCTTTTCTAGTGTGGACTTGACCTTCCTCTTCAATTCTTGCAAAGTTCTTTGTGATTCAGACTTGGGTTTGTGTGCACACTTTGAATACCGTTCAACAAGATGGTAACTGCAGATGAAGCATGATGAGCTGAAGCTTTAGCCGGACGCAGAGTCCTGAGTTCTCTCTCCAGACAACTGTGTTGACACCTGTTGGGAGTTGAGAGTTTTGGGAGCTTCTTCTTCTTCACTAGCATTACTTCAGAGGGACCAAAAGGGACTTGTATCATCAGCAGTGTTAGATGACAACACATCTGAATATGTTTCATATGTGCTACATAACAATTGTCAATTCTGATTTGCACACTGAAAAAACTCACAAATTCAACACTGCCAGTAACACGGCAGAACATTGAACTAAGATTTTTTGATGTCTCTCTGAGCTCTGGGAGTTTGTGTGTAGCTCACTGAGCAAAAGGATTGTTTATCCAGTGTAAAATGTTAGGATTTTTGTCACTTTACAGCTTGGAGTTGAGCAAAAAGATTGTCCATTGGATTTGAAATAGAGAGCAGGATGCTTGCCTGACAGCTGATTTTCACAATCAATGAATGTCAGTGAAGGAATGAGCAATTGTGGGATTGAGTTTATAGATTTATGTTTTTGCCTAAATGGTTTTTTCTAAATTCTGGAGTTATGATTGAATGCAGGATTTTGCCAGTGGATCCATCAGGGTGGCAAGTGTCAGTGGAGTCAGCTAATTATGTTGCAGCAATGCTGGCCAACACTCTGGGAGCTACTGAAGGTGTTCTCAGAATTGCTGCTGTAGGCTCTGATTTCAAGCTCTTTTTGAAGGTAAAATTGTGAAGGACCACCACACAACCACTTTCTCACTGGGTGCCCAGGGGCACATGCTTAAGAAAAAAGCTCGCAAACTGACATCCACTTAATACTGGCATACTATATAGATGAACTTTTTCTGAGAAGCAAATTGTCCTCTGCTGAGATCATCCCTCTTCAATGTCAAAGCAAAAGCCAAAAGGCATGATGTGAAGCAATTTCTTGCTTCCCATGTTCACTCCCAACAATATAGTGCATATTAGCATATACCATTACAGACAAAAGTAGGTGCTGATCATAAGAACCTCCTTGCATAAGAACCTCTTTCCAAGAACACAAACAAATGCATTTCTCAACATAAGAAAAAAAACAGTGAGGGGGATTTTGGGGAATTTGGGGAACCAATTGCAGGTGGTTTTAGCACTCTACTTGTTATCAGCAATTGGGAGATCAGCATCCGGGGCTACAGTTGTCTACGCAGGTACATTCTTTCTTCCCGACACTTTCACAGGGATTCTCTCTATCACAGAAAAATTGCATTGCGTTGTATGCAACACTTGAAATAGATAATTGCATTGCATGTGTGAGTTGTTTAAGGTTTCCTAGACTGCAATCTATCTGTCATGTAGTTATAAGTCCTGCACTGATGGGTATGCTGGTTCTCATCATATTGCAGCACTGTGGTTCGTCTTCATTGTTCCTTTCTCTGTAAAAATGATTGCACCAAAAATCAAAACTCCCGCATTTTTGGTGAATGCTGCAAAGAGTCAAGGCACAGAAGCGGTGGGGCCAGAGTTTAGCTAGGAGATTTTCTGTATTTGTGCAGAGGGGTCAATCGATTGCCCTGCTGACACCACCCACAATATAATTTATAATATATATGCCGGCTGTCTCTTTGATCAGCTCATTTTTCATCACAAAGAGTTCATCCAGGCCTCCTGGTGCTCTTGGTTCTCTCTGGAAATGGGTGTAAAGCCCATTTCCAATGGGCTTTAGGCCTTGTTCCAGCCTTTGGCTGCTTTGTGCTTTGTGCTTTGTCTTTGTCTAATCCCGGTGGGGAACTTCCAGTAGTAATTAATTGAACTGTGGAGATTCATGCAATACAAGTTTTGCCTTAAATGTCAATGCAGTAAGTTTGCTCTCAGAATGTTGCATTTTTGTGCAATTGCATCCTCGATCCATTTTCTTCTTGGGTTATTCTATTACTAGAACTTTCATGAATGTGGAAAAAGCTCTGGATTTCTGGAATGCACTCTAATAGTTAAATAAATCTTTAAATTTCATATGAAGCTTCACTTTGAAAATGTGAGAAAGAGGGAAGAATAATTATAAAGGAGATGGGGGTTCATCAATTTTATAATATTTCCCACACTTGCCCCACAAAGGTTTTTTTCAATTTGTGATGTAGCTGAAGTGGTGATCATCCATAGGACAATTTAGCCAAATTTGGTTACATACCAGATTTTGAAATTGTTTTCCAAATTGCGATACCTTTAGGATAAGCTCCAATAGGTAGCCAAGAAAGTAGAAGGAATTTTTTTTCCCTACTTTCATATGTAGGATGTAACCAAATTTGGCTAAATCAATATGGTAAAAATAATGGTTAAGGAGATTGAGCTTTATCAATTTAATTATATCATCTCCTCCTTCCCTTGTTTTATTTCACTCTTATATTTCCATATGGTTTCCAATACTTCATCATTAACATGTGCCTTTTCATGTCCATGTTATATCATAAAATTGAAATTGGGATTGACACAAATAATGATGAACCATATGGGAACATATGAGTGAAATGAAGAAGGGGAAAGGGGAGAAGATATTATTAAATTGAAGAATGTCAATGTTGTGTGCTACCACATTGATGCCAACAATTATCATTGTCATGACACATATAACAATACATAACAAATAAAACCTTGAACAATACACCATACCCACACCAAAATGAATTCACTTGTAACAAATAGAAATTCAAGCCCAAAACATAGCAAGAAAACAATAACACAAAACCTACAAAATAACTTGCATAAACATAAAAACCTACAAAGCAAAAACCTCACCAAAAAGGGATTTGAAGTCACAAAAATTTGGGTTTATACCCAATTCACAAATTAGTTTAAACATGTTCACATTGGAACTTGTTCACAGTTAACCTACATATTAAATTAGATTGGCCTAACTAAGTTATATGAAACAAAATTAATTTAAACTTAATTATACAAGTAATCATAACCATTTGACAATTGTCATGTGCTACTACAACTGCACCTACAACTATCGATGTCATCACATAAAATGCATAACAAATAAAACCCTAAATGGTAGACCATACCACCCCCTATTTGGGGCTCATGTTCTCTTAAATCAAATAACATTATAAAAAATGCCTTATGAAAATCAATCATTTAATGAATACTTTGGTTCCAAAGTAAAAGGACTAGTACACATGATGCAAATGGGAACCCCATTGTTAGTCATTTAGCTACAATTTTTCAAATCTTCAGCCAAATGTGAAGCACTATGAAATAAATATTTAGGTTAGTCCTATTATGTGACCTAAAAAACCTTAGTTTACTTAAATGCACCAAAAGCAAAATCGTTTGCTAATCGATATTTTGTTCAAGGGTGGTGTAAAACATCCCATATGACAACCCCTTGAACATTGATCACACATAATGGTAGTTCCAATACATTGCCCGCATAAAAAAACAATGAAATCCAACAAAAACAATTGTCGAAAATATGTCAATTTTGGTCATCCACATGGGGAAGATGACACAACACACAATTACACATATGATTCTTACATGTCCAACCATTTGAGCCCTCCAACAACACACCAGAAGATAAAACCTTATATATTAAAAAATAACACATCCCATAGTGACATCTAAAGTAATAGATGATGTCTAATGCAAGTACACATAATCTTTTAACTCAAATCTACAAATTCAAGGTTAATATCCACCTCCTCACATAGTGTGACATATCAAAGTGTATTTCAATGTTGAGAAATTGTCAAATTTTCCATAACCATGGGCATTACACATTGGAACAAAACTCCTCATTGCTCACATGCTTGAAACCACATATTTGGATCATTCAAATTAATGATGGCCATCACATCTTGTTGGATTAAGGTTAGAAATTTGGGCTCACAAACAAATAATAAAAAACATGGGAAAAAATATCCAAAGCAAGTTTGCCAACAAAACCTATACCCCATAATTAACCATGATAGTTGTAAATCCCAATCTCAAATATGACCATTTTGAAGCCCATATTTTCACAAACCTCGTTTGACCATCTGCACCACCTGCTCAACTAACCTATCTACTTCAAAATGATATTATGAATTAGTGCAATGATCAATAAGTGAATTTCAGTTGGAGCCCCAAATCTACTAAGTATTTATGCACACTATTGGGATGTTCTTAGGATGTACCTCAAATAAAATTGTCCCAATAGTGTGACATATGGGTGACATGTTACCTATGCAAAAACATGTCACCCTAATACTACTTCCAAATCCACATCACCATGCCAACAAGCCCTGTTAATATCCTCCTTGTTAAAACTTGGGTTCTAATTCAACCCATTGGCATCTCGATTAACTTTACCAACTGTATGCAATATATTAAAATCATATTTTTGGAAGATAAATGCCCACCTAGCCAACTTTCCTATGAAATGATTTGACTCCATCAAAATTTTGAATGATTAGTGATTGGTAACTATAATGAATGAACTACCATAAAAATAAGATCTGAATGTCGACACAACCCAAACAACTGCAAGGTGTTCCCCGTTGTATGAATTGTACTTAGCCTCCATCTTATTATTGGATTGATTCGCACATGCCACCACAATTTCTCAACCATCATCATGAAGTTGGGTAAGCATAGCCCTAGCCTTAAACTGTTTTAATCAGTGTGTAATTGGAATGGTCATCCTTGGATGGGTCATTTTAAAAGGGGAGTTGATGAAAGTTAAACTTTCAATTTTTGAAAGGCCTATTCCTATGTCTCACCCCAAATGAATTCTTGTTCAATTTGTGTCAATTGAATTAAATGTTTAATTATGTCATTGAAGTCTTTCACAAACCTTTGGTAGTAATTACACAAGCATATAAAAGTTCATGACTAATTGACATCTATAAGTTAGGGAACTTGTGAAATGGCCTCAACCTTGATCTTCTAAACCCCCCAATCTATTGCATAAATCATGTGACCCAAGTATTCCATTTGAGTTTAAAAAAACCAACACTTGGTTGAATGAAATTTAAGGTTATGTTCCATAAGTCTTCCAAACATTTTTTACAAATGATGCATGTTATTTCATGGGGTAAAACTAAAAACAATGATGTCATTGATATGGCACTTAGCAAAACCAATACCCATTAACACTCAATCCAGGACCCTTTGAAATTTTATAAGGGTGTTTTTCAAACCAAATGGCAAAAAAATTCATTAGTATAAACAATCATTCCCATGAGGATTGATTCCCCAAAATGTCATCTTGACCTTGTCACCCTCCTTTAATGGCAATTGATGGTAATTAAACCTCAAGTCCAAGATACTAAAACCCTTGGCCTGACTGAGGCCATCAAAGAGCTCTTCAAATAAGGGTATGGCATATTTGTCCAAACGGGTCCATTTATTCATTAGATTGTAATCCCCGCACATGCAACATTTGGTCCAATTATCAAAAATGTCCTTGGTTGACATCACTATGTTGAAGCATATGCACACCCTTAGACAATCTCATCAAACCTATATATAGTAACTTTGTTGTTCAAGCATGAACTAAGGTTCTCTCCACCTCACTAAACTTTTAAAGTTGCATAAATATTAAATTATTATCCTCCAATATGATTCAAACCTCTTATCCTTTTAATTGACCTAATTCCTTCAAATTGAAGGCAAAATATCCAATGAAATCCTATAATAATCATTGTACATCATGCATTTCACCTCTAGTAATTAATGGGCTAATCTTTGGCTCCCATGTATTCGTAGTCACTTGTATTTTAGGTTGGGACAATGGAACATCTTTGACACTCGAGGTTGAAGGCATGGCATGTGATTGTTACACAAAATGTGGGGAAGTGCCACCATGTTTTAGCACCCCCACATCACCAAATTCTTGTTCCACACCCATAAATCACCTTGAATGTCCTTGATCCCACAATTACCAAAAATGCACAACTTGTCATGTTGTAACATCACCCTTCCCCTTGCACGAACATAGTTAATCCGATAAAAAATGCAACATGTGAAAATGTGGGTGGAATGGGTGGGTGTGTTTGGTCAAAAAGTCTTTGGTTTGCTAAGGCCAAATTGAAAATCCATGAGAGGTACTTTAAATCCATAACTTGCCCCAAAATTTGTTTATAATTTCCTTTAAAAATACCTTGCACAAATGTGGTGCAAGTGTGAAACCCTATGGCCGATTCCCTTTCATCTGCATTGGATTCCTCCATATTGGATGAATGGGAGTCCCAAATCATCCATGGGCTTCCCATCCCTAAAGGCATGAGATTGTGGGAAATTCAATAATGTCGATAGGGTTGCTCATGTAAGGCCAACTTTATTGACCATAAGCAAAGGTGATTAGTCATCATGATAAACCTAAATTTGGTTATGATTGGGCCCCCAACAAGGTGATGTTGCTTGCTAGGGAACATTGACAACCTTACATGGTCAATGTTGGCAACAAGTCAGGATAATTTTGTTGTAACATCTTGACATGCCATATGGAGGTTTATATGGCGTATGGATCCTTTTCCACATAATGGCATTTTTGGATTAAAATGCCAAATTGTAGAATTGTGCCTAATCCAAAACTAATGCTTCCAAATAACTCAAGTAGGCATATTCCATTTTTAGGAATATCCCATTGAAGAACCTTGGTATCCAATGGGCTCAAACCTAGAGGCCCATTGTCAACATGCACAAATGAATGTGGGTTTGGTGATGGAAAGATGTGCCAAGCTTGATGAATGTAGTCATGAATAGCTAATGTTTGGAGCTCGGTTAATGTGCCCCATGGTGGCTTGGGATCGTGGAAATTAGAAAGAATGCCATCTTTTGTTACATTGACATCACCAATTCACCATTTGGAGGTACATCATGGTCATGGACATTACCTTCCAACAATTCAAACCTTTGTGGAAGGCTTGAAAATCCAACCAACATAATTGATTTGTTAGACTTTCATGTTTGACCCCTAATGAATTTCATCAACAATAATGCCTTGTGGTTAACTCCCGTTTACTAGCTTGGGTAATAGTATGTGATTTTTTCCCCAAAATTTATAATAACTTCCAAGGGATATAAAACCGCACCTCCCACTGAATACATCATAAGACGTAACATGTGTGACCACTATTTGCACTCAAACTATAATGTAGTCAATTGGTTTGTTGGGATTAACCTAAATCACAATTTCTTGTTTGGTGAACCCTCAAGCTGTTTCCAACCCCCCCATTGATGTTGATATTTGATATGGGTAGGCCTCCTTAAGTTCGGAAATCGCACAAATGTACGATTCCGATGTTTTTTCGAGCACCTGCTACCCTTAAAGGTGTGCGATTCGTGCACTAGTATATTAACTATGGGTTAAGGTTCTCCCCAATCTTATTATTAACCACTGCTATTGGAGATAATAAAAGGCAGTCAGTCTTCTTCTACAACTAATAACAACTAATAACCAGCAACGAAAGAGGAAGAAGACAAGACAACGAGGTGCTAATTCCCTTCTTGGAATGCCATCTCGTTGAAGGTTTGTCGCAACTTCTCAAGCTGCCTCGAGTGCAATATGCCTTCCAGAGAGAAGCTTGTGAGTGCAGAACGATGATCATCCTTCTTGTAGTTGATGGTCGAGAAATCAACCTCCATAGTCGTTGTTCCAGGCATAACGCTGGCCAAACCGGCTGCAAAGCGAAGCATGTAGGGGAAACGATTACCGAGTGGCTGCCATGCTTTCCCAAAATCAGAGTCTTTGCTTCCTTTCATCAGGGCTGCCTTGAGGTTTGAGTCTCGGGATATCAATCGCACAAGCTGTTCAAACTCGTTGCTAACGACTTCCTCGACAACAGTTCCCGGAAAAGAATGCCTCAGCCTCTCCTCGTGTTCAAACAGTAACTCCGTAAACTCGATAGTTGAAAGTCCCGCAATCTCAAGTGGCAGTACTGGAGGAGCAGCGTCAGTCTTTTCTCGGTTTCTTGCATCACGCTCAGCAACTATAGCGGCGACTAAGTACATAGCTTAAACATAGACTCGAGAAACATCCCTAATGACCTCTTCCAGATCATTAGCTGGGAGTCGATTTGCCATGGTCCATGAATCATTAAATTGGCCGCCAAGACATTTCGAATCCTACAATTTATTACATAAATCTATGTGTACGAAAATAGGTGAATCGCGGATTTCCTAAATGCGTGCAATGCACGCAAAAAAAGGCCCGTGCACGAATCTAAGGAGGCATGGATATGGGCATGGGTTGAAATCGGCTATGATCAATCCAAGACCATCAATGGTTGAAGATTGAAATCTAATAACACCTTTTAAGGTTGATACTGACCTACCGATGCCCCTTTCAACTATTTTTTTTTTCTTCATTATGCACCACCACCACACTAATAATAACATTAGCCCAATCAATGATTAGTTGCTTTGGAAGGTTATGAAGTTTGGCCACAGTTGCATGCCAAGATTTAGGTTGAACGTTGGACACCTCCATGGGGTTGGTTTTAAAAGCTTGTTGGGGAAATGTAAAAGGTACAAAAATGTCCTTCAACCTAACCACCACATTTGATGTTCCTTCATTTTCACATAATGTGGTCATTAAATGAAACACAATTTCTAGTTGAATACATGAAACAACTAATGTTTTAGCAAAAAATAATGGCAATTAACACACCATTTTGGCCACCCCCAATAAAATTGTTGGTGTCTTGGATCTAGGAATAGAATTAGGCACCTTCCTTGACATCACACTAGAGGTTAATAACCCCATGGGATTGGGAATGGTGTTTTTTAGCACAAATGATTGTCGGAGCTACACTTGGTGTTAAACCTCACCATGATGAAGATCTATTTTTTCACATGCACTTCATGGTTTTAGCATGCAAACATTAACCTTTGTCAATGGTGCAACTATTGAGATAATTTCATTATGATTTGAAACCATAACATGGTGTACATCATCTGTTACCCATGACCCATGATCTCCTAACATATGTGGCATATATATAACTTTGCTATTGATATTAATAAGTTGGCTCCACAAAAGAATTTTGGATTAGTATCTAAACCATATGATTAGCCATTTTTTCAATCCTTGGCTTTCCTTGATCCAAATGTATTATATTTCACATGGGTTGCCATATTTGTGATTAAGGTTTCTAACCATGCAAACCTAGCCTCCATGGTGTTGGGTTGGCCTTAAGTTGGTTTGGTGATTGACCCCTTATTGGTTGCCCTTTGCCCTTCTTCCCAATAACCTTGGCTTTTGCTAGCATTAGAAGTATGAAATTGGTCTTGTTGTAATTCAAGATGGAACGTGAATGACTATTTTGCATCATGCCCATATGTATTACAATGAAAACATGGTTTGCCCAGATTAAAGTTGGAAGTATTAGCATGAAGAGGATTGGATTGGGACAATCCTTCTTTCAATGTGACCACACCTCCAACACTTGTTTTTTCCCCCTTGCTCAGCAAAATATGATATGGAACCACTTGATTCATTTTTGGATGTCCCTTTGCTTTTTTGAGGCATGGCTTCATTGGGTTGGCCTTTTGGTTATTGAACTGATGATGTTGGATAACTCCTTGGGTTTTCTTTATTGAACCCAAGTGTAACCACACACTCCTCAACCATGTTCATCTCAATCCATTTTGATAACTTGAATACATTAGCCAATGTGGGTTATGCAAATTGAAATAACAAAACATTTCACACTTATTTCCTGAAGGCCTTGTATAAAATCCCATACCAAAATTGGATTGATTAGGCCTTTGTAACACCTTGTGTCACCACGATCAACCTACTCATTCGTGCATAGGCCTTTCATAAGCTTTCATGGGGTTTATGCTAAAACTTTTACAGATTTCACAATTTTTCAATCCAAACCTTTTGGTAATTTTGTAACAAGTCTTGGAAAATTTCCACAACAAATTTAAATGTAGGTAAAAGGTCCAAAGTACAAGTGGATGCCCCTGTACCACCACCTTTAGTGGTTCCACCTATTTTACCACTTGCACTTTCATTTCACTAGCATTTCCACTTCCATTGGCATTTTCATTTCCACTTCCATTGGCATTTTCGTTTCCACTTGCCAAACTAATGTTAGGAGTTATTGTTGCACCATTTGGAGCCATAATCCCCCTAGTGATAGAAACATAATTGGGTGACCAATATAGTCGCCACTTTTCAATCTAAATATCATAGTAATCATTCATGGGTGGCCCCTTTAAATGTTAGAATAACCCCTTCCATGTCATGGAGGGTGTAAAAAGCTATGGGTTATGCTACATCTATTGCATATCACACTAACTATCAAATTTTTGGATGAATTCATTTAGTTTAATGGTGCCAATCGCCCCCAAATATCAATAGGTGCCTTTGGTGGCTCCATATATGTCATCCATGTCCCACAACAATGGTGTAATGACCACATTTGGTGATGAACTTATATCTAAAGACTCCTTTTCAGATGATGATGAAGGTGGCACATGTGGTTTAAATCACACCCCAAGTTTAGTAAAACCATTGGTAATAGTAACCATGTCTCTTGTCACTAAATCCTATGTCATTTCAGTGGTGAACATTGATTCTAGCTTGGGTATCCAATCTTGAAACCACTATAACCAAGGGTTTTTGTACTTGTAATGGATTGCTTTAAACGTTAAAGGATGTTGAACATGTGTCGACTTAACTTACCCCTTAAACCATAGTCCCCATCAAATGGACCCATGGATGTTTCATATGAATGGTCAAGGCACTTACAAGCACAAAAACATTTCATAAGGTTGATATAACTTGGGCACACTATAAACACAACAAATGTGGTTATCAACCTGATCTCACCACCATAAACATAACATGGGATGATTGGTTATCAAATCCAATACATCCATAACTACACCAACCCCATACAACTTAACTATCTTTAATTAAATCTTAATCATTATATGTGAGCAAAACATGAGTCAACAAGATTTACACAATGGTCAAAATTGGGTGGTAACCTTGTCCCATCTTTGGCCATTAGCCACACCATTAAAACCCAAGGTTCACTATGAAAATAAAAACATGCATGGGAAGGCACATAACCTTTCACTTTGAATTTCTCATTATGTAATATGAACATGTTTATGACAAATCAACTTAGGAACATGTGCTTATTCATTAGATTGTCAACCAATGGTAGATAATTCATGAAACCCCCTTACCCTTTGAAAATAAATTGACAACCCAACCTACATAGTGATAGGAAACATGCACACCCCACTAACACACAAAAAAGTGCAAAAATCATGCAACACAAATATCCACTTTTGTGATTTCCACATAGGAATAATGACAAGAATTCAAACTGGGTTTGGGATCTGTTCGATGATGCAACATTCCACCACTTGTAAGATATAGGTTTGGGGCTTATTAGTGCAAAACATTAATAATGAAATCTTTGACAAAATTGACCCCACGCACATTACTTTCCATGCATGTGAAAAACCCTCAAAAAATGCCCTCCCCCAAAATGGTTTAGAAACTTGCACACATTTAGCTTTCCTTTTTAGGATCACGATGGTGAAAACAACATCTAGTTCCACCTTTGTATGAGAAATATGAATTTTTGAGATTTAATGGGAAATAAATTCCCCCCAAAAAATAGCCTATGGATTCCCCAACTTGTAGTTTTCAAAAAGCCTAGATGCTCGCATGCTTGTAAATATTGATGAGAGGAATCCAATGGTTTTAAAAACACTTCGATCCAACAACATATGTGGAAGTTATGGGCTTTCAAAGTTTGGAGATGGATGAAACATTTTTATCCAAACTATCAATGAAAGTTGGCACTTGAATGACAGTAAAACATGAAAAAAAAA
>Ga0116229_10004080_pt1 | contig 23969 bp, 23 predicted proteins | sample S1TSphgellanicum_3_FD_87313 | JGI IMG/M metagenome (GOLD analysis project Ga0116229, IMG submission 87313) | Host-associated microbial communities from peat moss isolated from Minnesota, USA - S1T2_Fc - Sphagnum magellanicum MG | ecosystem: Host-associated > Plants > Peat moss > Unclassified...
TAAATTGTTATGGGGTTTAGTACCGGCCGCCGCGATCTCCGCGGTCACCGCCACGACGATCTCCGCCACGCCGATCGCCACGGTCTCCGCCGCGACCACCACCGCCGCCACCGCCACGGTATCCGCCACCACCACCGCCGCCTTCGCGCTGTTCCATCGGACGCGCTTCGTTGACCGTCAGCGCGCGGCCATTGATTTCCTGGCCATGGAATTTCGCGATGGCTGCCTGCGCTTCTTCCGCAGTGCCCATCTCCACGAAACCAAAGCCGCGGGGACGACCCGTCACGCGATCATTGATCATTTGCACCCGCGCGACGTTGCCCGCCTGGGCAAAAAGATCGGTCAGGTCGTTTTCCGTCATGCTAAAGGGCAGATTGCCCACATAGAGTTTTACGCTCATTTATTCCTTCTTGGATGGCTTGCTGATGTCTCCGGGATCGGATCTACGCTGCCACTGAGCTAAAACTCACCTAGCACCGAACGTCAACTTACCTTAAGGGCGCATGGTAGGACAAGGCAGGTGCGGCGCAAGTAAATTCTGGCAGGCCACGGGATCACTTATTCACACGTGGATTTTCCAGCAAAGCCACGAATTTCTCCACGAGGCCCGACTCGCTCCAGCGGGCCAGGCGATCCTTGGGCGGCCATGAGAATGTCCGGCCCGCTTCGGCATCGCGGACACGCCGCCGCAATTCCTCCGCCAGTGCTCGGCTTTCGTCATGGCGAAACGAGGTCGCCACCTGGCCAAGCCCCGCTTCGCGGATGAGATCGGGCACATGGCTCCGTTCCGGCCCGATGAAGACAAAAGGCCGCTGGGCCGCGACGATATTATAAATTTTTGAGGGATGAACGATGCCCACGAAAGCGTCCCCCATGACCACGACCTGCAAATCCGCGGCCGAAAGCGAAGCCGTCAACGCATCGAGTGGTTGATAGCCGAGAAAAGCTGCGTTCGGCCATGACTCAGACCGCGCGAGGTCCCACAGCTTGCGCCACTCGGTGCCTCCACCGACAAAGCAAAAGTGGATTTTGGGTTCATCCCGCAGCAACCGCGCCGCCTCGACCAGCGTATCGAGCGGGTGACACGGCGTATGGTTCCCCGCGTACATCACGACGAATTTGCCCTCCAGCCCGTGCTCCCGCCGGAAGCCTTTGCGCCCCTCGGGATCGAACCGCATTTCGTCGTGCATCCAGATCGGGATCGTCACGATCTTCTCGGGAGCAATCCCCTTCGCCGTCACGCGCTCCCGCATATAATCGTCCAAGACGACGATCCAATCGGCCTGCTGCAGGCTCCAGCGCGAGGCCTTATCTAATAGATAGGTCATGATTCCGTCCGCCTTCAGCCAGCCGACGGCCACTGCCTCGTCGGGATTGAGGTCCATCACCCAATAGACGAACCGGCCCTGCCAGAGTTTCGCCAGCGCCGCGCCGAGAACGGAAACCAGCGGCGGCGTGGTCAAGGCCACCACCACGTCAGCCCGGGGGAGGAACAGACCGCGCAACGTGGCCGAGAGCAGAAAGGTGAGGAAATCGACCGCGCGACGCCATTTCGCCCCGTGCCCGCACCCGGCATCCCAGATGCGGATTATCTCGATGCCGCGCCACGTCTCCGTTGCCGGGTACGAGCGGGCCGGATCGTCGTAATCGTGGCAACTGGTCAGGACGGTCACCTGGTGGCCGCGCTTGACCAGCCTCTCGGCCAGCCGGGTGAGATACTGGCTTGTGGCCTGGGGATCGGGATGGAAAACCTGGTTGATGAGCAGCACGCGCACCGCAGCACTCTGCGATAATCCCGCGCCACGGTCGATGCCTTTGCGCGACTGGGAATTTTAGACAGGATTAACAGGATTGGAAGGCAGACCGAAGCTGACGGAATTACGGAATAAACAGAATTTCAGAGAGGAATTAGGCTGCTTGAAAACAAGCCCGGGCAGAGGGCAGATTTTTCTTTCCCATTTTCCTCCCCCTAATCCTGTTAATCTTGTTAATCCTGTCTAAAAACCGTTCCCTGCCTTTTCATCCGTCAATTCCGTTACTACCCTCCCGCAGGATGCCCTCCGCAGGATGCCCTCCGCAGGAGTTCCGTCAAAAATTCTCCTTCAGCCCTCCCATGAAAAATCCTGAACAATCTCGTTGTCTCCCGTATTTCTTCAGTTACGATAACGCCGGTATGATCGTCTCTCGTCCGAAACTGTCATGGGGAGAGAAGCTCTATTTGCCCGGCATCCTCACGGGCTTGAAGATCACCGCGGGCCATTTCAAGCGGGTGCTTTTCAATCGCGGGACGGTGACCATGCAATACCCCGAGGAAAAGTGGCCCCTGCCCGAAGGCTACCGCGGCGCGCCGACTTTGGTGCGCGACGAAGAAGGCCGCGAAAAGTGCGTCAGTTGTCAGCTCTGCGAGTTTGTCTGCCCGCCCCGCGCCATCCGCATCAAGCCGGGTGAAATCCCGCTCGATTCGCCCAACGCGAAAGTGGAGAAAGCGCCGAAGGCCTTCGACATTGACATGATACGCTGCATCTATTGCGGCCTGTGCGAGGAAGTCTGCCCCGAGGAGGCGATCTTTCTGCTCAAGGACTACGCGATCACCGGCCTGAGCCGCGCGGAGATGGTGCACGACAAGGCCAAGCTTTACGAACTGGGCGGCACGTTGCCCAAACCCATTCACAAGTGGGATAAAAACAAGTAAGCCGTTTTTGAGGGGGAGAAAATGTTGTTGGCAGAAGACGTATTTAATAACAGTTCCGTCATCCTGAGCTTGTCGAAGGATCAGTTCTGCTGCCTTGGACAAAGACAAACGGAACTGATCCCTCGACAAGCTCGGGATGACCGATTTCTTTTAGAGGGCCTCCGCGCATGAACGCCCTTTTCTTCTGGCTGTTTTCGGGCGGGATGATCGTCTGCGCCCTCGCCGTGATCCTGAACCGCAACGCCGTCGCCAGCGCGCTCTGCTTCACGTTCTCGATCGTGTTCATGGCGGGCCTTTTTGTCATGCTCAGCGCGTTCTTCCTCGCCGCCGTGCAAATCCTCGTCACGGCCGGGGCGGTCATGGTTCTCTTCCTTTTCATCATCATGCTGCTCGACCTCACCGCGATGGAGCATGTACCGCGTCAGAAAATCTGGATGGGCTTCACCCTCCTCCTCGCGCTCGGCTTTCTTCTCATCGTCGCGAAGGTCCTTGCCGCGACGCCGTTGGGATTCATGACCGAAAACTCGCTGCCTGCGAGCTATACCACCGAACTCGAGCCGACCAAGGCTCCGGTCGCGAAATCGGCCGCGCAAGGGGTCACCCAGGCCCAGTGGGACGAGCTCGACGACACCCACCGCATCGGCCGGCTTCTCTTTGCCACCGACACCTCCGATGGCAAGACCTCCTACGTCGCGCCTTTTGAAATCACCAGCTTGCTCATCCTCGTCGCCACGATTGGCGTGATCGTTCTCTGCAAACAGGACGACCGTCCGCGTCCGAGCAAACGCGAAATCATCACCCGCGAGGCGCCGCCCATCGAACCGGAAAAAGAAACCGCTTTAAAACACTAGCTCGTTCCATGGAAATCACCCTCAACCATTACCTGGCCGTCGCCGCCGTCCTCTTCGCCATCGGCCTGATGGGCGTGGTCATGCGGCGCAATCTCCTTATTATCTACATGTCGCTGGAAATGATGCTGCAGGCGGCCAATCTCACTTTCGTCGCGTTCAGCCGCTTCAACGGCTACCTCGACGGCCAGGTCTTCGTCTTTTTCGTCATTACCGTCGCGGCGGCGGAAGTCGCGGTCGGCCTGGCGCTGATTGTCGCTCTCTACCGCCTCAAGCGGACCACCACGACGCAGGACCTCACCACGCTCAAGTTCTAAGACGCTATCTATATGGACATCGCCTGGTTTCTCCTTCTCCTGCCGCTGATAGCCACCATAGCGATCCTGCTCCATCTTCATCGCAAGGCCGACATGGCCATCTTCGCCTCGGTGGGATCGGCGGCCCTATGCTTTATCATCGCGCTCGCCGTGGCGTTCGGTGGCATTTCGGAACCAACGCCCTACGAGTGGATTTCCCTCCCGGGCTGGAATGTCGACATCGGCATGATCTTCGACCCGCTCTCGAAAGGGATGCTCCTGATCGTCACGGGCATCGGCCTGCTGATCCACATCTATTCCATCGGCTACATGGAACACGATCCGTCCAAGGGCCGGTTCTTCGGGGGACTCTCCATCTTCATGTTCTCGATGACCGGCATCGTCCTGGCCGACAACCTGGTCATGATGTTCCTGTTCTGGGAGGGCGTGGGTCTCAGTTCGTATCTGCTCATCGGCTTTTGGTACGAGAAGGAAAGCGCCGCCCAGGCCGCGAACAAGGCTTTCGTTTGCAATCGCCTGGCCGACTTCGGCTTCATGATCGGCATCCTCACGCTCTGGCTCGTCATGGGCAGCGTGTCTGTGCGTCCCGCGGTTCTCAACGACAGCTATCTTCACCACAATCTGCCTTGGGTCGGAAGTATCCTGACGCCCCAGGAAATTGTCTCGCATCAGGTACCCTCCATCGCCGCAATCCGCGGTGAGTTGAGATCCAGCCCGGTACTGCTCTTCGTCATGGTCTTCGGCCTCTTTTGCGGCTGCGTGGGCAAATCGGCCATGTTCCCGCTCCACGTCTGGCTGCCTGACGCCATGGAAGGCCCCACGCCGGTTTCCGCGCTCATCCATGCCGCCACCATGGTCGCCGCCGGAGTCTACATGCTTTGCCGCGTCTACCCGATGCTGCTCCTTTCCGAATTCGGGATGGGCATCATCGCCTTCATCGGATGCTTCACTTCCATCTTCGCCGCTCTCATCGCCGTCCAGCAAAACGACATCAAGCGCATCCTGGCCTATTCGACGCTCTCGCAGCTCGGCTACATGGTCATGGCGGTCGGTTGCCACGGTCCCGACGCGGCCATGTTCCACCTCTGCACCCACGCTTTCTTCAAGGCGCTGCTCTTCCTTGCCGCCGGTTCCGTCATTCACGCGCTGCACGAAGAACAGGACATCTGGAAAATGGGCGGGCTCTTCGACAAGATACCGCTGACCTTCGTCACCTTCGCCATCGGCACGGTCGCCCTCGCCGGCCTCCCGCCGTTCGCCGGATTTTTCAGCAAGGATTACGTTCTCTCCATCGCCTACACGCGGAGCCCCGGCTATTACACCGTCGGCGTCATCACCGCCTTCCTCACCGCGTTCTATATGACGCGCCTGGCCGTCGTCGCCTTCTTCGGCCCGGCCCGGTCGCACGCCGCCGAGCATCCGCACGAATCGCCGCGCGTCATGACCGTCCCGCTGATTATCCTTGCCACGCTCTCCGTCATCGGCGGCTTCATTGGTATTAAATCCTACTTCAATGGCTGGTTTTCCACTCTTCCCCAGCCCAGCGTCCTGATCGCTCCGTCAACCGATCTCAGCGGCTTCCTCGAAATGGTCGTTCCCGGCACCGTGGTCGTGCTCGGCATCGCGGCGGCCTTCTATGTCTACTGGGGCGCAAAGACCGACCCGCTCGACATCAAGGTGCTGGCCGGCAAATTCTACTTCGACGAATTCTATGACAAGAACCTCGTGGGCGGGCAGCAGGTCGCCGCCCGGTTCCTCAACTGGATCGATGCGTGGATTCTCGACGGCCTGATCATTCGCGGCGCGGCCTACGTCAGTGTCGGCGTGGGCGAAATCCTGCGCCTCTTCCAGACCGGCAGCCTTCAGGCCTACACCTTCCTTTTCTGCCTCGGCGGACTCATCCTGATCTACTTCACCCTCTTCCCGCATTAAGAAAGGAAAAAGTTAAAAGTACCAAGTAACAAGGCCCGACAAAACTCCTTCTGCTTCACCTTTTCCTTTTACCCTTACCCCTCACCCATGTCGCCGCTGCTCTTCCTCCTTCTTTTCCCGCTCGGCGCCATTTTCGCCATCATCCTGGGCGGGTTCCCGGCGCGACGCACTGCTGGGATTGCCGCCTTGCTCAACCTCGCTCTCTCCCTTGGCCTTATCTTGACTTATCCCGCTGCCCAAGGCGGCTACGCCTACACGATGGATTACGTCTGGGTCAACATGCAGGGCCTGCCGCCCATCCATTTCCATCTCGCCGTCGACGGCATCAGCCTGCCCCTCGTCTTCCTCACCGGCATCGTCACCGTGGCGGCGGTTGCGATCTCGCCCACCAACATTCGCCGCTCCTCCGAATATTACTGCTACCTGCTGCTGATGTCGCTCGGCGCGATGGGCGCTTTCACGTCGCTCGACCTCTTCTTCTTCTTCATCTTCCACGATTTCGCGCTCATCGCCACGTTCCTGCTCATCGGCATCTGGGGCGCGCAAAACCGGCAGTTCGCCTCGTTTCAGGTCACGATTTATCTCATGGCCGGGAGCCTTGTCCTGCTGGCCGGGCTCGTCGCGCTCATCATGGCCCTGCCCGCCAACGCCCGCACCTTCGACATCGTGCAGCTCCAAAACTACATCACGGGAATTCCGGGCGATCCCGCCCATCCCGGGCACATCATCGCCTCCTCCACGCAAAGCATCATCTTCCTGCTCCTGCTGATCGGCTTCGGCATCCTGGTCGGCCTTTTCCCGTTCCATTCCTGGGCGCCACCGGGATACGCCTCCGCCCCGCCCGCCGCCGCGATGCTCCACGCCGGCATCCTGAAGAAATTCGCGATTTACGGCATGATCCGGATCGCCATCCCGATGCTCCATGACGGCTTTCAAACCTGCCTGCCGCTTATCCTCACGCTGCTGGCGGGTAACTTTCTCTACGCCGGATTCGTCACCATGGCGCAAAAGGAACTGCCCACCATGATCGGCTTTTCCAGCGTGATGCACATGGGCTATCTCTTTCTCGGCGTCGCCTGCTGGAACACCATCGGCGTCACCGGGGCGGTCATCCTCATGGTCGGGCACGGTCTCTCCGCCGCGCTCCTCTTCGGGCTGACCGGCGAGATCACGCACCGCGCCGGCGAGAACCGCTTCACCGAACTCGGCGGCCTGGCCAAGCGCGCGCCCGTCCTTGCCGTGCTCTTCAGCTTCGCCTCGATGGCCTCAATGGGCGTGCCCGGGCTGGCCAACTTCGCCGGCGAGCTGATGGTCTTCTTCGGCTCCTTCTCACCATCGTTCCCGATCTCGCTTATCCCCTTCGGCGTGATCGCGATTTACGGCACGGTCCTGACCGCCATCTTCCAGCTCCGCGCGATCAAGACTATCTTCTACGGCCCGATGCCTCCCCGCTACCAACCGCAACCGGCCGTGGCGTTCGCTGCCGGCGGCGAGGCGACGATGGCTCTTCCCGGCATGACGGATACTTCCACCCTTGTCGAACACGCGCCCTACGTCCTGCTCCTTGTCGCCTCGCTGGTCATCGGCTTCATGCCGTTTCTGCTCATCCACCTGGTCGAACCGAGCGTCACGCTGCTGCCCTTTATTCAATAGGACCAAGAGGACTAATAAGACTCATACGACTTATCTTTAATCCTGCCTCGATGCCTTCTTCATCTATTTTATGCTTCCTGTTAAAATTCCGTTAACTTCGTAATTCCGTCAAAATTCGTCCCATGTTTCCCGCCTCCTCCATCTCCTACATTTCGCCCGTGGTTCTCATCACGCTGTGGGCGATGATTTTGCTGCTGTTGGAGGCCATCTACGAACTTTCTCCGCGCGCCGTTACCTCGCTCGCGCTGGCGGGAATTTTATCCACCGCGCTGATCACTCTCGGCATACAAATCAGCGTCCAACCCGAATTGATGTACTTCTGGGGCGGCATGTGCACCTGGGACGGTGCGGCCAAATTCTTTGACCTCTTCTTTCTTGTTGTCGCGGCCCTGGTCATCTGGATGGGCGACGAAGTCCAGACCCACGTCACGCACGGCGGCGGCGAATTCGTCATCCTGCCGCTCTTCACCACGGCGGGACTGATGCTGCTCGCCTCGGCCAATGATTTCATGCTCCTCTTCGTCGCGCTGGAGCTCGTCACCATCTCCTTCTACATCCTCGTCGCCTACCAGCGGCGCAGCGTGGTTGCGCTCGAAGCCGGCGTCAAGTACCTCATCCTCGGCGGACTTTCCTCGGCCTTTCTCGTCATGGGCGTCGCCTATATCTTTGGGCTGACCGGCAACACCCGCTTCGACGAAATCTACAAACTTTTCCACTTTTACCGGCTGGGCATGAGCCCCGGCGTCGGCTTCGGCCTGCTCCTTGTTCTCGTCGGCATCGGCTTCAAGATCGCCATGGTGCCGTTCCAAAGCTGGGCGCCCGACGTTTATGAAGGCGCACCGAATTCCATCACCGCGTTTCTCTCCGTCGGCTCCAAGGCGGGAGGGCTCATCATTCTCATGCGCGTCGTCCTTGGCGTCTTCGATTTCCCCGCCGCTTCCGCCGTCTGGGTCCCCGTGCTTTCTGTCTGTGCGGTTGCGTCGCTGCTCCTCGGCAATCTCGCCGCCATTCCGCAGCGCAACCTCAAGCGCATGCTCGGCTATTCCAGCGTCGGCCATACCGGATTCATGCTCGTCGCGGTCGTTGGCGCATCGGTTTCACTCACCGGAAGAACGATCTACTTCAGCAATGACCACCTCACCGGACAGATCGCCGTTAGCGTCTATCTCGTCAGCTATCTCCTCGCCACCTTCGCCGCCTTCATCGTGCTCGCCGTGCTCGAACGCCGCTTGCCCGGCCTCGAAATCCATCACCTCGCGGGACTCTCCCAACGCTCGCCGCTTCTCGCCGCCACCTTCGCGCTCTCGCTCGTCTCCATGGCCGGCGTGCCGCCGTTGAGCGGCTTTATCGCCAAGCTCTACGTCATCCTCGTGGCGTGGCATCAGGGACTCTACACCCTCCTTGGCTTCGTTATCTTCGCCGCCGTCGCCGCCTTCTATTATTATCTCGGCCCGATCAAGGCCATGTACTGGTCCGAGCCGCTCGATGAAACGCCCATCCGCCTCAACCGCGCCACCAGCGGCGTTCTCATCGGCCTTCTTGTTCTGCTCATCGTCACCGGCTTCTGGGCGCAATCCATCGGCGAGCTCGTCAACGGCGCCATCCTCGGCCAGAACAGCATCGCCGCACCCGCTGTTGCCTTCGCGCAGCATTAGAGGCTGGCCGATGAAGAAACGTATCGCTCCCGAAGGAGTCGTGATGACCCTGACGCTTCCGAGTCTGGCCGGGCTGATCCTGCTTCTGCTGGCACGACTTGATTCCCCCCTTCATGAAACTGACAACTTTCAGGACACATTCTCCGTCGTGGTTTATCTCGGAATCGCCACGAGCCTGATCGCCCTGGGCCTGAGCCTGAAAGGTCGAACCGACTCCACGGCGACGACCAAAATCTGCTTCGTTCTCAACCTCGCGTGGATTTTTTATTCCTGCCTGATGCTCCCGGCCGTCTGGGTCTTCTCCAAAAAATGAACCGTCGATTGCCCCTCCCAAAAACTTCCCCTGCTTCCATGTCTTCTTCATGTATTTCATGATTTCATGTTTTTCTGTTAAAATTCCGTCCGCCTTCACCTTTGACATTCCGGTCAAATTCCTGTCCCTTTGACTACGCATGGAGTACGCGTGTGAAATCATCGGCCTGGTCAAAAAGTTCGGCCCCAAGACCGCCGTCGACCAACTGACCATCCGCGTGCCCACCGGCATGCTCTACGGCTTCCTCGGCGTTAACGGCGCGGGCAAGACCACCACGCTGCGCATGATCTCCGGCCTCATCCGCCCCGACGCCGGCGAAATCCGCGTCTGCGGCATCGACGCCATCGCCGAGCCGCAGCGCGCCAAGCAGCCGCTCGCCTACATCCCCGACGACCCCGTTCTTTATGGCCGGCTCAACCCCATGGAGCACCTCGAATTCGTCGCCGCGCTCTGGAACGTCGACCCCGGCATCGCCCGCGCGCGCGCGCAGGAATTGCTCGAACGCCTCGGCCTCTGGGACCGCCGCCACGAATGGATCGAGTCCTACTCGCGCGGCATGAAGCAGAAGGTCGCCCTCGCCAGCGCGCTGATCCACGCGCCGCGGCTCATCCTGCTCGACGAACCGCTCACCGGCCTCGACGCCTCCGCCGCGCGCCTGGTCAAGGACATCCTCCTCGAATTCCTCCGCAACGGCGGCTCGGTCATCCTCACTACCCACATCCTCGAAGTCGCCGAACGCCTCGCCGAGCGCATCGGCATCATGAGCGGCGGCAAACTCATCGCCGAAGGCACCATGGAGCAGCTCCGCTCCCACTCCGGCCAGGCGGCTGGTTCGCTGGAGGATATTTTTCTGCAGCTCATTCAGGATGAGAGGCTGGAAGGGCCTTTGGGGTAGCCGTCGTACTCTGGGCGGCGGTGCAGTTGTAGCGGCGGTTAGTGACCGTCGCAGATTTGTCTTCCTCGTGTTGCACTTGTTAACGAGGAAGATACTGATGGGGATTAAAAGAAGCGCTATGGCGGCTCCTGCTGCGGAGATTTCTGAACATTGCTGGGCGCGGCAGGCGTCATCCTCCAATCGTTCCCTTGCCAGACCAAATCGTAGATTTCCTGCGTCGATTTGGAATCGCCTACGTGCGTGAAGCTGACAGAAAGACCAGCCTTGAATCCCTCATAAGGGTAGCCTTCAAGCCAAGTCGTTGCCGATTGAATCCTCAATGTAGGATTGGCTTTTAAAATTTCTACGACACGACGCTCTTTTGCCTCCTCCAAACGTCCAGCCGGTCCTGGAAAGGTCCGGGCTCAGGGTCATGGGTTAATTGAGATTTTGTCCAAGAAAAATCGCAAAGCCAGGGAAAGATTGCTAATGGACCGTAGCCCATCCTTAACACGATGCGATCATCCGGCGTGTCGGAGGAAAAGGGGGTGAAGTAAAACCAATATTCGTGCTCAGCATCATCGTCGCTTCGCCCGCCCATCTGCCGCAGTTGTTCCATGGTGTATTCGGGATATCGATCCTTGTGACCGTAAAATTCTTGAAAATCGCTTTGAATAACCTTCGCTTCACCGCAAAAATCTTTGAACCCTTGGTCATCAGGATCAGGAAAGCAAAGCACAAACAACAGGCCAGCGACGATCAAGGCCAGCACCGTAAACAGGATAATCCATCCGCGGCGCATTCCCACAGTTAGCAGATATGCCGCCGCAATTCACGCTTTCTGGACGATAATCAGCGGCGGCCACCTACCGAACTGATCCTTCGACAAGCTCAGGATGACGGAATTTTAGAGAAGCGATGACGCGCTTTGACCGTCGCCCGGAGGTCGACGGCTACCAACTGCACCGCCGCCCAGCGTGCGGCGGCTACCAAAATCCTCTGCCTCCAAAATCCCGTTAATCTTGTTAATTCTGTCAAAAACTCCCCTCCACGATTCCGTTTATTCCGTTATTCCGTCAAAATTCGGCGACGGTCACAGACCGCCGCTACAACTGAAGGTGACGGCTACCGCAAACTCGACAAGGCGGCTTCTGTGCGGCAACTTAGGGAGTGATTTCGATCAAAGACATAGCCAACCGCGAACTGCTCGACCTCGTCCCGTACGAGCCGGGCAAGCCGGTCGATGACGTCGCGCGCGAGCTCGGCCTCGACCCCGCCTCGATCATCAAGCTCGCCTCCAACGAGAACCCGCTCGGGCCCTCGCCTCTGGCCATGGCCGCGATGCACAAGGAGATCGAGCGCAGCCACTTTTATCCCGACGGCGGCGGCTTCCACCTGCGCAACGCCATCGCGGAGAAATTCGGCCTCGGCAAGGAGAACGTCGTCCTCGGGAACGGCTCGAACGAAATCATCGAGCTTCTTTTCCACACCTTCACGCGGCCCGGCATCCATGAGATCGTCACGGCCCGGCACGCCTTCGCCGTCTACACGCTGATGGCACAGCTCTTCGGCGTCCGCGCCATCGTGGTCGACGACGTTGACTTCACACCCGACCTGCCCGCGATGCTCCGCGCCGTGACGCCGCAGACGCGCCTGATTTTCCTGGCCTCGCCCAACAACCCGACCGGCACGCGCGTGACCAACGAGGCGCTCGACGACTTCCTGCGCAAAGTGCCGCCGCACGTCATCGCCGTCCTCGACGAAGCCTACTACGAGTTCCTCGACCACCCGCCCGACACGGTCGGTTATGTGAAACAAGGCGCGCGGGTCGTCCTCATGCGCACCTTTTCGAAAATCCAGGGCCTGGCCGGATTGCGCATCGGCTACGGCCTCGCCCCGGCGGAAATCGCCGACCTGCTCCAGCGCGCGCGGCAGCCGTTCAACGCCAACGCCATTGCGCAGGCCGGAGCCATCGCGGGCCTCGCCGACACGGAGCACCAGGCGAAGACCAAGGCCATCACCGACGAGGGCCGCAAGCTCATGGAGGAGAACTTCGCGAAGATGGGGCTGAAATACGTTCCATCCTCCGCGAATTTCGTCATGGTTCACGTCGGTGACGGCGGCGAGGTCTTCAAGCGCCTGATGAAAAAGGGAATCATCGTCCGCAGCATGGTGAGCTATCACCTGCCCGCGTATATTCGCGTCAGCATCGGCACGCCCGAGCAGAATGCGCGGTTCTTCGCAGAGTTGCCTGCGGCGTTGGAGGGGTTATTGGAGTTTAAGACGATCGACCTTCCATCTGGAGGGACGAGCTCCTGCTCGTCCGCGGAAATAACAAAAAGCCCGGACGACCGGGAGGTCGTCCCTCCAGGAATTACTCCATGAACTTCGGCACTGTCGCCATTCTCGGGCCTGGGCTGATCGGAGGTTCCCTCGCGCTTGCGCTGGCTGAACGGGCCCTGGCCAAGCGGCTGATGATCTATGCCCGCTCTCCGCGCGCGCTGGATGAAATCCGGCTTGCGGGAGTGGATGCCGAACTGAGCAGGAACCCGAGAGAAGCGGTGCGCGACGCCGACGTGGTCATCCTCTGCGTGCCGATCGAAGCCATGGCTGCGCTTGTTCACGAATTCCGCGATGCGCTCAAGCCGACCGCTCTCGTCACCGATGTTGGCAGCGTCAAAGGCAGCGTGGACCGTGAGATCGCGCCACAGCTGGAAGATCGCGCGCTGTGGATCGGCAGCCATCCGATGGCCGGAAGCGAGCAGGCCGGGTTCGCGGCTGCACGCGCCGATCTTTTTGTGGGTGCCCCGGTCATCATCACGCCGACCAAGCACACGCCGCGCGGCGCCGAAAGCCTCGCGGAAAAATTCTGGAGCTCTCTTGGCGCGCGCGTGATGAAATTCGATCCGCAATGGCACGACTTAACCGTGGCGCAAGTCAGCCACATTCCCCATCTTGTCGCGGCTGAGTTGATCTCAAATGTGAAGGATGATGCCCTTCCCGCCGCCGGTTCCGGACTGCGAGACACCACCCGTGTTGCCTCGGGCTCTCCCGAACTGTGGACTGAAATTATCTGGGCCAATCGCGAAGCCATCCGCGCTTCGCTTCTGCCCTTTATGCTCGAGTTAAAAAACATCCATGATGCGCTCAAGGACGATGGCGACAAATCCGTCTTGCGCGAGTCCCTGCAATACGCCCACGATCAGCGCGCCAAACTTCTCAAGTCCCAATCATGACTCGCGCATTTCTTCCAGCCGTTCTCCTGCTGACCTTGCCCTTCCTGATCGGCTGCTCGGCGACTGAAGCGTGGTACCATCCCGCCCTTTACCAGATCCGCACCGATCTGCCCGTCGGCACCTCCGCGGCAAAAGTCGACAACTACCTCGACCAGCACCAGATCGAGCATATCTACTACCGGCGCAGCAACCAGATCACCGCGACCATCCACAACATCCAGCGCGACGCCCTCGTCCGCGAAGACCTTTTCCTCGTCTTCAGCTTCGATGAGTACGAGGGCTTGCGGGACATCCTGGCCAAGCCCGCCTATAATAATCCGTGACCCTTTTCCATTTGCACTCATGACCCGCGCCCCCGCCTCCACCCTCACCGTCCGCCAGGCCCGCACCCTTGGCGGCGAGATCACGGTTCCCGGCGACAAAAGCCTTTCCCATCGCGCTGTCCTTTTCTCCGCGCTGGCCGACGGCCAAACTATTATCAATGGCTTCCTGCCCGGCGAGGATTGCGTGTGCACCATGCGCATGCTGCAGGCCATGGGGTGCACGATTGAAGTCGATTCCAAGACGCGCCTCATCGTCCACGGCACCAGCGGCAAGCTTCAACCGCCGCTCGAACCGCTCGATTGCGGCAATTCCGGCACGGCCATGCGCCTGATGGCCGGGGTCCTGGCGGGCCAAACCTTTGCCAGCAAGCTCTTCGGCGACGCGTCGCTTTCCGGCCGGCCGATGAAACGCATCGTCGATCCGCTGACCAAGATGGGAGCGAAGATCAAGGGCCAGGGCAAAACGCACACCGCGCCGCTTGAAATTCAAGGCGCGCCGTTGACCGGCATCGAATATACCCTGCCCGTCGCCAGCGCGCAGTTGAAGTCGTGCCTGCTGCTTGCGGGCCTCTTCGCCACCGGCACCACCAGCATCACGGAAAAGACGCCCTCGCGCGATCACACCGAGCGCCTGCTCGCCCACTTCCACGCGCCGCCCATCATCGACGTGCAACTCACCGAGACCGAGAAGGGCGAGCCGCCCAAGGTCGAAAGCAAGACCATCCGCGTCCGCGGCGGCACCAAGCTGCACGGTCGCGACTTCAACGTGCCAGGCGATTTCTCCTCCGCCGCGTTCTGGATCATCGCCGCCGCCGCCATGCCCGGCGCCGATCTGATGGTGACTAATGTCGGCCTCAACGGCACGCGCACCGGCCTGCTCAGCGTCCTCTTCCGCATGGGCGCCAACATCACCGAAGCAGTCACCGACTCGACCTGCGAACCGTTCGGCAACGTCCGCGTTGTCGGGCGCAAGCTGCGCGGCACCAGGATCTCCGGGCAGGAAATCGCCAATGTCATCGACGAGCTGCCGATCATCGCCGTGGCCGGCGCGCTGGCCGAGGGCGACACCGAAATCCGTGACGCCCAGGAATTGCGCGTCAAGGAAACCGACCGCATCGCCGCGATGGCGACGAACCTGCGCGCGTTCGGCGTCGCCGTCACCGAGCACGACGACGGCATGACCATCCACGGGGGGGGCGCGGAGAAACTCAGCGGCGCGCGCGTCGGCAGCTTCGGCGATCATCGCATCGCCATGGCCAGCGCCATCCTCGGCCTTTTCTGCAGGGGCGAAACGACCATCACCGACACCGGCTGCATCGCCACCTCCTACCCGACCTTCGAGGAGGACCTCAACAAGGTCGCCACCTTCAATGAAGGCGGTCTCGCGGCGTTTCTCAGCGGCGGGCGGTGAGTTTCAGCTCTGCAACAATCTAGGTCTTTGGGTCGGCCATTTTTTCGACGAACTCCTTGAGCGACGAGCCGAGAAGGTAAGTCCAGCCCTGGAAGAAATTGCCCCGCGCGAAATGGGGGTGCGTTTCCGAAGAGAAAGTTTCCAATCCTGTGTGGGTCAAGTTAAGCCGCGTTTTCCCTCCCTGGGCAAACAACTCTATTGTCACGAGCGAGTCTCCCGGATAGCCCTCGTACCGCCAGGTATAGGCGAGCTTTTTATTCGGTATCGCCTCCTTCACTTGGCAGAGATGGAGGTACTTCACCTCGGTCTTTCCAGCGGTGAATTGAAACTCAAATCCGACGACTGGTTTGAAGTCGGTGACCTCAAAGGACCAGTGCCGGATGTCCTCCGGATTGGTCAGCGCTCTCCAGACCAACTCCACGGGCGCATTGAAGGTCCGCTCCACCACCAAAGGCGCCTTCGCCAATTCCTCGCTGAGCCGCGCCAGCGTTTGCTTGCCGCCTTCGATGGCGCCGTATTCCCTGACAACCGTGTCCCGGGCCTCCGCGGACGGGTAGAGCTGCCTCAGCGTCAACCGCGTCTTGCCGTTTTCCAGGGTGTCAAACGTCCAGGTGAATACCATTTGCACATCCGGGCCTCCCTTCTTTCCGCCGCTGTGCATATAGACAATCCGCTCCGGTTCCACCACCTCGGTGAAAATGCTCATGTTCGGATAATCGGTGCCGTCGGGACCATGCATGACGTGCTTCCAAACGCCGCCCGGCCTCACGTTCATCTCCTCGATCGTGGTCGTGAACCCGCGCGGCCCCCACCACTTCACCACGCGTTCCGGATCGGTCATCGCCTGCCAGACCAGTTCCCTCGGCGCATCGAAGTCGCGGGTGATGACGATTTCGCGGTCGCTGGTGTCGTTTTTCGATGTTGTCATAATTTCCCCTTCGCTTTGATTTTTTCAGTTCTCTGTAATTCCTTCAGGTATTCGTCGAGGCGATCGAAGCTCTCCTCCCAATGACGCCGGTAGTGTTCCAGCCAATCGACCGCTTCCTTCATCGGCTTGGCCTCCAGCCGGCAGGGCCGCCATTGCGCCTCCCGCCCGCGTGCGATCAGCCCGCTCCTTTCGAGGACTTTCAAATGTTTGGTGATCGCCGGCAGGCTGATCTTGAAGGGTCGTGCGATCTCCGTCACCGACGACTCGCCCATGGCCAGCCGGGCGAGGATGGCGCGCCGCGTTGGATCGGCGAGGGCCGCGAAAGTGAGGCTCAGGTAATCGGTTTCCAAGTTTGGGCGTGTATTTAACTATATGGTTAAATACACCACAATCCCGCAGCCGGTCAAGCGCCTGCTCCCGTTCTGTCCATCCAACCTTTTTCCAAGAGGCTAATACATCCTTTGTTGCAAAATTCTCGCCAAGCAGGTTTACTTAACTCTCGTGAAACTTGACGAGGGGGATGTTCGGGACATGGTCAGGCTCGTCGGAGAAGTTGCCGCTTTGCCCGGCGGGCATGCCGAAAAGAAGCGCTACCTCATGGAAGGTCTCTGCAAGTTGATTGACGCCGATGCCTGGATCTGGGGATTGTCCTGCCAGCGCGATCCCGATAAACCGCAGGTCTACGTTTCCATGGTCAGGGGAGGCTTCACGGAGCAATCTTTCGTCAAGCTTCTACAGGCGATTGAACACCCCGAAATGATCGAACTAGCCTCCAGTTTTTTCCTGGAGCTGATGGAGAAAAAGACGCACCTCACGCGGCTGCGGCATCAAATCGCCGACAAGGATCACCTGGCGCGTTCCCAAGCCATTCTCGCGTGGAAAGCAGCCAACATCGGCCCAACGATCCTGTCCCTACGGCCTTTGGATGAGCGCTCGTCGAGTGCGATCGCGGTTTATCGGCACTATGCCCGTCTTGAATTCTCCGCCCGTGAATCGCGTATCGCCCATATTATATTGTCCGAGGTCCCCTGGCTGCACGAGCAGGGCTGGCCCGACGATCGCGGTGTCAGCGTGCCCACCTTGTCCAAGCGGCAAAGGTTGACGCTGAACCTTTTGACCTTGGGGCATAGTCATAAACAGATCGCGGATCGAATGGGTATTTCCCCCAACACTTTGCAAGGCTACATCAAAGCCATCTACCGCCATTTCAACGTGAGCTCCCAAGCCGAGCTCATGAGCCGATTCTTTCAAGGCAATGGTCATGACGTTGGGTAATCGGGCCTCGTTATGCCGCCTGGGCAACTTTTACCTTTTTTGGGTGTTCACCATATTTGGGGGATAGGCGGGTTGTTAAGTCAATGGTAACACCCTCGCGCAGATAACAGCTAGCATGGCAGGTTGTCGAAAAACAGGAAACTAATGGAATATGGGTAGACGAAGTGATTCGCGGAAGCGCCTTATCGATGCAGCTCATGAATTGATCTGGGGCAACAGCTACGGCGCCATCCGGATCGAAACCATTTGCGAGCGCGCGGGCGTGAAGAAGGGAACTTTCTACCACTTTTTCGATTCCAAGGCCGACCTTGTCCTTGCGGCCATGAACGCCTGGTGGGAGGAGCGAAGCCTCATTCTCAAAGACTGTTTTGGACCTGAAGTTCCGCCCTTGGAACGCATCTCAAGATATATCAACTCGGTCGCCGACGGCCAAATCCAATGGCATGCCCAAAACGGGCACGTCCGCGGTTGCCCGCTCTTCACGCTCGGCTCGGAGATCAGCACGCAGGACGGGCAAATTCTGTCGCGCATTCGGGAGCTGCTTTCCCTGGTCATTAATCTTTTCGAACAAGCGATAAGAGAGGCTCAAGCCGAAGGCGAAATCGACGGAAATAAGCCTGAGCAAAAAACCAGGCTGCTTTGGGCTTTCTATGAAGGGACTTTAACCCGCGCCCGGATCGAAAATAATCCGGACTTGATTCGCAACCTGACCGTCGACGCCCTCGAACTGATCGGTGCTCGTCCCGCTGTTCTTGCGTAGGAAATGACTTGTGCAGGTGCCTCAAAGCTCTACCCCGGCACCGCGGGCTGCATGAAGAATGCGCGCAATTTTGAGAGGTTGCGCTGCCTGTTGATAAATGACCAGGTACCGGCCTCGCACCGGCCAGAAAAAGACCAGCTCATCGGTCAGGTCGGTGCGCTTGTGGCCAAGGCGGGGATTTTTTGCCGGCAACTCGCACCCACGGTAAATATCGGCCTCAAGTTAATCAGCGGCCGCAGGGTTGTCACGGGCGATGTAAAACCAGATCTCCTGCAGGTCGGTCAGGGCTTCGGGGGACAGCTCGTAGCCATTTATTATTTCGCCGCGCGGCTCTTCGACCATTTCTTTTTAAACGCCGACATTTCCGCCTGCACCCGTTCTGCCGAAAGGGTGCGACCGGCGCGGATCGAGTCCATTCCCGCCTTGATCCTGCCCTGAACTTCATTCTTCCAGACTTCATCGCGATGACGAAGCAGGCGAAGCGCTTCGCGGACAACCTCACTGGCCGTTTCGTATTCGCCCAAGGCAACTTTTTGACGAACGAATTGTTCCATGGGCTCAGTCAGGGAAACATTCATGCCGAAATTTTGGCGCAAGCCCAACGTCATGTCACATTTTGACATCGCCAGACGCCAACCTCCTCGCCGCGACCCCAGAGTTGCCTTCGGGGCTTAACTGAGCGAAGCTAGAGCACATGGAAGACTCGGGAATGCAGGAGCGATATCGCGCGCTATTGCTCGCGGCGCGGAATCTCTTCTCCCTCACCAGCCTCGACGACCTGGTGGAAAACATCCTGAAATACTCGTGTACCATGATGCAGGCCGAGGCGTGCTCGATGTTCCTGCCCGACCGCGCCACGCGCGAACTGGTCATCCACTCCGCCCGCGGCAAGCAGGATGCGATCAATTATTTCCGCATCCCGTGGGACAAGGGCATCGCGGGCGAGGCTTTCCAGAAGCGCAAATTCATTCGCGTCGACGACGCGCTCAACGACCCCCGCCTGCTACGCGTGACCAATGCGAAGTCCGGCCTGGTGACACGCTCGATGATCTGCGCGCCGCTGGTGGACAAGGAGGAATGCTTCGGCGTGCTGCAGGCGCTCAACCCCATCGACCGACCGGTCTTTACCCGGCTCGACCAGGATATTTTCGAGGGCCTGACCAACATCGTCACCGGTGCGCTTATCCGCTTCGACCGCGAATTGAAGATTAACACCGAGATCAAGCTGGCCCAGGAAATGGCGATGGCCCTGGAAATTCAGAAGTCCTACCTGCCGCCAGACGAGCTCTGCCTGCCCCGCTCCGAGATGCGTGTCCGTTATCGCCCGGCCCGCACCATCGGCGGTGATTTCTACGCCTCCATCGCCCTGCCCGAAGACAAGCTGCTCGTGGCGCTCGGCGACGTCAGCGGCAAGGGCATCCCCGCGGCACTCACCACCGCGCAAATCACCACGGAAATGCATGCGCTGGCGCCATTCGCCGAAGAGGGGGGACTCGAAGCCTACGTCAACGGGTTGAACGATGAGCTATGCAAGCGCCTGGCCGCGGGGCGCTTCGCCGCGACCACCTTCCTGCTCCACGATCCCAAGCGCGAAACGATGGAAGTCATCTGCGCCGGACAGTTCGAGCCGTGGCGCTGGCGCAATGAAGCGTGGGAACAAGTCGCCGTTCCGCACGCCCTGGCCTTGGGCATTTTTCGCGGCCAAAAATTCCGGGCCACCGTTCTGCCCGCGCTGCCGGGAGAAAAATGGGCGCTCTTCAGCGACGGAATCAACGAAGGACGCAGCCGATCCGGAGAGGAATATGGCTTCGACCGCCTGCGCGACGGCCTGGGCACAACGGGCCATGCGGCGGAGAACCTCGAAAGCGCCTGGAACAACTGGGAAAATTTCGTCGATTGCGAACACCAGCACGACGACGCCTGCCTCGCGCTCATCCTGCTTAAGCCGGAAGCCAGGCTGGAGTTCACCTCGGCCGCGAAGAACTGCAAGCTGTGCCGCAACTTCATCGAAAACTGGGCTCTCGCCGCCGGTTTCCCCGACCTGGAGCGGGGTCGCATTGTGCTTGCTGCGGACGAAGCCGTCACGAACATCATCCGGCACACCTACTGCAGCGCGCCGGACAAACCCATCATTCTTTCCGCCGAGATCACTGGCGGCTTTCTCCACCTGCGCCTGCGTGATTACGGCCCTCCCGTGGATCCCGTGGCGCTGAAGGGCCGCGAACTCGAGGACATCAAGCCGGGGGGACTCGGCCTCCACTTGCTGAAAAGCGTCTTCACCGTCGTGGAGCATATCCCCCAACCCGACGGCAATGAGTGGCATCTCGCCAAGCCGCTTGCGGCCCAAGCTTCCACGGAACCAGCGACCCAGCCTTAACTGGTGACGAGCTTGATCCGCGTATCGCGGTAATCGCCGTCCTCGGCGGAATCGTCCCAGGCAAAGACCACCGGCCCGATGCGCTGGCCGCGCGAGGCAACCCAGGGAAGGTCCGGGTTCGGGTTGCTGCGCTTGTGCCAGGAGACCAGAGTCAGCTCGTAGGGCGCTTCCTGCTTGGGGATGGTCAACACGCTTGGGCGCAAGATATAGCTGCCCATCTGTTTTTCGTACCGCTCCCCATTGAGGTAAAGAACGACCGCCTGCTCCCAGGCCGAGTCGAAGCTGGCATAAAGGTGGACATTTTGATCCGCCATGATGGAAATGGTAAGCGCGGAGTAATCGGAGAGCATGGAAGGATTTCCTTCCGGATCGAAATGGGTGTACATAGGAAGTATAGCTTCGCCCAAGAAGGCTCAATGGCGAGTCGAAAATCTTGAGCTCTTGGTTAATTGACCTACGGCTTGAATTCCGTCACGTGTTTGACGAACTCGACCGAGCGCGCAGAGAGGGCGGCATCGTCGCCCGCTTCGTAGAGTCCGCCTCCGATCAGCAAAATCACCTCGTTCCCGTAAAAGGCGAGCACGTCGGCCACATTCCGGTATTTGATCCCGCCTGCGGGCATGGGCAGCGTGGGGATGAGGCTCGGTTCGTCGGGAGCAGTCAGCGCGTCGGCCAGCTTGCGGCACGTTTCCTTGCTGTAGGAGAAGCGGCCGCCGAAGTTCGCAAAGATGGTGGCGTCGGCGCCGTAGAGCGGGAAGAGCTTGCCGTAGAGAAGCTCCGGCGCGATGCGCGTCGCGCCGCCGAAACTCGGATGTGCAATAACCGGCAGCGTGGCGTGGTTCGCGACGATCTCGGCCATGAACGGGAGGCCGAGCAGCATCGGCGCGATCATCACGGCGCAAACGCCCTCGTCTTGCGCGAACTTGAGCTGCTCGAGCACTACCGATGGCGTTCCCATCAAGTTCGGCACGTAGATCGACTGACGGCCCGTCTTGCGATTGGCCTCGCGCACCGCTTTCAGGCAGGCGCGCACCCGATCGATGAAAGGATGAAAGCTTTGGTTGGCCAGCCCGTGGTCATCCTTGATGATGTCGATTCCGGCGCTGGCAAAAAGACCGCAGAGCAGGGCGAGGCGCTCCGTGCTCAGGCCGATCGGCTTCAGGGCCGTGCTGGTCAGCGCCCGGCCATGCACGCCCGTGATATTGCGCAGACCGGCGGTGCCAAATTGCGGACCGGGCAACGCCTTTTCCTGCTCCGGCCATTCCTTGGCGCTCGGGAGCTTGAAATCAGCCAGGGCGACATGGTCTTGAATCGAGGAGTTGCCGAAGAGGACGTTGAGGAATTGCGCCGGGTCATTCCCGGTCGCGCTGATCGGGAAATCGATCACGACGTTGTGTTGATCGGCGCCAATCGTCTTGATGGAAACGAGACGGCCCACGATATTTTCCAGGACGAATTTGTCGCGCAGGGCGGCGCGGGGCAGTTCCACCGTCTGTTCGAGCAGGAGCGATTCGACGCGGGCATCGAGGTCGGATTGGTTTTCGGCGGTCACGCGATAGGTGACGCGCAGGGCAGGCCAGGGAGCAATGGAAGTCTCAGTCATGAGCCATTAAGATTATGACAAGCCCCGCGTGAAAGCACGCCCTAATGCCGAACCAACTGCATAACCAAATTGCCAAATTGTTCCAAATTTCCAAATTAAAGGCAGGATGCCAAGGGTGAGCGATGGACACCCTTTTGTTTTGTCGAAACCATTTTAACAGGAAAACATGAAAGCATGAAGACATGAAACTGAAGGTTAGGCGGATTCAAACTTCTTCCCCTTCATGTTTTCATGATTTCAAGTCTTCCTGTTGAAAAATGATGATTAACCGAGACATGCCATTTCTAAAAATCCGCATCAAAAATTTGGGAATTTGGTTTAATTTGGCAATTTGGTTGTGACTCCCTGTTTCTGTCTCTCTGCTGGACAACTCCACTTTGTGCGCAAGATTGTACGCGATGTCTGATACCTTCGATCCTCCCTCCTTCGCGCGCGACATTGAGGACGCCGCCCGAGCCGGTGGATGGACGATCCGCCACCTCTCGCCCACCACGACCAGCGTCCGTCCCTGGCTGCTGCGAAGCGCGTCCGCAGGCCCCGGTGCGCCGCGCCTTTATCTTTCCTCGGGTATTCACGGCGACGAGATTTCCGGGCCGCTCGCCCTGCTCGAAATGCTCCGCCAGCCCGATTTTTTCGCGGCGTTCGATGCCACGATTTTTCCCATGCTCAATCCGGACGGCCTGGCAAAAAACGTGCGCGAAAATGCCGACGGCATCGACCTCAACCGTGACTATCGCAATTCCAAATCGGCGGAAATTCTCGGCCACATCGAAGCTCTCCAGACGCTGGACCGATTCGACGCCTCCATGATGCTGCATGAGGATTTCGAGGGAATCGGCGCCTATCTTTTTGAGCTGAACGACGAGCTTTCGCCCACGCTCGGCAAAGAAATCATCGCGGCCATGGGGCGTCATGTGCCCATCGATACGCGCCCGGAAATTGACACATTCCCCGCGCACGACGGCGTGCTTTCGCGCAAAGATATTGTTGCGCTGCGCGGCCCGATCGAGGAGCGACCCGATTGGCCCGAGGCGATTTATCTCAGCCTCCGTCACACAAAAGTCGCCTACACCACGGAAACGCCGAAGCCCTTTCCCCTCGCCCAACGCGTTGCGGCGCAGATCGCGGCAGTGAGGACGTTGATGGGTGCCCTACAAATTAAAGTGCGACGGTCATAGACCGCCGCTACACTTTAAGGATGTCCAAAATTCGCAACGTCATTCTCGATTGGTCCGGCACGCTCGTCGATGATTTCAATCCCGTTCTGGAAGCCACCAACGAGATCTTCAAGCACTACGACAAGCCGGTTTTCAGCGCGGAGGAATTCCGGGAAAAGTTCTATCTCCCCTTCCCCGACTTCTACAAACAATACCTGCCCGAATCGGCGCTGCCCGAGCTGGATCACCATTACCACACCGCGTTCAAGCTGCTGCAAACCGGCATCGCGCCGCTGCCCCATTCGCTCGATTTCCTCGAATACCTGCGCGGGCGCGGCATGCCGACCTTCCTGCTCAGCACCATCCACCGCGAACATTTCGAGGCGCAGGGCGGGCGGCTTGGCGTGAAGCACTACTTCAAGCAGGCCTACACGCAGGCGCTCGACAAGCGGAAGGTCATTTTTCAACTCCTCGCCGAGCACAATCTCAACGCCGACGAAACGATTTTTATTGGCGACATGGTTCACGACATCGAAACCGCGCGACATGCCGGGGTGCTCAGTTGCGCCGTGCTGACCGGCTACGATTCGCTGACGAAGTTGAAGAGCGCCAACA
>Ga0116229_10004082_pt1 | contig 23969 bp, 20 predicted proteins | sample S1TSphgellanicum_3_FD_87313 | JGI IMG/M metagenome (GOLD analysis project Ga0116229, IMG submission 87313) | Host-associated microbial communities from peat moss isolated from Minnesota, USA - S1T2_Fc - Sphagnum magellanicum MG | ecosystem: Host-associated > Plants > Peat moss > Unclassified...
GTGGTTCGCCCGTGGAGAGGCGCGGGAGTCCGCGCCCCCGCATGGCGCCACGCGAAGGTGGTTCGCCTGTGGAGAGGCGCGGGAGTCCGCGCCGGGGGGATCGGGGGGACGCGTCCCCCCGTATAAAACGAAGGCCGCATCGTGCCGGAGGCGAAGGCAGAGCGCACGTGAGACTCGTGCCTGCGTTGTTCTTGCTATGCTCGCTCTTCGGCTGTAGTGCCGGGGGCTGGGTTCCATATGGCCCGCACACGATCGACGCGAGCACGCTCGACCGCATCGTGGCGGCCGATGCCCGCGAGTCGGGCCTCTCCCCGCAACTGGTCAGCGCGATGATCCAAGTCGAATCGCACGGGGACCCGGCCGCCGTCAGCCGGGCCGGCGCCCAGGGCCTGATGCAGCTGATGCCGGGCACCTCGGCGACCTACGGTGTCGTCAACGCCTTCGATCCCTACGAGAACGTGTCGGGAGGCTGCCGTTACATGCACGCCCTGCTCGTGCGTTATCACAAGAATGTGACGCTGGCGCTTGCCGCGTACAACGCCGGGCCGGGTGTGGTCGACGCGGCCCATGGCGTTCCCGCGTTTCCCGAGACGCGCGCGTACGTGTCGCGCGTGACCGCCGTCTTGCACGCCAGCAACTGACGCATGGCTACCGTTCCGGGCGTCCGCGCGCCGTTGCTCGCGCCGCTGCGTTTTCCGCTGCGCCTGCCGATCATGGACGCGTACATCCTACGCGAGCTGGTCGCGCCGTTCACCTTCGCCTTCGGCGCGTACCTGCTGTTCTGGTTCGTCAACATCTTCTTTTTGGCGGCCGACTACATCATCAACGCGCACGCGCCGGTGTTTCTCGTGCTGCGGTTTCTGCTGTTTCGCGTGCCGCAGAGCACGCCGCTGGCCTTTCCGTTCGCGTGTCTCTTCGCGTCGCTGCTCGCCTTCGGCCGCCTCGCGCAAGATAACGAAATCAACGCCCTGCGCACCTCGGGCGTCACGTTCATGCGCATCTGCCGCACGCCGCTGCTGTGCGGGCTCGCGATGTTCGGGCTCTCGTACTACGTCAACGAAACGATCGCACCGGTCACGACCGACCTCTCGACGCGGTCGTTCTACCAGATCATCTATCACACCGAACAACTGCCGATCGTGCCGGGCTTCTTTCGCAAGGACGATTCGAACGGCAACGTCTTCTACGTCGGTAACGTCACGCCCGACAAACGCTCGCTCACGAACGTGATGATCTTTCAGAACGCCGCGACCACGCCGTTCCAGACCGTCATTAACGCGCAGACCGCGACGGTAAACGGCTCGGTGCTGCACTTGGTCAAGGCGCGCGTGACGTCGTTCAAGCCGACGGGCGAAGTCAACGGCGACGCGGTCACCAAGGACATGGACATCGGCCTGCCGCTGGGTGAGACGATCGACCAGTTCGTCAACACGACGACCAACGACCCGTACGCCGTCAATTCCAAGCAGCTCAAGTCGCAAATCGGGGCGATGGAAGCGACGGGACAGGGCGGACAATCACTCGACGTCCTCAAGATGACCCTGGCCCAGCGCTTGGCATTCCCGTTCGCTTCGTTCATCGCGGTCATACTCGCGTTACCGCTGGCCGCCCAGATCGGTCGCAAGGGCAAGAATCTGGGCATGGCGCTGGGGATCGCCCTCTCCGTGCTGCTGCTCTTCGTTTACTACATCATCATGTCGGCGTTTCTGGCGCTGGGCAAAAACGACGCACTCAACCCCTATCTGGCGGCCTGGGCGCCGAACCTGATCATGGGTGCCGCCGGAGCAATCCTGTTCCGGCGCGTGGAGCACTGAGAGCTCTCGACCGGGTGCGCCGCGCGTTCGCGGTGCTCTCGCTGGCCATCGTCGCACTCAATTGCGCCGGTCTCAATCGCGCCATGCCGGCGCGCGCGACGGGCTTGGACCAGCCGCAAGGCCTCGATCCCCGGTTTGCCAAGCTTCTGTACGGACACGCATGCGGCGATCAACCGCCGTTGGCTCAGCGCTTCGCAGGCATGAACATGCTGCTGGACGCGTTACCCGATCCCACCGAAGCGCCCGTGGCCCAGCACCTCGCGGTCGAGCCGCTCGCGGAAATGCTGGCCCAGGCCGTCGAGGCCACGGCGACGCCCTCGCCGGTTCCGACCAGTCTGCCGACCGGCAGTAGCGGTATGCCGATCTCCAACGGCGACCAGTCCACCGCGCAGCCCGTGCCGCCCGCCCCCGGCCCGAGCCCGGCCGCCTCGTACATCCCGATCCCGGGCGTGCCGCCCGCAGGCCCGGGCGAGATCGTGCCGCCCACGCCCCGCGCCTCGGCGACCGTCACGCCGTATCCGGTCGCGAGCGCATCGCCGGCGACGGCCGATACGGGGCCGGTGTTCCTCGTGCGCCCCAGTGGCTCGCCGGAGCCGATCCCGCTCGCGGGTTCACCCCAGCCGGGCAGCGAGGCTCCCGCGCCCGGCGCCAGTCCGATCCCGACCTTGGGGCCGAACCAGGTCGTGACGATCGCGGACAAGCTGATCGGCTCGAGCGACCCCCACGCCCCGTCCGATCTTCTCGGCAACGTTCACATCTTTTATACCGAGGGCCAGATCGTCGGCGACCGCGCGCACTTCGACGGCGACCATACGATCTTGGTCGCCGGCCACACCTACCTCGTCAACCGCAGCGAAGATTCGATTCTCTACGCCGACCGGATTTCGTTCGACACCCTGACCCGGCGCGCCATCCTCTACGACGGCCAAGGCGAATCGATCGAAGGCGTGCAGCACGGGAAGCTGCACTTCATCGCGCAACAGCTGACGACGCGTTCCAACGGCACGACCCACGGCGATCACGCGTCGTTCACGACATGCGAAAACCAGCACGCCGGCTACCACGTGGAAGCGCGCGAGATCGACGTGATCCCCGGCGACAAACTGATCGCCCGCAAGGCGGTCGTTTACCTCGGCCCGACGGCGATCTTCTACTTGCCGCTGCTGGTTATTCCGCTGCTGGAAGTCTCGGATCCGCGGCGCCAAGCCAGCTTTCTGCCGCTGGTCGGGTACGACTCGGTCGAAGGTTTCTGGATCAAGGCCCGCATCGGCTTCGGCACGACGAACACGTACTACGGCTACTATCGGGTCGAGTACTACACCCGGCGCGGTTTGGGCCTGGGATACACGGCGTACATCGGCGCCAAGGACGCCCACCGCTACACGACGATCGACGCCTACACGATCGACGACCGCATCCAAGACGCGCGCGAGACCAACGTCAACATCACCGACGTCGAAACGTTCACCAAGCGCCTGCGCGGTCAGTTCGGCATCCAATATCAAGGCGACTACGGCCCGAGCCTGTCGCTACCGGCGACCCTGAACCTCAACGCCTCGATCATCCATCAAGGCAACGCCAGCACGGAGAACGTCACCTTCTCGCGTTACGTGCAAGGCTCGCTTTCCGACAACCTCAACATCGGCTTCATCGACACGATCACGCTGAGCCCGAACCTGCAACAGCAGATCAACCTGACGTACTCGAAGTTCAACAGCCCGCTCTCATCGAGCGACACGTTCCACATCGAGACGGACACGCATCTGTTCACCAAGCTCGCCGACTACGACCTGACCTACGATAAGACCGATTACTCGACCGATCCGTTCGGTTACGACAGCGTCCCGCAGCTTTCGATCCTGCCCCACATCAACTACGGCGCTTCCAAGTTCGCGCCGCAGTTTCAGTTCGAGGCGGGCGATTACACCGAGCCGCAGAATCACTTCAGCGCGTTCCGTTTCCAGGGCCAGATGAACTTGCCGTATTACGCGAAGGTTTTCGGGAACAGCGATTTCTCGGCGAACTACAACATCACCCAAGATTACTATTCGACCGGCGACGAAAAAGCGTTCGACATCCAGAACGCGTCGCTCTCGACACCGCTCGGCACGCATTTCGTCAACTCGGTCACCTACAACGAGCAGCACCCGATCGGTCCCGCCGACGTCCCCTTCCAGCTGCTCGACAATTTGCAGTCGGGTTCGCACGGCTTGCAAGACGTGATCCGCTTCTACAACAAGGACGTCTACTCGCTCTCACTCTCAAGCGGCACCGATTTCAACGAGCAGGCCCAGCCGATCAACTATCAGTTAAACCTCCAACCCTCGCTCAAATCGTACGTGGTGATCGGCGGCTACTGGACGCCGGGGCCCGGCAACGGGTTCGGTTTGACTAACGTCCAGGCGATCACGCCGTTCGGCCGCGACACGTCGCTGGAATTGGCGACCAACGTCAATTGGAAAGACAAGGGACAGCTCGAGGACAAGAGCATTTTCCTCGTCCGCACGATCGACGACTGCTACAATCTGCAGCTCGCTTACAACGAAGATCTCAAACAATTCACCTTCAACGTCGTGATCCTCGCGTTCCCGGGCCAAGGCGCCGGTTTCGGCATCGGCGGCGGTCAGCCGAGTAGCGTCATCCCGCAAGGCCTGACGTATTGAGTACGCGTCGCATCGCGAAGTTGTCATTCACATTACCCACGCTCGTCGCGGCGCTGGCCGTTGCGTCCTCCGCGCTAACCACCTCCGCGCAAACGATTGTCGCGCAAGCGGGCGTCACGAAAACGCCGGCCGCGGTTGACGCCGGCGCGGATCCGTTTCTGTGGCTCGAAGACGTTCATGGCGAGCGCGCGCTCGAGTGGGTGAAGACGGAAAACGCCAAAACCCTCGCCGTCCTGGAAAACGATCCGGTCTACGGCGGCGTCAATGCCGACGCGTTGAAGCTCGCGCAGGCCGAGGATCGCATTCCGACGCCGGCCTTTATCCACGACGACGTCTACAACTTTTGGCAGGATGAAACGCACGTGCGCGGCGTTTGGCGCCGGACGACGCAAGCGGATTACGCGGCAGCCGCGCCAGCCTGGACGACGGTTCTCGACCTCGACGCGCTTGCGAAAAGCGAGAACGCGAACTGGGTGTGGGAAGGCGCCGACTGCAGCCTTCCGGCCGAGCGGCGGTGTCTGATCGCGCTCTCCGACGGCGGCGAGGACGCGGTGACGGTCCGCGAATTCGACGTCACGTCGGGCGCGTTCGTCAGCGACGGGTTCACGTTGCCCCACGGCAAGCAGCGCTACGCCTGGGAAGACGAGAACTCGTTGCTGGTTTCACGCGAGTGGAAGCCGGGGGAGTTGACCGCGTCGGGGTATCCCTTCGTCGTTAAGCGGGTCAAACGCGGCGAACCCCTCGCCGACGCCGTCGAGATCTTCCGCGGTTCCGCCTCCGACGGCGGCTACGGCGTCTCACCGCTCGCATTCGACGACGGCCAGGGTAACCACGCACTCGTGCTCGACCGGCCGCTTTCCACTTTCACGGCGGAGTACTACCTGATCACGCCGCACGGACCGGCGAAACTCGATCTTCCGCTAAAGGTCGCACCGAGCGCGTTAATCGACGGGCGGCTAGTCTTCAAGCTGGACGAAGCCTGGCACGCGGCGGACACGACGTTTCCACAAGGAGCGCTCGTTTCGATCGACTTGGCCGCGGCGCTAGCCGATCCGCAACATCTCGAACCGACGCTGGTCTACGCCCCCGGCGACCGCGAGTCCATCGATGCCGTTGCCGCGACCCGCACGCAATTACTCGTCACCGCCTACCGGAACGTCCGCGGCCGCGCGCTCCTCTTCACACCGGCGACCGGCGGCTGGATCGAGCGCAGCCTGGATCTGCCCGACGACTCCTCGATCCAGCTCATCGACGCGGCGACGCGGGCCGACGCGGCGTTCCTCGAATCGACCAGCTTCCTGACGCCCACGACGCTCTGGCTCGCGGACACGGCAGCCGCCTCCGTCTCGCGCGTCAAGGCACAACCCGCCAAGTTCGACGCGTCGCAGGACGAGGTCGAGCAACGCGAGGCCACGTCCAAGGACGGCACTCGGATCCCATACTTCATCGTGCACCCCAAAGCGATGAAACTCGACGGCTCCAATCCGACCATCCTCAATGCCTACGGCGGCTTCGGGATCTCGCGCACGCCGGCTTACTCGGCCGTCATCGGAAAACTCTGGCTCGAGCGCGGCGGCGTGTACGTCCTAGCGAACATCCGCGGCGGCGGCGAGTTCGGTCCAGCCTGGCACGAGGCGGGACTGACGACGCATCGCCAGCGCATTTACGACGATTTCCGGGCCGTCGCCGAGGACCTGATCTTGCGAGGGATCACGAGCCCGCGGCGCCTCGGCATCCAGGGCGGTTCCAACGGGGGATTGCTGATGGGCGTCGAGTTCACCCAGCATCCCGAGCTCTGGCATGCGGTCGACATCCAAGTTCCGTTGCTCGACATGCTGCGCTTCGAGAAGATCGCCGCCGGGGCTTCGTGGGTGGGCGAATACGGCAGCGTGTCGGTACCCGAACAACGCGCGTTCCTCGCGTCGATTTCACCGTACAACAACCTCAAGGCGGGCGTCGCCTATCCCGAGCCGCTGATTTGGACGACCACCAAGGACGACCGCGTCGGCCCCCAGCACGCGCGTAAGTTCGCGGCCAAACTCGCATCGCTCGGCATCCCGTATCTTTTCTACGAGGTAACCGAGGGTGGCCACGGCAGCGGCGCGAACTTGCGCGAGCGCGCGCATACCACGGCGCTGGAGATGACCTACTTCATCCGAAAACTGATGGATTAGCTATAGCCTTCGCCGAAGCCGAAAATCGCCTCCAGTCTCAGGTCTGAATCTAACGCCTACAAGTATTCGGTAAGGCTGCCGCTAAAATCGCATGCCTCACGGTCTCGATCAGTCGAGTATGAGTTGCGCGATCATTCTTACAAGTAGTTATCGACTTCGCCGTAGATCAGCTGGGCGGACGGGTTGTTTGGTACCGTAACGCCGCCAGGCTTGTAATACGACTGCGTGTTCGTCGTCGTGGTGTCGACGACGATGCCGGGGAAGGTGACGTCCGTGGCGCCGCCGTTCCCGAGCGAATCTTGCGGCACGCGGTTCTGGAACGTGATCATGTTGAACGTCCAGGTCGTCAGGCCTTGGAAGGGACTGGCCGACGGTCCCGGCGTGGGCTGACCGGTCGCGTTCGGGCAGGGTTGCGCGATCTGAAGGGGATTCGCGAGCAGCGCCCGCTCGAAGACCAGCTCCAGCTCGTTCCCTTGGCCGTTGTCGTTTGGCTCGAACTGGATGGTCGAGGGGTTGAGGTTGTTGACCAAAAGATAGGTGATGCTGCCCGACGAATTGGGGTTGACGTAATACTCGAACAGCTCGGGCAGCGCCGTGTTAAAGCCCGAACCGATCAGGAACGCATATGAGTAGCTCTTGTAGCCGGTGAATGCGGCCTGCGGGTAGGGTACGCCCGTGCCGCACGTGTCGATCGCGACCATGTACGTGAAGTCGTTGAAATCCAGAGTTCCCGACGTGCGCAAGCGAACGAGGATGTCTCCAGAAAGGTCATTGTTGAGAGGATTGGGGGTCACTTGGTGGCCGCAACCGGCGACGAACGCGACGGCTGCGACAAACGTGACGGATGCGACCCGACGGAGCATGGTTTCCTCGCTTGTTCCATTCGTCGCTGCGACGCTCGGAGCCGTGCTGATGGCGTTCGCGTTTCCAAAGACGAACGCGGCCGTATTGGCTCCGCTCGGCGCGGTAGCGCTCTTTTGGGCGTGGTTTGGGGTCTCGCCGATGCGCGCCTTCTGGCTCGGTTGGATTGCCGGAACCGCGTTCTTCGCCATCACCTACTGGTGGTTCGCGGAGTCGGCCGGCGCGCTCGTCGCACCCTTCGGCTTTTTGCTCGCGCTCGGCCCCGCGGTCGGCGATGCCTTTTTTGGTTTCGCTCTGGTCGGCGCGCTCGTCGCGTTCGCCGCGCAGGCGCTCGCTCGCCGCGACCGCACGGCGCGCGCACTCGTCCCGCTTGCCGGAGCCGCCGCGTTCACGTTGGGCGAGTGGTTGCGCGGCGAGGGTCTCGGCGAAATCGCCGTGCCGTTCGGCAGCCTCGGCTACACGCAGGTGACTTCGCCGTTCGCTCCGGTTGCCGCGTTTGCGGGATCGTACGGCATCACGTTCTTGGTGTGTACGCTGGCCGGGTACGTTGCCTACGCGATTCGCATGCGGCCCGTGCGCGGCAGCGGGGTCGACGCCGGGGCGGGAGCGTTCGGCGTCGTGCTATTGGTCGCACTCGCGTGGGCGTTCTGGCCGGCGCGGACGATCGACGCACCGGCGGTCCGCGTGGCGGCGATTCAAGGCGACGTATCCCAAACCGACAAATTCTTGCCCGGGGGCGCCGACGAAGCAATCGAGCGCTACGCGGAACTCACGCTGCGCGCCGCGGCGACGCATCCCTCGCTGATCCTGTGGCCAGAAACGGTCATTCCTACGGCAATGAACCAACGAGCCGACCTCGTGGCGCGGTTGGCGGCGCTCGCGCGCCGGGCGCACACGGAGCTCGTCGTGGGAACGTTATCTGCCGGTCCCAGCGGCGAGTTCAACGTGCTGTATTTCTTTCGGTCCGACGGCGGGCTCGACGCGATCTACCGCAAACGCCAGCTCGTGCCGTTCGCCGAACACATTCCGTGGGCGCCGCTTTTTCGCTGGATACCGTGGACCCAAAAGATTTCCGATTTCGGAGAGGGCACCGCGAACGGCGTAATCGCGGTCGACGGCTTACGCTACGCGCCCATCGTGTGTTGGGAATCGGCCTTCACCGATCTCGTCGGTGACAGCGTACGGGCCGGCGCGCGCGCGATCTTGATCGCGACCGACGACGCCTGGTTCGGCACCACCGCCGGCCCGTACCAGCACGCGCAGATCGCACAGATGCGGGCGCTCGAGACCGGGCGCTGGGTCCTGCGGGCGGCCTCGACCGGAATTAGCGGCATCGTCGCACCCAACGGCCGCTATACGAGCGCGAGCGGAATGGACGAACGCGCCGTCGTGACGGGCGAAATCGGCCCCGGCGTCAACACGCTTTACGATTCCCTCGGCGGAAACGCGATCGCCGGACTCGCCGTGCTCGTCTACGCGGGCGTTTTCGCCTGGGGACGACGTCGCAAAACGTGACCTCGGTGCACTGGCGCAGGCTCGGCGTCGGCGCGGCAGTCGCGCTGCTCGCGTACACCGGATGGGGCATTTTCCGCGCCGGACTCAACGAACAGCCGGCGGGCCGGGGTTCGACGGATATCGTCTTTCGCGAAGGCACCGTCTCGGGACAGCGCATCAAGACACGCTCTTGGACGGCCTCGTACGACCGTCTCGTCAGCAATGCCGACCAAACGGTGCTCGAACTTCAGAACGTCCACGACGGCACGATCTTCCGCGGCGGAAAGCCGTATTTGCACGTTCGCGCCGCACACATGAGCGTCAATACGATCACGCGCGATTTTTCCATCGTAGGCCCGCTTCACGTCAAGACGGTAGACGCGAAGCCGGCGCGCTGGTTCGATACGACGGCTGCCCAATGGGAGGACTCAGCACAGCGCTTGATTCTCTCCCGCCACGTGATGATTTACTCCGGTTCGGAGCACCCGCTCTCGGTCGGCAATCTCACGTTCGACGTCCGGACCGGCAACGTCGCGATGAACGACGTCGCCGGTCAGATCCGCTTTAAGTGACGCACCGCGCCCGTCAGGCCTTGGGCTCTTCCTTTTCCGTGCGCGCCGTCTCTTCGAGATTCTTTTTCGCTTCGGCGATCAGCTGCTTTACTTTTTGGCCGCCCTTGTGGCCGATCTCTTCGTAAAAATCGGAACCATACTTATCCTTGACGACCCGGCCGCCTTTTTGCCCGATCGTTTCGTAGAACTGGGCGCCGTGACGCTCGCGCGTCGCCTGGCCGCCTTTGCGACCGATGGTTTCGTAGAACCCTGAGCCGTAGCGCTCGCGGACCGTATCGCCGCCTTTTTTGCCGGCTTCGCGAACGGACATCTCGCCGCCCGGCGCCTTTTCTTTCTGTGGAGGCTTCGGTGACTGGTCTGCCATATGAAAAACCCTTTCGCGCTAGGCGAAAACCCGATGAAATTTGTGAAAACGCTGAGAACGCTTATAACGCTCGTACCCACCTCGACCGTCCTCAAACTTTTCCGCAGTGACGAGCGACACGGCGACGTTTCTACATAGGTTACATGTGTTGTTTGAGCGAGGACGGTAACGTTTGCTTCGCGCGATCGCGAGCTATGAATTGTTAGAACTTAACAATTGGTCGCAATTCGAGCGGACCCGCGAAACGCTGGAGAAATGTGCGCTCACCGTTTGTGGTCGTTGCAACTAACGGCTAACAACGGCGCACATCCGATTCACTAGTATACCTCGAAACGCGTGCGAGCGCCAACGTATGCCTCGGAGCGTCTTACGTAGCGCGAAGCTTCGACCGAATCTGCCGGCGTGGCTCTTGCGCGCCGCAATGGCGCCGATACTCGCGCGCGGGAGCGCGTCCCGCTTTTCAGGGACCACGTCGCCGCGCGCGAGAACACCGTTCGCTCGCGGAGAAACGCGGGGCATTGCCCCGTTTCTAAAGAGAGGATCGGGGTCTTGCGCCCGTCGGCACCTTCATGATCGACACCATCATCGCGGGAGCGCGTATCTACGACGGCTCGGGCGGTCCCGCGTTTGCGACCGACTTGGCAATCGTCGGGGACCGGATCGCGCTACTCGGTGACCTGTCGGAACGCGACGCGTTGACGCGCGTCGACGGAACGGGTCTCGCGCTCGCGCCCGGCTTCATCGACGTCCACTCGCATTCCGACGAACTGTGGCTCGCCGACGGGCGCTGTGAGGGCAAGATTCGCCAAGGTGTGACGACCGAGATCGCGGGCAACTGCGGTTCTTCCGTCGTGCCGCCGGCGGACCTCGGTCCGCGTTTGCTGTGGCGCGATCTCGACGACTTTTTCGGCGGCGTCGAGCGCAGCGGCGTCGCGCTCAACGTCGCGACCCTCGTCGGCCTCGGCTCGACTCGGCGGGCGGTTCGCGGCGAACGCGCGGGGAGGCTCGAGCCCGAAGAGTTGCGCGCGGAATGCCGGCTCGTGCGCGAGGCGATCGAACAGGGCGCGCTCGGAATCTCGAGCGGCCTGATCTACGTTCCGTCACGATACGCGGACCACGACGAACTGGTCGCGTGCGCGATCGCGGCGCGCGAGGCCGGCATGCCGCGCTACGTCTCGCACATCCGCAGCGAGGCCGGCGAACTGCTCGAAGCCGTCGAGGAGGCGATCGAGATCGGTCGCGAAGCCGAAGTCGGCGTCCAAATCTCGCACCACAAAGCCGCCTACAAGAAAAACTGGGGGAAGGTCCACCGAACGCTCGCTGCGATCGCGAACGCCCGGGCGCAAGGCATCTCCGTGCACGCCGACGTGTACCCGTACGTCGCCATGTGGACGGGACTCGATACGATTTTGCCGGAGGATGCGACGCTGGACGGCCGCGAGGCGACGCTCGAACGGTTACGCGATCCCGAAACGGCGACCGCGCTCGCGCTGCGCCTGCGACTAGACCGCGAGCCAAGCGAATGGCACGACATCCAGATCTCGACGGTCGCGACCGAACGCAACGCGTCGCTGGCCGGCATGCGCCTGGATGAAATCGCCGCGGCCTGGCGGCTGTCGCCGCCGCGCGCCGCGATCCGCCTTCTTCTCGAGGAGGGACTCGACGTCGGCGCGATCTTCTTCGCGATGGACGAAGACGACGTCGCGACCGTTTTGTCGGCCGAATTCGTGTCGATCGGCAGCGACGCATCAGCCCGGGCAATCGACGGACCGACCGCGCAAGGCATGCCGCATCCGCGCACGTTCGGCTGCTTTCCGCGCGTGTTCGGCCGCTTCGTGCGCGGCCGGCACACGCTCGAGCTCGCCGAGGCGATCCGGCGGATGACGTCGCTCGCAGCCGCCCAGTTCGGTCTGACCGATCGAGGCTCGATCGCGACCGGAACCTTCGCCGATCTCGTGCTTTTCGATCCGGAACGCATCGTCGATACCGCCACCTACGAGCGCCCGTACGCGTATCCCGAAGGCGTCGATTCCGTCTGGGTCAACGGCAGTGCCGTCGTGCGAGCCGGCGCGTCGACCGGAAAACGCCCCGGCCGCGCCCTGCGCGGTGGCCGCGGCCGGGCGTAGCCGCGGCGTGAACGTCAACGAGCTCGACGGCGCACATCGCGCGGCGCTGCTGGCCGATGCCAAACGCACGACCGTCGTGCGCGGCGATTTGATTTACACGCCCGGCGATGCCGCCGACGGCATCTACGTCGTTGAGAGCGGGCGCGTCAAAATCGTGCGGACGAGCGCCGGCGGTTTGGAATCGATCGTCGGCATTCGCAACCCGGGCGACGTCTTCGGCGAGCTGACTTGGATGAGCGCCGGGGTTGCCCGCTCGACCAGCGCGATCGCCTTGGATCCCGGCGATATCTGCCGCATCGACGCCGGTCGATTCGAACGCCGCTTGCGCGAAAACGGCGTGTTGGCCGCGGCCTTCGCGCGCGGCGTCGCGCTCCGGTTGGCGGCGCTGGAACGCGAGTTGACCGAACTCGCGGGCAAGAGCGTCCCGGGCCGGCTGGTCGACGCGCTCGGGCGGCTCGCGGCTGACCATGGAATCCGCGAGCCGGACGGCACCTTGCGCATCGGGCTCAGCCTCACGCACAAGGACCTCGCGGACATGATCGGCACCAGCCGCGAGACCCTGACGAAGGAGCTCAGCGTCCTGGCGGACGTCGGGCTCCTGCGCGTTTCGCACCGCACGATCGTTCTCGTGCAACCCCGCGCCTTCCCGTTCGCGCGGCGCGCCTAGCGCGCGGCGCGCGACGCGAACGAGACGTTGGTACTGGCGGCACCCGCGCGCCGCCGCCGCAACGTGAGGTAGAGATGCCGGACCACCAGCGCCACGACGGCCGTGAGCACCGCTGCGAGGATCGCGGCCACCCACGGCAGCAGCAAAGCCAACACCGTTCCCGCTATGGCGGCGACGTCCTCAAGCAAGCTGACAAATGGGTTCGCCGTTCCGAGCGTCATCGTGGTCGAAGCAGCGCGCACCGCGGTCACGCCGCTGTGGACGCCCAGGGCGTTGAGTGCGCCCAGAGCCATCAACGTGTACGTTCCGCCGTCGAGCGACGGATCGGGAGCCAGGCTGCCGACCAGCAGCGCCGCCGCAAGGGGCTTGGTCGCGAAATGGATGACGTGAAAGCCGTGGTCGACGACCGGAACCTTATCGCTGACGAACTCGATGGCCGCGAGGGCCGCGAGTACCCAGGTGGCCCCGTCGTTTCCAAGGTACGCGAAGGCCGGCGCGGGATGCAGGTAGCCGAAGTGCATCGCCAGCGACACCAGGGCCAGCGTCAGAAACGGGCGCAGACCGATGCTCGTGCTGAGCGCATACGCGGTTGCGAAGGAAGTTGAATCCATCGAAGCCCTCCGGACGCCGTCTGCTACTCGCGAATGGGCGCCGCGTTACGCCGGCTCGAGACGGCCGGCAGACGGCTCTCGAGATCAACGTAGACCTCACGAACGGCATCGCGTAGCGCGGCGATCGTCGCGTCGTTATCGATGACGTAGTCGGCCAGTTCGCGCGCCCGTTCCGGGTCGATTTGGGCGGCCATCCGGCGGCGAACTTCGTCGGGTTCCAAACCGCTGCGCGCGACGACCCGGCCCACCCGGGTGTCGGGATCCGCCACGACCAGGACGTTGGCGTCGCACGACTGGTAGAAGCGCCCTTCGAAGAGCAGCGGCACGTCGTGGACGACGATCTGCCCGGAGCCCGCCGCGGCTTCGCGCTCGGCACCCAGCCGGCGTACCTCGGGATGGACGATCGCGTTGAGTTCGTCGCGGGCGCCGCCGTCGCGAAAGACGATCGCGCCGAGCGCGAGCCGGTCGAGTTCGCCCGCCGGCGTGACCACTTCGGGCCAGCGCGCCGCGATTCTCTCGAAGCCAGGCGTTCCCCGGGCGACCGCGTCGCGCGCCAGCGCGTCGGCGTCGATCACGAGCGCGCCAAAATCGGCGAAGATCTTCGCGACCTCCGATTTCCCCGACCCGATTCCGCCCGTGAGCCCGACCCGCAATCGCACCGCATCGCCTTCGCTCAAACGGGGGGACACGTCCCCCCGGCGCGTGGCGCCACAATGAAAGGCCGGTCGTAACACGACCGGCCCCCAAGGTTCTCGCGCTGACCGCGCTCCTACTCGAGGACGGCTTCGAGCGCGTCCCCGACGGTGCCGACGTCGCCGTCGACCGTGTACTCGGCGATCTCCTCGGGCGGAATGTCCGCCACGTGCTTGATGGAGCCGGTGATCCGGCGCGTCGAGTGGTTGATCGTGAGCAGCGTGACCACGTCCTCTTGGCCGGGGCTGTACTGCTGCTGCGGGTCGAATTCGCCCTTGGGCACCATCGCGAGCACGCCCGGGATGATTTCGACCAGCAAGTAGTTCGGGGTGACCTTCACAACTTGCGCGATCAGGCGCTGGCCCTCGGTCAGCTTGTCGGCGTGCTCGACCCAGGGGTCGGGCAACGCGTGCTTGAGCGAGAGCGAGACCTTTTTGGCGTCGGGGTCGAATTTCATCACTTCGACCTGGACGATGTCGCCGATCTTCACGACCTCGGACGGATGCTTGATCCGCGCGTACGAGAGTTCGCTGTTGTGGATCAGCCCGTCGATGCCGCCGAGGTCGACGAAGGCGCCGAACTCCGCGAGCCGGACGACGACGCCTTCGCGAATCTGACCGACCGCGAGCGTGCCGAGCAACTCGGATTTCTTGGCGTTGAGCTCTTCCTCGAGCACCAGCCGCTGCGAGAGCACGACGCGGTGGCGCTTGTGGTCAAGGTCGATCACCTTGAGCCGCAAGTGCTTGCCGACCAGCTCTTCCAGATTGCCGACCGGTTGCCGGCGGATCTGCGAGGCGGGGACGAAGCCGCGCATGCCGAGGTCGACGAGAACGCCGCCCTTGACGACCTGCGTGACGGTCGCTTCGATCACTTCGTCGTTATCGTGCGCGGCGATGACCTTTTCCCAGGTCTTCAGGGCGCGCGCGCGGCGCTCGCTGAGGAAGAGCGTGCCTTCCTCGTCGATACGATGGATCATGACTTCGAGCTTGTCGCCGACCTTCTGTTCCTTCGGGTCGATGGCGAGCGAAAGCTCGCGGAAGCTCAAGAAGCCCTCGGACTTGCCCCCGATGTCGACGAGCAACTCGTCTTGATATTTCGCGACGATGACGCCGACGAGAACCTGGCCCTCGTCGAGGACTTTGAGGCTCTCCTCGTACATGCGCTGCTCTAGCGCGAGTTGGTCTTCGATTTCTTCGTCCGCTTGAGGCGGTGCGATGTCGGTGGTGGTGGTAATGTGTTTCCCCTTTACGCGTGCGCCGGATCTATAGCGTCCGGTCACACTCCCGCGCGATGCGCAGTTCCCCGTCAGGCGGGGCGGATTTGATGTTGGTTCGGTTTTTAGTCAGGTCCGTTGACAGGTGCGGCACCACCAGGTGCCTCGTTGCGCAAGAACCGTTCGGACGATGGGCCGTTTGCAGCGGAGACAGTTTTGACCGTGTCGACTATACACGCTGAGCTGATTTTGGAATCCGCCTCGCAGGCCTTCGGCGTCCACATAGTCGTCGACGCTCGTGCCCCGCATCTCGATCGCGCGCCTGAGCACGTCTTGAATCGAGTGGTGGAGCCGGCGCCGCGCCTGCTTCGAGATCGATCCGGCGGGACGGGTCGGACGGATCCGAGCATCCCAGAGCGCCTCGCAGGCATAGATGTTTCCGATGCCCGCGATACGGCGCTGGTCGAGGAGAAACACCTTGATCGGTGTCGCCCGCCCGTCCAGCAGACCCGAAAACCTCTCGAACGAAAACTCGTCCGAAAGGGGCTCGAGACCGACCCCGGCAGCCCACGGTTCTTCAGGTTCCGCCAGGCGCATCCTGCCGAACTGCCGCACATCCGCGAAGCAGAGGCGCATTCCGTCCCGGAACCCCACGAGCACGTTGGTATACGGCTCCGGAGACGTGGTCCCCGCAGCCTGGACGATCAGCCGCCCGGTCATCCGGAGATGAACGACGAGTTGCCTGCCCGAGGCCAGCGAAAGAACCACGAATTTGCCGCGCCTGCCCACGCCGCCGATACGATCGCCGGCGATCTCCCGCTCGAACCTCTGGGGTTCGGGGAAGACCACTTTGGGCCGCAGCACCGTAACGAAGTCGATCGTTTTACCGACAACCGCATTCGCGAGACCGCGCGCGATCGTTTCAACTTCGGGAAGCTCAGGCACGTCTGGATGGTGAAACAGCGGCCAGACGGAAAAAGTTCCGCCCGCGAGACCTCTTAGGTCTGGGCTCACTGTCGGAGGGAGGAACCGGGCACCGACCTCGCCCTCGGTCAAACCATCAAGCGGGTATGGCGGCCGACGGAGAATTGCCGGGCGGCCACGGAGAATCGCCGGGACCGGGCTCGATGAAATCCGGTTCGACTATTGCGAGGCTGCTAGAGGCGGCAGGGTCAGGTGCGTGCCGGTCGCAATGCCGTCCGCCGACGCTTCACGCGAGGGGAGCTCGATCACGAAACGGCCGTTGCCGGTGCGGCGGGCCACTTGATCGTCGGGCGTCTGCATCGTCGATGCGGGCACCTCGGCGGCCACGTTCGTTACGGTGCCGTCGGCGGCGACCCACACCATATCGAGCGGAATCAGCGTGTTCTTCATCCAGAACTCCTGGTCAGCGGGCTTTTGGAACACGAAGATCATGCCGGCGTGCGGACGGAGCCGAGTCACGCACATCAGGCCCAGCTCGCGCGTCGCCTCGTCGGTCGCGACGGCGAGGCGTAGTTTCACGTCGTCTGCGCTCGCGTCCACAACCGGAAGCGGTGCGGCGCGACCCGCCGGCCCGTCGCCGGCCAGGATTTCGGCCGGCAGGTGGGGATTGGCGCAGCTCGTCACCGCCGAGACGGCTGCGGCAGTCGCCGGCGGCGCCACGTCGGCAGCGCCTAGCGCGATACCGAAAAGCGGCAGCCCGAGCAATGCGGCACGGCGGCTACGCTTCATAGGGCTCGACCTCGTACCACGTACGCCCCGTCTTGAGCGTCACTTCCAGCGGGACCGTGAGCTCGATTGCCGTTTCCATCTCTCGCTTAACGAGCGCGGCGACCGAGTCGATTCGCCCCGCGTCGACTTCAAAGATCAACTCGTCGTGAATTTGCAGCAGCATCTCCGCCGCCGGCGGCCCTTCCGCGGTTTGCGGTCCCTTCGTCGAGGTCACACGCCGGGCGCCCGCGGGAGCGAGCGAAGCCGAGCGCAGGGCCGCGTCGATGCGGACCATCGCGAGCTTCATCAGGTCGGCCGCGCTGCCTTGCATCGGCGCGTTTGTTGCCTCCCGTTCGGCGGCACTGCGCAACGCGTAGTTGCGCGTGCGTAGGTCAGGCATGTAGCGGCGGCGTCCCAGGAGCGTTTCGACGTAGCCGTGCTCGCGCCCAAATTCCAAGTTCCGCTCGATCCACGCGCGGACGTCCGGGAACCGCGCGAAATAGGCTTCCGTCATCGCGCGCGCCACGCCGCGTTCGATCTCGAGCCGTTGCGCGAGACCGAAGTCGGACATGCCGTACAGCAAACCGAAATTGACCGACTTCGCGATCCGGCGCTGGTTGGGATCGACGCGATCGCCGGGCGGCACGCCGAAGATCCCGCGCGCCGTGACGTCGTGGATGTCGTCGCCGCGCCGAAAGGCTTCGCGCATCGCTTCGTCGCCCGAGAGGTGCGCCATGATGCGCAACTCGATCTGCGAATAATCGGCGGCCAGCAACAGCCGGTCCGGGCCTTGCGCGACGAACGCGCGCCGGATCTGGCGACCGAGCTCCGTTCGCACCGGGACGTTCTGCAAGTTGGGATTAGTCGACGAGAGGCGGCCCGTGGCCGTCGTGGTTTGATTGAAGATCGTGCGCAGCCGGCCGTCGGGGCCGACGAGCTTGGGAATGACGTCGATATACGTGTTCTTGAGCTTCGTGACTTCGCGAAACTCGAGGACCTTCGCGACGATCTCGTGTTCGCGCGCCAGCGGTTGCAGCACCTCGATGCCGGTGGCCCAACCGGTCTTCGTGCGGCCGCCGTTCGGTAACGCGAGCCGTTCGAAAAGAACCGTGCCGAGCTGTTGGGGCGAGCCGATGTTGAACGTCTCGCCGGCCAGGATATAGATTTCGTTTTGCAAGCGTTCGACGGCGGCATCGACGTCGTGCGAGAGGCCCGCCAATTCGGCGGCGTCGACCGCGATGCCGGCCGCTTCCATGTGCGCGAGCACGCGCGCCAGCGGCAGTTCCACGTCGGCGTAGAGCGCCGTCTGTTCGCGATGCGCGAGGTGATCGCGCAGCACCGGAGCGATGCGTAGCGCGGCATCGGCGTACGCCGAAGCGTCGGCCGGCAAGCGTTTGCCCAGATATTCACCGGTCGCATCGTCGAGGTTGGCGTAGCTGCGCGACGGGTTCAGCAAGTGGGACGCGATCATCGTGTCGTCCGCCAGCGCCGCGTCGGCGGCCGCGGGCACATCGTGCGAACGCAAGAAACTCTGCAGCCCCTTCCAATCGTGGACGACGAGCGTCACGCGGCCGTCGAGCAGTGCCGCGAACGCGGCCGCGACGTTCGGGTGCGTCAGCGCCGCCGGACGGAACGCGAAGCCGCTCTCGGCCAGCAGCGAGACGCCGATCTCGTCTTCGCCGCGCAGGCCGATGCCGACGCGCTCGGCGCCGGCCGCCTCACGCAGCAGCGACGCCAGCAGCTCGAACTCGGGCGGATCGACAGACGGCACGAACGTGCGGTACGCGCCGCGCAGCGCGTCGACGTCTTCGATCTGGAACAGCAACGCGTCGTTCGAGGGTGCGGGCAGCCGCGCGAGCAGCGACTTGAACTCGAGGTCGCGGTAGAGCGGGAAGAGTTTCTCAGGCGGGGGCGCGACGTAACGCGCGGCCTCCCAGGGAATCGTGACGTCGAGGTCACGCTTGATCACCGAGACGTCGCGACAACGGCGTGCGACTTCGCCGTGTTCGCGCACCAGGGCTTCGAGTTTCGGCGAACCGGCCAGCGCCGGATCGGCGAGCAGCGCATCGAGCGAGCCGGCGTTCTTGATGAGCTTGATCGCGGTCTTCTCGCCGACGCCCGGGATGCCGGGCAAATTGTCCGACGGATCGCCTTTGAGGCCGCGGTAGTCCGGCAACCGACGCGGTTCGAGTTCGTAGCGCGCCACGACCGCGGCGCGGTCGTAGCGGTTGACGCCGCCCATGCGCGTGCGCACGAGCACGGTCGTGCGGTCGTCGACGATCTGCAAGAGGTCGTTGTCGCCGGTGACGACGACGGTCGTTTCGTTTAGTTCTTCAGCTTGGCGCGCGAGCGTCGCGATCACGTCGTCGGCCTCCTCGCCGTCGACCTCGAGCGTCGGAATGTCGTAAACCTCGAGGATCCGCCGAACCAGCGCGAACTGCGACCGCAGATCGTCGGGCATCGCCTCGCGTTGCGCCTTGTAGGCTTCGAAAATCGCGACGCGCGCGGCGGGCAGGCCGCGATCGAAGCACGCGACGACGTGCGTCGGCCGTTCGTCGGCGATCAACTTCGTCAGGGTGGTCGTGAACACGTAGGCGGCCTCGATGCGCGTGCCGCGCGAAGTCGTCAGCGGCCGGTCCTTCATCGCGAAGAATGCCGCGTAAACCAGGCCGTATGTATCGAGCAGCATCAGCCGCGCGTTGACCGGCGCCGTCATTGGACGTTAAAGCTGACCGACGCGGCGCCGACGTCGCCGTCGTCGGAGATCTTGAGAATCGAAAGGACGAAGTGGCCGCGTTCGTTCGGGACCGGAACGTCGATCCCGTCGGCCGACGAACGCTCGACGCGCCACAGCATCGTGCGCGGCGCGGCCACGCCGATCGACGTGATTTCGGTCTCGACTTTACGTGGCCGCTCGGCGGCGAAGATGTCGCTGGCCTTCGAGCGCGCCGGCGCGACGTACGCGTGCCATTCCGGATCGTCCGACGCGGGTGCTTGAAAGCTGGTCGCCCCGATCCGCAGGACGTCGGGGGCGTCGTCGAAGAGCGCCGGACCGCTCTCGCGGCCGTCGGCGATCCGCATCGCGATCGTCGCCGGCCCAGCCAAGCCACCGTCGCGGATCGTCGCATGCAGGATGTCGGCCGGCGCGTAGGCGGGCTTGTCCAGCGCGATTTCCGTCAGGCGCTTGCGCCCCGGGCCATCGATCGCGACGCTCGTGCTGCCGGTCGCGATGGCGCCGTCGCGCACGAACGCGGCCCAGGCGTCGAACGCGCCGAGCGGATCACCCACGCTCAGCGCCGCCAGGGCTTGGCCGTGGGCGGCCGGCACGAGCCGCGCCTGGTAGGTGCGCGCGCCGTCGAGCGTGATCAGGGCTTGACCCGAGGCGCCGGCGGCCTCGGCTCGGACGGCGATCGGGTCGCCCGGACGGTAGCGGTCCTTGTCGGTCGACACCGTCACGGCGTCCTGCGAAGACACGGTCCGCCCGGACAAGGCGCTCGGCTCGACCACGATCGCCGCGACGTCGAGCGCTCGCCGCCCGTCGACGCTGGCCTCGGCCAACGCCAGGTTGGAACCGAGGTTCGCGCGTTCGAAGACGACGTGCGCCGCGCCGTGCGCGTCGAGCACCGCGCTCTGTTGCTGAACCGACGCACCATGAGAGAGGCGGACGGTGACCGGCAGCCCCGCGGCCGGCGTGCCGTCGGCCGGGTCGAAGCCGCGCACGTCGAAGGCGGCCGGGGCGCCGACGTCGATGCCCGCTGCCGCGGGCTCGACCGCGAGGGACAGGCGCGCGCTCGGCACCACGATCCGCGAGGTGGCGCTCGCACCGCGCGCCGTCGCGCGGATCCCGTACGTCGAATCCAACCCGTCGCTCGGCGGCGGGATGTCGATGTGGACGTGGCCGTCGGCATCCGTGCGCAGCGCCCGATCGAAGACGACCGTCGTACCCCAGCGAACCGCGTCCTCGGGCGCGCCCGGTGGGACGACGTGCGGCGTGCGGATGACGCGAACCCGGACGGTCACGTCGGGCACGGGTAGCTCGTCCCGGCGCGAGAGTACCCCGAAGGAGACGTCGCGGTCGGGATCGCACGGGCAGCCGGGCCGGATCGCGAGCGCCACGTCGCCCGCCGCGTCGACGCTAACCGTCGTTCCGCCGACGCCCCCGGCCGCCGCGGCCAGGATCGCGTAATCGCCCGCTTCGAGGCCCGCGGGCACCGCGATTTCGCCCTCGAACGCCCCGGCCTGGTCGAGATGGACCGAGGTCGACGACAACGTCGCGCCGTTGCCGACGAACGTGACCCGGGCGTCGCCCGGCTCGCGGCGGTAGCCTTGCGGTGTCCGCTTGCGCGCGAAGCCGACGAACCGCACCGTGGCGCCGGCCCGCACCACCGCCGATTCCAACCGCAAGCCGACGATCGACGCCGGCAGCGGAGCCTGAGGCAGCAAGGAGACGAAGGCGCGTCCCGCGTCGTGCTCGGCCAGGGCGAACGTGGGGCGCGGCCGATCGTGCCAGACGATCAGACCGTCCCCATCGGTATGCTTGCTGACGAGGTTCAGGCCCACGAGAAACGAGACGGTCATGCCCGCGATGGCGCGGCCGCTGCGCAGATCGACGCCCCACACGACGAGCCCATCCGGGCTCTCCTTGGTCACGAGACCGACGTGGGTGCGGTTGACCCAAACCTGCTGGACCGCATCGCCGCGGCGCGCCTCGACCACGTAGAAGCCCTCTTGGCTACCCAGCGGCAGCTCGACGTCGCTGGAGACGAAGCGGTACCCCGGCGGCGGCGAAAAACGCCAGCGCACGACCGGCTTGCGATGGGCGGTATCGATCGCGCGCGGCGTCCGATTCTGTCCGGCCACGATCACTTCGGCCGGGTCGACGTTGTAGGCCGCGAAGTCGACCGGAGCGCCGGAATAGGTGTCGAGGCGAATCGCAGATGGTTTCCACGGCACGTACACGTCGCGGGCGAACAGCGCGAAATACGCATCCCACTGGCCGTGGTCGAGCAGCGGTCGCGCCGCGAATGCAGGTCCGAACGTCGTCAGCAGCAATGCGGCGAGCGCGCACGCCAGGCCGAACCGCGCGGGCGCACTAGAACGTCGGATCGTAGAACAACGTGCCTTGGGTACTGAGTGGAACGCGGAAGCCAACGGTGTAATCGTGTGAATCGCCTACCTTGAGCTGGCCCAAATAGTTGCTGATGCCGACCAAGGCCGAGCTTCCGCCGTCGGCTCCGAGAAACCGGCGCTTCTGATCGTCCTCGATCGCGAAGTGATCGATCCGCGGAGCCAGCGTATTTCCCAGGTGGTTGGTGAAGTTGAACCTCACGACGTAGTATACGTCGTTCGTCCCGGCGATCGCGTCCGCCGGCGTGCGGATCGAGATGCTCTTGATGATGATGTCCGCGCCGGGACGAATCAGTCCGAGCGCGGAATCGGCCGTGCCGCCCGCGACCACCGGATGCGCGCACCCGAGCGCGATGACCAACGCGACCGCCGCCGCGGAGAAGAGGCCCTTCACGCCGCTCGGCTTTCGTCGAGCCACGCAGGCATCCCCCGCGCGCGCGGTGTAGCGCGAGCACTGTGGATCGTGATGGAAGCCCGACCTCTCTGCGGTGCCGCTCGTGCGGCAACGAGCCGCCGGCGGACACCGGCAATGCGGCGTTGCGCAAACTCGGGCGGACGTACCAAGTGATCGTGGCCTGCGGTTCGTGCGGGACGCGTTTCGTCGTCCTTTCGCGCAACTGACGTGCGCGCGCGGGCGCTCTGCCTGGCGCTCGGAGCGGCGTTAACGAGCGCCGCATCGACGCCGGCCTGCGCCGCGCCGGCGCCCGCCCCCGCGGTCGCCGACGCTCCCGGCAAGCCCGAGCACACCGAATTCACGGTCGAGACCAACCAGAAGGGCCAGGTCACGCGCGTCCGCTCGGGCAAGCCCTCGCCCGATCCGGCCTTCAACGCGATGACGTACGGCAACGCGCTGCAGGCCTTCATACGAACCGCCGACGGCCACGCGATTGCCGGCAAGTTTCGCCTCACGTACGATTACGACCCGACGACCAAACGCGTGCGACGCGGCGTCGCGCTGATCCGCGCGGGCGGCGTGGATCCGAAAGCCCTGGGCGCCGTCGACGCGATGGCCGCGGCGGACCGCAAAGCGCACGATACGAAGAAGGCGAACACGTTTCCGAGCCTGGGCGCGATCACGAGCGGAAACCGTTAACCGAAATCGGGGGAACGAAGCAGTCACCATGAACGTCACGCAAAATGGAACGCAACCGCGGAGCGAAGCGGCGGACGCGGTTGCCTTGCTGGAGCGGACCTCGCACGCGCTGGCCTTCGCCCCGGGTCCGCTGCCGCCGATGGCGCTTCGCCGCATCGCCGAAGCGGGACGCCTCGCACCCTCGCTCTACAACACTCAGCCGGTGCGTTTCGTCGTCGTCCGCGATCGCGCGGCGTACGAGGCCCTGCGCGCCGGCTGCAACGCCTCGCGTGACACATTCATGAAAGGCCGCAAGGCCTTCGCGGCGATGAACAAACGGCTCAATCACCCGCTGTTCGTCAAGGGTCTCGAACGCCAGCTGCAGGGCGACGTGCTTCCGCAGCACGGCTACGCCATCGTCACCTTGCAGGACGATTCGCTGACCGAATCCGTCGAGGCGTGCGCTTGCGCGCTGATGGCGATGCAGCTCGAAGCGACCTCGCTCGGCTTAGCGAGCGCCTTCTCGAGCTGGACGCGTGGCCTGAGCTTCCAGAAAAAGCTCGTGGCGCTCCTCGGCGTGCCGAAAGGCTTTAAGATCTTCACCAGCCTCATCGTCGGCAATCCCGTGGCGCCGCTGGTCGCGACGCCAAAAACGCGCAGGACCTTCGACGATGCCGTCACGTGGATTTAGACGCAAGGGAAAACACAATGCGAAGAACACCACCGAATTCGATGTTATGAATTGGTGGCTGCGCGGCCGCCACGGACTCGACGATCTCCAAAAACGAGACATGCAGCGTTGCTTCAGATAGAAGGATGATTACCA